>Ga0116170_10006220_pt1 | contig 10513 bp, 8 predicted proteins | sample AD_JPNHW1_MetaG_FD_89797 | JGI IMG/M metagenome (GOLD analysis project Ga0116170, IMG submission 89797) | Active sludge microbial communities of municipal wastewater-treating anaerobic digesters from Japan - AD_JPNHW1_MetaG | ecosystem: Engineered > Bioreactor > Anaerobic > Digestate | place...
TGTTATTGCCGGCATCATTCTTTACTCCGTCCTCAACGGCATCCAGACCCTTGTCGATCGCCTGGTCGGTTCTCTGGTTGACCCTCTGGTTAACCTTGTTCTCGAGTTTTTTCTTCAGGTCGAGTCTGATCTGGCTTTCAGCATTCAGTGTCATACCGAAAATTGCCAGCACCAGTAAAAGTTTAAATATTGATTTCATATTGCTCCGGGATTAGATTTATTGGATTTATAAGTTCGAAAAATCATTGAAAATGTCCTGACACGATTTAATGGGTTTTTCAGAGATTTGAAAAAGGCATATAAAAATAAAAAAATTCCCGATATGTGCAACTGTTGGTCATCAAATAATAGGTGGCTTTGTCAAAAGCTCCTTTAGCCGCAATCCCGAGCACTCGGGAGCAGTGCAAAAGCAAAGCCCGCAAAGGAGTTTACTTTGGAAGTATTACTTTGCGGACTTTGCGATAAACTCAGCGAGCTTTGCGGTTAATTGAAGAGGGTTTACGCTGCAAGTTGTTCTGCTTCAGCCGGTTTTTCCTTTTCGAGGAGTACCGACTGGTATAGCGTTGCAAAGGAGCACGAGATCCACATTATTGCCGGAAAGATTCCGATTATCATCATGCACAATCCAAAAATGATTATGAAGAAGGATACTATTCCCATTGCAAATATCCTCCATCCGTGACCCCGGGTAAGTTTCCAGCTGAGTTCCACAGCCTCTATAGGATCAAGCTTTTTGTCCATAACGATGTATGAGACGAAAACCAGCCGGCAGGCAATTATAATCCCGGGAATTATAAGTGCAAAGAAACCAAGTACGATAAGCGCCGTTACAAGAAGGTTTGCAAGTATAATATAAAGGTAATTCTTCCAGAAGCCGCTTATAAGCAGTTCAAAGTCGGGCTTAAGTTTCCTCACGGCCTGGACAAATATCATATCACCTCCGTACGAGACTACCGGTGCTGCAAGAAATGAATATGCAAGCGCCAGCAGGCCGAAAAAGATACCAAGCATACCAAGGGCTCCGAGGGTAAATACATTCTGCAGGTTATGACCCATCATATGACCCCAGTTAAAAGGTGTCTTCGGCAGATCATCCAGGTTGAATTTCCAGTTTAATCCGCTGAAAGGCGCTGTCAGTACTGCAAGGACTATTACCACCAGAAAGAGCCTGAGGAAATTATCCAGCATTACCTGAAAGCCTGTCCCGAAACTGTTCCCGAATGTGGGAACCAGTTTGTAATTTTTTCCATTTTCCATAGTTGCAATTAATATTAAGTGTTTGTGATCAATTCACATGTCAAAATTAAATCGCATAATTGAGATGGTTTCAATACTGAAGTAGTGACTTTAAAAGATTCCTACCAAAGTATGGACAACAATACTTAAGTTGTGAATGTGGTTAGCGGCCTGCGGTGTGCGGCATGCGGTGAGCGGCTGCCGAAAGTTTGCAAAATCCGAATTCCTTTTGTTTTACCCCCCACCCCCCCCAGGTGGGGGCCAGATCCGTTATCTTTGGTACCTTTGTGCTTACCTTTGAGTCCTTTGTGGTTATAAAAAAGCCTTATCATAAGTACAAATCTGCAACCACAATTCCGAATTCAAAATTCCGAAATCCGAAATAATCATAATATCTTTATATCATGATGAAGTTGATCTTTTACCTGATCTTTATTATATCTGTAGCGCTTACTTCGGCAGGGATAATACTTACTTCCAGGATCAGAAACAGGTTCAGGTCAGAGGTTTTTTCAACTCTTCTGTATTTCCAGGTTTTTATTTACACGTTCGGATTTTATGGGATTTGGGGGCAGGTGGCAGTTAAAACCCTTCTTCCCGATTTAATGTCGGCCGCCAACCTTTCGAAACTTGCTGATATTGCCATATTGCTCGGATTGCCGTTCCTGATAATTGCATGGCTTATGCTTATAAGGTTTGCAGAAGGCCTCTCGGGAAGGAAGGTCCATAAATGGCTCATTCTATGGTTTCTTCTTTTCAACTTTGCAGTCCTTGCAACCCTCGGTTATTATATAACAGGGAAAAGCAGCTTTAATAACACCCTCCTTATAAAGGAGTATTATATAATAATGAGTCTCTTTTACTACTTCATTGCTGCATATCTCATCCATTTTCCATGGAAAGGGCGTCCACTTCTTCACGATTATGACAGGAGGATTATTGCTCCGGCTTTATTCCTTATCATGCTTGTCCAGTGTGTTCCGCTTTTTTTCTATACGGCACAGACATGGCTTGCGTTAGTTTTCATATTTGCCTTTTTCCTCGGGAATACCTTCCTTCCGGTTTACCTTAACTATGGGACTCTCCTTCCTGCATATGCATCTGAAACTGAAACAACGATACCTGTTGAAGAATTCTGTAGGAAATATGATGTGTCGCCAAGGGAACTTGATGTAATAAGGGAGATCTGCAACGGCCTCAGCAACAAGGAGATCTCCGAAAAACTATTCATAAGCCTGCAGACAGTGAAAGACCATACACACAGGATTTATATAAAGACGAATGTAAAAAACAGGGTTCAGCTTATAAACACATTAAAATCATTCCAAAACCAATAAATTCAATATTAGCAAAAACTATTTGACCAATTTAATCAAATAGTCGATTAATAATTTGCTTTTTATTTTACTTCGTTTTAGTTTTGCACAGATTTTAAGAATTTTTTCTGAAATGATTTCACAACAGGATGAAGCCAGAACAAAGATCATAGATATTGCACGCAATATCTTCAGTCATTTTGGTTTTAAGAAAACCACAATGGAGGAGATTGCCCAGGCTACCAGAAAAGGAAAATCTTCAATATATTACTATTTCAGCAGCAAGGAAGACATATTCAAAGCCGTTGTTGAAAAGGAGGCTGATGAACTGATTGAAGAAATCCTGACCGGACTGGAGAAAATTGATGATCCTGTTGAGAAACTTAAATTCTACATATCCACAAGAATGCGAAGAATCAAACAACTTAAAAATTTTTATACCGCGCTCAAGAGTGATTACTTTAACCAGCTTGAATTCATTGAGGAAATCCGTAAAAAATATGATTACAATGAGGTGAAAATCATCACAGGAATCCTCCAGAACGGGATTGACGGCGGTAAGTTCTCGATAGAGAATCCACAGCAGAGCGCTGTTGCAATTGTCACTGCCATGAAAGGCCTTGAAGTACCGCTGTTTATAAGCAAGGGCAACAGCAATTTCGAGGAAAGAATGAATAATCTTGTCAATTACCTTTTTTATGGTATAGTAAAGAGATAATTTTTTTTGCCATATGTTCGACCATAATACGTTTTTAGTCTATATGTTTTTCTGTCCAAATCTTAAATTACAATATGGAAAATCTTAAAAAAATAATAACGCTTGCCACGATCCTCGTTTTTGGCACGACATTGTCAGCCCAGGAGGATTTGTCGCTCGAAAAGTGCATCAGTCTGGCACTCGGGCACAACCAGAAAATTAAAGCCGCACAGCAGGAGGTAAAGGCTGCCGGTGATCTTAAGAAAGCTGCATTTACAAGGTATCTTCCCGATTTCAGCATAAACGGAGCATATACTTATATAAATAAGGATTATCAGCTGCTTAAGGAGGATCTCTTCCTTCCTGTTGTTCCTTATACAGCCATTGATCAGTCGACAGGAGGATTAAGCCAGGCAGCACTTCAAAATCCTTCCGTAGCAGCCTCTACCTTTGTGATCAATCCTGCCACGGGAACCGTGGTCACCGATGCCGCCGGAAACCCCGTATTCCAGAAATATACATACCTGCCCGCATCAAAATCGGTGCTCGACCTCGACCATTTTGCGGTTATCAGCGGCGGATTCACACAACCTGTATATACAGGCGGAAAGATAAGGGAGGCAAATAAAATTGCAGGTTATACAAAGGAAATAGCCGACTATAACCTGTCGCTTTCCGAAAATGAACTGGTATACTCAGTCGAAGAAGCTTACTGGAGAATTGTCTCTCTGAAGGAAAAAGTAAAACTGGCATGCCAGTATCATGATATGCTTGTCAGACTTGTATCTGACCTTGAAAACATTTACTCTGAAGGGATTATTACGGATAACGACCTTCTGAAAGCCCGGCTTAAGCTCAGCGAAGCCGATATCCAGGTTCTGAAGGCAGAGAATGGGATGGAATTATCTAAAATGGCGCTCTGCCAGATGACCGGACTTCCATACTCATCGCGAATCACCCTTGACGACTCACTTAATTCGGATGAAGGAACCGTAATTAATGAACTTGCCACCGAATCGTCGATTGAGGCGCGTCCTGAACTTGGGATCCTTGAAAAGAACGTCGATATTGCACGATCAGGTGTAAAGCTTATGGAGTCGAGGTTCCTGCCTGATATTGCAATGACCGCAGGTTATACATTCATGAACCCGAACCTATACAATGGACTCGAAAAAGAGTTCGGCGGAGATTACACTATAGGCGTGGTTTGCAATATTCCCCTGTTCCATTTCGGCGACAGGAAGCATACCCTTAATGCTGTCCGTGCCGGGCATGAGGCGGCTTCATTGAAGCTTGAAGAAACGAAGGAACTCATGGTCCTTCAGCTCCAACAGGCAATATACAGGTACAATGAAGCTGTAAAGACAACGGGACTGACTGCCCTTGCACTCGAACAATCATCAAAAAATCTTAAATATACTGACGACGGCTTCAGGGAAGGGATCCAGCGTACAACCGACCTGCTTGAAGCCCAGGTACTATGGCAAAAAACATTTTCAGAGCTCATCGACGCACGTACAGAGCAGCAGATGGCAGCATCGAACATAAAGAAAATAACAGGAAAATATTAACAGGAATTAACTCAGAAAAAATGGAAACTAAAATCTTATTAATATCTGCTGCTGTGTTTTTAACATCATGCAGCAGTCAGAAAGAAAAAAATTCTGTTGAAGGACTACCGGAGACTGTACCGGTAAAGGTGGCGAAAGCCGAAGAGAAGTCATTTACCCCCAGCCTTGAACTGTCGGGTACAGCATTTGCTGACAGGGAGGCTAACCTTGGATCCGCGCTTCCTGGAAGGGTTGAAAAGATCTATTTCCCTGAAGGCAGCCACGTAAAAAAAGGAGATTTGCTGGTAAGTATGTCGGGGGAACTTTATACCCAGACACTCGTCGAATTCCAGACTATTGAAAAAGATTTTGAACGGGTTGCGAGGCTGAATGAAAAGGGCAGCGTAACACAGCAGGAATATGATCATGTCAAAGCGATGTATGATGCTTCAAAGTCAAAGGTCGAGATGATGAAGAAGAATGCTGAAATTGTCGCACCATTCTCAGGTATTATTGTTGAATATCTTGTACATGACGGAGAGAACTACTTTTTCAACCTGAATCTCGATCCTGGATATTCATCAACATCCGGAATAGTGAGGCTGATGAAACTTGATCCCGTCCTTGTTGAAGCAGAGGTCAATGAAAAGGACCTGTCAATGATCAGAAAAGACCAGAGTGCAAATGTCGCCTTCGATGCTGTCAGCAATACCACATTCAAGGGAAAAATAAAATATATCAAACCGGCGCTCTCAACAATTACCCACACTGCAACAATAAGGATAGAAATCAGCAATCCCGGCGAAATAATAAAGCCCGGCATGTATGGTCACGTAAAAATAAACCTCGCCCCGCGTAAGATGGTCTTCGTTCCTGTTAATGCCATCTATAGGCAGGCAGGCACTTCAGAAGACTATATTTTCATTACAGAAGGGAACATTGTAAAAAGGATACGAACCCAAAGGCTTGCAACCGACAACTCATTTGTCGCGGTATCTGGTCTTGATCCCGGGACAAACGTGGTTGTCTATGGCAAGGAAAAAATATCGGACGGAACTTTAGTGGAAATCAAATAATAGGAGGTCAGCAAATGAAACTTCCAAAACTATCTGTTGACAGGCCTGTTGCAACAGCAATGGCCTTTCTGGCAATTCTTCTTTTTGGGATAGTCTCCCTCAGGATGCTTCCTCTCGATGTAATGCCTGCAATGGAACTGCCGTCACTGACAATACTTACAGTCTATCCGGGAGCTTCTGCGAATGAGGTCGAAGACCAGGTGAGCAGGGTAATTGAAACCCAGCTTTCAGGAGTCCAGGATCTGAAAAATATAAAATCATCATCAAGAGAGAACGTTTCTGTTGTTTCTCTCGAGTTCAACTGGGGTACTGATATTTCCCAGGCAGCAAACAATACAAGGGACATGCTGGAGCTTGTTAAAAGCAGGATGCCCGACGGATCAAATGACCCGATAATTTATAAGGTAAACAGTTCCATGATCCCTGTTCTTATTTACGGGATTACTGCAACAGAAAATTACAACGGGATAGGACAGATAATTGAAGACAGGATCGCAGGTCCGCTTCGTAAAATTGAGGGTGTCGGATCAGTGATCTATATCGGACACCCCGAACGGGAAATCAAGATAAACGTTGATCCTTCAAAACTTCAGGCATACAATCTGTCGATTGCGGAATTATCAACACTTCTGAAAGCAGAAAACATAAATATCCCGGGAGGAAGCATCAGGGAAGGTCTGAATGATTATTCAATCAGGATACCTTCCGAAATAACTACTCCGGAGGAGCTTGCAGAAACACCTGTAACAAATTTCCTCGGTCGTTTGGTAAGGGTAAAGGACATAGCAACTATTGATGACAGCTATTTCGAATCAGACTCATATGCCAGGACCCGCGAAAGCATGGGTGCAGTTCTGATGGTGCAGAAACAGTCGGGAAAGAATTCTCTTGAAGTCGTAAAGGCGGTCAGGTTGAAGATTAAGGAAATAAGACCATCACTCGCTTCGGATATAAGCGTTACCGAGATATTGGGACAGGAAGAAATAATAACACAATCGCTTCGAAGCCTGAGTGATACACTTTGGTGGGCATTCCTTTTCGTGATCCTGATCGTGGTGGCATTCCTGAGGGACTGGAAGAGCAGCTTTATCGTTTTCCTGACAATTCCATTTTCACTGATAACGGCATTTATTTTCATGTACGCCGTAGGATGGACAATAAATATTTTTTCTCTTCTGTCGCTGATAATTGCAATAGGGATGGTTGTTGATGATGCCATCGTTGTACTTGAAAATATAACACAGCATATTGCGAGGGGAGAGAGGCCAAGAGAAGCGGCAATTTTTGCCACCAGCGAGATGGGACTGGCGGTGGTTGCCTCAACAACAACCGTACTGGTTGTATTCATCCCGCTTATTTTCGTCGGGGGCGTTGTAGGTATTTTCTTCAGGCAGCTGGCAGCTCTGACTTCAGTAACTCTGATCGCTTCCCTTGTAATTGCCCTCTCCCTCTCCCCTATGATTTCATCGCGGCTTCTGAAAAAGAAAAATACCATTGGCTCTGGCAGCATCAGGTCCAGGATCTATGATGCAAGCGAACGTTATCTTGTCGGAGCTGAAAATACCTATAAAAAGCTTCTTGGATGGGCCATACTTCACAAAGCAGGCGTTGTAACGACATCCGTGGTCATTCTCCTCACTTCATTTCTGGGATTTAAAAATATCGGCACAGACTATCTTCCGATGTTTGATGCCGGCGACGTAATTGTAGTATTTCAGACACCAGTCGGCACTAGCTCTGCTGAAACCGACAGGGTGGCAATGGAAGTGATGAAGATCATGGAGGATAATATCCCTGAAATAGTACCCGGAACCATAGCTTCAATCTCAGGTCAGACCCGCGACGGACTTCTTTCAACAGTAGGATTCTCTGAAGGAAAGAATACAGGGACGGTACTCTGCCACCTGACTCTGCCTGACAAACGCGACAGGAAGGCGTCAGAGATTGGGGACATGTTACGTGCAAAAATTGCAGGCATCCCGGAAATAGAAAAGTTCCATGTTACCTCCGGCAATATCCTTGAAACGGCAATCCTGGGAAACAAAAAACCAATTGAAATAAAGGTATCAGGCGATGATCTTGAGGCACTTAACAGCACGGCTGTAATAATAAAAAATGAACTTGCCGGAATCGGGGGCCTTACAGATGTGGAATCAACAGCAGATGAAGGGAAACAGGACTATCAGATCATAATCGACAGGACAAAAGCATCGGCCATGGGATTAAATCCGGCCATGATTGCATTGCAGGTACGGCAGAGTATCTACGGTGCAGGGGCAGGGTCAATATCAGAGGGGGGGAAAGACTACGACATAATGATAAGGTACGCCCCTGAATACAGATCCGATCTTGCTTCGCTTGAAGACATTACTCTTTCAACTCTTCTCAAAACACAGGTCCGTCTGGCCGATGTGGCGGTTATACGCCAGGGTTACAGCCCCATGGAAATAAAAAGGGAGTCGCAGCAGAGATATGTTACAGTCAGCGCCGATCTTAATGGTATTTCTCTTGGTGAAGCGACAAAGCTAGTCCGCAGGGTTCTAGGATCGGTTCCTGAACCGGAGGGCGTCGACCTGAAAATAGAGGGACAGACATCGTCACAGACTGAATCATTTGGTGATCTCAGTCTCGTCCTGGTGATAGGAATAATCCTTGTGTACATGGTTATGGCCGCCCAGTTCGAATCCTTTAAAAATCCTTTTATTATCATGCTAGCTGTTCCTTTCACTGCAATAGGTGTTGTCAGTGCATTTCTTCTGACTGGAACCACACTTAGCATTACCACTTTCATAGGGATAATAATGTTGTCGGGGATAGTTGTCAAAAACGGGATCATCCTCGTCGACTATATTAATATGCTCCGGAAACGCGGATTATGCCTTTCTGATGCAATAAAGGAAGCAGGTCGATCAAGGCTGAGACCGGTTGTTATGACATCTTCCACAATGATACTTGCCATGGTGCCCATGGCACTGAGCAGGGGAATGGGATACGAGATGTTCACCCCGATGGCGGTGACAATGATCGGCGGACTTCTTTTCTCAATGCTCATAACATTGATAATCGTGCCGGTATTTTATGCAATTTTTAACAGAAAAGAAATATAAATCAGGATATTATGAAGTTTATTTTTTGCACATGCAACATAAGCATGTTGGATCAGGTAACCCAGCTTCTCGATAAAAACGACGTGACCAGCTACCAGTTCACCGATAAGGTGTTAAGCAGGAGTGAAAAGGGATCACCACGGTTCGATACAGCAGTATGGCCTGGTTATAACGTGAATATTACAATGCAGATTAACAGTGATGACAAGGCAGACAGGATAATTGACCTTTTAAGAAAATTCAATAAGGAAAAGGCATTTAGCGATGAAGAGCTTCTCACTGTATGCAGCATGAAAATGGATAATTATTTTTTTGATTAACAACAATATATACTATTAAAGATGAAAAAAAGCATTTATTTATCAACAGCATTGTCACTTTTACTTTTAACGGCAATGAACCTGAATGCACAGCTTAATTATGGTCTTCATGCAGGACTTAATGTTGAAACCCAGGCAGAGCTCGGGCTTCTATGGAACAATGTGGTCCTTTACCAGGGTTTCACTGCCGGTGCAATGCTTGAATATGAGACAGGAAATTCAATCTCGTTTCAGACAGAGGTCAACTACAAAAAGAAAGGCGAAAAAGTCGAATCATGGGTAAATGAGAATAAGACTGTTTTAAGGCGGGAATTCAATTATATTTCAATCCCGCTGCTTGTTAAATACAATTTCAAAGCAGCTGATGCAGGAGACAACTGGAAATTCAGTCTGTTTACAGGACCATATGCAGGGTTTCTTACCTCGGTGCATGCAAAATCACATTCCGAAGGTAATAACACTTCAGTGGATATCAACGATCAGGCAGAAAAGAGTGACTGGGGTGTGATCTTTGGAGGCGGGATTTCAAAAAAACTCTCCAACGGATCGTCAGTTAATGCCGACCTCAGGTACGACATGGGTCTGAGCAGGGTGGACAAGGAAAATCCTGACCTGCGGAACAAGGGTGTTGGGATTGTCATAGGATATATGTTTTAAAACATATTTTTCATCAGTAACTGTTAGTTTAAGGTTTCAGAGGCATCGGGCATATTACCCGGTGCCTTTGTTTTTATAACAGATATATCCTGATGAAACCGCAGAGATCGCAAAGTTTTATGAAAAGCACGCAAAGGGATTTTCGTCAAACATTGATATTTTGCGCACTTTGATAATTCCTTAAGCTATTTTGGAGTATCGGAATCCCTGAATTTAAGAAAGACTATCAATGTTCCTTCCGTAAAAGTCAGACTGAATGAGTCACCCCGGGCTTCATTGAGAGTTGCTCTCCACCAGTTGTGAAGCTCAAGATCCTTAAGCTCATATTTTAGTCCCTCCGACGAGACCTTTGTGAAAGGATTAACAGTAAAAACCGATATCTGCTGACCGGGGAATGAAGATATTGTACCGCTCTTAACAAGAGGGATTATTTCTCCAGTATCTGTGATCATCCTTACCTTTATATATAATGAATAATCTGAAAGAAGTGAAATATTGCCTATCGTATGGTCCTCCCTCTTTCCCGTGGCGCCAAGTATTATTATCTCATCAAA
>Ga0116170_10006221_pt1 | contig 10511 bp, 11 predicted proteins | sample AD_JPNHW1_MetaG_FD_89797 | JGI IMG/M metagenome (GOLD analysis project Ga0116170, IMG submission 89797) | Active sludge microbial communities of municipal wastewater-treating anaerobic digesters from Japan - AD_JPNHW1_MetaG | ecosystem: Engineered > Bioreactor > Anaerobic > Digestate | place...
AGCTACTCGAACTCGATATGCGCCTTAAGCTGCTCATCGGCGATGCGCTGGATTTCCTCCTTTTCCGCCGGAGTGGTGAAATCGAAGTGCTCCGCCGCCTCGAGCGCCATTGCCTCGCAGCCGGCGCGGCTGAAGACAAAGAAGAGGCAGGGGAGCTGCCGCTTGAGCGCCTCGACCACCTCGAGGTGCGAGGTTTTGTGATAGACCCGCCGCTTGCGCCCGCCCCGCCCGGGGACGGTGCGGAAGTATTTCGGGTTGTCAACCGGGAACTTGTAGGCGCGCTCCCACGGCACCAGCCCGAGGTTGTGCTCGTAGACGAGGTGGGTCAGCGGCACCGGCCGCTCGTGATGCTCGACGGTCTTGACCTTGTGGTGGTGCACGCTCTCCACCCAGGCGGCGAATTCGCGCGCGTTGGGGATGGTGGCGGAGAGGAAGCAGAAGCGGATATGCTCCGGTGAGAAGATGATCGACTCCTCCCAGATCGTTCCCCGCTCGATATCGTTGATGTAGTGCACCTCGTCGAAGACCACGCAGCGCACGTCGTGGAGCGACCCGGGGTCCTGGAAGAGGATATTGCGGTAGATCTCGGTGGTCATGATGAGGACCTGCGCCTCGGCATTGACCACCACGTCGCCGGTGATGATGCCGACCCGGTCGGCGCCCATCGTCGCCTTGAAGTCGCGGTACTTCTGGTTCGACAGCGCCTTGATCGGCGCGGTGTAGATGGCGCGCTGGTTGCCTTCAAACAGCTTGTGAATGGCGTATTCGGCAATCAGGGTCTTGCCGCTGCCGGTGGGCGCGGAAACGACCACCGATTCGCCGTTGTCGATGGCGGCAGCAGCGTCCACTTGAAATTGGTCGAGAGTTTTGCCTTGAAATTCCATAGAGTTGTGACGAATCCTTTGTCCGGCCGCGCGGGCCGGCTCCTGCGGGCGCACCACGGCATTTTTGTGATGATAGCATTGCCGGACGACGGCGTCAAACCCGCCGCGGCGGGAATGGCTTGACTTTTGCCGTGGATAAAGTAAAGTACCCGCCGTGTTACTGACGCGGCAAGGTCTTACGCGCCATATTATCCACTACTGGGGGAGGAAATAGTTATGGCAACACGCGGTGAGAAGTATGTGTACCTGTTTGGCGGCGGCAAGGCCGACGGCAACGGCGGGATGAAGCCGCTCCTGGGCGGCAAGGGCGCCAACCTGGCGGAGATGAGCCGCATCGGGCTGCCCGTGCCGCCGGGCTGCACCATCACCACCGAGGTTTGCACCTATTATTATGCCAACAAGCGCACCTATCCGAAGGTGCTCGACGCGCAGGTTCGCGCCGGTGTCGCGTCCATCGAAAAGATCATGGGCACGAAGTTCGGCGACAGGAACGCCATGCCGCTGCTGGTTTCCGTGCGCTCGGGCGCGCGCGACTCGATGCCGGGCATGATGGACACCATCCTCAACCTCGGCCTCAACGACCAGACGGTGCTCGCGCTGGCCAAGGTGACGCAGAATGAGCGCTTCGCCTGGGACTGCTACCGCCGCTTTGTGCAGATGTACGGCGATGTGGTGCTTGGCGTGCAGAAGCGCGAAGGCGAGGACCACGAGCCGTTCGAAGTGGTTATCCACAACTTCAAGCATGAGCGCTATCACAGCGATATCGAGGACTCGAAGCTGACGGCGGCGGACCAGCAGGTGCTGGTTGCGCGCTTCAAAGAGCTGATCAAGGAGCGGACCGGCAAGGAATTTCCGCAGGACCCGTGGCAGCAGCTGTGGGGCGCGACGGGCGCCGTGTTCGGCTCGTGGATGAACGACCGCGCCATTGTCTATCGCCGCAAATACGGCATCCCCTCGGAATGGGGCACCGCGGTCAATGTGCAGGCGATGGTCTACGGCAATACCGGTGACAAGTCCGGATCCGGCGTGGCCTTCACCCGCAATCCCGCCAACGGCACCAAGGAGTTCTACGGCGAGTTCCTGATCAACGCGCAGGGCGAGGATGTGGTCGTCGGCGTGCGCATTTCGGCCTCGGTGGCCGAGCTGGCCAAGGTCATGCCGTCGGCGTTCAAGGAGCTTGACCAGATCCGCCAGACCCTCGAAAAGCACTTCAAGGACGTCCAGGACTTCGAGTTCACCATTCAGGACGGCAAGGTGTTTATGCTGCAGACGCGCAACGGCAAGCGCACCGCCATGGCCGCGCTGAAGTTCTCGATGGACATGATGAAGGAAAAACTGATCGACTGGCAGACGGCCATCACGCGCAACCCGGCCGACCAGCTCGACCAGCTGCTCGCCCCGGTCTTTGACGCGGCGGCGGTGGCGCAGGCGGTGAGGGAAAACCGCAAGATCGCGACCGGCCTGCCGGCCGGTCCCGGCGCGGCGACAGGCAAGATCTACCTCAATGCCGATCGCGCGGCGGCGGCGGCGGAACGCGGCGAAAAGGTGCTGCTGGTCCGCAACGAGACCTCGCCGGAAGACCTGCGCGGCATGATCGCCGCCGAGGGCATCCTGACGGCCAAGGGCGGGGTGAGCTCGCATGCGGCGCTGGTGGCCCGCCAGATGGGCAAGGTCTGCATCTGCGGCGCCGGCGCGCTGGAGATCGACTACGCCGCCAAGACGGTCAAGGCGGGCGGCCGGACCTTCCGCGAAGGCGACGACCTCTCCATCGACGGCACCTCCGGGGTGGTCTACGGCGGGCACATCAAGACGGCCCCGTCGGAAATCATCATGGGGCTGCTCTACGGCGACACCGCGGCGCAGCAGACGGAGAAGTTCAAGAACTTCCAGCAGCTGATGAACTGGTGCAGCAAGGTGACGCGCCTCGCGGTGCGCACCAATGCCGACACCCCGGAACAGACGAAGAACGCGATCGCGTTTGGCGCCACCGGCATCGGCCTGACCCGGACCGAGCACATGTTCTTCGAGGGCAACCGCATCGACGCGATGCGCGAAATGATCCTCGCCGACAACGTGGCTGACCGGAAAAAGGCGCTGGCCAAGCTGCTGCCGTACCAGCGCGAGGACTTTGCCGGCATCTTCCGCGCGCTCAAGGGCTTCCCGGCGACGATCCGCTTTTTGGACCCGCCGCTGCACGAGTTTGTGCCGCACGAAGGGAAGGCGCAGGCGGAACTGGCGCAGAAGATGGGCGTGCCCGCGGAGAAGGTCGCCAAGCGGGTCGCGTCGCTGCATGAATTCAACCCGATGCTCGGCCACCGCGGCTGCCGCCTCGGCATCGCCTACCCCGAGATCAGCGAGATGCAGGCGCGCGCCGTGTTCGAGGCCGCGGCCATCGTGCTGAAGGAGAAGGTCAAGGTCAAGCCGGAAGTGATGATCCCGCTCGTCGGCTACAAGCGCGAACTGGACCTGCAGGTCGAGATCGTCCACCGCGTGGCGAAGGAAGTCATGGCGGAACAGAAGGTGAAGATCGACTACATGGTCGGCACGATGATCGAGATCCCGCGCGGCGCGCTGACCGCCGACGAGATCGCCGAGACCGCGCAGTTCTTCAGCTTCGGCACCAATGACCTGACCCAGACCGCGCTCGGCATCAGCCGTGACGACATGGGCTCGTTCCTCACCCCGTACATCGAGAACGAGATCTACAAGAAGAACCCGTTCGCCACCCTGGACCAGGTGGGCGTCGGGCAGCTGATCAAGATGGCTGTCGAGAAGGGGAACGCGACGCGCCCGGGGATCAAGCTGGGCATCTGCGGCGAACACGGCGGCGATCCGGACTCGGTGAAATTCTGCCACCGCGTCGGGCTGAGCTATGTGAGCTGCTCGCCGTTCCGCGTCCCGGTCGCCCGCCTCGCGGCGGCGCAGGCGGCGCTCGAGGATCTGGCGAAAGCCAAGGCGCCGGCGAAGAAGGCCGCGCCGAAGGCGGCAAAGAAGGCGGTAAAAAAGGCGGCGAAGAAGGGCGTGAAGAAGGGCCGCAAGTAGTCGCCGGCGGCAGCGGGCGGTTGCCCGGCGCCGCAGCGGCAGGGCAGCAACAGGACGCAGCAACGACGGGGGCGCGTGATCCGCGCCCCCGTTTTTTGTTGCACGCCCCGTCGCCGCTCCGGAGCTGGCTGCCGTCCGGCCGACCGGTTGCGGTGTCCTGCGCCTGCTGCATCCGCCCGGCCGGCGGGTGTTCAGTTGTCGAGGATGCCGCCGAAGAACTCCCGTTCGTGCAGCAGATAGCGGAGGTGGGCGATGCTGACCGCCTGAAACCAGAATAGCAATGCGCTCAGGAATGCCGGCGTGGCGTCGAGATCGTGGGTGACGGCCACGACGATGACGACGGTCAGCCATAGCGCGCCGCCGCCGGTCAACGGCGTCAGCCAGCCGGCGCTGTCGAAGATCAGCTGGGCGAGCCGCGTGCGGGCCAGGCGGGTGTTGCGCATGCTGTTGCGCCGGGTATGGAGCAAGAACCAGCCCGTGATTGTCAGCCAGCAGCAGATCGTGGGCAAGCCGAGTGCGAACAGCAGGAGCGGGTGCCCGGGCCAGTGCCAGTCGGGACGGAACAATTGCACCAGACTGCCGCCGTGCACCGCCAGGGTGACCGGCAGCAGCAGGAAAAGCAGCGCCAGCAGCGCGCGCCAGCAGCAGCGCGCCATGCTATTCGGGAGGCAGATGCTTGGCGATGAATCTTTCCAGGCGCGCCGTCTGATCGGGAGTCAGGCCGGTGAACTGCACGCCACCCGGGTACTTGCCGAGTACCGGCAGTTCGCTGATCCACTTGAGGCTGGCGGTGAGCTTGAACGGCATGGTCGATCCCGCCAGGGTCACTTCCAGTTCGACGGGGTCGTTTTCCTTCAGGTGGCCGGTGAAAAAGAGCTTCATCCCCTCGACGGAAATGTCGGCGACCTCGACGGCCTGGAACTGGCCGCCCAGCGTTTTGACCCGGTATTTCACCTGCAGTGCATATTGCAGCCGTGCGAAACGTCGCCGGTCCGGTCCGGAATACGAAACGGTCATGATCAATCCTCCCCGGGGCATACTGTACGTGTTATTGGCGGAAAAGGCAAATAAAAAAGCCCCGCGCGTACTGCCGCGGGGCGTTGGGAGGGGGGATGACGGCTGGTGCCGTCATTCGGTGCAGGTGGGCCGGAATCGGAGAGGAGGGAGTACTGCCATATCGTGGCGTCCGGTCCGCCGCGCTTATACGGTCACATACACATAATCAATCTTCCAGTTCCGCAGCCGCTCGATGTGTCGTTCGCTCAGCTGCTGGTGCTCGTGCATCAGGATGAGAAAGTTGCGATAGAGCGGCCGTCCGAGTTTCATGCCAACCTGGACCTTGTCGAGTGCGAGTTTGGTAACCATGTTCACCCTCCTTGGTGCTGCGGGTACTTGTTTGGCGGGCTATCCGTTGCCCACTTTTTATATCGTCTTTTTTTCCGCCGGACTTTACGCTTTTCCTCCGCTTGCAAAAATCCCGGCGGAATGCTACACTGTGACTACGACGTAACCCATTGGATAGACATGCGTTACATATTGTTCTCTCGAGAGTGCAGTGAACAGCGACGCCGGCAGGTGACGGCCGGGGTGGCGCTGGCTATCGATACACGCTACTACCGCCATATGCTCGACCTAACAAACGGTCAGGATGCCGGGCTGGGCGCCCTGCTGCCGCGCAGTGCCAATCTGGAAATCACCACGGCGTGTCAGCTGGCGTGTTCCCACTGTCCGCGACAGCCAGGCGACGACCACCTGTCGCCGGCACTCGCGCGTGCCGCCATGGCGGCGCTGCAGCGGGCGGGGGTGCAGTTCATCACCCTGAGCTATCTGGGTGAGCCGCTGCTGCATCCGCAGCTGGAAGAAATCCTGGCGGATGCGACCCGGCTGTTTCCGCAAGTGGCGTTTGTCACCAACGGCCTTGCGCTCGATCGGGAACGGGCCGAGCTGCTGCTGCGTTTTCCACTGACCCGGGTGGGAATTTCGCTTGATGACGCGCACCGGGTCGCGGCGGGTGCGACGGGGTGGCAAGCCATCACGGCCAATGCTGCCGCATTTCATCGGCGTTGCGCCGCCCTGGGTGCGGCGGCGCCGGCACTGGTGGTGCAGAGCGTGCTCACCACGCCGCCGCCTGCGGCGGCGGCAGTTGCGGCCTGGCTGGCATGTGCCGATGCGGTTGAATTGCGCCAGGAGGTGCCGCCGCACGGGCTGATGCCTGAAACTGAGGACTGCATTGCCTGTCCGCTGGCGTTCCGCCAGGTGGTGGTGCGGCATGATGGCAGAGTGCAGGTCTGCTGCGCCGACATGGCGGGCGAACTGGCGGTGGGCACGCTGACCGGCGAACTGGCGCCGGTCTGGCAGGGTGCGGCGGCCTGGCGACTGCGGCGGCAGCTGCTGACCGGCGACGTTCCCGAACTGTGCCGGCATTGTGCGGGGGTATCGCGGCCGGCCCGCGCGGCCTATCAGGCGGCCGCGACGGCGCTGGCGGCGGAGCTGCCCGGTTGGCCGATTGCGGAGGATGAGGGCTGATGCGCGAACAGGGTGCGGCGTTTTTCTTCCTCCGGCATTTTATCGGGGCCGAACGGCTGTATGAGGCGATGCTGCTGCCGACCCAGCGCTGCAACCTGCGCTGCCGCCATTGCAATGCCCGCACGGAGCCGCGGCCGGAACTGTCGGCTGCGGTCTGGCGGCGGACGCTGACGGACTTGCAGCGGTGCGGGACGATGCAGGTGACCTTTTCCGGCGGTGAGCCGCTGCTGCGGCCCGACCTGCCCGCGTTGTTGCGCCATGCCGACGGGCTTGGACTGGCCCTGACCCTGTTCAGCAACGGCCAATTGCTCGACCGGGCCCGGGTGGCGGCCTTGCGCGGATTGCGCTGGCGGGAGATTACCCTGTCGCTGTACAGTGTCCGCGCCCATGAACACGATCGGCTCACCCGCCACCCCGGTTCATGGGTGAAGACCGCGGCGGCCCTGGCTCGACTGGCCGATGCCGGCCTGCCGGTGGCAGTCAACTGCATGACGCTGCGCGGGTTGCGGCCGGCCGCCCAAAACGAGGTGTTCCAGTGGGCGTCCGGCCGCGGCTATCGTTGCCATACCGGCAGTATGCTGCTGCCGGTGCTGGACGGCGACTTGGCGCCGCTGCGCCTGCGGCGGATCGTGGCGGTGGCTGATGCGCCTCGGGTCGGGGCCAAGGCATGGCGGCGCGGCTGCGGCTGCGGTGAAGCCGCCACGATGATCAACGCCTACGGCGACTGCTATCCCTGCTCGTTTTTTCCGGCCCCGCTGGGGAATGTCTGCGTGCAAACGGTCAGCGCGATTCGCCGGCAATCGCCGCTGCTGCCGGTGATCAGGCGCGGACTCGATCGGATCGCGTTGCGCCGCAGCTGCCGGCAGTGCCGGCAGCGGGTCGGTTGCCGGCAGTGTTTCGGCCAGGCGTTTCTTGAAACGGGGACCTGTTACCGGCCGGCAGCGGCGTCCTGCGCCCAGTTCGGCCGGTCATCTTGACTTGCAGGTCGTTCCGCGCTATACTTTTGTCATGGAAAAGGAAACCAAACCCGAACAGGAATGCAAGCGGTCGTATCACCCGCCGGAGCTGACCCGCTATCAGCGGCTGCAGGACCTGACCCGCGGCGATTCCGGGACCGGCAGCGGGCTGGTGGAAACCTGCTCCATTGCCGGTCAGTGCGAAGCCAGCGAATTTTCATGATGCGTTGCGGCAACTGACCGCGCGTGCGGCTTGTCCAATTCCCATGCGCTTCCGGATGATGCTGCGGCGGCTGGTGGTGGTGCTGCTGCTGACCGCTCTGCTTGGTTGTGCCGCCGCCCCGCGGCGGGTCACCAATTTCTTTATCGATGAGGATCTGGCCCGCCTGCGGCGGAATACGGTGGCGGTGCTCCCCTTTGACAACCTTTCCGGATTCATCGGCGCGGATTTTCTGGTGACGGATGAATTCAATCTGCAGCTCGGGCGCACGGGCTATTTCGATCTGGTCGAACGCGTGCGGGTGGCGGAACTCTACAAGGAGCAGGATCTCGATCCGCACCGGATCGATCAGACGACGGCGGTGCGGGTGGGAAAAATGCTCGGCGCCCATGCGGTGGTGCTGGGGACCGTGACGAGTTATGAGCCGAGCGAGATCGTGCCGACGGTGCCCTCGGACGCCTATCCGATCATTGTTTTCGTGCCGACGGACATGGACGGACGCACGGCGACGCGCGTGGCGGTGGCGGGCGCGGTGCTGACCCTGATCCTCATGGCGGCGGCGCACAAGTACCAGGATGCCCGGGTGGGCATCACCGCCCGGCTGGTCGGCACGGAAGCGGGGCAGCAGTTCTGGCAGGCGCGGGAAACCTTTGTCGGTGATGATCCCGGCGTGGTGGCGCTGGCGGATAATCGCTATGACAAAAAACGGGTGAACAAGGACGTCGAGTTCCTGTCGCGCCTGCTCTGCACCGCCATGTGCCGCACCTTCAGCGATGCGGGGGCGATGGTGGGCGGCGACGGGTAGCCGGCGTCAGGGCTGCGGGGCTTCGGTCAGCAGGGTGCGCAGATAGGTGAAGAGCGCGTCCTGGTCCGCCTGGTTGGTCTCGCGGAAGCCGACGCCGATCAGGTAGCGGAACTGCGGATAGGCGACGACGCGGGTCACCTCACTGAGAATAATCACGGGCTGCGGGCGTTGGGGGAGGCGGATTTCCAGCCGCAGCCGGGTTTTTTCGCGCAGCTGCTTCTCATGCACTTCGAAGGCCAGTCCGCCCGGGCTGATGTTCTCGATGGTGGAGGTCCCCGGCCGCGACACCAGCGTGTTATTGAACGGATTGAATTCCTGATAGGTCAGCTGCAGGCAGGTGGTGAGGCGGATGAACCGCCGCTCCCCCCGGCTTTCGCGGTAGCTGGTGAAGTAGACGCGCGTGCCGGCCAGCTCTTCCGCCGCGGGGGTGCTGGCCTGCCAGTCGCCCGCGGGCGCGGCACGGCCGAGCACATCGCGCAGCTCGGGAAACTCGCGCGCCGGCTGCCAGCGTTCGCCGGCAAAATCCCACACCAGGTCGTCGCCCTGCACCCGCCCGTCGCTAACCCACTGGCGCAGGGTGTCGAGGGGAATGGGGCCGTACTGGGATTCGTGGACAAACACATACCACACAGGCGCTGGGGTCATGAGCTCACCTCCCGAACATCGTACCTGCCCGCCAGCTGGTTTGTCAATGGGTTTGGCCCGGATGACGGCCGCGGCGGTGCTGGGGACATGCGCTGGCGCGACCGGATTGTTTCCTGAACCGCGCGCAGCCTGCACCCCGAACTGTGGACGCAGGTTGCACCCTGCCACTAATCGGGTGCTCAGGTTGGCGGTGGTAATGCTTGCATTGTCCGGCGGAAAATGTATAATCCGCGGCAATGGTGCAGTGCTCGTCACATGGGGTGGATCATGGACTATCCGGTTGATCATATTGACAAACTGCTGGGGCCGATGCTGCAGTTCGATGCCTCGGATATTATCCTCAAGGTTGACGCCAGGCCGACGTACCGCATCAACAAGGCGCTGGTGCCGATGGAGGAAGTGCCGCCGCTGACCGGTGAGGCGATGCGCGCCTATGCCGAGCAGATGATGAAGCCCGAGGAATACCGCCGGCTGCTCGACGGCAATGAGATCGACCTCGCCTACAACATCCCGGGGAACACCCGCTACCGGGTCAATGCGTTCCTGCAGCGCGGGAATGTCGAGGTGGTGGCGCGCTGCATCCAGAACAAGATCCGCAATTTCGAGGAGCTGCATCTGCCGCCCATCCTGGCCAACCTGACTTCGGTCCAGCGCGGCATGATCCTGATGACCGGGACCACGGGCAGCGGCAAATCGACCACGCTGGCGGCGCTGATCGAGCATATCAACCAGAACCACACCCGGCACATCGTCACCATCGAGGATCCGATCGAGTTTGTGTATACCGACAAGAAATCGATCATCAGCCAGCGCGAGGTGGGCATTGACACGCTGGATTTCAAGATGGCGCTGAAGCACATGATGCGCCAGAACCCCGACGTCATCCTTATCGGCGAAATGCGCGACAAGGAGACGGTCGAGGCGGCGATCGCGGCGGCGGAGACGGGGCACATGGTCTTTTCCACCCTGCATACCGCCGACGCGGCCAAGACCATCGACCGCATCATGGAGTTCTATCCCAAGGCGGAGCAGGACTCGCTGCGCGCCCAGCTGGCGCAGTTTCTCGTTGCCGGCATTTCGCAGCGGCTGGTGCCGCGCGCCGACGGGCAGGGGATGGTGCCCGCCATCGAGCTCATGTTCTCGAACCCGATCATCCGCAAGCTGATCCTCGAAAACCGCATTGTCAAACTCAAGTCGGCCATCCATCAGGGCGCCCAGGAGGGGATGCAGACCTTCGACCAGGCGCTGGTGGCCCTGCATCAGGCGGGGTGGGTCACGTTCGAGGCGGCGGCGGAACGCTGCAGCAAACCGTCGTCGTTCAAGAGTTATCTCGAAGGGTATTATCCCGACATCGACGCCGGCATTCTGGGCTGACCGCGGCGTGAGCGTGCGTTCCGCCCGGCGCGGGCGCCGTTCTGCGCCGGCGGGGAGGG
>Ga0116170_10006222_pt1 | contig 10511 bp, 12 predicted proteins | sample AD_JPNHW1_MetaG_FD_89797 | JGI IMG/M metagenome (GOLD analysis project Ga0116170, IMG submission 89797) | Active sludge microbial communities of municipal wastewater-treating anaerobic digesters from Japan - AD_JPNHW1_MetaG | ecosystem: Engineered > Bioreactor > Anaerobic > Digestate | place...
AGATGCTGCAGCGCCCGCGCGCCTATGCCGCCCACCAGGATGGCCGAAACCTTCTTGCCGGCTATGGCGCCCAGCGGGTTGCACTGCCCGTGCTCGTGGTGCTGGTTGCCGTTGTCCATGAATTCCGCCTTGCCGCTCTCCGTGTCGCAGATGGCGAAGAAAGGCGCGCTGCCGAAATGGCCGTACACTTTGGATTTCAGTCCGTCGTTATTTTCAACCGGTACGCAGATGTTCATTTATGTTCTCCTCCGCAGGGCGGGCGCCGTATTTCCACCGGGCCGCCTTCTATTTTAAGGGCTTTGCCGTTGACTACGGCGTCGGCCAGCTTCCGCCTGGCGGAAGCGAGTATGTTGCCGAAGGTCTGCCTGGACACTTTCATGGCTTTGGCCGAACCGGACTGGTCCTTGCCGTCCAGCTCGGCGTACTTCAGCGCCTGGAACTCGTCCAGCTGAAGGGTTATTTCCTCCAGTTCGCACAGCGGCACGGCCCGCGGCTTGAAGTAATAAGCCCGGGGCTCGGCGAACACTTTTCTGCATTTAAACGGCCGCGTCATAGTTATTGGCATATGCCAATAACCCAAGAATACAAATTTCCGCCCGGACAAGTCAACGGGCGGGCCGCGCAACCCCGCCGCGCGCGAAATAGCGCCGGGAGGACCATAATTTGTAGAATCAGGGTACGTGGTTCACTATAAGGACAACATGGAAAACAGCGCCATCCTGCTCACGGCCGCCTCCCTGGGCTTCATTCACACCGTACTCGGCCCGGACCACTACGTCCCCTTCGTCGCCCTGGCAAAGGCGAGGAGCTGGACCCCGCTGCGGACGGCCGTTATCACCTTGCTGGCCGGGTTCGCCATCTTCTCCTGCGGCATAGCCGTAAAAGCCGGTCTTTAAAGCCCGTACCGCTCCCGGCGAAGGCCGGGCGCAGCCCCCCCTATCATGAAAGGCACCCGAGCGAACGAAAAACTCTTCTGGAACAACAGGGCCCGGAATTACCCGCGGCCCTTTGAAAAAGAAACTTTCGCCAAAACAGGCAGGATACTGCGCCTGCTCGGCGGCATGGGCATTGATTTCAAGGGCCGCAGGGTCCTGGATATCGGCTGCGGCACGGGGGTCTACGCCCTGCGCCTGGCCGGCCAGGCCGAAAAAACCCTCGGCGTGGATTCTTCACAGGAAATGCTTAAGCTGTTCCGGGCGGAACGGCGCCGCCGGGGCATAAACAACGCCTCCTGCATACAAAGCACCTGGGCCGCGTTGCCGGCGGCGCGCCTGGCCGGGCGCTTCCACATAGCCCTCGCCTCCATGACCATGGCCGTAAAGACCAGAGCCGATATCCGCAAGATGGAAGCCGCAGCCGCGGCTTGCGTTTACATAGGCTGGGCCGGGGTGCGGCGCAACGCCCTGCTGGAGAAAGTCTATGCTAAACACGGCGTAGCCTACCGGGCGCCGCAAGGGGCTGAAACGATCCTTAAACTGCTTGGTGAGCTGGGACGCGAACCGGCGGTGCGTTTTATCAGGGACAGCTGGATAAAAAAGAACACTCCCGCGGAAACAATGCGCGACATCGAGGTGGGGCTTAAAGTCAACGGCGCGAAGATGGACAGGGAATGGGTGGCGGCGCTGCTGCAGCGGATGACCAGGAAAGGCCGGGTCCGCCAGGTCACCTCGGTGAGGAAAGCCCTTATAACCTGGCGCGTTCCTTAATTATTTCCTTATTGACGGCGCAGGCGCCGGACCGCTACAGCGGGGCCACTATCGAGAGCGCGCCATGCGTAACGCCTTTTATGGCGCGCAGTTCATCGGCCAGCCTTTGCAGGTCGGCCGGCTTCCCTGTTACGGCAGCGGTAAGCAGCACATGGCCGTTCTTAAGCAGTACCGCCTGGGTGGCGGCCACGTTGCGGGCCTGGCGGACCAGCACCGTTTCCACGGCGCGCGCCGGGCGCCCGTCGGCCGGATCGTAATGCACGGAGATGGTCCCGGCGCATTCGCGGCCGGCTTTCCAGTCTTTCTTTACCATGGCGCGGCGCACAAAGTCGGCCACGGCCTGTGACCGGCTGGGGTAGCCTCTTTCGGCGGCCAGGCCGTCGAGCTTGGCGAGCAGGCCTTTTTCAAGGCAGAGCGTGAAACGGTCCAGTTTCATAGTCACACTATTCTACAAGTTCACGCGCGCAATATCAAAGGCCGGGCCGCCCCCGCGGCCGCGCCCCGTCCGACGGGCCGGCCGGCCCGGGCGCCGCCGGCGCGGCGGGCTGATTGCCATCATTCATACTTTTTGCTAAAATAGTATGAACGATGAGCGTATTTCAAAGAGAGGACTATTTATGACAAAAAGATCAGGCCTGCTGGCGGCGCTGCTGCTGCCCGCCGCCGCGCTGCACGCGGCCGACGTGAACATTACCGTGGTAACCCCCTCCCGCGCCCCGCAGAACATAGCGGACGTGGCCGGCGCCGTTGAAGTGCTCCTGCCCGCCCAGCTGGCGCAGGCCGGCGGGACAACGCTCGACCAGAAGCTGCAGACGCTGGTCCCGGGCCTGACCAGCAACAGGGGCGCCGGCCTGTACACGCACGGTTCGGAACTGACCATGCGCGGCCTGCCCGGCGGCGAAACCGGCCAGGCCATGACCCTGGTGCTGCTCGACGGCGTGCCCCTCAATTCGGCCGCCACCGGCGGCGTGCAGTGGAACTCCCTCAAGAACCTGGACATAGACCATATAGAAGTGTTCAAAGGCCCCGGTTCTTCCATGTACGGGTCCAACGCCATGGCCGGCAGCATAAATATCATCACGAAAAAGGCGAAGCAGGGGTATTCGCTGGAAACCTCCTACGGAACCTACAACACTTTCAGCGCCGCCGCCAAGGCCGGCGTCACCGCGGGAAAGCTCTCGCTGGAAATCAACGGGAATTACTTAAGCAGCGACGGCTACAACCAGACGCCCAAAAGCGCCAGGAACGCCTTCAGCATTAAGAGCGACGTGCTGGAAAAGAGCGCCGGCGCGAAAGCCGCGTACGCTTTCGAAAAATTCGGGAACCTGTCGCTGGACTACGGGCATTTCAAGGGCTGCAACGGCGCCGGTTCCAACAAGACCGTCGACCAGTACAGGGAAAAGGAAATGGACCGCGTTCAGGCCGGCTGGCAGGCCCGGCTCAACGGGTATTACTGGAACCTCACCGCTTTCTACAACGATATAGCCGACCTGAAAGTATCGGAAAAAAGCGGCACGGCCATTTATGCCGACATAAAACGCAGGGATTTCGGCGGCCTGGCGTCCGTGGCGAAGACCCTGGACAGCGGGCTCATCGCGACCGGCGGCCTGGATTATAAATTCGGCGTACTGGACGCCCATGACAGCAACAACAGCCCCTCCGCCGCGCCGTTCTCTTTTGACCGCGGCAAAACCGACAATATCGCCCCCTACGCGCAGCTGGAAAAGGATTTCGCGGGGCAGCGGCTCAACGTGGCCGCCGGCCTGCGCTACGACAACGTGTTCCTGCACGACGCCTTTTCGCAGAACACGTCCGCGGCGCAATTCACCCCGTACAACGGCAAGCAGCCTGACAAACGCTGGGCGGAATTCTCGCCTAAAGTGTCGGTCGGCTGGAAGTACAGCGGCGCCCTGACGCAGTACCTGTCGTATGCCAAAGGGTTCAGAAGCCCCACGCTGGAAAGCATGACCCTCAACCTCAAGCGCGGCACTAAATACCAGCTGGCCAATCCCGGCCTCACGCCGGAAACGGCGTACACGGCCGAAACCGGCATAAAGTTCAACCCGGTGAACGGCCTTTACCTGGACCCGGATATTTACCTCACCGAGGCGCGGGACTTCATCTACTACACGCAGGTGACGGGCAATTATTACCAGTACAAGAACATGGCCAGGGCGGAGATCTACGGCGTGGAAATACCGGTCAAGTATATAAGCGGCGGCCTGGCGCTGTCCGCCTCCTGCGCCCGGTCTCATTCCAGGGTCACCGGCGACGGCGGCTTGGGCATCAAGGGCCGGCAGCTCACCTACGCCCCCGGCTATCTTTATTCCGCGGGCGCGGCTTATGAGCGCGGCAACAGCGCGCTGGCGGCCGCCTGGACGCATAAATCGAAGCAGTACACCAACGAGGCCAACACCTCTTCCCTGCCCGGTTACTCCACCGCCGCCCTTACCTTTACGCAGAAAATTAAGAAGGACCTGGTCGTCTCCCTGAGTTGCGACAACGTGTTCAACGAGGTTTATACGGAATCGGACAGCGTCCTGTCGCCGGGCCGGACTTTCACAGGAACGGTCAGGGTGACGTTCTGAGCGGCAACGCCCGGAAAACCAAGTTCCTAGCGCATGCCCCCGCGCAGGGCGGAGAGGCGCGAACGGATCCTGACGTTGCCCGGGTCCAGCCGCGCCGCCAGCGCGAATTGAGAAACAGTGCGCGCCTTGCTGTATAAGGCCATGGCGGCCACCTGCCCCGAGCTGCGCAGCACCGCCGCCGTACCAGCCAGCGCCACGGCCGTCAGCGCCCGCCTGCGGGCGCGCGACGAAAGTGTCACCTGGCGTAGCGCCGGCAAAGGCGGCGCCAGCGCGCCCAGAATGGCCCACGCCATAAAAGAGGAAGCCGGCAGCAGCAGCACGGCGTCGAAACACGCCACCGTAAAGGTGCCCAGCAGCGTAGCCGCCAGCGTCAGCCCTTCCCGGTATTCGTCCGCGCCGGCGGCCCCGGCGGTACGCCGCCACGCGGCCAGCAGCAGCCACAGCAGCGCCAGCAGCAGGGCGGCCAGCGCCGGCGCCCCCCGCTCGGAAAGTATGGCCATCCAGTCGCTGCTGGGCCAGGGGTTGATGGTCCGCCCGGTGTAGTAATCTATCGACGGGTCGAAACCCTCCGAGAACCGGGGATACGCCAGCGCCCAATTGCCCGGCCCGGCGCCCAGCAGGGGATGCGCGGCGGCTATGCGCAGCGTTCTCGCGTACTGCACCAGCCGCCCGTGCCCGCTGCCGCGGCGGTAATCCACTATCCCGCTCACCGTGTCCAGGTACGGGGAATCGCTCTTCCACTCCAGCGTGTTGGGCACGAACAGCGCGGCCAGCACGCCCAGAATTCCGGCCAGCAGCAGCCCCCGCTGCCGCGAAGACATCGCCGCGTCGCGCCAGCGGCCCCCGGCGCGCCAGGCGCCGTACGCCAGCACCGCCGCCCCCGCGGCCAGGCCCAGCAGCGCCGCGCGCGAGCGCGAAAGCACCAGCGCGTCCGCCACTATGGCCACGCCCGCCGCGCCGCAGACAAAGCCAGCGCCGCGGCGCGCCCTGAGCGCGGCCAGCACCAGCGCCGGCGCGCAGATAACGGCCAGGTGCGCCATGAAATTCCGGTTGCCCAGCGTACCGCCGGGGACGCGGTTCAGGCTGAAGAGAACGCTGGCAAAGCCGTAGGCCTGCGCCAGCGAGGCGGCCGCGCCGGCGACCGCCGCCGCAGCGGCTGCGGCCACTATCATACTGCGCGCGCCCGCCGCGGCGGCCGAGCGCGCCCCCCAGAACACCGCCGCGCCGGAAAGGGTGACGGCCAGCGCGCTGGTGGAGAGCCAGCGGTCCCGGGCCAGCAGCGCGCTTACGCAACTGAGCGCCAGGTACAAGGCGAGCAGCAGGTCCACCCGGTTAAGTTCCAGCTTATCCGCCCGGCGCAGGCCCAGCAGCGCCAGCCCCAGCGCGGCCATATGCATTACCAGCTCTTTGGGCGCGAAGAACCGGGCAAGGTCGAACATGCGGTAAGGCACCGCCGCCGCCACCACTAATATGGCGCCGGCTGCGAGCAGGCCGGGGGCGAAGGCGCGGTCATCCGGTTTCGGCAAAACAGGCATATCTAAATATACCAAACAAAAAGCCCCGGGCATACTTGCCGGGCGCTCCGAATGATCCGAACCGCAGAGTTTTCTCCCGCGCGGCGCGTGTAACGCGCCGCCGCTAATTCTCCTGCCCCCCCCCGGCAGCAAGAGCAAAGCAAGCCCGGCGGGTGCGCAAAATCTTCAAGGAAAGATGGCGCCCGCTCTTTACCGGCGGGTTGTCCGCCGGGAAGAAGACCGCCGGCCCGAAGACTACCGGGGCTGCTTGAGCTTTTCAGCGATCTGGCCGACAGTCTCTTTCATCTCAGCCCAGGCCTTATCCATGCCCTCCGTCAACAATTCCCAAGCGTCTCCGGACGTCTCGCCGAACTGGCGCAGTTTCAACTGCGCTTCCAGCCGCCGGGCTTTAAACTCGGTAATTTCACGCAGCAGTTTAGTCCTGTGTTCCAGGGCCGCGCGTTCGGCATTTTCAGAAAGCCGGTCTATCTCCACGCCCCAGGCCTTAAGCTGGGAGTTCAATTTCGCTATGTAATCCTCTTTTTTTCCCATAGAGCCCCCTTTTCAGCAGTCCGGCCGCGGCCGGAAATTACGCGCGGCCCGGCAGCGCCGGTAATACCCGGACCCGGCGTTGGCGCGGAAGAACCTGCGCTGGCCGCGGCGGTCGCTGAGCAGTATTCCGCCGCTTTCCAGCAGCTGCATGGCGCCGAGCGCCGCCACTACATTGAACCCGGAAAGGGCGGAAGCCGCAGAAGCGCTGAGCAGCGCTTTATCGTCGCCCAGGAAATAATCGAGCAGCACGCCTAATTTGTCAGAGTTTGCAGCCGTCATGCGTCATTCCTCCCGAAACGCTGCCCTCGGATCACTCCGTTATCAAAGACCCGGCCGGCGGCTTTTTAAGACCGGGCTTTATCCGCGCGCGTTCACCCTCAATGCCGGCCTTGCCTGTGCCCGGGGCCGCGTCCTCCGGTACCGGCAGCATATGGAGCCGGATCAGGTATTCCGGGGTTCTCCGGCCCGACCGGCTGCGGAACTCCGCGCGCGCTGCGCCGGACGCCGCTGCCGCGCCGCTTCATAGAGCAATTTTTATTTTTTTCACCCCTGAACCCCGGGCCCGGCGCGACATTGAGCCGCCTTTGCCTGAGTTCCATGCCACCCCGGACGCAGCCCGCTGAAAACAGCCCTTTCCCGTATCAGGTAATGCCACCCGGCATTATTGTCCGGTTCCCGGCGCCGCCTTGCGGCGCGCGCCCGGAAACGGGAAAGTCCTTTTCAGCAGGCTGCCCAACTAACCCTACCCCCCGACAACCTTACTCTATAGCTTTCGGGAAGCGGTTGAAATCGCCTGAAAAGGTTATTTGATATTTGAAAATATAGCTAACCCGAAAGGGTTAGTGGAACGGACCCCGGCGGGCAGATCAGGCGGCGGCCGGCTGCGCGAACCAGCGCCGCCCGATCCACAGCGAAACATTTACCAGCCCTATCAGGACGGGCACTTCCACCAGCGGCCCGATAACGGCGGCGAAGGCCGCGCCGTGGCCTATGCCGAAGGTGGCTATGGCGACGGCGATAGCCAGTTCGAAGTTGTTGGACGCCGCGGTGAACGACAAGGTGGCGGACTCGCCGTAAGTCGCCCCGGCCTTCTTGCTTATGTAGAACGAGGCGAAGAACATCAGCGTGAAGTAGACCAGCAGCGGCAGCGCGACACGCACCACGTCGAAAGGCACCTGCACTATGTTTTCGCCTTTTATCGAGAACATCACCACGATGGTGAACAGCAGGGCTATCAGCGTTATGGGGCTTATCAGCGGAAGGAACTTCCGGGCGTACCAGTCGCGCCCCCTGACGGCCAGCAGCGAGAACCGCGTTATTATCCCGGCCAGGAACGGTATCCCCAGATAGATGAACACGCTTTTGGCGATCTCACCCATCGTAATGTTCACCACCGCGCCCTCGAGCCCGAACCAGCGCGGCACCAGCGTGATAAAGAACCAGGCGTAAACCGGGAAGAACAGAACCTGGAACACGGAATTGAAAGCCACCAGTCCGGCGCAATATTCCCGGTCGCCCTTCGCCAGGTCGTTCCAGACTATCACCATGGCTATGCAGCGCGCCAGGCCTATCATTATCAGGCCGATCATATATTCCGGCTTATCCCGGAGAAAGAGTATTGCAAGCGCCGTCATCAGCACCGGCCCCACCAGCCAGTTCTGGACCAGCGACAGCAGCAGGACTTTCTTATTGGAGAAAACCCGGTGCATCTCCTCGTATTTCACCTTGGCCAGCGGCGGATACATCATCAGTATCAGGCCTATGGCGATCGGGATGGAGGTGGTGCCCACGCTCGAAACCGCGTTGAAGTCCGCCACGGCGGCCGGCCACAGCCAGCCGCCCGCCACGCCGGCGCCCATAGCCAGGAAGATCCACAGCGTCAGGTAGCGGTCCAGGAATGAAAGTTTTTTTACGATATTTTCCATAATGAGCCCCTCACTGAAATAATTTTCCGGCGCTGCTTAGGCGGGAAGCGAGCTGTTTTTCCCGGTCAACCGGCCGTCTCCCGAAGCATCTCCGGCAGCCCTGCCACGAAGGCTTTTATCTCGTCGCGCACGCGCCGGTATACCGGCAGCGCGGCCTCCTCTGAACTGTCCTTGCCGGCCGCCGTGGCCGGGTCGTCGAAGCCGCGGTGAATTTTGCGGCCGCCACGGTAGACGGGACAGTTTTCATTGGCATGATCGCAAAGAGTCACCACCAGGTCGAACACACCGTCGCGGAAAGCGTCCGCGTGCTTGGGCCGCTGCGCGGAAATATCCACGCCGACCTCGGCCATTACTTTAATTGCGCGGGGCTCTACCTCACTGCCAGGCCTGGTGCCCGCCGAGTACGCTTCTATTTTACCGGGGAACAAAGCCCTGGCCCAGCCCTCCGCCATCTGGCTGCGGCAGGAATTGCCCGTGCACAGGAAAAGTATCTTTTTCACTTCTGCTTTCCCTTTTTCGCGTACACGGTAATGCTCGACGCCGCGCCGTCCAGCGCCTTGCCGGCTTTGTCAGTTATCGGGTCCAAGCAGGTGCCGCCTGCGCGGTAGGCATTGTCTGCGAGCAGCTTTGTTCCGGTAAATCCTGCGTCCTTAATGGCCCCGAGGTAATCATGCCGGAGCAGAGCCCCGGCTACGCAGGCGGCGTAAAGCCCGGCGTGCTTCTTCAGCGCCGGCGGCAGTTCTCGATTGAGCACGATATCGCTGACCACCATAAATCCGCCCGGCTTGAGCGCGCGAAAAGCCTCGCGGAACACAGCCTGCTTATCCGGCGACAGGTTGACTACGCAATTGGAGATGATAAGGTCCGCCTCGCCGTCTTTTACCGGAAGCTTTTCTATCAGTCCCTTGCGGAACTGCACATTAGACAGGCCGGTGCGCGCCGTAAACTTGACAAGGTTCTTCGCCGCCAGTTTCAGCATCTCCGGCGTCATATCCACGCCGATAACCTTCCCCTTCGGCCCGCACAGCGGCGCGGCTATGAATACGTCCTTGCCTGCCCCGCTGCCCAGGTCCAGCACTGTCATGCCTTTCTTAATCTTTGAAAAAGCCACCGGGTTGCCGCAGGACAGCCCCAATTCCCCCTCGGAAGCCGCCGGCGCAGAATTACCGCAGCCGCAGGCGGAGCCTGAGCAGCACGATGTGGCCGTACTGGCCACCTTGCCGTAAGCCTTGCGCACCAGCGCCCGTGTGGAATGATGTTTATTGTTGGATATTTTCATTATTGTTCTCCTTAAAACTCAGCAGCAGCCGCCAACCACGCAAGCCCCGTTCTTGCGCAGGGTCAGGCGTTGTTTCAGGCGGGCCAGGTCCTGCGCAACAACAGGGCAGCAGGGCCGCGGGGCCACCAGGCGGTATATGAAAGCGCCTGCCGCGCCCAGCCCGGCGCCCAGCGAATACATAGCCCAGCGGCCTTTTTTCTCTTTCTTTATAAGTCCAGCCGCATGCAGGGCGGCCAGGCAGCGCGAAACATTGTACTGGCTCTCGCGCATGGCGTCCACCAGCTCGCAGACGCACAGTGCCCGCCCGGCAGCGGCCAGCAGCGCCGCCGCGCGCAGGCGCTTGGCGTCGGCCAGCGCCTTGAGGGTCTTCACGGAACAGTTAATATCGCCGCAATCAAATTTCATATATGCAATTATACGCATATGTTGCGGAGACAGTCAAGCGGCGCAGCGATGTCAGATAAAACCGAAGAAGTATTTGAGGCCCGGGCCGGCGCTGGCGGCTACGAAGATCCAGCCGGTTCTCTCCTATGGCAAATCCACGCCGAAGACATACTTCAGCGTGATATAAGAACCGCTCGCAATGAAGATAAGCCCGGTGATAAATTTGGTCCGGCGCTCAAAAGCGGCCGCACCCCCCGCTATGGCCGACGCCTTTTTAAGCCCGAAGGCCAGGAACACTCCCGCCGCCGCCACCGGCAGACCGCTGCCTATGCCGTACAGCGCCGGGTAAACCAGAAAAGAACTGTGTTTGAAAGCCAGCGGCAGCATACTGCCGAAATACAGCGCGGCTGAAACCGGGCAGAAGGCCAGCGCAAAAAGAACACCCATCACGAACGAGGCGCCGAACCCTTTCTTCCGCGCCAGCGCTTCGGTGTTCAGGGCGGGCCCGAAACTGAGAAAATTCAGTTTCACAAAGTTCAGCAGGAACAACCCGGCGAGCAGCA
>Ga0116170_10006225_pt1 | contig 10508 bp, 7 predicted proteins | sample AD_JPNHW1_MetaG_FD_89797 | JGI IMG/M metagenome (GOLD analysis project Ga0116170, IMG submission 89797) | Active sludge microbial communities of municipal wastewater-treating anaerobic digesters from Japan - AD_JPNHW1_MetaG | ecosystem: Engineered > Bioreactor > Anaerobic > Digestate | place...
ACGTTTCGACATAAACGGACGGTTTCACGGTTGCCCTCCGAAAACATGTTCAGTATACGCCGCGCCGTTCGGCCTGTAAACCCGCCGATTACGAACGTTTGACGTTGAGCATTGGACGCTCAATGTTCGTCCGCTTAGACGCCGTACTGTTTGCGTTTGCGCCAGAGCGTGGCTTGATCGATGCCCAGAATTTCGGCCGCCTCCTGAAGCGATTTTGCGGAAGCGATCACGCGGCGGATGTGCGCCTCCTCGATCTTTTCGACCGAGACGGGATCGCCCAAGCCGATCGGCCGAACGGACGGCACAACGGCGCTGGGAAAATGCTCCGGGCCCACGGTGTCGGAGGCACAGAGAATCGCGGCGCGCTCCACCGCGTTGCGGAGCTCGCGCACGTTGCCCGGCCACGAATAGCCGCGCAGAGCGCGCAGGGCTTCGGCGCTGAACCCCTTGAAGCTTTTGTGGTTCTGTCCGCCAAAGAAAGCGAGCATCTCCATCGCCAACGGTTCCACGTCGTCGGGGCGCTCGGCCAGCGGCGGCAACTCGATCTGTATCACGTTCAAACGGTAATAGAGGTCTTCGCGAAAGCGGCTCTCCCTCACCGCCTTTTCCAAATCCGCATTCGTGGCGACCAGCAGACGAACATCGGCGCGACGCGTCTGATGATCGCCCACGCGCTCGTACTCCCGGTCCTGAATGAAGCGCAGAAGCTTGGCCTGAACCGCGAGCGGCAGATCGCCGATCTCGTCGAGAAACAGCGTGCCCCCCTCGCACGCAGCCACCCGCCCCAAATTGTCCCGAAGCGCGCCCGTGAACGCTCCCTTCACGTGGCCAAACAACTCGCTTTCGAGCAGCTCCACACCCAGCGTCGGGCAGGAAACACAGCCGAACGGCTTGTCCGCGCGCGAGCTCCACCCGTGGATCGCGCGCGCCAAAACGGTCTTGCCTGTGCCACTGGCGCCCCGGATCAGAACAACGGCTTCGGTCGCCGCCACCTGACGGGCAAGCTCGACGGCTTTCTGCATGCTCGGATGGCGGGACGCAAAGGACATTTCCGGACGAAGCCGATTGACGTCCTCTTTCAGCGCCGCAAGGCGCTGTTCCATGCCTCGGAGCGTGGCGACGCGATCCACCACCAGTTCGACCTGCTCGGGCGTGAAGGGCTTGGGAATGTAGTCGGCCGCGCCCCGACGCATCGCTTCGACGGCCGTGGACACCGAAGCATACGCCGTGACGACAACGATTTTGACCCAGGGGCAGAGGCCCAGAAGAGCCGGGATCAGTTCCAAGCCGTTCTCCGTGCCCAAGCGCAGATCGACAAAAGCCAGGTCGAACACCTGTCGTTCCGCCTCCGCCTTCGCGTCCTGCGCGTTTGTGACGCACGTCACCCGGTGCCCGCGCGACTCCAAGCAGACGGACAGCGTTTTGCGGATGTTGCTTTCGTCGTCCGCCACCAAGATCGAAAGCGGAACGGAGTGATTTTCGGTTGTTTTTACCATAACGGCCTGCAAGTTCTACCAACCGTTATCCGACTAAAAGCTCAGCATTTTGTAGTAGTCGCCCAGCGCGTGAATCGACATCACCGTCGCCTTGGTCAGAAACCACGTGAAAACGATCACCGCCACAGAAATCACGACTTTCCAAACCCAGTTCGTCCGCGGGCGGAACCAGAGGAGCGGCAGAGCGAACGGGCCGACGCTCGCCAGCATGAGGACAATGAACGTCGTCCGATAGTACCAGGGAAGTCCCGCTTCGGCCTTGGCCGGAAGCGGAATCGGCGGCGGAGCAGGGCGCGAGTAACCGTCCAGAAACTCGCCGCAGTGCTTGCACTTGATCGCGGCATCCTGAATCTCTTCGGCGCAGAATGGACATTTCTTCATAGCGAGCGTCTCACCTTTTCCCGTGGCGTTTGATTGTAGCGTTTTTCACGCCCCAATAACAAGACTCCTAACTTCTGCTTGCCGCGTACGCCGCGACCCGTCACAATACGGGAATGGTGGCTGAGAACCCTGATCTGACGCGTCTCCTGCTGCTGTTTGCAGCGGGGGGCATCGTGCTCGCGGGCGCGACAATCGACCTCTACCTCGCCTTTCTGCTTCAGCGGCGAAGCGCGACGTTTGCGTTTCCAGCGCTGCCCTCACTGCGGCAGCGCCCCTTCTCGCATCTCCACGCCCTACAGGTTCTTCTCATCACGCTGCTGTTTGCGGTGCCCTCTCTTTTCCAGAAGGCGGGGCCTCGCACGCCCTCTTCGGCGATGCTGATTTCCGGCTCTGTGCTGTACGCGCTGACTGCACTGCTGATTGTGACGTTCTGCCTCTCGACCGCGGGCGCCACCTTCCGAAGCGCGTTCCACACCGGCGCGTGCAGCGTTCGGCGCGCACTCGGACAGGGCGTGCTCTACGGGCTTGCAAGCCTGCCGCCGATTCTGCTCCTGTCGCACGTGATGTCAACGGTCACCGAGGCGCTCGGCTACGACGCCCGCCCGCAGGAGGTCTTCGACTGGTTCGGCAACGCCGAGATTCCCTGGGCGACGCGCATCTGCCTCATGGTGGCGGCCGTCGTTTTTGCGCCCATGGCCGAAGAGGCGCTGTTCCGCGGCATTCTTTTTCCCGCCCTGCTGAAAAATCGGCGGTTCGCGGCGGCGGCGCTGCTGACGGGCACCTACTTCGCCCTCGTGCACTTCCACGCGGTCTCGCTCCTGCCGCTGCTGGCCCTGAGCGTGGCGTTCTCGTCGGCCTATGCCGCCACGGGCTCGCTGCTGACGCCGATCGTCATGCACGCCCTGTTCAACGCCACCAGCATCGTCCTCTACTACGCCACCGAAGCGCCTTAGCGCGGATCGAGGTCGGACCGTTTGACCTCCGCGATCGAGGCCCGCACGGCGTCGGCCTGCGCGAGCTTGTCGGGAGAAAACGAGGTGGCCACCGCCACGCAGCGCATGCCCGCCGCCTTCGCAGCGGCTATGCCGTTGACGGCGTCCTCGACCACCGTGCAGCGCGCGGGGGGCACGCCGATTCGCTCGGCGGCCATTAGGAAAATTGCCGGATCGGGCTTGCGGCGAACAACGTCCTCGGCCGTCACCACCGCCTGCCACGTCTCCCAAGGCAACCCGATTTTACGCAGGTTCGCCTCGACTTTGATGCGGTCCGCGCTGGAGGCGACCGCGCACGGCCAGCCTGCGGCGCGGCAGGCCGTCACCAACTCGACCGCGCCGGGAAAGACCGTGAGCTTCTCCGGCACCAGGTCCAGATAGAGCGCGTAGGTGCGCGCCTTGGCCTCGGCGATTTCCAGCGGAAAGCCGTATTTTTCGGCGACGCCGCCGATGTAGCGGTTCTCGCCCGCGCCCACGAAAGGCTCGAAGTCCTCGGGGTGTACGGTCAGGCCCCGCTCGCGGAACATGGCGCACGCGGCCGCGCAGATCAGCGGCTCGGAGTCCGCCAAGACGCCGTCTATGTCGAAAATGGCTGCGCGCATAGAGGTCTCAGCGGCCCGCATAGGTCTGGCGGAGATGCGTGACCGTCAGCGCCTTGGAGAAGTCGGCGAACGTCGCCGCCGTGTCCTTGGGCGTGAAGGTCAGCGTCACCGGACGGCCGGGCAGCAGCGTGAAGCTGTTGTCGTTGAACTCGCCGCGGATGCCGCTGACGTTGGCCCACACAAAGAAGGCGGGCTTGTCGGTGGTCAGCGTGACCGTCCACTTCCCGTTGCGGTCGGCGGGGATCGCGTCGACGGCCGCGTCGCCCAGACCGCAGCGCTTGAAGGCGTCGAAGTACCACTCGTTGCGGTGCGTCTCCTTCTTGCCGTCCACGTCGGCCGTCAGCGCCACTTCCAGGAAGCGCTGCCCAAGCTCTTTGCTCTGGCCGAACTTGGAGACCGGGAAGCGCCCCAACTGCTTCGCGGAGCGCGGGGCCAGATCGGCGGACAGCTTCTGCGTCTCGAGCTTCTGGCCCGCGAACGACCACAGTTCGACCGCCGCCTCGGCCTTGGCGGGCGAGGCGAAGTCGTTGACCGCCCACACCTCGATGGTCGAGGCGTCGTTGTCCGCAGGCACCACCATCACCGCGACCGGCGCGTAGAAGCGCTTGGCCTGGTACTGCAGGTGCTTCCACTTGCCGCCGTACTCGATGCTCGACCACGACGCCACGGGCCAGTTGTCGTTGAGCTGCCAGAAGAGCGTGCCCATGCAGCGCGGCTGCAGGTGGCGCCACGCCTCGACCGCCGTCTTAATGGCGATGCCCTGCTGAACCTGCGAGAGGTAGAGGATGCTGTCGACGCTCTCGGGGAAGCGGAAGTAGCGCGACATCGTCTCCAGAATGCGCGAGTTGCCGCCGTTGTTCTTCTGGTGGTGCTCGAAGTCCGGCGCCGTGGGGTTCAGCTGATCCGGCGAGGCGTAGGTCTTGGCCACGTCGAGCGACGAGAAGGACTGGAAGCCGAACTCGGAGCAGAAGCGCGGCTTCACGTCGTAGAAGGCCGTGAAGTTCTTGTTCTCGTGCCACACCGTCCAGTAGTGCATGTCGCCGCGGTTGTCGGCGTGCCAGGCGTCGCTGAAGTCGCCGGGGCCCGCGCAGGGCGAGGAGGGCCAGAACGTGCGGCTGTTGTCGTACTTCTCCACGGCGCCGCTCAGCACGCGGCTGAGACGGTCGTAGTTGAGCAGATAGAGGTCGCGGTTCTTTTTGCTGGGCTCGAACCACGTGAGCGCGCCGATGCACTCGTTGTCGCCGCACCACAGCGCGATGCAGGCGTAGTCGCGCAGGCGGCGGAGCTGATGGGCCAGCTCGGCGTCGACCTCCGCCAGAAACGCGTTGTCGGAGGGATAGAGCGCGCAGGAGAACATGAAGTCGTGCCACACCAGAAGGCCCAGCTCATCGCAGGTGTTGTAGAAGGCGTCGTCCTCGAACTGGCCGCCGCCCCAGAGCCGGAGCATGTTCATGTTCGCGGCCTGGGCCGAGCCGAGCAGATCGCGGTAGCGCTCGGGCGTCTGGCGCGCGGTCATGGCGTCGCAGGGAATCCAGTCCGCGCCCTTGCAGTAGAGGTCCACGCCGTTCACGCGGAACGTCATGCTCATGCCGGGCTTTTCCGAATTGTCGCCCGCGTCGGGCTTGTTGATCACTTCGATCGTGCGCAGGCCGAGCTTGCGCGCGAACGCCCCGTCGCCCACCGTCACCGCAAGGTCGTAGAGCGCCTGCTCGCCCGAGCCGTTGGGCCACCACAGGCGCGGCTTCTCGACCGACACCTTCGCGCTCACGCGGTTGGCTCCGGCCGCGAGCGTCACCGGCACCTCCGCCTTGGCGTCGCCCAGCGCAACCGTCAGCGTCGTGCTGCCGCCTTCGGGCGAGGTCACGTCGGCGGTGACCGTCACATCGCACCGGCCGGGCTGGTGCTTCTGATCGCAGAACACGTAGTCGACGCGCGCCACATCCGTGCCGATGAGTTCGGTCTTGCCGTCAAAGCCCGAGACCATCAGCGCGATGCCCCAGTCCCAGCCGCCGTTGCAGGCGGGCTTGCGGATCAGGTTGATGTTCCGGTACATGCTGTTGTCCACGATCGGCACAGGGAACGGCTGCTTGAGGGCCTTGTCGTTGGCGACCTTGACCGAGCTCTTGAAGTATCCGGAGATCGTGTTCTTGCCCGGCTTCAGGAACTTCTTCACCTCGAAATCGTAGCGGCGGAAACGGTTGCCCGTCTCGCCCACTTTTTGTCCGTTGATGCTGACCGTGCAAAAGGTGTCGACGTGCTCCAAGCGCAGGCAGACCGACTTCTTGGCCAGAAGCGAATCGGGCACATCGAACGTGCGCTCGACAATCCAGTCCTTCTCGCCCACCCACTGCACCTCGTTCTCGTTGCGTCCGTAATAGGGGTCGGGAATGAGCTTGGCCGCCAGCAAGGCGCTGTGGACGTCGCCGGGAATCTGCATCGGAATCGCGGGCTTGTCGCCGTCCGCTTGCCGCACGGACCATTCCCCCGCGAGACTGAGCGTATTCGCCTGGACCTCCGCTCCCGCACGTCCTGCGAGAAGTCCCACAACCGCCAACGCCGCAAACGCCCATCGACCAGACGACTTCATAGTGCTCCCTTCATGCCATGCCTGTCCCCTTGCCCGGCTAGCGCTCACGCGCCAAACGCCGGCGACAACGCGGACCAAGTGCCGTTTAAATTATCGGATTGTGACCCTCCCGTCAAACGCTGAACAAACTCACTCCGATTTCTTGAGGGCGTACAGGTGCTTCTGCGTGGCCACGTACAGCACGCCGTTGGCCGCCACGGGCGACCCGCTGACCGGCCCGTCGAGCGACGCGGAGAACAGCACGCGTTTTTCGCGTGCGGCGGCCAACACAACGAATTCTCCGCGCCGCGTGGCCACGTACACCTTGCCGTCGGCCAGCAGTGTGGAGGCCCACATCTCGCCCTGAATCTCGTGCGTCCAGCAGGGCTGGCCGGTCGCCGCGTCAAGGCAGTGGATCTTGCGCCCCGTGTCCGCAACAAAGACAAGCCCGCCCCCAACCGAGGGCGTGGAAAGGTTGTGCAGCGAAAGCGCGTACGACCACTTCTCGGCCTTCGCCGTGGCGTCGCCCGTCAGCGCCGCCGCATCGAGGCACTTCAGCCACGACTGGCGCTTGCCCCACCAGATGTCGCCCCCGCCCGCCACATAGAGGCGGCCATCGACGAACACCGGCATGGCGTGGAGAATGCTCGGGCTCTCCGTGCGGTTGGCAATGTAGCGGTGCACGTCTTCCTTGGGCGCAGTCGGATCGAAGTCGAACCACCCCGCCTTCTTGAGCTTCTGCACCGCTTCCGTCGCCTCCGCCACCGGCTCGAAGGCGTAGACGATGCCGTTGGGCCCGGCGTAGAAAATCAGCTTCTTGCCGTTGACCACGCCCAGCGACGGCGACGACCACGTGCAGTGAAAGATGTTCGGGCCGATGTGCTCGTCGTCCCGCGCCACGAGTCTCCCGGTCCGCTTGTCGAGCACGATCAGGCACGGCGCATCGGGCGAGGCGATGTGGCGGTGCGTGTCGTCCACGCCGTTCGACGTGTTGACGTACAGAAACGGACCGTCGATCAGGACCGAGGCGTGCGCCGCGTCGTGCTGACGGACGCCGCACTCCTTGATCACGTCGTACAGCCAGAGAATGTCCGCATCGGCCGGACCGGGCTCGAACGCCGCCTGGCCCGCGGGCACGCTGTGGCGGCCCTCGTCCTTGAACGGACCGTCGTTGCCGTTGGCCATGCCGCGGACGTCCAGGCAGACCACTTCGCCCCGGCCGCTGACCGTGTAGACGCGGTCGCCCTCCACGGTGGCCGACGAGCACTGGCCGCAGCCCGTCCAGTCCCAGTACACGCTGTTCGTGATCTTGGGCACGACGAGTTGCCACTGGAACGCGCCCGACTGCTCGTCGAAGCACATCATCACGCAGCGGTCGCCCGTCTGCCGCGGGTCGCGGGGCGTATTGTTGTTGGTGCCGATGAACACGCGCCCGCCCGCGACAACCGGCGTCGAGTGGGTTTCCGTGCCGAGGTCGGCCACCCACCTCACATTCTTTCCGGTCGCGAGATCAAAACTCTCGGGCAAGCCTTTCTCCGGCGAAACCATGTTGCGGGAAAAGCGCTCGCCCCACTGGGGCTGATCCCCCGCCCTCCCCCAGAACGCCAGCGCCAACGCGCACGCGCCACACCCCCACATCATAATCCGACCGTCCATAGCCTCCCCCTCCATGTTTTTTTATTGTAACACCACCGGATCGGTTATAGAAGACCTCGAAGCACACAAAGCTGAACGTCGCCGATTTTGTGCTGGCCAATCAGCCACCGGTGTAGCAGTATGGGGCACGAATTAGTGAGAAGGAAAAGCGAATGAAATTTTTTATGAGACTTGGCTGTGATTTTGCGTTCGTATGGTTCTCGGCGGCCGTCTGGGCGGCGGCGCCGTCGGACTTTGTCGATCCGTTTATCGGAACGGCCGGCACCGGCCACACGTTTCCGGGAGCCGCGAGCCCCTTCGGAAATATTCAGGCGAGCCCCGAGACGGGCACGCACCAATGGAAATACTGCGCCGGATATCAGTTCGACGACAAAAACATCCTCGGATTCACCCAAGTTCACCTGAACGGGACGGGGTGCACGGACATGGGCGACGTCCTCCTGCAGCCGTTCTGCGGCGTCGCGCCGTCGGACGACTACGCCTGCGCGAAAAGCGACGAGAAGGCCTCCCCCGGACGGTACAGCGTCGCGTTGCGGGATTTTCATTCCCGCGCGGAAGTCACCTGCTCCCCTCACGCGGCGTTCTACCGATTCACGTACGGGGACCGCAAGGCGCACCTCTTGGTCGATCTGCAGTACGGGGACACGTCTGAGTGGTGCTGCGACATTCACCACCGCGTTCTGGAAAACCAAACCGCTCTTTCGGAAGACAAACGGATGATTTCCGGATCGAGCAAGACCCGCAACTGGCTCGAGCGCGAGTTTTCCTTCGCCGTGCTTTTCAGTCGGCCGTACACCGCCGTCCGCCAACTTCCGATGAAGGAGGGCGAGAAGGGGCCGCGATACATCCTCGACTTCGACTTGGACGAATCCTCCGAACTGCGGGTCAAGGTCGCGCTCTCGACGGTGAGCGTCAAGAACGCCCTCGACAACTTAAAGGCGGAGATCCCCGGGTTCGCGAACGCCGATTTCGCGAAAACGGAAGCCGACTGCAAAGCGGCGTGGGACGATCTGCTTTCGCGGATTGAAATCAAGGGGACGGCGGCGCAGAAAACCAATTTTTACACGTCGATGTACCACCTCTTTCTGCAGCCGTACAACATGGCCGATGTCAACGGCGAGTACCGCGGGGCCGACGGCAAGGTCGCCCAATCGAAAACCGGAACCTACTACACATCGCTCTCTTTGTGGGACACGTTCCGCGCCGCACACCCGCTTTACACAATCCTGACGCCCGAACGGGTGCCGGGGTTCATCGACACGATGATGGCGCACAATCGGGCGATCGGCATCGTCCCGATCATCACGTACGGCGGCAAGGAGACCTACTGCATGATCGGAAACCACTCCGTGCCCGTCATTGTGGACGCCTATCTGAAAGGCCTCGTGAAAGACGGCGCGGAAGAGGCGTTCGCCGCCATCGACGAATCGCTGCGCCACAACCACAAGGAGAATCCGAAAGACAACTGGGACATCCTCGACCAATACGGATACTATCCGTTCGACCGGATACGCGAGGAAAGCATCTCGCGAACGCTGGAGTGCGCGTTTGACGACTGGTGCGCGGGAACGTTCGCCCGCTCTCTCGGCAAGACGGCCGCCGCAGATTTCTATTTCGCGAGGGCGCGCAATTACAGGAACGTTTTCGACGCGTCAACGGGGTTCATGCGCGGAAAAGACTCCAAGGGCAACTGGCGTGAGCCGTTCGACCCCATGTTTCTGCGGGCACCCGACAAGCCCTTCGACTTCACGGAGGGCAACTCGTGGCAGTACACGTGGCACGTGTTCCAGGCTCCCGACGATTTGATCGCCTTAATCGGCGGAAAAGAAAAAACGGCGCAGAAGCTGGACGCGTTTTTCTCGCTGCCGATCGATCCCCAGCGCTCGGGGAGCATCAGCGACGTCACCGGACTCATCGGCGAGTACGCGCAAGGGAACGAACCCGACCACCACGCCATCTTCTTTTACGATTTCGTGGGGCAGCCGTGGAAGGCGCAGGCGCGCGTTCGCGAGGTCGTGGACACGTTCTACCTGGCGAAGCCGGACGGGCTCTGCGGCAACGACGACTGCGGGCAGATGTCGGCGTGGTACATCTTTGCCGCGCTCGGATTCTACCCGTTTAACCCCTGCGGGCAGGAATACGTACTGGGGGCTCCGCAGATCCCAGAAGCGGTCATCCGTCTTCCCGGCGACAAACGGTTCACGATCACAGCCAACGGCCTTTCGCAGGCAAACAAGTATGTGCAGTCCGTGAAACTGAACGGTCGGCCGATGGAAGGGTTTACGCTTTCCCATGCGTCCGTCGTCTCCGGCGGAACGCTCGTGTTCGAAATGGGGCCGGAACCAAAAAAGTGACGGCGTTCGGCCTTCCCCGCCCAACCACCCTATTTCGATTTCAAATTCTCTGCGGCGAGAAAGGTGAACGTCGCCTCGCGATTCAGGAGCGCCTGGCCGAAGTTCAGCATGGTGTCGTTGCCGATCTGACGGATCGCGATGGGGGGAATCAGCATGTTGGCGACCATGCCGATAAAATGTCCCTTTAGATTCTGAAACAGATTGTTTCCGGCATCCCGACGCTTCACGGAACCGACGCGAACGCCCATGCGGGGCGGCGTGCCGTCCCGGGTGAACTCCAAGGTGTTGACGCGGGCGACCAGCTCGTTCTCAGACTTCAACGCGCCGTCGACCGACCGCACGTCTTTCAGACCAATGGTCACGGGGCTGCCGCCGTCGCCGTCGTTGAAGCGCAGGCGGACGACGGTGACGGTCTTGACGCCCCGTCGATCCGGCCTTCGACCTCCAGCCACCCCTTGCCC
>Ga0116170_10006228_pt1 | contig 10501 bp, 9 predicted proteins | sample AD_JPNHW1_MetaG_FD_89797 | JGI IMG/M metagenome (GOLD analysis project Ga0116170, IMG submission 89797) | Active sludge microbial communities of municipal wastewater-treating anaerobic digesters from Japan - AD_JPNHW1_MetaG | ecosystem: Engineered > Bioreactor > Anaerobic > Digestate | place...
CACTTGTAGACAAGTGAGAGGGACAGACCGAGTTCACCGGCCACCTGCTTCGCGCTTACCCGTTTGAGCAACTGCTTGAAGACTTCGTGGGAGTGCATCGCCAAGGAGATTATAATGGCACTGTCCTTTGGCAAGAATCACGTCAGGATTGATTAGCGACGCCTCCGCCAGACGCGTTTTACCCGCAGAAACACCATCCGCTGATAGCGTCCCCCAGTGGCCGGGCCGTAGCGCAGTCGCTCCAACTCCTCGACCACCGCCGCTGAGTCCTCCGGCAACTCAGCCAAGGCAAAACGTCTCAGCCACCGGCCTGCTTCGCGGCGAACCGGGTCGATGCCGCGGCTCCGTCGCCTCCAGCGGCCCCACCACCAGTAGCGCCAGTGCCACGCGCCCCACCCCAGCGCTGCACCAAGCGCCACAATTCCGCCCCAGCAGGTCATTCGGCCGAGATCCCAAGGGGCGAGGAGCCAATCCCTGATACGAAGTCCCCATTGGTCCAGCTTCGCCAGCAGGGCTCGGCCGGACTCCTGAGTGACGCGCTTGAGCGTGTCGACCATCTCTTCCTGCGAGCCGTGGTCGAAATTCACGATACGCCGGTACCAGAGCATCCGCAGCGCATCCAATCTAGCCTCCCATCCGCGCTCAACCAGCTCCGCGCGTATGCCGCCCGTGGGCGCAGTGGCGTCCTGGTCCATCGCCGCAGCCGCGCCGGAGCCCGGTGTCGGGTCGATTCGCACCCAGCAGTCCCGTTCGTCAAACAGCTCGCACCAGGCGTGGGCATCCGAATTGCGCACCATGAAATACTGTTCGTAGGCGTTCCAGGTTCCTCCTGTGAAACCCGTGACAACACGGGTTGGGAAACCAGCACGGCGAGCGAGCAACGTGAAGCCGCCAGCAAACAGCTCGCAGTGGCCGGGTTCCGTGCTCACTAGCCAGCGGATGATCACATCCTCGGCGCCAGCCGGCACGCTCGATCGCGTCGAATAGCGGTGCTGCCGTTCCAGCCATGCGATTGCGCGTCGCGCAAACTCCGCGGCATCAGGCCTCGGGCCGCTCATGAGCTCGGCGAGGATGGCGTCGAGCGCCGCGACATTTTTCTCGCCTGTCGGCACGGCCAGCAGAGTCAGCGGATACCCGTTGTCGCCACCCGGCGCAGCGATGTGCTCTCGAAGCTCGCGGCCTAGCTCGGGATCGTGCCGTTCGCCGCCGAAGACGAGCCCGTCCACTCTGTAGGCGAACATCGACTGGGGGTCCTCGCGCAACGCGAGCGTGCCCACGCGCCGGTTCTCGACCAGAGACCTGGCCTCACGCAGCGTAAGCCGAGCGAACTCTCCGGGCAGCGGCAGGTAGCGGCTCACACCCGCCTCGTAGTAGAAGGTCCATACCGGTCGATCGCTGGAGCGCAGGCCGGAGATGTCGCGAACCGCTGGCAGGCGCCGGTCATGCCGAAGCAGTCCCCGGCTCACCTGGAACGCCCCTTCGTGGTACTCGTCCAGCGCCACCATCCGCCAATACGGTAGTGGCGGCACGTGCTCGGGATCGCTCACCTCGGCCCGCAACGCCACACTGCGGTCCTGCGCGATGTCGGTGACATCGCCCAGCTTCACCGTGTCGGAGAACCCGCTGAGCGAACGTTTGCTCTTGAGCTGGAGGAATGAGAGCGAGTTCTCGATCTGGAAACGCGGCATCGCGATGAACAGCAACGATGCGATCGCCACGACCAGCAGATACAGACCGCCGCACGCGGCGACGATCCGCCAGTCCACCGAGCGGCGGAGCCGCAGCAGCAGAGCCCGCCAGGGGATGCGTGCCCACAAATGCGATCCGTCCGGCTCGGGCTCGCAGCTCTCCCCCAAGGTGATGGCCAACAGGTAGGCCAACGCCACTGCGGTGAATGCCAGGATGAGGAGCACAAAGCCGAGCGCCACGGTCAGTACGCCGGAGATCACCACAAGAAACAGGCAGAGCACGAGCAGCTGGAGATCCTCGCGTGGTCGCCGCGGACCGCAGGCGCGCACGGCGATGAGCAACAGGTTGAGCCGGAGCAGCGCGGCCAGTGCCTCGGAGTTCAGCACAATGTCCGCTGCCACGAAGAGGATCAGTCCGGGAAAGACCAGCCTCCAGACCAGTGCCGGGATTCGCTCCGCAAGCATCGGCCGCAGCAGAGTCGCCAGAATCGGCGCGGAGATCGCGAACAGCAGCCCTGCCCCGTTGAGTTCGAGGAAGAATGCGCTCCATACGCTCAATAGCGCCAACAGTCCGCCCAGCCCCCACCGCACGCGATGGAGTTCCTCGGTGGTCAGCGCCGGTTCAGACGCGCGCCGCGATCTCGTGTCCCAGCCGGGCACAGACCCCCCTTTCTCCTTCGGGCTCGAAACTCAGAAGCGCACCGCGTACGCGCGGCTCCGCCCTCTTTCGTACCGCGGGCCCAGGCTCGAGCACAGCCAGCCTGTCCAGCCAGGTTTCAACATCGCGGATCCGGCGCACGAGCAACGGCGTTTCGGAGTCGATCGCCACGCTGTCGAGCCTGCCGATCCGGAAGAGGTCCTCCGCCAGCGTGGCGGCCAGCCGGCAAAGCAGCTCGAACTGCGCTGCGCGCGTCCACAGCGTCTCAGAGGTCTCAATCCAGAGCGCAAATGTCTCGGCGGCCTCGGTCGCATTCTGGCGCACGAGAAGCTGGCGCATGCGAGCGGAAGCCTTCCAGTGGATCCGCCGATGCGAATCTCCTGCGCGATAACGCCGCAGCCCGAGCAGGTCGTTGCCGCCGCCCGGCCGGGCCACCTCCCGGCTTTCCAATTGGAACCGCGCCACCGCTGCCCCACCGAAGTTGCACGCCACGCGGGCCGGCCAGACTCGCACCTCGTGGTAGAGGCTTGCGCCCATCGTTTTGCGCAGGAAACCGAAAGGGAACAGGGAGCCCATGCCCGAGAGCACCAGCGTCTCGCGCCCGCGGCGCGCCGGCCTGTAGGTCCAGCAGAGACGATCCGAGCCCCCCACCTCCAGCCGACGCCGTAAATACAACCGCGCCGAGGCGCCCGTGGTGCGCGCCGCCACATCGAACCAGAGCGCGTAGGTCGGCAGGAGCTTCTTGCGATTGCGCAGCTCCACGACGACCTCGGCCTCCTGCCCCACGCGAAACGGGGGCTGTGCCACCAGCCGCCACTCCGTACCCGTGAAGTTGAGCCAAGCCAGCACACCGCTGAGCACCAGGCTGGAGAGCAGCAAGGCCAGGGTGATGAAGAGGATGTTGTTGCCCGTGTTGTAGGCGGCCAAGCCGATGGCGAGGATCAGGACCAGAAGGACCAGCCCGGGAATTGTCGGCAGGATACGCTGTCTTTTCTCGGGCAGCAACAGGCCCCAGAGCAGCTCCCGCCAAGAGACCCACCGCCACAAGCGCGCGCGAGCTGAACCGGCCATGCCATGCCAGTCACCGGCCTCCGCCGCGACCGCCCGTGTTGTGGCCTCCTCGTTCACACCGGCTCGGGCAGGTGGCTGAGGTGCCGCCGTAGGATGTTCTCGATGGTCGCGCGCTCCTCCAGCGCATCGGCCCCCTGCCGGGCAAGCGCGAGGCGGTGCGCCAGCACTGGCACGGCCAGCTTCGTCACATCCTCCGGCTTCACGAAATCGCGGCCATATACCAGCGCACGCGCCTGCGCGGCCTGCTTGAGCGCCAGCCCGCCGCGCACGCTCACCCCGGCGCGGAACTCGCTCTCGGTACGCGTGGCCGACACGATGCGCAGCAGGTATTCCAGCACGCTGTCCTCCACGAATATGCGGCCGGCCTGCTCCTGCATCTCCACGACCTCGGCGCGCGTGACGACCGGTTCGATGGCGATGTTGTCGTAGTTGAGCCGTGGACGTTGGAGAATCTCCAGTTCGTCGGCCACTGCGGGGTAACCCATCCGCAGGCGCATCAGAAAACGGTCGAGCTGACTCTCCGGCAGCGGGAATGTGCCCTCGTAGTCCACCGGGTTCTGCGTGGCGAAGACCATGAACGGCGCGCCGATGTCGTGTGTGGCGCCGTCGGCCGTGATCTTGCCGCGGTCCATCACCTCCAGGAGCGCCGACTGTGTCTTTGGCGTGGCGCGGTTGATCTCGTCGGCGAGCACGATGTGGGCGAATACTGGGCCGCGTTTGAAAACGAACTCGCGCACACGTTCGTCGTAGATCGCGACGCCGGTCACATCGGTGGGCAACAGGTCGCTGGTGAACTGGATCCGGGAGAACGAGCAGTCAAGCGATCGCGCCAGCGAGTAGGCCAAGGTCGTCTTGCCCACCCCCGGCAGGTCCTCGAGAAGCAGATGCCCCTGCGCCAGCAGACAGACGAGCACCTGTTCGATAGCCTCATCCTTGCCTTTGATCGTGCGGCGGATGTTGGTGCGCAACCGGTCCAGTCGCTCCCGGCTAGCCCCCGTGCCTGTCGGCTTGGCGTTGTCGCTCATGCGCTGCGAGGCTGGCACTCGGATCGCGCTTGGCAAGCGCGCCGCCGTGTTTGCGCGGCAGCGGCAGGCATCGCACCGCAACCGTAGGGCAACAGCCCCGACACCCGGGGCTGTGTGCGTCGAACTCTAGCCGCAGGGATGCGTTTTGCTCACCAGCTCAACGATCTCGTCGATCACAGCGGGGCTGCCGGCGCAGTACTGGATCGGCTTCATCTTCAGGTCGAACTGCTGGAGCGGGAACGGAGATTGGCTCCAGAAATGCATCTTGGCGCCCGTCTCCCGTGCGATCGCGGCGGCTGCGGCGATATCCCACACCTTCACCGTGAAATCCATGCAGACATCGATGATGCCGAGCGACGCGTAGGTCAGATGGAGCGCACCGCTGCCGAATCCGCGCAGCTTGTACTGGGTGAGAATCGCCGAGGCGAGTGGCAGGAACCGCGCATCAATCGGGGAATGCGTTGCCACGATTCGCTCGTGCCGGCCGCTGCGGCCGAATTTCGGTTGGATGCGCTCGTCGTCGATCCAGACGCCCTGCCCCGGACCTCCGTGGAAGAGACAACGCCGCCCGAGATCGTAGAGAAAACCGTAGGCCGGTTCGCCATCGTGCAAAAGGCCGAGGGAGATCGCGGTCAGGGGTACGCCAAGGGCATAATTGTTGGTGCCGTCGATGGGATCGAGCACCCAGGACCACTCGCCTTTGCGTGGGAACGGGTTCTCTCCCACCGCGAGCTCCTCGCTGAAGAGATCGTCGCCAGGAAACTCGGCGCCCAACGCGTCGAAGATCGCAGCTGAGATCGCCAAGTCGGCTTCAGTCACCCGGGATCCGTCGTGTTTCCAGTGGCTGGCGGCGCGGCCGAAGTTGGCGTGGTAGAAGGCCGTCTGTGCCATCACGGCTTTGCGGCCGGCTGCGATGCGAGTGGTGATGTCGGATTGGTTGTTGGCTGCCACGCGGAGAGAAAGAAGCGCTCAGCTACGGCTGGAAACTCAATAAAGCGGCACTCGGCCCGCTCAGTAATCGTAGAGATGCGGGTCTCGGGATGGTGCGCCGCGGAAACCGCCCCCCATGCCGCCAAAGCCACCGCCCATACCGTCCTCGCCGCCTTCGCCTTCGGGAAACGCGCCGCCAAGCTGATCCTCGAGTTTGTCGGGATCGGTGCCCTCCTCGAGCTTGCGCACAACCTCCTCCATCTGCTCGTCGAGCTTCTCCCCGGTGACTTCCGACATCTTGCGCATCATGCGCCCCATGGCGCGTGGGTCGTTCTCGTCGATGCCGTCCATCTCCCGTTCCATCTCGGAAAATGCAGCTTCCATGCGCGCGTCGTTTGGACCATCGGCGCCCTGACCGCCCATGTTACCTGCCTCGTGCGGAGCACTCGAGCCATCGCCTTCGGCCGGAGCGGACTCGGTATCCTTCTTCGCCTCGGCTTTTCCCGTGATCGCGAAGGCCGACATCATCCGCTCCATGCGATACTCCGGATTGTCGGGACATTTCGGGACGGTCTGTCCCTGAGCCAGCGTCTTCGCGAAAAACTGGTAGATCCGATTGTTGTCGGGGCAGTAGTACTCGTAGATCGGCATGCGCCGCTATCTACTCCGCATTTGCCGGCGGACAAGTGACAAGTGGCAGGGATGGCGCGACACGTTCAAGCCTCTGCCGGCTTGGTCGCGTCGCCTGAGGTGGGAGCCAGTGGCAGTTCGACGAGGATCGATGTCCCTGTCCCCTGCTGGCTCTGGATGATCGCGCGGCCTTGGTGGACTTCCGCCAGCTTGATGGCGATCGCCAACCCGAGCCCCATGGTCCGCTTCTCCCCGAAAAGGCGCTCGAATTGATTAGCGGAACGCAGGCTCTCGAGCGTTTCCACCGGGATGCCACAGCCCTCGTCGGAAACCGTGAACCAAAGCTTCCCATCGGTGAGCTTCGAACGCAGTTCGACGGGCCTGCCCGGCTCGGAAAACGTGAACGCATTGTCGATGAGTTCCTCGCAGAGCTTCGAGAGGTTCTGATCGCTCATGGCGACATCGCCCGACACGGTGTCCAGCACGAGATCGGCGCGGCGATTGTGCTTATCCGCGACCCGCTCGGCCACCTCCATACAGACCTTGCGAAATGAGCTCGGCGTCGAGTTGCGCATCGCCGCGAGACGCTCGGGCTCGACCGTGAGCAGCTCCAGCTGCGAGTAGATCAGGAAATTGCGGATGAGCCGGTGCAGGCGCTCGCCTGAGTTCTGAATGTCCCGGCCGATGTCGATAGCCTCACTTGCCTGAAGCCGGTCCGCATCGTCGCGGAGTATTTCCGCCAGCCCGATGATGCCGGATAACGGCGAGAGCAGATCCTGCGGCAACATCATGCTGATGTGGCTGCGCAGCAGCTTGGCCTTGTTCTCCGATTCGAGACGCAGCTGCTCGGCTTTCCGCAGGCGTGCCGCGACTAGAGCAAGCATCTCTGTGATCTCGAATGGTTTTGGCATGTAGTCGTCGGCCCCAAGCCGCATGCCTTCACGCATTCCCTGCAGATCGGCGAGGCCGGTCATCAGCACAAAAGGGATGCTCACGGTTTCGGGCCTCGTGCGCAGCGCACGGAGCACCTCGTAGCCGGATGTGTCGAGGAGTCCCACATCGCACAGGATCAGATCCGGTTTCTCAGCCTGGGCCAGCTCGATGCCCGACTGCCCGGAGCCGGTGTCGATCACCTCGTAGCCAGAATCCTCCAGCGCCGCGGCAAGCAGCTGGCGCATGGCAACTTCGTCGTCAATGACGAGGATTTTGGGCATCGTGACGTGCGTTTCGTGAAAAGCAGGCGCCGTCTTGGCGAACGCTGCTCGCAAGCTACGGGCTGAGGCCCTACGGCCAAAACAAAAAACGGGCCTGCTCTATTTCCGCGCACGTTGCACGCATGCGCGCGATCGGGGAATCGAGCAGCGGATATCCCGCATCGGTTGCGATGCCTCGGGCAAACGGGTACCGTTTCCCATGAAAACGATTCTTGCCCCGGTCGATTTCTCGCGAGTCACCCCACAGGTTGTCGAGCAGGCTGGAGAGCTGGCCAAGGCGCTTGGCGGAGTCGTCGAGCTGTTCCACACCATCGCGCCACCGGTGAACGTCGTCACCTACGACATGCCGGTCGAATCCTTCACCCAGGAGCTGGAGTTCGCGCAGACTCAGGCGCTGAAGAAGCTCGCCGAACTGAAGCGGCACCTGGACGCCAAAGGGATCTCCTGCACGACCAAGTATACCCAAGGCAATGCGGTCGTCGCGATCCTCGAAGAGGCTCGCAACCTGTCCGCCTCGTTCATCGTGATGGGCGCACACGGCCATGGCGCGATCTACGAACTGCTCGCCGGGAGCACAACCCATGGCGTGCTACATCGCGCTACGTGCCCGGTCGTGGTCCTCCCCTCGCCCCGGCCTGCCCGCTGAGCGCCGGTCCGCAAATCGTGAAGACACGCTGAGGACGGCACGTTTCTCCGCACAGTCCGGCAAGGATCGAATAGGCTGCGAATCGCCGGGCCGCGTCAGAGAACAGCCGCCCTCACTCGTCGCCGCTCGGATCGAGGTGACGGATCACGATCTCCTGCAGGGATGCGAGGAACATGTAGGTGCTGATCGCCAGCCGCTCTTCCTTGTTCAGGCGGGCGAAATCGATCTCGCCCTCCTCAAGTGCGGAGTCGGCGAGCGCGCCGAGCTTGCGTGCGCGCAGCTTCAGTCGCAGTGCCGAGGCGGCCCGCAACAGCGGCTCGCAGTCCTCGGGGGCAAACTCCGCCACGCCGTCCTTCCGGAACTCGTCGGTGTCGAAGATCGCGGAGAATCGGGTCTGGTCGTCCTGGGACTGGCCGGCGATGTCGGCCCGCCAGTCCGCACGGAAATCCTCCTCGATCGCGTCGAGGTTCGGCTCGAAACCGAGCGCGGCGTCGCCGGTTTCCCGTGCCAGCGGCAGCAGGAATTCGATCAACGGCCCCACGACCGCGACCGGCAACTTGAGTTCGAGACGCTTACTTTCCATCGCTGCTGTGTTCGATCTGTGCCGAGAGTTGCCACGATTGCAGCGTCTGCGCGTAGGCTTCGGCCCGCTCGCGCTCGCCGGTCCACACGACCGAGCGGCCCTTCTTGTGGACCTCGAGCATGTGTTTGCGCGCCTTCGCCTCGGTGAACCCGAGGACCTTTTTGAAGACGAGTACGACGTAGGACATGAGATTCACCGGGTCGTTGAGCACGACGACCATCCACGGCGAAGTCGGCTGCGGCACGGTCTTCTTCCGTGTCGCAGACTTACGCTTGGTCTTGGGAGCGGCGACGCTCATGCCTGCGGATTGGCGGCCGCGGCACAGTCGCGCACGGTCTGGGCAAGCTTCTCCGCAGCATCGGCCACGGGGACTTTGGCGACATCCTTGGAGTTGCGCAGCTTCAGCTCGACGATGCCCTCCTTCAGGCCCTTGCCACCGATGGTGACGCGGATCGGCATGCCGATGAGGTCGGCGTCCTTGAACTTCACGCCCGGCCGCTCCTCGCGGTCGTCGATGAGAACGTCGGCACCGGCGGCCTCGGCCGCGGCGGCGAGCTTCTTGCCCAGCTCGAGGATCTCAGGCACCTTCGGGTCGAGAAGCGTGACGATGACGTGGTACGGCGCGACGTTCCACGGCCAGAGCATGCCGTCGGCATCGTTGGCCTGCTCAATGACGGCCTGGAGCGTGCGGCTCACACCGATACCGTAGCAGCCCATTACCATCGGCTTCACCTGTTTCTGCGCGTCGGTGTAGACGGCGTTGAACTTCTCCGAGTACTTCGTGCCGAGCTTGAAGACGTGGCCGACCTCGATGGCGCGGGCGATCTTCAGCGGCTGACCCGACTTCGGGCAGGGCTCGCCCACGCGCACGCGGCGGAAGTCGCCGAACTTCGTGATCGCGAGATCGCGGGTCACGTTGACGTTGCGCAGGTGGACGCCGTCCTTGTTCGCACCGGTGACGCCGTTGCCGATCAGGCGAATGGCGGCGTCGGCGAAGATGCCGGCGAGCGCGCCGGGGTTGGTGATCGTGCCCTTCACGGCGCCGAGCGAACCGGGCTTCGCGCCCATGACCGGCACGATCTCGTCCGGCGTGGCCGGGCGGAAAAGCTGGAAACCGAGGGAGCCGAGCTTGGCCTCCTCGAGCTCGTCGCAGCCACGCAGGATCACCAGGAACGGCTTACCGTCGCCCATGTAGACGAGCGTCTTGAACTGCTTATCGGCCGCCACGCTGAACGGCGCGGCTTCGAGTGCGGCGATGGTCACCACTCCCGGCGTGGCAAACTCCTCGACGCTGCCTGCGGGCGCCGCGTCGGCCAGATCCGCCGGTATGATACCGCTGGTGGCCTTCTCGCGGTTGGCTGCGTAACCGCTGGCCTCGCAATAGACGACATCGTCGTCGCCCACCTCGGCTGGCACCATGAACTCGTGCGAAAAAGCGCCGCCCATCACGCCGGTGTCGGCCTCGACGCTGATGGCCTTCAGCCCGCAACGAGCGAAGAACTTGTGGTAGGCCTCCTTCATCTTCTGGTAGCTGACGATCGCGGCCTCGTCGTCGACGTCGAAGGAGTAGCCGTCCTTCATCACGAATTCGCGGGCGCGCATCAGGCCGTAACGCGGGCGGATCTCGTTGCGGAACTTCGTCTGGATCTGGAAAATGTTCTTCGGCAGGTCGCGGTAGCTTGTCACGTCGCCGGCGACGAGCGGGGTGACGACTTCCTCGTTGGTCGGGCCGAGGACCATCTCGGGCTCGGCCGGGCCGCGCTTTCCAGCGCCGGCGCTGGAAACCGAGTACATGACCTCGCGCACGGCGTTCCAACGCGGGCCTTTCTGCCATGTTTCCGCCGGGTGGATGTGCGGCATGAGCACCTCGATGGCGCCGGCGCGCTCCATCTCCTCGCGGCAGATCTGGCCGATCTTCTGCAGCGAGCGCAGCCCCAGCGGCAGGTAGGTGTAGACGCCGCCGGTGAGCTTGCGCACGAGGCCGGCGCGCAGCAGCAGCTTGTGCGACGCGATCTCGGCGTCGGCGGGGCTTTCCTTGAGCGTGGGAATGAAGGTC
>Ga0116170_10006230_pt1 | contig 10497 bp, 1 predicted proteins | sample AD_JPNHW1_MetaG_FD_89797 | JGI IMG/M metagenome (GOLD analysis project Ga0116170, IMG submission 89797) | Active sludge microbial communities of municipal wastewater-treating anaerobic digesters from Japan - AD_JPNHW1_MetaG | ecosystem: Engineered > Bioreactor > Anaerobic > Digestate | place...
CCGGTAACCAAAACCGTCACTTACGGAACGGTGAACAACGTGCCGGGCGAGGCCTCCAAATGCTGGATCACCCGCAACCTGGGTGCCTCCTCGCAGGCTTCTGCCGTGGACGACACGACCGAAGCCTCCGCGGGGTGGTACTGGCAGTTCGGTAAGAAACAGGGATATCGCCATACCGGCACGGCAAGAACTCCTTCCACCATATGGATCGCCAGCATCGACACAAATTCCAACTGGAACCGGGTTACCGACCCCTGCGCTCTCACGCTGGACAACGGGTGGCGCCTGCCCACAAAAACCGAATGGATCAACGTGGACGGGGCTTCCGGGGGCAACTGGACAAACGGGACCGGTGCCTGGAATTCCTTATTGAAACTGCATCAGGCCGGGTTCCTGCCGGCCGCCGACGGATCGCTCTCTCCCCGGGGGACTTCGGGCCGGTATTGGGGGAGCAACCAGGATGCCAGCGGCACCGCATGGTTCCTGGCCTTTACCGGCAGTTCCAGTGCCATCGAATCCGCAGCCAAAGCCAACGCCTTCCCGGTGCGCTGCCTGAAGGACACCGCGACCCTGCAAACCTCCGCCAACTTCACCGCCGACACCCTGATCGGAGGCACCCCCCTCACGGTGCATTTCACCGACCTTTCCGCCTCCTCTGTGCAGCCGATCGCCCGGCTGTGGAATTTTGGCGACGGGAGCACTTCCACGGAACAAAATCCTGCCCATATCTATTCCCATTCCGGCACCGACATGCAGGCATACACGGTAACCCTGACCATCCGGGACGGCGGGAATGATACGCTGAGCAAAACGAGGGTGAACTACATCCGGGTCACCCCGCCGAACTACAAGCCCAAAGGAAATTACGGCAACCAGGTGTGGACCAAAGCCGCCAGTCCCTATTTCATCGGGGGCGAGATCATCGTACCCTACGGGCAGACGCTCACCCTGGAACCGGGGACCGTGTTGAAGTTCCGGACCAATTCGACCGACTGGAACCAGATGACCGTACCGCCTACCCGGCAGAATGTCGATTTCGGGTTCATGACGGTTTACGGCACCCTGGCCGCGCAAGGCAATGCGACCGACACCATCGTATTCACCCGCATGGGAGGAAGCGGATGGTGGGGGCCGGTTCACCTGACCGGGCGTGCGACCCAGCACAGCCCGTTCGAGTATTGCCGGATGGAATATTCCTCCTTCCTGAACACCGGGACTTCCGTGCCGGACGGGGAGATCGCCGGGCTGTGCCTCGACTCCAATTCGACCACGGTCGCCAACTGCCGGTTCAGCCACAACGTCACCGCCATCCAGTGCGACTCTTCGCATGCCGCGATCAGCCACAACAAGATCACTGTGAACATCACGGGGATCACGTGCAACCATTCCAACCCGAAGATCGAATACAACCGGATCCTGGACAACGAATCGGGGATCATTTTCCATCACCAGTCATCCCCGCAACCCACTCACAACATCATTGCGCGAAATGCAGGCGAAGGTATTGGCGCCCTTTCCGGTTCCTCTTTCACCGCTGTAAGCAACACGGTGGCCGACAACGGGTACGGGCTTTACTGCCAGGGAGCGGGAACCGTCACGATCGACAACAGCATCCTGTGGAACAACAGCAGGGGCAACCTAAACACCCTGGTACCGACCGTGAAGTATTCGTGCATTCAGGGAGGGTATTCCGGCCCGGGCACCGGCAACATCTTGCAGAACCCGAAGTTCGTCGGCACCCCCGACTCCCTGTACGACCTGAAATGGACCAACTTCCCGGTGAAGACCGACACCTCGAAGATCTCTCCCTGCATCAACAGCGGCAACCCGAACCTGAACGGGATGGGAGGCGACTGGCTGACCGACTCGACCGACCGGGACCCCGACATGTCGAGGCCGGACATGGGAGGCTGGTATTATCACCAAAAGCCCCTGATCAGGGCCTTCCACCCCTGTGTAAGTCCCTGTAACAACAAGTTCTTTAATTTCGGCGTGGTCCAGGTACCTATGGTTTCGGAACCGGAACCCTTCGTGATCGTCAACAATGCCGACCGGCTGAATAATTGTCCCATCAAAATGATCGGAGGATCGGCCAGCCAGTTCCACCTGTCAAACCCGGCCGACACTCTCCATCATTTCATCCTGCCGTATGCATCAGACACAATAAACGTCACTTTCCAGCCATCGGAGGGAGGGCTGCAGGAAGCCTATCTGCGGGCAGGAAGCCCGGGAACGCGCGACAGTGTGAGGTTGTGGGGAACCGGCCAGGGAACCGGGACTGTCCTGGGCCAGGTGACCACCACCTCCGGCACCGGGGTCGATAGTGTCAAGATAACCGTGCACCAGCTCGATCCGCCCTACGCTGATTTCATTACGTATACCGGGCCTGACGGGTCCTATACCAAAACCAATGTAGGGTACTGCCAGGTCAGGATCACTCCTTCGAAAACCCTGGGAGGGATCAACCATTCTTTCAACCCGGTTTCAACGATCAAGTCCCTCTCGAGTGTGGTTCCATCCGGCACTGCCAATTTCACCGATGTTTCAACCTTCCCCGTGAGCGGTCATGTGACCTATAAAACCTCGACCTGTCCATCCGGAGGTATTCCCATCCTGGTTGACAATGTAGAAAACACCACGACCGATTCGACGGGTTATTACGCGACCACGGCCTTACAAGCCGGCATCCATACCATCAAGCCGGCGATATCGGGCGGGCACACCTTCGAGCCTGCCTCCTTCACCGATACCATCCTGTTCCCCGTGAGCGGTGTAAATTTCCAGGATAAATTTACGCATAACCTGCACGGTCATGTCCGGGGAGGCAACGGGAGCGGGTGCGGGGTGCCGCTGGACGATTCGGTCAAACTAACGATCACCAGCCTGAAAAACTGCAAACCTTTGGTCAGCATTTACACGGATTCGACCGGATACTTCAGCACCAACCTTCCACCTTTCAAATATATCGTCGTACCGGCCGATATCAGCTACCAGGACACCCTGATCCGTTTTCCGTCCAAACTGGTCGACCTTCAATCGCGGGACACGGTGCAGGATTTTATTTATCACAGTCCGCCGGTCATCTTCGTCAGCGGGTTCGCACCCTATACCAACAGCCATGGCTGGACCATCCTGGAGCAGTTCAAGCCCTATACGCTTGGGATCGATGTGTACGAACCTTACATAGACCCTGCGGGCGATACCATCCTGTGCCGGGTGAACACGGGGGAAATCTTGATCTTTGACGACCTTAGTGACATGGGCCAGGATACCCTGGCGCTTGGGAACAGCACCACCCACTATGCCTTCCACGCCGGGTTGCCCAACATCATGGGAGGCGGCGATCATCCCTACCAGAAACGCCTGGAGATCCAATTCATCAAGGAAGGGAAGACGATCCGGTACGATAAGTGGGTGTACATCGTGGGTCAGCGGCCGAGGAAAGCCGCCTTTACAACCACGACGCCCGAGATACCGTTGCTGATCCTCCGGGACCCGCCGGGGGATGAAAGCTCCAGCTATTTCTCGCAGACCACGGAGGTGTCGCAGGCCATCAGTTTCGCGATGAAGCATGAAACCAGCTCAGGTGACTATCTCAAAGTGTCGCTTGGCGTCGATTTTGAATTCCAGACGGGGTTCATGTTCTCGACCGGCACGAAGATCGATGTCACCTTAGATTTCACAGCAGGGGTCAACATGACCATGTCACAGAATTCGGTCACGGAAAACCAGCTGACCATGTCCACCACGCAATCCTTCAACACCTCCGATGATGAGGCTTTCATCGGCCAGCCCGGGGATGTTTACGTAGGGGGAGCCATGAACCTGTTGTACGGGATAACGGACATTCTTTCCATCACCGATACCATCGTAACGGTCCGTCAGGATATCATTGTCGCGCCGAAAGGGTTCGCCACGACGTACATCTACACCGAATACCAGATCGTCAACAACATCATCCCCTCCCTGTACATGATCGGCGATGCGGCTTCTGCACACCGGTGGGAATCGTTCCTGGCAAGGAACCAGGCGCTGAAAGACGACGCTGAATATGTAGAGGACCTTTCGGTGTCGGGGGGCGCCGGCTATTCCTATTCGCGTACGATGACCAAATCAAGCACCCAAACCCAGGAGTTCGAGTTACTCGTGGATGAAAAACTGGCCGTCGACGCCGGACTCACGATCAACGGGCTGGGCATAACCGGAGGCGCGTACATCTCCACTTCATATACCAACGGAGAATCCCTGACCAACAGTACCGTAAACTCTACGACCACGGGTTTCGAACTGAAGGATTCCGACCCGGGCGACATGATCGCCCTTTCCGTCAAGCGGGACAAAGTCTATGGTACGCCTGTGTTTGTTACCAAATCCGGAGTCACCTCCTGTCCCCATGAACCCGGAACCTCGTCCCGCGAGCTTTGCACCCTTTCGCCGCAAAGTCAGTCACAATCGGGGATCAGCCCCTCGTCGGCGGCCACCTTTACGCTGAGCCTGAATAACATGAGCGAAACCAACGAAGCGCGGAATTACGTGCTGCAGGTGGTCAATGCGAGCAATCCGCACGGGGCGGTGATCATGGTTGCCGGTCAGCCGCTTTCGCAACCGGTCACCTATACGTTGCAGCCGTACGTTGCCCTGCCGGTCACGCTGAATGTCACGATGCCGCCGGCGAGCCAGGTGTATGATTTCACCGGGATCCAGATCCGGCTGCGGTCGGACTGCGACGAATCGGTCGATGACACCGCCACCCTTGACGTCCATTTCACCCCCCCGTGTTCACCGGTTTCCATCTTCTCTCCCGGGAAGAACTGGGTATTGAACCAGGCCGGCAACGGCATACTCCCGGTAACGATAACAGGATACCAGCTCACCAATCCGCAACTGCAGGAGATCAGCCTTGAGTTTTCCTCCAATTCCGGAAACACCTGGATTGCCTTTTTCTCCAAGCCCAAGGACTCCATTCATACTAATTCGGTTCTGGTCAACTGGGATGTATCCGGGTATGACGACGGACCTTACCTGCTTCGGGCGGTGTCAACCTGTACCGGCAATGTCAAAAACTATTCGGAGGTGCTTCCAGGCACAATCGACATCACACCTCCGCAGGTCTTCGGGTTGCCGCAGCCTGCCGACGGAATACTGTCACCCGGCGATGAGATCTCCTTTACCTTCAGCGAATCCCTGAGCCGCGCTTCCGTCACCATCAACACCTGCAAGCTCGTGGACGCCCTGACCGGGATCCAGGTGGATGCCAGCGTGCAGTACAACGAAAGCACCCGCAAGATCCTCTTCACCATCAGCCCCGGGCTAAGCTATTTCATCGAAAACCGTTACCTGGTGTCGCACATCAACGGTGTGACCGATCTTAACGGAAACGTGGCCGTCAATGCGAGCTGGACATTTCTGGTTGACCAGGGGCCGCTGCACTGGATCCCCGACAATTTCGAGTTCAACGTAACGAGTGCGGGAACCTTTAATTTCACTTCCAGCCTTAGAAACACCTCAGCCGGGCTGGTCCCCTATTCCGTGCTTACCCCCTCCACCCTATCCGCTGTGCCAAATAACGGAAACCTTGGAGCCTCGGGAGGCCAGGTCAACGTGAACTTTTCCACCCAGACCGTGGTGCCCGGAGACCCGCACTATGACACCATTTTTGCCAGTACACTCGGATTCCCGGAAGAGAAGGTGTACCTCTCTTTCTATACCCCCAATTTCTTCCATCTCGGTGTCGGCCCGGCCGAACAGAATGTGTCTGCAGAAGCCGGTACCGCGCTTTTCCAGGTGAACTCGAACATCGCCTGGTCGGTGGAGGGCAACGCCTCGTGGCTGACTGTGTCCCCGCGGATCGGCTATTACAACGACACGGTATTTGTGAGTTACACGGAGAATACTACGGGGCTCGACAGGGTTGCTGCGATCACGGTCGTGGGTGAAGGCGTCCCGGTCGATACCGTGGTCACCCTCATCCAGTCGGGCATCCCTTCAACTCTCAACCTGTCGGGGCACATCGTTCCGGGCGTGAACACCGAATGCTACAAAGCGATGCAGACGATCACCGTGCAGAATTTCACCGTGGAAAGCGGGGCCTCGGTCAACATGATTGCCGGGAGCAACATCCGCCTGATGCCGGTCACCTGGTCGAAAAGCGGCTCGCATTACCACGGCTGGATTTCGATGCTCGATCCATGCGGGAGCCTGCCACCGGCCATGGTGGTTTCCCAACCGGATGCCGGGCTGGCCGTTGGGGAGGTTCGCACTCCCGGCCGGTTTTTCCGGGTGTTCCCGAATCCCACCACGGGTAATTTTACGCTGGAGATGACGGGCGCTGACGACGGACCGGCCATCCGGGTGAACATCTACGGAATGCAGGGAGAAAGGATCCTTTCCACGGAACTGCCATCCCAAGCCAGGTACCACTTCAGCCTCGTTAACCGTGCTCCGGGCCTCTACCTGGTGCAGGTTGTCAGCGGCCGGGAATCCGGCGTGGTGAGGGTGATCAGGCAGTGAGCCGTGCGTGTTGCGGTGGACGCTGTATAAACTGTCGCCGTACTTACGACCTGCGTCAACGGCCGCACCATTGAAAAAATAATTATCAACCCGCGCGATCCGATCAATCAGGGTTTTGTACCTTTACACAGCCCGTCGCAATCCGGCAGGGGGGAAAGATTTTCAGTTTTGAAAGGTAGCAGTCTGATATGGTTGATAATCGTTACGGTTTTCATGGTAACCGTACAGAACGTGTTTTCCCAATGCATCATTGCCGACAGTGCCTCTCCTATCTGCCTGGGCGGATCCGCTCCCTTGCACGTTACCCTGCAACCCGGATGCATGAACGGGACCGACAGTTACTCCTTCGAGGTCATCCCTTTCGACACCATTCCCCTGGTAAACGATTCTGCCGTCGATCCCGAATTCAAAGGCAATACAGGGGCGCTTAATCCCAATCACGATGATGTATGGGCCGGTCCCTACCCGATCGGGTTTGAATTCTGCTTCCTCAACAATGTCTTTACGCAGTATTGGGTAGGTTCGAACGGCTGGATCAGTTTTACCGATCCGCTTAACAAGGGGTGGACCACGTACACGCCCTTCAGTATCCCCAGCACCAACTCGGACGTGCCCAAGAATGCCATCTTCGCCCCATACCAGGATTGGTACCCCACCAATACAAGTCCGCCGAACAGCGGGGCAAACAATGTTTTTCATCACATAATTTCCAATCCGCCCGGCAACAGCAAACTGATTGTTTACTGGAATAAATGCCCGATGTACTCCTGCACCTCCAACCTGGGGACATTCCAGATCGTGCTGAACCAGTCGGACTTCTCGATCGAGAACAACATCACCATGAAACCCGAGTGCTCTTTTCAGGGGAATTCAGCCACCCAGGGGGTTCACAATTCCGACGGAACGAACGCTTTTACGGTGTTCAACCGCAACGCCAGTTCCTGGCACACCTCCGATGAAAGCACACGATTCGTACCCAACGGAATCACCTGGTACAAGGGCAGCCTTTCCGGCCCGGTCGCCGGGTACGGTCCGTCGATCGTCGTAAATCCAACTATAACGACCAAATATTTCGCGGAGATCCAGACCTGTACCGGATCCACGCAGAGTACCTGGGTCAGGGTGGTGGTGATCCCGCCGCCGGTCATCACCGGGCCGGCCAACCCATGTTTCAACTCGGTTCAGAAATACACCACGGCACCCGGAATGACGGGGTACGCATGGAGTGTGACCGGCGGAACTGTAATCAGCGGAGGCACCGCCACCGCCGACTCGGCGATGGTGAGGTGGAACCTTCCGGCCGGACCGTACAGCGTCAGTGTGAATTACACGTACCCGGCCATCCCATGCACGTTTGCGACACCCACCGTGTTCAACGTAACCCTGAAGAGCGTGCCCGATGTCATCTTTACCCCGCAGCATCCTTCCGGCACCTGGTGTTCGCAGGATACGGTAAGAGTCGTTTTTACTTCATCCATGGCCGGGGCCACCTTTGCCTGGAATGCTTCCGCCACCCCCGGCGCCATTGTCCCCCCGGTGATCACCGGCCGGAGCGGAAATATTATCCAGCCTTTCCAAAATACCTCCTTCACCCTTCAGACAGTCAATTTCCAGGTACAGGCCACAGGCAACGGTTGCACCTCCGACCCCTATCCCTATTCGGTTCAGATCAATCCTGTGCCAGATGTCCTGCTCTCTTCCCCGTCGCAGAACATCTGTTCCCGGGGAGCCACGGCGCCCGCCAGCATCTCTTCAGATGTGACCGGTGCTGCTTTCAACTGGAGCTATCCCTGCAACGGGTTTATCACGCCCTGTCCCGGCTCGGGAAATGGAAACGTCATTCCCTCCCTCACCCTGGCCAATTCGTCATCGACCCTGATAAAACAGACCGTCATATCCGTGACCTCTTCGATCGACGGCTGCCCGGGCTCCACCACCGTTCATACCGTCGTTGTCAATCCCGACCCCGTAGTGACCAACGCCTCCCTCAGCCAGGATGTATGCCTTGGCACGCCCACTCAACAGGTCGATCTTACTTGCAGTGTCAATCCGGCACAATTTCAATGGTCTGCAGCACCGTCGCTTCCTTCCACCACCGGGTTCCCGGCCGGTCAGCAAGTCAGCTCCTGGATCCCGGTACAAACCCTGACAGATGCGACGAACACGGCCGGTTCCGTGTTTTACACCATCCAGCCCTCCATCATCATGAACGGATTGACCTGCAGCGGCATCGCCACCGTATATACCATCAACACCCGGGTCCTTCCGCTGGTCACTCTTACCGGGCCGACACCTTCCCTGGCTTGTGAAGGCTTGAGCAGCACCTTCAGCGTACCCAACCAGCCCGGCTGTACCTTCACGTGGAAAGTGAATCCCGGTGCGGCCGGTACGGTGGTCCTGGGGCAGGGAACGTCGGACGTCACCATTCAGTGGGATGGCAACGGGAATCCGGTTTACACCTGTGTTTCCGGGCTTACTGCCCAGGGATGCCGGGCGGGCGATTCCATCTTCTTTCCGGTCCGCCCGAAGCCTCCCGTCGCCTTCACCCGGTGCCTCGACCCCGTCACCACCCCCGAAGCAAGACCCTATGTGCTCAGGGGCGGCATTCCGGCCGGAACTGACGGGGTCTATTCAGGAAGCGGCGTCACTCTTTCCGGGGGCATTTATCTTTTCACCCCGTCGGCTGTTTCACCCCCCCTGCCGAAAACCGTTACGATCAGTTATACTTACACCAACACCTGGGGATGCCCGGCCTCAGCCGATATCCAGGTGCAGGTGGTGGCCGCCCCGGCGTTCACCTGCGGAAGTGCGCTGGCGCCCCTGAAGGATGTACGCACCACCCCGTACCGCTCCTATCCGACCTATCAGAAAGGGGGCCGGTGCTGGATGACGGAGAATCTTAGTTACGGAACTGCCATCTCCTATTATACACCCCAGACCGATAATTGCATTTCCGAGCTGTACCGGTCAACCGGCAGTCAGCAGTCGGCCTTTTACCGGTGGGACGAGCTGATGCAGTACGACAACACCCCAGGGGCGCAGGGACTCTGTCCGCCGGGCTGGCATGTACCCACGTTAGCCGAGTGGCAGTCGCTGATCGACGACCCTTCCAACTGGGGTGACGGTCTGGCAGGCGGCTATCTCCACGACGGGGTTTTTGATGCCCGTACGGTTGGGATTCTTTACCAAAACAATACCTGGAGTTTCACCCTGCCGGCCCCGTTGACGGCTTCGATGTTCTGGACCTCCACGGCCGACAACGCGTTGCGGGCCTGGGCGCGTGGGTTCACCGACCGGACCACGAGCATGTCGCTCTATTCTTCCGGGAGGGAAAATGCTTACCCTGTAAGGTGTGTGAAGGATTGACCCACCCTGTCGGGGTGGGGGGACCCTGTCGGGGTGGGGGGCGCCTCACATTTCCACCATTTCATGAGGATGTAATTCCCAATTTTCGCATCTTCGCATAATAAAAAACACACTCTTCATGTTACGGATAAACTCCCGGTCGCCCCGATTGTTTTTACCGGTTTTTGCCGGATTCCTCCTGCTTTTCACCGGATTTTTTCCCTCCCTTTATGCTGCCGGTGAAACCTCCGACCCGGTGCTGGGAGAAGCGTTGGCCCTGGCCAGGCGGGTGCTGGGCGACAAGGCCGACAACTTCGTTTTCGCCAGGCTGACCAATGAAAAGGAGAAGGACGTGTTCGAGATCTCGGCAACTGGCGGAAAGATCGTCATCAGTGGCAATCGCGGCACCGACCTGGCCTCCGGGTTGAACTGGTATCTGAAACACTACTGCAACAGCCAGTTCACCATCATCGACGAACACATCGACCTTCCCGGGAAATTTCCCGTGCCCACCGAAACCGTCCGCATCCAGACACCCTATCGCTACCGGTATTTCTTCAACATCTGCACCTTCAGCTATACCATGGCCTGGTGGAACTGGGCAGAGTGGGAACGGCAGATCGACTGGATGGCGATGAACGG
>Ga0116170_10006232_pt1 | contig 10495 bp, 8 predicted proteins | sample AD_JPNHW1_MetaG_FD_89797 | JGI IMG/M metagenome (GOLD analysis project Ga0116170, IMG submission 89797) | Active sludge microbial communities of municipal wastewater-treating anaerobic digesters from Japan - AD_JPNHW1_MetaG | ecosystem: Engineered > Bioreactor > Anaerobic > Digestate | place...
CCGTTATGCTCAGGTCCCTGTGGATCGGTCGATGAATCACAGATATCATTATTCCTTGTATGAGCAAGAGTTATATATCTTGCTCCCCTGTCGTAAAGTTCCTTTATCCTCGCTTTATCCTTTCCCAGGGGATATCCGTTCTCAATACCGATGAATGCGGCTATTTTACCTTCCTTCTTAAGCCTGTATGCATCCTCGGGGGTTAAGGCTATTCCGGCCATCGCGGAATTCTTTTCCACATTTGAGTGAATTATGTCGAGCACATTAAGCGCCTCACTATATACCTTGCTGCTTGTTGAATCGTCCCTTGGTCCCTGACCTGTAAACACTGCAAAGAACTCCGCATCAAGTCCTCCTTCCTTCATCCTGGGAAAATCAACACATCCTTCAGTATGGCGTACCCCCAGATCGAAACCGTCACTGGCCATATCCATGGGAGTATCGCAATGAGTATCGACAGCAAGTATTTTGCTGTGAAGTCGTTCGGCTTCCTTAAGAAATCTGTCGTTGCTTTTTTTGCAGGCTGGCAGAAATAATACTAAAAATGCAAAAAGGAAAAATCTTTTCATTCCGTTATTTTGGGATTTTCACTTTGCAAGATATATAAAAAGAATGATCAAAGCCGCTGATAACAAGCATTTAACACAATTTAACACAGCAAATATTTTCATTAAAAATCATTCCGGAACGATCCTGATGCAAAGGCCGGGAAGAAGCAAAGCAATACAATAAAGAAGCGAGGTTCTAAGGATTTATTTATCTTTCAGGTTCAAATAATCAAAGTCATGGCTGAAAACAAAATAGCAGTTATCGGTGCAGGGAACATAGGAACTGCCCTCGCTAAAGGACTTATAAGATCAGGATCATATGAGTCAGGCAATATTATCCTTACCGGCAAGCGCGAATCGAGGATCTCCTGGCTCAGGGAGAATGGATTCACTGCAACGGATGACAACAAAAAAGCGGTTTCAGATGCAGAAATTGTTGTTATCTCGGTAAAGCCCAGGCAGTTCGCGGCCGTTGCAGAGGAAATAAGGGATATTATCAGACCCGGTCAGATAATTGTATCGACTGTTACGGGAATAACACACAGGGAAATTGAATCGGCGATAAGCGAGAAAGCTCCAAACGTAAGGATAATGCCCAACACTGCCCTCGAAATATGCCAGTCGATGACATGCATCTCCTTCAACAGCCAGGAAACGGATCACAAACAGAAAATTATTTCTCTTTTCGGAAAAATGGGAAAGACCCTTGTAATACCCGAGGAGCTTATGAGCGCTGCCACCGTGATCGGAGCATGCGGGATTGCATTTGCACTGAGATTCATGAGGGCAATGTCGCAGGGAGGCATCGAAATTGGTTTTAATTCCGAGATTTCCCACCTTATTACTGCCCAGACTGTAAAAGGAGCTGCCGGACTGATACTTGAGACAAGCCATCATCCCGAAATGGAAATTGATAAAGTCACCACTCCACAGGGGATAACCATCTCGGGGCTTAACGAAATGGAACATCAGGGATTAAGCTCGGCTGTGATCAAAGGCCTGATAACTTCATTCAGCAAAATTGAAAATATGCATGTGAACGGTAAAAAGGACTAATTCATGGATCCCATTCCCTGCCTTAAAAAAAAGCCCCGACTTGGATTGTCGGGGCAGCCATGAAAAGAATGGAAAAATTGCTTTTGGACAGTAAAAGCTTCTTTCTAAAGTATCACACTTTAAGTATCTTAATTAGTCTCTTTCTTTCTATCCGGATTATGCTCCGTTACTCTGTTTTCAGGTTTATCAACTCGTAAATTTAAACATTTATTTTACAAAATCCAATAATTATGTCATCTATTTAAAATGATCCGCAACGAATAATTAGATAAATGATAAAATTAATTTATGCTAAAATCTAAAAACTTAAAACAGCTTAAATCTCAAAATTCCTTTCAGATCGTTCTGCTGTTTCTGAAAGGCATACACGTGAAACAAGCAGTTTTCATGAAAAGAAATTTCATGTGTAACATTATTAAATAATGAACGTCTTTACATCAGCAACCTGTAATTCCGGAAAAATGAAACAAAGAATATTCTGTACAGCGATTTTTTTCTATTCATTTTCAGCCATTCTCCTGCCGCAGTCTGTCTCTGAAAAGAGAATCTTTTCCAAATCCATCAAGATTGAAAGGGACAGCCGTCTGGAAGTAAACAACAGATATGGGGATATTCATTTCACAACGTGGAACAGTGATTCTGTAAGTATTAGGGCGGAAATAGAGGCCACAGCAAACAGCGACTCAAAACTTCAGAATCTGCTCGAAGGGATTGAGATAAGTATTTCAGAAAGCGGCAAGTCGGTAAGGGCGGAGACAAGATTCGGGAAAGAACTTACAGTTTTGCTGGAAAGCTTTAAGGGTTTTACAGAAAAAATAATAGATTACGGATCCAGGATAAGGATCAACTATTACATCAGTATTCCCGATTATATTGATATCAGCATCAGAAACCAGTTCGGTGATGTATCGGTCGGCGACAACACCGCAACCATTTCAGTTGATCTTTCAAGCGGCGATTTCAGTGCCGGAGCGCTTAACAGGCTGGCAGAGTTCAACTTTGATTTCGGGGATGCAGAGATAAGTTCGGTGAAATCTGCGAAAATTGTTACTACATTCTCAAAATTCTATATTAAAGAGTCGGGCGATATCACAATTTCGTCAACTGCTTCGAGATATGAACTTGGTTCAACAGGGAAACTGAATTTTGAATCACGCAGGGACAAATTCTTTATAGAAAAAATTACAGCGCTAAGTGGTACCTCTTACTTCTCTGATTTTAAAATAACCCAGCTTACAGGTGAAAGCGACATAAACCTTAAGTACGGAAGTTTTGAAGTGGATAAAATTGAAAACAGTTTTGAGAAAATAGACATTTCTTCTTCATATTCGGATATCACCCTTGAATTTGATCCTTCCTTCTCAAGCAGGTTCGAAATAGATCATAAAAATGCTTTTGTGGTTATTCCTTCGAATAATACCAGGTCGGAGAAAGAAACTATAAATGACGAGAAAAAGGAATATCTTATTACCGGTACAACAGGAAACGATCCCGGATCGCGTGAAATCAGAATAGATGCCACTAGGGGCAATATTTCCCTGAAGCACAGGTAAATCAGTTAGATCGCTTAAGTTATTGCTTACCGTTTTTTCCCATGAACACCGAATAGCCCTCATCGAGCCAAAGCTTATACTCCTCAATATTCAGGTTAGTCGGCATGGGCTTGTTCAGAGGATTACCCTGGTGGTCGGTTATAACATAAAGCGGAAGTGCATTTGTTTTGTAACGCGAAATTTCAATATCCTCGTTTACCTTTCCTATTGTTTTCTTAACCTTTCCGTCGACAGATGAAGTGATCCATTTATCTTCAGGCAGGGAAGTCCTGTCGTCGGCATAAAGCGATACTATCACAAAATTCTCCCTCAGCCTTTTAAGTATTTCCGGATCGGACCACACCTTAGCCTCCATCAGTTTGCAGTTGGCACAAGCATGACCCTTGAAATCGAGCAGAACAGGCTTCCCCTGTTCTGCGGCACATTGAAGTCCCTGCTCAAAATCATAATATCCGGTGAGGCCCAGAGGCAACTCAAAAATATCATCGTAAAGTGGTTCACTGCAGAGTTCGCTATCAAATTCCGGGCTTGCCGGCAATGACGACACTACAGGTTTATTCTCACCTATAATCTTTGGAAGGCTGAATGAAGAATTCTCCGGTGATGGCAGCAATGCCGAAAGACCCTTAAGGGGAGCTCCGAACATCCCGGGTACCAGGTAAACCACAAAGGTAAACACTGCAATTACCAGGAATAATCTGAATGTGCCGATATGTGGCAGGTCACTATCGTGACGGAACTTTATACGTCCAAGGAGGTAGAATCCCATCAATGAGAAAAGTACTATCCATATGGCGATATAAATATCGCGGCTAATGATCTTAAACCCGTATACACTGTCGATAGTTGAAAGGAATTTAAGGCTGAATGCGAGCATAATGAAGCCGAGCACCACCTTAACCGAGTTAAGCCAGCCTCCCGATTTTGGTAACCTGTTCATCACTGAAGGGAAAAGCGCGAATATTGTAAAGGGCAGTGCAAAGGCGAGGCCAAAGCCCAGCATACCGATGACGGGACGGACAAAATCGCCAGAAGCAGCTTCAACAAGCAGGGCTCCCACAATAGGTCCGGTGCACGAGAATGACACGATCACAGTCGTAAGCCCCATGAAAAAGGATGCCAGCAATCCACCTTTGTCAACGCGTGAGTCGGCGCCTGATGCCCACCTGTTGGGAAGGACAATTTCGAAAGCGCCGAAAAATGATGTTGCAAAGATCACGAAAAGAGAAAAGAAAATAAGATTTGGGATCCAGTGGGTGCTGAGAGTATTGGCGAAGCCGGCTCCGGCACTCGACAGCGAAACTATTACGCCAAGGAGTGTATAGATGAGGACAATAGATAATCCGAAAATTGAGGCTTTGAAAATTGATTTGGCCTTGTTTTCGGATCCCTGCGAGAAAAATGCTACTGTCATAGGAATCATCGGGAACACACATGGTGTAAGCACTCCCGCAAATCCTGCAAGAAGGGAAAGAAGGAAGAACTTCAGCAATCCCTTTCCCTGCCGGCCAGTGTCAGGAGGCGTCACCTTCCCTTCAGCCGCAGCGGCAGATGCTTTGCTGCTGACCTCCCCTACTGAGACCGAAAACTCAACATCCTTTGGAGGCGAACATGTTGTATTATTGCACGACATGAAATTCACAACCCCGTTTACAGTAAAAGATCCGGCTTCGGCTATTATCTTCTGACGGAACTCAGCTTTTTCGCTGAATGATTTTATTTTAAAACCGAAAGCTTCGTCCATTTTCTCTTCGGATTTCGTTGCCTCCCATGTTTTGCCGTCGAGTCTGAATCCGGAAGTGGTGCTAAATGTGAATGAAGTAGGGATCGGACCACCGTCGGGGACATCCATAGAATAAATGTGTGAACCTTCTTCTATTGTCGCTGTGAAAACAAGCTCATAGCTGAGGTCGCCTGTCTTTTCATATCTGAAATCCCATGATACGGGATCATAAATCTGTGCTTTCCCGCCAGTGGTGAGGAGAAGCAATACAATCAGGTTAAGAAAGAGTTTCCTATGCATAGTAAGGGCATTAAATACTTTGTAAATGTAATAAATCGGGAGTATTAACAGAAAAAGGATTAATGTTGTTCAGGCAGAATAAGGCTCATGCCAGGTCAATTTCATTCCCGTATCTGTCGTAGAAATGGTACTCGAGCATGTGGTACGATTCAACTGCCTGTACTTTAAGGAGTATCTTGAACCGGAAGTTCCACTTCCTGAAAATGGGTATAAGTCCTTTTTTCAGATAAGCTGCCACGAAAGGATGTACATTAAGCACCAGTTTTCTTGTTTTTATCTTATCGACGATAATTGAAAGAGCGCTTTCGAGCTGATCGTCGAAGAGTATTGCCGGACGTATCTGTCCGGTCCCCTGACAGGCCGGGCATTTTTCATCAGTCACGATGTTCATTTCGGGTCTGACTCTCTGGCGGGTGATCTGCATCAGTCCGAATTTTGAAAGAGGAAGGATATTGTGTTTTGTCCTGTCGTTGCCCATGACATCCTTAACCTTGTCAAACAGGAGTTGTTTGTTTTCAGTAGATTGCATATCGATAAAATCGACAACAATTATTCCTCCCATATCTCTCAGCCGCAGCTGTCTGGCAATTTCTCCTGCGGCTTCCATATTTACTTCGAGGGCATTTGCCTCCTGGTCATTCCCCGATCTCGCCCTGTTGCCGCTGTTCACATCTATAACATGCAGGGCTTCGGTGTGTTCGATAATAAGGTATGCGCCATGTTTAAAGGAAACAGTTTTGCCAAAGAGCGCCTTTATCTGTTTATTTATTCCGAAATGATCAAATATCGGAATGGTTCCGCTGTATAATTTTACAATTTTCTCCTTTTCGGGGGCGATCTCCCTTATATAATTCCTGATTTCTTCTGCAAGAGCTGAATCATTTACATGAATGCTGTTGAATGTGACGTTCAGCATATCGCGAAGGATTGTAGAAGTCCTGTTCATCTCCCCGATGAACAGTTTAGGCGCCTTAATTTCCTTTTTGATTGCTGAAAAGGCTGATTCCCATCTTTTAACAAGTTCTTTCAGTTCGGCATCAAGGACAGCTACCTTCTTTCCCTCAGCGACAGTCCTGACTATTACGCCATAATTCTTAGGCTTTATACTCTGGACAAGTGTTTTGAGCCGGTTCTTCTCTTCCGAGCTCTCAATTTTTGAAGATATTGAAACTTTGTCGGAGAAAGGCATCAGGACAAGGTTCCTGCCTGCGAGAGAGATCTCCGATGCAAGCCGCGGGCCTTTTGTGGATATCGGCTCCTTTGTTATCTGAACAATAACTGTCTGTCCGGTAGTAAGCACATCGGTTATTTTGCCGTCTTTGTCAATATCCTCATCCGGCTTTATTTTATGAAGAGGGCTTATACGGCCCTGCCGCTGAACAGCGGTCGTATAGTATTTATGTTGTGTCCGGAACTGGGCTCCAAGGTCAAGATAATGAAGAAAAGCATCCCTCTCATACCCCACATTGACAAAAGCAGCATTTAAACCGGGCATGATCTTTTTCACCTTGCCCAGATATATATCTCCGACAGAGAATTTTACATTCCGTTTCTCCTTATTTAACTCTGTCAGTTGTTTGTCTTCCAGTAATGCCAGAGAGACCTCAGAAACGCCAACATCAATAATTAAATCCTTGCTTACCACGTCACTATATTAATCCTCGTTAATATAATATACTCACCCCCACGTACTGAATACAATAAACCTAAAGATCGAAAGACCTTTAGGTTTAGAATTTTCAGATTATGACTACTTCGATTTTACTACTTCTTCTTATGTCTGTTCTTCCGCAAACGTTTTTTACGTTTGTGGGTAGCCATCTTATGTCTTTTTCTCTTTTTTCCGCTTGGCATGGATAATTATTTCTTAACGTGTGATTTAACTTTTGTAATAAATGATTTTGCCGGTTTAAAGGAAGGAATATTGTGAGCCGGTATGATGATTGTGGTATTCTTTGATATGTTCCTGGCAGTTTTCTTAGCTCTCTTCTTAACTATGAAGCTTCCGAAACCTCTCAGGTAAACGTTATTTCCGCTAACCATTGAATGCTTGATGGTTTCCATAAAGGCTTCAACAGTCTTCTGAACTGTCACCTTTTCAATACCAGTGTTTTTGGCAATTTCATTAACAATGTCTGCTTTAGTCATTTTCGTGAAGTTTAAAATTCTACAAATTATTTTGAGTATTCGTTTTTTCAGTCCTGCAAATATAAAAATATTATTTGTTTATATTGAAACACTTAAAGAATAATTTTTTCTAGCCGGGATAATATTATTGCCTTAAATACAATGAAATAGGCAATTTATTATATTAAAGGCCTGCCTGAACGGGAAGATTTGCACAATGCCGTGGCGGAACAGGCCGCAATATTGTAAATAACTGACAGTATGCATATTTGCCTTATATTACATGGCAAAATTGCAGTGAGCTTATTTTTTTATAACTTTACCGTCGGACTAAACCTCAGAACAAAAACATAACTATATGTCTATCAATAAAGTCATTCTTGTCGGCAACGTTGGCAAAGATCCGGTTATCCGTTATTTTGACAAAGGAGTTGCCAAAGCTACATTTCCGCTTGCAACAAGCGAATCGTACACGAACCAGCAGGGCGAAACAATAACAACCACCGAATGGCATAATATAGTGGTATGGCGTTCAATGGCAGAGGTTGTCGAAAAAACTGTAAAAAAAGGATCCCAGCTTTATGTTGTCGGTAAGATCAAAACAAGATCATATGTTGACAAAGACGGTAACAATAAATATATAACCGAGATACTGGCCGACACATTTCTTGTACTGGAGAAAAAGCAGGGTTCCGGCCAGTCTTACTCACAGCCTGACAATCACTCAAAAAGCTCTGTTCCCGACAAGGAACCTGCCGACCACGATTTAAATGATCCTCCGGCAGGATATCAGCCTGCTCCTGAAGATGATCTGCCATTTTAGCCCGATATAAAATTCTATTGAAATTGGAACCGGAAGTTACATTTTCCTCTGCTGCATTGTTACCTGCCATTGTCGTGAATTCACCCGACCTGAAGGTTGTAATCGGTCTGATTGTACTTGTAATTTTGCTGTTTATTTCTGCACTGATGTCGGGGTCGGAAGTTGCATTTTTCTCCCTGAGGCCTGATGAAATTGAAAAGCTTAAAAGCAGGAAATCGAAAAAAGCATCGAAGGCTCTAAAGCTTTATGATTCTCCCGATAAGCTTTTGAGCACCATACTCGTGGCAAACAATACAGTGAATATTGCAATTGTACTTCTTGCTGCATTCCTCAGCGCCAGAATATTTAACTTCAGTTCGAGCCCGGTCCTCGGTTTTATCATGGAAGCTGTCGTGATCACATTCCTGATCCTGTTTTTCGGGGAGATCTTCCCGAAAGTATTTGCAACAAAAAATCAGGTACGCATGGTTCTTTTCATGGCTTTCCCAATGTCGTTTCTTGAAAAGCTCTTCAGGCCAATAACATCATTCCTCATCTTTTCCACTTCCTTCGTCAGAAAAAGAACCGGGATAAAACATTCAAATTTAAGCATGGACGATCTGTCGGATGCCCTTGAACTCGCCTCCGACGACATTAACGAGGATGAAAAGATTCTTAAGGGAATCGTGAACTTCGGCAATATTAATGTAAGCGAAATAATGTGCCCCAGGATTGATGTTACAGCCCTTGACATCAAACTTGGATTCAACAGGGTAAAGTCGCTCATCATCGAATCGGGGTTTTCAAGGATCCCGGTATATTCAGGTTCTTTCGATCTGGTTAAAGGAATACTCTATGCCAAGGATATTCTTCCATATACAGGAAACCCCGACACCTTCAAATGGCAGTCGCTCGTCCGTCCGCCACATTTTGTCCCTGAAACAAAGAAAATAAATGAACTTCTCAAGGAGTTTCAGATCAAGAAGATACACATGGCTGTGGTAATTGATGAATATGGGGGCACTTCCGGAATAATAACTCTCGAGGATGTTCTTGAAGAAATAGTCGGCGAAATAACCGACGAAAGCGATGAAGATGAGCCAATGTACAGGAAAATCGATGACACGACATATATTTTTGAAGGAAAGATCCTGTTAAATGACTTTTTCAAGATAATAGAAATAGAGGATGATCCGTTTGAGGAAGTCAGAGGGGAATCGGAAACACTTGCCGGACTGGTTCTTGAACTTACCGGCGAGATACCCCAGAAAGGAAAGGAAATAAAGTATCGTAATTTTAAATTCCGAATTGAATCGGCAGATAAAAGAAGAATAAAGGAAATCCGTCTTGAAATAACAGATGATAATGGTGAAAAAGGGGAGTGACAAACTAATTCTGCTGATGGTTATCCTGCAGGCAGTTCTTGTTTTCAGTTGCAGGGAAGTGCCGGTGCCAAAGCCAAAGGGTTATTTCAGGATCGATCTCCCTGAAAAACATTATTCCTCCTTTAATGACGACGGAGCACGACCTGATATTCCACTACGATTTGAATATCCTTCATACGGCACTATATCGTCGCCTTCGGGCGGTCCAAACGGGCCCGGATGGTTCAATATCGATTTTCCCCGCAATAAAGCAAGAATTTACCTTACCTATAAGGATGTAAAGGGGGATCTGGCCAGTCTTATTGAACAGACATATACAATGAATGTAAAGAACCATATAACAAAAGCCGACGCAATAAACGAAACCGTCATCTACAACAAGGAGAACAGGATAAGCGGTATCCTGTACGATCTGAAAGGTAATACCGCAACTGCTGTACAATTTTATGTTACCGACAGCACTTTACATTACCTCAGAGGATCATTATATTTTGAATCGGAGCCGAACTCCGATTCTCTTGCGCCGGTAATTGATTTCTTCAGGCAGGATATTATCCACCTGATCGAAACCTTGAAATGGAAATGATAGTATTTTTGGGATAATTAATGGGCTGTATTTCAAAACATTACCTGAACGAATTTTCGATTCTGGGAGTCTGGAAGATTGAAGAAGATCTGAAGACCCTTGAGAGTATGGTAGAGCTGGATGCCGATGACAAAAAGAAGTACAAGGTATTTGCAAGCACTTCAAGAAAGCTTGAATTTCTGAGTGTAAGGGCCCTTCTGGCAGAACTGCTTGGGAAAGATGCAAGGATTGTATACAATAAGAATAACAAACCTTTTTTGAAAGACGGCTCAAGGTTCATCAGTATATCACATTCATACAAACTTACGGCTATACTACTGAGTACCAATGAAAAAGTCGGTATCGATCTTGAGCACATGAGCACCAACATCGGAAGAATAGCATTCAAATTCATTAACAGGAAGGAAAAGATCAC
>Ga0116170_10006233_pt1 | contig 10495 bp, 8 predicted proteins | sample AD_JPNHW1_MetaG_FD_89797 | JGI IMG/M metagenome (GOLD analysis project Ga0116170, IMG submission 89797) | Active sludge microbial communities of municipal wastewater-treating anaerobic digesters from Japan - AD_JPNHW1_MetaG | ecosystem: Engineered > Bioreactor > Anaerobic > Digestate | place...
GGTTGAGGTAGTTGAGTGTTTCATCGACAAATTCGATGCCTTTTAACTGACCATAGTTTTTCATGATCTCGTTTAACTCTTTTAAATGTAGAATTTTGGACAACCAACGATATACAAATCCAGGAATTTTTCTGGCGAGTTTCTGATTTTTCCCGCTAATAATATTCCGTATATCAATTGGTTGGAAATTGTTCTGTTGGTTTTCCCCTTCCATCCTTTTTTCATTGAGCACCGAAAAATACGAAAATTTTTTGTTCAAAACCGATCTGTCCCCAAATAGGAGCTATTTGTTATCAGATTTTAATTTTATGGTATAGGGTGTATTCTGAAACGGGGCATCAATTTCTTCGGCGAGGGTTTTTAACAATCATTTATTATTCCTTGCAGGAAAAGATTTTCAACAAATTGTTGAAAAGTTTTTGGGAAAAGGAATGGAATAAGGTGGAATAAGGTGGAATAAAATTGTAATAAAGTGGAATAAGTTTTATTTTTGAACATTATTTGACTAAATCTATATGCCCGAATTTTCGAATCAGTATAATGCCACGATTGATGATAAGGGGAGGGTCGTTTTACCTTCCGCTTATAAACGTGAATTGGGCGATTCGTTCGAATGGGTAATGACTGTTGAATTAGACCCATACGAAAAATGTCTGAACTTATATCCTGTCAATTCCTGGCAAAAACGATTGGAATTTATCAAATCGAAATTGAATCCAAACGACCCCAAACAAAGCCGGCTTTTGGATCGGTTTTACCAGAATTTTGTGAAGATTTCAGTAGCTGAGAACGGACGATTAAATATTCCCAATTCATACTACGAAAAAAAGGGGATCACGAAGGATGTGATATTTACCGGTCAGGGGGATCGCATTCGTCTGTGGGATGCTGAAGAATATCGGAAGGCTATGTTGCCCGATGATGAATTTAGTAATCTTTTTGAAGAATTCCTTGGTGGCGGAACTAACTCTTAATCGCATTTCATGGAAACCAATTATCACATACCGGTATTGTTGAATGAATCCATTGAAGGGTTGGCAATTGCTTCAACTGGAATTTATGTCGATGCTACGTATGGCGGTGGCGGTCATTCCCGAAAAATATTGGAGCAATTGGGCAATGGTACGCTGATTGCCTTTGACCAGGATGTGGACGCCCGATACAATATTATTGATGATCAACGACTGATTTTTGTCCATCAGAATTTTCGGTTTCTTAAAAATTTTCTTCGCTATCATGGTTTTGAGCAAGTTGATGGTGTGTTGGCCGATTTGGGCGTCTCTTCGCACGATTTTGATGTGCCCGACCGGGGGTTTTCTTTCCGTTTTGAGGGGAGACTCGATATGCGGATGAACCAAACGGCGCTAAAAACAGCTGAACAGGTTATAAATGAATATGAAGAAAAGGATTTGGAGATGATTTTCCGTGACTATGGTGAGTTATCGAATGCCCGGAAAACCGCTTCGGTTATTGTCGAATCACGTCAAAGAAATCCCATACGAACCACACAGGAATTATGTAGCGTGCTTGAACCGCTGGTGCCTCAAAAAGCCGCCAATAAATATCTGGCCAAAGTTTTTCAGGCTTTACGGATTGAGGTAAACCAGGAACTCGATGTGTTGAAATCGTTCCTGAACGATGTGGTTGATGTCTTGAAACCAGGTGGTAGGTTGGTGGTTATAAGTTACCATTCGCTGGAAGACCGTTTGGTGAAGAACCTGATTCAAAAAGGTGGTTTTTCGGGTGAGGCTGAGAAAGACTTTTATGGAAATGTACAGGCAAAATTCCGACCGGTTTGTAAAAAAGCAATTGTCCCTTCGGAAGAAGAGGTAAGAATAAATCCAAGGGCACGGAGTGCCAAGTTGCGGATAGCAGAAAAAATATAAAATGGCTGATAGTTCCAAAAAACATACGAAGCTTAGTTTTAAGCAGATCATTCTGGGGAATATCCTTGTAACCGAAGGGGTCACCAAATGGTTTCCGGTTGTTGGGCTAATTACATTTATGGGGTTGGTAATGATTTCGTCGCATTTCCGGGGTGAGAAAATATTGAGGAAGATGGTGGTTGTTCAGGACAGTGTCAGAAATCTGCGTTCTCAGTCTGCAACTATTGAAGCCGAGTTGATGGTTCGTACCCAGTATTCAACCGTAATGAAAGATGTGCAGAAAAAAGGGCTTGGCTTAGTTCAGTCGGATGAACCTCCGGTAAAAATATATGTGAAAAAGTAGCGAATGAATTTGAGAAAGACCATATTATCCCGTTATGGATTGCTTCTTGTTTTGCTTTTCCTTTTTTCCTTTGCAATCATGGCTAAGGTTGTATTGATACAGCTGACCGGAGGTGCAAAGTGGGGGAAGAAACTGAAATTCGTCGATGACCGAACGGAAGTAATTTATGGCAACCGGGGAAATATTTGTTCTTCCGATGGTGGAATTTTAGCCACATCGGTTCCTTCTTATCAAATTCGTTTCGACTTGGGAGCGCCGGCAGTAAGGGCTGTATTCCATAGTCAGGTTGATGAATTAGCTGTTTGCCTGGCACATTTGTACGGCGACCGGTCGGCTACTCAGTTTAAGAATGAATTGGAAAGGGCTTATAAAAATAAAGCAAGGTATTATCTGGTGCACCCTCGTAAAATCAGTTATGATGAGTTGGTGCGAGCCAGTAAGTTCCCAATTTTTGAAAGAGGAAAATTTAAGGGAGGGTTTATTCCCGAACAAGAATACATGAGGGTCATGCCTCACGGAAAACTCGCCTACCGTACCGTTGGGTTACTAAGCAAAGGTGCGGAAGATGGTAGTCAGGGAAATGTTGGTTTATCGGGTATTGAACGACAATTTGAAGATCATCTACGGGGCGATGCGGGTGTTGCAATCCAGCAAAATATTTCGGGGAGATGGGTTAATATCGTTGCCGATGAGCCTGATAAAGGAAAAGATATTATCACAACAATCAATCTTCATCTGCAGGATGTCGTTGAAAGCAACCTGCGAAAGCAGCTCGAATTTAGTCAGGCTGAATATGGCTTGGCGGTGCTCATGGAAGTGAAGACCGGTAAAATCAGAGCCATTGCGAATTTGGGCAAGACCGGTAACGGATATCAGGAGATTTATAACTATGCCATTGGGCATGAAGGGTGTACCGAGCCTGGCTCCACGTTTAAACTGGTTTCGCTGATGATTGCAATGGAAGATGGAAAAGTCGACACTTCCGATGTGGTCGATGTGGGGGATGGTAGCTGGAAGTTCTTTGACCAAACAATTTATGACAGTGATTATGGCAAAGGCACCCATGGAAGATGACCATGAAACAAATTTTTGAACGTTCATCCAATGTGGGCGTTTCAAAAATCATTTACAGAAGTTATAAAGGCCATGAAAAGGACTTTATCGACCGTGTATATAGTCTCGGGTTTAACGAAAAGTTAGATTTAGGATTTCAGGGCGAAGCGAAACCGTATGTAAAGTATCCAACCGACGACAACTGGTGGGGAACTTCTCTGGCATGGATCTCGTATGGATACGAAATTCAGCTTTCTCCTCTTCAGATATTGACATTTTACAATGCGGTAGCCAACGATGGGAAGATGATGAAGCCCATGTTTGTTGAAGCGATTGCCGAGAACGGGAATATTGAACAAGAGTTTAGTACGCATGTCATGAAGTATTCGATTTGTTCAGACCGGACATTGCGGCGGATGCAGAGAATGCTTGAAGGCGTGGTCGAAAGAGGAACTGCCAGTGGAATCCATACGTCGAAATACAAAATTGCCGGTAAAACCGGAACGGCTAAAATCGCCGATCGGAACAAAGGCTATGCCGAAGGGAAGTACCGTGCTTCGTTTGCCGGTTATTTTCCGGCCGACGATCCAAAATATTCCTGCATCGTAGTGATTTCTGAACCTCAGGGAGCTTATTCCGGTTCATCGGTTGCGGCTCCGGTATTCCGGAATATTGCCGATTGTGTCTACGCAACCGACCTAACACTCGATTTTGCTCAAAAGAAACCGGATTCATCACCCCGGTTGCCTTCAATCATGAATGGGTTATATCCTGAAACAAAAACTGTTTGCCGTGAACTCGGAATCCGTTATAAATCGGCGGAGAGAGGAACTGATTATGTGACAACCATTGAAGGGGAAAAGTCGGTTGAAATGAAATCTCGAAAATTGCAGGAGCTCATGATGCCCAATGTGTTGGGTATGGGAGCTACCGATGCGGTCTATCTGATTGAAAAAGCAGGCATGAAAGCAAGTGTCAATGGCGTTGGACGGGTATTGAGGCAATCGCCTCAGCCAGGCACAAAATGCCAGCGTGGGCAGCGTGTTAGTCTTTCTTTAAGTTAATTATGAATTAATTGCATTGAAGATATGATACAGTTAAAAGAATTAATCGATCCTGTTGATCTCCTGAAAATAGTTGGAGATGAAAACCTTGTGGTTTCGGGTTTGGCCTTTGACTCCCGAAAAGTTGAACCGGGTTTTATCTTCTTTGCAATAAAAGGGGTTTCAAACGATGGGCATCAGTTTATTGATGTTGCCGTATCAAAAGGAGCAACCGTCGTTGTGTGTGAGGTGATGCCTGAACCGGTTCCTGTTGGGGTAACCTTTGTGCTGGTCGCTAATTCGATGGTTGCCTTAGGTAAGATGGCTTCGAAATTTTATGGCGAACCTTCCAAAAAAATGAAGCTGGTGGGAATTACCGGAACCAATGGAAAAACCACAACGGTTACGTTGTTGTACCGGTTAATGAATGCTCTTGGGCATAAAGCCGGTTTGATCTCAACCATCCGGTATATGGTGTTCGATGAAGAATTACCTGCCAGCCATACCACACCCGACCAGTTGCAATTGAACCAACTGATGGGTAAAATGGTTGATGCGGGTTGTGACTATTGCTTTATGGAGGTCAGTTCCCATTCCATCGATCAGAACCGGATTGCCGGGTTGGATTTCGACGGAGCTATTTTTTCCAATATAACCCACGATCATCTCGACTATCACAAAACGTTTGATGCCTATATTAAGGCAAAGAAGAAATTCTTTGATGAATTGAAGCCAGAAGCATTCGCTATCACCAATGTCGATGACAAGAATGGAAATGTAATGCTTCAGAATACCAAAGCAAAAAAAATCACCTATTCCCTGCGCGGAATGGCCGATCATAAGTGCAAAATTCTGGAAAGCCACTTCGATGGTACCTTGATAATGATTGATGGTGCTGAATTGTGGACCCATTTTGTGGGGAAATTCAATGCCTACAATTTGCTGGCGGTTTATTCCGCCGCCCTTTCTCTCGGTTTTGAAAAGGAAGATATCCTTAAGGAGTTGAGCAATATGCAGCCGGTGGATGGCCGTTTTGAAGTGATCCGTTCGTCAACCGGGATTTATGCCATTGTCGATTATGCCCACACTCCCGATGCCCTGAAAAATGTTTTGTCAACAATTAATGACGTGCGTTCGGGGAATGTGAAACTGATTTGCGTCGTTGGGGCTGGTGGCGACCGCGACAAAACCAAACGCCCCGAGATGGCTGCGATTGCCTGTGAATTGAGTGACAAGATCATTCTAACATCCGACAATCCACGTACCGAAGACCCGTTACAAATCCTGAAAGATATGGAAGCTGGGGTTAATGTGGTAAACCGTAAGAAAGTATTGACAATTTCGGATCGGCGCGAGGCCATAAAAACAGCCTCGATGCTTGCTCTTCCCGGTGACATCATCCTGATTGCCGGGAAAGGCCATGAGCCTTATCAGGAGATTATGGGCGTGAAGTATCATTTTGATGATCGGGAAGAAGTAAAGAAAATATTTGAAATCCTTAATTTGTAAGAGATGCTGTACCATTTATATAAATTGATCGAAGCGTTGGATATTCCCGGACTGGGGGTACTTCAATATATTTCTTTCAGGGCTGCGGCTTCAATTATCCTTTCGCTGGTTATGACCATGATTTTTGGTAAGAAAATTATCCGGTTGTTGCAGAAGAAGCAGATTGGCGAGGATATCCGAAATCTGGGACTCGAAGGCCAGATGCAGAAAAAGGGAACTCCTACCATGGGAGGTTTAATCATTCTTGGATCGATATTGATTCCAACCCTTCTGTTTGCACGGTTGGATAACATTTATACATGGTTGATGATTATCACGACGGTTTGGCTTGGTTTGATTGGTTTTGTCGACGATTATATTAAGGTTTTCCTGAAGGACAAACAAGGTTTGGCTGCTAAATTCAAAGTCATTGGGCAGGTCTCCCTGGGTGTCATTGTTGCTGCTACACTTTTTATTAACGACGATGTGGTTGTCAGGGAGAAAGTGAAAGATGATGAAGGCAAGTATATTACCGAAACGACAGTGAATCCAAAAACAGGGAAACCGGAGATAATTTATCAAACCAAAGATGTTAAATCAACGGCAACAACCCTTCCTTTTGTGAAGAATCAGGAGCTTAATTACCGCTGGTTTGTGAAATTTCTGCCCGATGGTATTGAGGAAAATGCGGCATGGATTTTTTATATGCTGGTTATTATCTTCGTTATCACCTTGGTTTCCAACGGAACCAACCTAACCGATGGGCTCGATGGCCTGGCGGCGGGGACTACGGCTATTAGTGCGGGAACGTTGGGGCTGCTCGCTTATGTGAGTGGTAATGTGATGTTCTCCGAGTATTTGAATATCATGTATATCCCCAACATTGGCGAGCTATCCGTTTTTATGGCCGCTTTTATCGGGGCAACCGTGGGTTTCCTTTGGTTTAATGCCTATCCGGCCCAGGTGTTCATGGGCGATACCGGAAGTTTGGCGTTGGGCGGTATCCTGGCTGTTTTTTCCATCATCATCCGGAAAGAAATTATGATTCCCCTGTTTTGCGGAATCTTCATCATCGAAAGTATTTCGGTGGCATCGCAGGTTACCTGGTTTAAATATACGAAGCGGAAGTATGGGGAAGGCCGAAGGATTTTTCTGATGGCACCGCTCCATCATCATTACCAGAAGAAGGGGATCCCGGAGGCTAAAATTGTTTCGCGCTTTTGGATTGTAGCCATTCTGCTGGCAGTGATCAGTATTGTAACATTAAAGGTTCGTTAATGAAGGATCGTTTAGTCATATTAGGCGCCGGTGAAAGTGGCGTGGGTGCAGCAATTCTTGGTGTAAAACAGGGATTTGAGGTGTTTGTTTCTGATTCAGGAACCATTAAAGAAGATTTCCGTAACGAGATGCTTTCCCGGAAAATTGATTTTGAAGAGGGACATCATACCGAGGAGTTGATCCTGAATGCCAATTTGATTATCAAAAGCCCCGGAATACCAGATAAGGCCCCGGTTATAAAACATTTGGTAGAGAATAGTATTCCCATTATTTCTGAAATTGAATTTGCTTCTCGCTATTCGACTTCCAAAATGATTTGCATTACCGGGAGTAATGGAAAAACAACAACGACCACCCTGGTTTATGAAATATTCAAGCGAGCTGGTTTAAACGTGGGGCTGGCTGGGAATATCGGTTTTAGCCTGGCCCGTCAGGTTGCTGAATGCTATTTCGATTATTATGTGATTGAACTGAGCAGCTTTCAGCTCGACGGAATGTATCAGTTTAAGGCCGATGTTGCCGTTCTGATGAACATTACCCCCGATCATTTAGACCGGTATAACTACCAGATGCAGAACTATGTCAACTCCAAGTTCAGGATTACTCAAAATCAGGGGAAAGATGAGGTATTTGTCTTTTTTGCCGACGATCCGGTAACCTGTAAGGAGTTAGAAAGCAGAACTCTTCAGTCGCAAATGATGCCATTTACCCTTGGTGAAAACACAACGGGTAATGGAGCATGGGTTTCAAACGAGAAAATTATTGTAGCATATAACGAAAAGAAATTCGAAATGTCAATTCATGATTTAGCCTTACAAGGCAAGCACAATACCTGTAATTCGATGGCGGCGGCTATTGTCGGAATGGTTTCAGATATTAAAAGTGATTTTATCCGGGAGTGCCTTTCCGACTTTCAAGGGGTTGAACATCGGCTCGAAAGATGTTTGACTGTGCATGAAATTGAGTTTATCAATGATTCAAAAGCAACCAATATCAATTCAGCATGGTATGCTCTTGAATCGATGACCCGGCCGGTGGTTTGGATTGTGGGAGGAGTTGATAAGGGGAACGATTACAGTGAACTCGAAAGTTTGGTGAAATCAAAAGTGAAATCGATTGTCTGTCTTGGGAAGGACAATACTAAAATCATTGAGGCGTATTCCTCAATTGTCCCTCAGATTGTTGAAACACAGAGCATGGATCATGCCGTGAAATCGGCTTACTTTTTGGCTGAACCGGGTGATGTCGTTTTGCTATCGCCTGCTTGTGCCAGTTTCGACTTGTTTAATAATTACGAAGATCGTGGAAAACAGTTTAAAGAAGCGGTAAGAAATTTATAGAATGGAGAAATTGTTAGGCAAATTAAAGGGTGACCGGGTGATTTGGATCGTTTTGATCCTTCTCTCCTTCTTCTCGTTGCTGGTTGTTTACAGCGCAACGGGAGCACTTGCTTTTCGTAAAATGAATGGCAACACCTTCTTTTATTTGGCGAAGCAATTTATTATGCTGGGATTGGGTTTTGTCGTTATTGCGATGGTGGTTAAGCATGTGCCGGTGAAATATCTTTCTGTCTTTTCGCCCATTATGCTGGTTGTCTCCTTTATTTTGCTGGTTGCAGCACTGGTGCTTCGGGTAAACGATGGCGGAGCAACCGGTAGAACCTTTAACCTGGGATTTATCTCGTTCCAGCCCGCTGAGTTAGTGAAAATCTCGTTGGTCTTGTTTGTATCGCGAATATTGGCCAACAATCAGGATAGCGAGAATCCCCCTTCGCTCATGACTTTTATGTGGATTTTGGGAATTACCGGAGTGGTATGCCTGACCATTTCCCTTTCCAATTTCTCGACGGCGGCTTTGTTGTTTGTTACCATCATGGTGCTGATGTTTATTGGCCGGGTTCCGATGCGTTATTTGCTATTGACCATGGTTGGGGGAATTGCCTTGATTGTGGCAATTTATTTTCTGGCTGGCTCACTCAATATCGGGCGTGTTAACACGGTACGGGGTAGGATTGAGCGGTTTATTCATGGCGATCCCAGTTCCGATACGGGTCTTACCCAGGCCGATTATGCAAAAATGGCCATTTATCATGGAGGTCAAACAGGTAAAGGCCCTGGAGGTAGTAAAATACGAAATCATATGGCTGCGGCATACAACGACTTCATTTTTGCCATTATGGTTGAAGAGTATGGCTGGCTTAGTTTCCTTGTTGTGCTGGCATATGTGGTTTTTGCCGGAAGGGCCGGGGTCATTATTCGACAATGTAAGCGAACCTTTCCCGCCTTTATTGTCGCGGGACTAAGCCTCATGTTTGTCATGCAGGCGTTTATAAACATGGGTGTTTCTTCGGGCTTGTTCCCGGTTACCGGGCAAACGCTTCCGTGGGTTAGCCTGGGAGGAACATCAACGCTTTTCACGGCATTCTCCCTTGGCTGTATTCTTCGGGTAAGTTACCAGAACACCCTTGAAGAAGAAGATGCCCGGCGGGAAGATGAATATTATGAAATTCCGGAAGAGGATCACGCTTTTGCGGATATGGACTATTAGTGGTTATTGATAGACAAAACGAAACAGTTCATGAATGAGAAGTTAAAAATAATAATTAGTGGTGGCGGTACCGGGGGGCATATTTTCCCGGCCGTATCAATTGCCAATGCAATTAAGGAGCTTGTCCCGGAAGCCGAAATTCTTTTCGTGGGAGCCGAAGGTCGCATGGAAATGGAGCGGGTGCCTGCTGCCGGATATCATATTGTTGGTTTACCTGTGATGGGATTTCCCCGCAAACCAGGGGTCAATACAATTAAGTTTTTTATCGATTTGGCTCGAAGTATGCGACTTGCGCGTCGGGTGATTAAGCAATTCAATCCCGATGTTGTGGTGGGTGTGGGCGGTTATGCCAGCGGCCCTATTTTAAAAGTAGCTACCAGATTAAAGTTCCCCTCTATCATTCAGGAACAGAATTCGTATGCCGGGGTAACCAATCGGTTACTGGCCCGGAAAGTTGATTTAATTTGTGTGGCTTACGATAAGATGGAGAACTATTTTCCTGCTGCGAAAATCGTCCACACCGGAAATCCTGTAAGGAAAAATCTGGTAGAAGCCAGTGGAATGAAGAAAGGGGCCCTCGAATATTTCGGATTGCAGGGCGACCGGAAGGTGATCCTCGTTGTTGGCGGAAGCCTTGGCGCACGAACCTTGAATGAAAGCGTTCTGGCTTCAATCGATCGGATCAGGGAAAGCGGTGTCGATGTAATCTGGCAAACGGGCAACTATTATGCCCAGGAGATCAAAAAACGGATGCAGGATGTCGATTGCCCCAATCTTCATTTCAGCGAATTCATTTCGAGAATGGACTATGCTTATACCGTGGCCGATCTGGTTATTTCCCGTGCTGGTGCCGGTAC
>Ga0116170_10006237_pt1 | contig 10487 bp, 8 predicted proteins | sample AD_JPNHW1_MetaG_FD_89797 | JGI IMG/M metagenome (GOLD analysis project Ga0116170, IMG submission 89797) | Active sludge microbial communities of municipal wastewater-treating anaerobic digesters from Japan - AD_JPNHW1_MetaG | ecosystem: Engineered > Bioreactor > Anaerobic > Digestate | place...
CCTTCGAGCGGTGCATGTATTCCAACGCCGTTGTTTGCTCCCGGTGTTAACTGGAATTCCAGTCTCAAAATGAAATTCGAATATTCTTTCCCGGTATAAATATTTCCGTGTCCGCCTTCTTTCGGGCTAACTACGATTACACCATCTTCGGCTGTGTAATCAATTTTGTCGCCCTGCCAGTTGTCGAGGTTTTTCCCGTTGAATAGCAATTGGAACCCTTCAGCTTTTTCCTGATCACTCAGTTGTGCTTCTTGGGTATTCAGCTCTTTCACATAAATATTGCGGAAAGCCAAATCGGTTCCGTGTGCCTGCAATTCAATGGCATCCTGTGCAAAAATTGGCAGATTGCGATCCCAGTAATTTTCCATCACTACGTTGTTAACCACCAAAACGCCGTTGAGGTAAACGGTTACGCGGTCGCCAACCATCTTGATGCGGAAAGTATTCCAGTCGCCAATGGCATTGTCGGCTAAAACGAGCGGTTTGCTCATATTCTTCTGGTTGTTGTACAATCCGCCTGAACCCACCTGGGCACCAACGTCAACGCGGGCAGTATCCCAAATCTGTACCTGCGGCGTGCCTCGCAAATAAATTCCGCTATCGCCGTTTTTGCTGATCCGCCAGTCAACAACCATTTCGAAATCGCCGTACTGTTTCACGGTACACAGGTTGTCGCCGTTGCCGTTAAACACAATACAACCATCTTTTACCGACCAGTTGTTCAGCATTTTTGCATCAGCAAGCTTTTGTTCTTTATCCATTTCTTCCGGTTTCATTTTGGCACGAAGGATTGGATTCTTCACCAAACCGTGCCAACCACTGAGGTCTTTTCCGTTGAAAATGCTCACAAAACCTTTTTCCTTCGGCATTTTTTCGAGGTATTCGCGAACGTCAATTATGTCGTATTGACTGTCTTCTCCGCTCATCTTGCTCATCACTTTTTTCAAAACATCGGCTACAAATTCGCCGGTCAGGCCATTTTTCTTTCCTGAAGAAGGTAACGCAAGTCCTTTGGCTGTTGAGGCAGCAACGCCGCTCAACTCAGGATCGTCGAGATAGCTGGAAACAAACACCAGTGCAAGGAATGTTTTAATCGTGCGTGTAGCCTGAATGACGGCCTTCTTTTCATCAACAGAACTGCATTCGGGCATCAGTTTTTCAATCATCAGCAATTTCTGATCGTCAGGCAGGCTCGATCCCAAAGTAATTCGGATGTACGATCTCAGGGCGTCGGCGCGGAATTGCTTCATGTCGGTATTGGCGAAAACTGCAAACAAATCCGGCGCAGCTTTGGCGTCGGTCCAGTTCGAGAGCGAAACAAATGCAGCTTCGCGTTCCGAAGCGCTTCCGCTTTTCAACAGGTTAGCAACTGTTTTCAGGGCTTTTGAATCATTCAGCGACGACAAAATCGGGATGAACTTTTCGGTCTGTCCGCCTTTCTGAATTTCGTCGAGTACCAGTTTCGTATCGGGTTTGGTTGCTCCTGAATACAGGGCAATCAATGCGCGTTGTATGTTTTCAATCGCCGTTTTATCCGACGATTTTTTCAAGGCGTCAATCAAAACCGGAGCATTTTCGGCTTTGGCAACAGTGGCCAGCGCAGCAAGAGCGGCTCCTTTTATTTCGGCATTGCCCGATTCTGCAAATTTCATCATCGAGTCAAACGTTTCGGTTGCGCGGCGTGCGCCCAAAACATGAATCAGCACCACTTTTGAAGCATCGCTTGCCGAAGCTAACTGAGCCGAAACTAAACCGGTTTCTTTGGCTGAAGTAGTATTTAGCAATGCAGCTTCAATTTCAGCAAACTCGGCGGCATCTTTGGCTTTTTTCAGTTGGTCGAGCAAAGTTGGAACTGCTTTCGCTTTTTGGTTGTGTGCCAGCGAACGAATGGCTTCGGCGCGAACTTCCTTGTTTTCCGAGTTCAGGGCTGGTAAAATAGCGTTTGTCAAAACTTCAGGTTCTGATTGGCCGGCAAGGAAATGAATAATTTCAGCCTGAGTTTCGGCTGGCGCTTTTTTAAGGGCAGCAATCCACGAAGCCACGTTGGCTGGTGTTAATTGCTTGGCTGCATTCAAAAGCACTGCATTTCTGTAAACTTTGTTTTTATTCTGAATTTCTTTCAGGAACAAACCATTATTGCCAAAACCTGGAATAGCCAGAGCCGACGAGCGATAAACCAGTTGATTGTCGGCAGTGCAGTTTTTCAACACTGTTGCTCCAATCTGGCTGGCCAGTTTTGTTTCGCCCAGTTGGGATAAACGGGTAGCATACTGAAGGTAGGCAACCATCGTTTCGGCATAATCATATTGATATTTTGCTGTTTTTGCGGCGGCATCGAATGTGGCAAACGAAGCTTTTCCGCCAATTTCAGCCAGCGATGCGTACACATGTTTCAGCAATGCAACTTTAGCTGATTTGGTTAGTTCAATCAGGAAGCTTTCGGCAGGCTGATATTTCATCATACCCAGATCTTTGACCATCGAGAGCAATTGCTGGTCTTTTTTATCCTGAGCGGCTTTCAAAATCTGTTTTGCGGCTTCAGGAGTACCGATGCTGTACAATGCTGCCAGCGCCGGTTCGTATAAATCAGCCGAATTCAGGTATGGTTCCATGGCGGCCACAGTTTCAGCGCCACCACAATATTGCAAACGGCGAATGAAGAATGCCTTCACCTCTTTATCGGTAGCTTTTTGCAAAGCTGCCAAAATAGAACTTTCAACCAGTTTGCGTTCGCTTTCGCGGTTAGGCGCTCCGGCGTATTGCGCCAGACTTTCCAGCGCCATGCGGGCCTGCGTGTCGTTGCCGGTTCCGGGAGGAACAATCATGTCGCAGAATTTGGCAATGCCCTGCGCGCCGGTCGATAGAATTTCGACCATAATTTTCGCGGTATGATCACCGTTTTGTGCCGGGAACTGAGCCAGGGCGTCAGCTACCTTGGTTTCCAGCCTGCGGTTGTCCTGCGCAAACGTAGGAACAGCCACGAACAGTGCCAGAAAAACGATCAGTATTTTTGTTGATATTTTTATCATGTTTCTTGGTTTATTAATTTTTGAAAAAGTTGGAAGTCAGAAGCTCGAAGTCGGAAAACTTTGAACTTGAAACCTGGAACTTTGAACGTTTATATCCTCCACTCGCCGCGCATAGGTTGATTAATCAGCTTGTTGGCTTCCTCGTCGTTTTTGAAGGTCAGCGTTTCCGGATCAAATTCCAGCGTGCGGCCTAAACGCAGGGCGATAACTCCCATGTTTACAATGGTTGCCGAGCGGAACCCGTTTTGTTCGTTCAGCGCAAATTTCTGGCGGGTGCGCACCGATTCGCTGAAAGTGACGATTTGTGGAGCGGGCTCAGGTAAGGTGTCAATCAAAGCGTTCAGGTTAGGAATATCCGATTTGAAGCCTTTAAAGATTTTGCCGTTCGGGCCTTCGATGTAAGCTGCATTCTGGTCGCGGTTTTCGCCGTCCAAAATAATCTGGCAGCCATCGGCGTAGGTATAAGTTATTTTCCTCCATGTTCCAATGGCATCGTAATCCTGCTGCGGCGCGTCAACTTCCACTTTTACAGGGCTGGTATTGTCTTTCCCGAGGAAATATTGAACAGGGTCGATGTAGTGCTGGCCCATATCGCCCAATCCGCCACCATCGTAATCCCAGTATCCGCGGAAAGTCTGGTGTGTGCGGTGAATGTTGTAAGGCTTATCTGGAGCCGGGCCCAACCACATGTTGTAATCGAGTTCGGCAGGAACAGGCTGCGGGGTGAGGTTTGTTTTTCCTACCCAGTAGAATTTCCAATCGAAGCCGGTAACCCCACTGATAGTTACTTTCAACGGCCAGCCTAGTACGCCGCTTTCAACTACTTTCTTCAGTGGTTTCACCGGAGTATTCAGTCCGTAGAAATTATCCTTGAAACGGAACCAGGTATTCAACCTGAACATTTTTCCGGTGGCATTGATGGCTTCCATCACACGCTTGCCTTCGCCAATGGTGCGGGTCATTGGTTTTTCGCACCACACATCTTTTCCGGCTTCGGCAGCCATCACCGACATAATTCCATGCCAGTGCGGAGGTGTTGCGATGTGTACAATGTCGATGTCGGGACGAAGCAGCAACTCGCGGAAATCGGCATAGCCTTTTACCGATGGGCCAACTTTGTCGAGTGTACTTTGCAAGTGGTTTTTGTCGGCGTCGCAAATGGCCAGCAAGCGGGTGCCTTCGTAAGTAATGTGGCCTTGTCCCATGCCGCCAACGCCAATAATGGCTTTGGTCAACTGATCGCTTGGCGCCAGAAATCCGTTTCCGCCCAAGACATGCCTCGGAATAATGGTAATTCCGGCAGCAGCTACCAGCGACTTCTTGAGAAAATCGCGGCGATTGTTTGTTTTTTCTGTCATATCAAATGATTTAGTAGTTCCTGATTTGAGTGTGAAAAGTTACAGCAAAGAAATGAATCGACGTATAAAATGAGGGGTAATAAATGGGGTAATACAGGTAGAAAATTTATGTTTTTCAATAATTCCCCGCTAAAAATTTAAAATATCCGGATGTAATGCAGAGAACCGTTTTTCAGGAGAAGGGACGTTAAAAATTTTCTTTTACTACCCAATAGCCCAAATTAATTTCGAATCGACACTAATTCAGCGCTAAAATGAACAGAAACGAAGTAAAATCGAGTGTTTTAGAACTTATTATTAGTTCATGTGGAAAATATTGCATTATTTTAAGCACCCAAAAATCTCTTAAAAATGAACAAATCGACTAACAACCGCGGGTGGATCATCACCTTTGCCGCTTTGGGCATAAATCTTATCATGGGAGCATTGTATTCCTGGGGCGTCATTGGCAAAGCCCTCGTTGCCGACTGGAAATGGTCGAACACCGATGCCTCTCTTCCCTTTACTGTATCTGCTGCTGTATTTGCCATTACAATGATTTTTGCCGGAAGGGCTCAGGATAAATTTGGACCACGGCCAATAACTATCCTGGGAGGAATCATGTTGGGAGGCGGATTGATTTTATCGGGATTTGCCACTAACCTGATGACGATGATCCTCACGTTTGGAGTTATCAGCGCAATTGGTATCGGTCTTGGCTATTCTGCCGTTACGCCCTGTGCCATTAAATGGTTCGAGTCGTCAAAAAAAGGGTTAATAACCGGGATTGTAGTTTCAGGTGTAGGACTTTCGCCGGTTTACATGACCCCTATCACATCAAGCCTGTTAAAAACATACGGAATCAGCACCACATTTGTCATTCTGGGAGTATTTGCAATCGCCGTTGTTTTAATTTTGTCAATGCTCATCGCTAATCCGAAGGACGGCCAAAAACCGCAGCAAGCAAACAATCAGGCCGCAGCAAGCTCGCAAACCAACGATTTCACATGGAATGAAGTTACCCAAAAGCCACAATTCTATTTGTTGTGGATTATGTATGCACTTGCAGCTACTGCCGGACTGATGTTGATCGCCCATTTACCCAAAATTGCTGAAGCTCAGGCTCAATGGAAAGCCGGGTTCTGGCTTGTGGTTATTCTTTCTATTTTCAACGCACTGGGCCGTGTGGGCGGCGGGATTTTGTCGGACAAAATGGGCCGTACAAAAGCAATGATGCTTGTATTCATGATCCAGGCAGTAAATATGTTCGCCTTCACTTTATATACCTCAATTCCACTGCTGATTATCGGTGCAGTTATTGCCGGGCTGGCATACGGATCGGTATTCTCCTTGTTTCCGACCACCACTGCCGAATTCTTTGGAATTAAAAATATGGGAGTAAACTACGGAATGATCTTTACCGGATGGGGATTTGCAGGAGTTTTCGGCGGAATGTTTGCAGCCTATATAAAAGACAAAACCGGAGCTTACGACTACGGGTTCATCCTCGCAGGAGTATTCCTGATCATTGCAACCGTAATGGTTCGCTTTTTGAAAGCGCCCAAAACCAGATAAAAACATCACAGAAAGTAAGCCGGTTTATTTCAATTTAAGTCGGCTTATTTTTCGTTGAACTCGGTCTTCAGAATCACCATTTTCAATTGATTCTGGGTCACCGAAAGTAGTTTCCATTGATATTTCGCCTGTCCGCCCCAATAGCCAACTGATACCTTTATGATTGAGTCATTCATTTCCCAGCTTCCATCGTAATCGGCATAGGCAATTGGCGGAGTTCCGCACCAGCCGGAATTCTTCCGTTCCATCAACGATCCGTCCGATTTAAATTGGAGCAAATATTCATACTCTTTTTTTTCAGAAGCTTTTGTGAAAATGATCGTGTCGTTTTTATAGGTTTGGTTCTCCCATTTGCCAACAATCGACGAGCTTTTGGCATCAAGTTCAATCGTTTCTTTACTACACGAAAATAGTGCTGCAAAAGCAATCAGTCCGAAAAATATCTTTCTGTTCATAATTTGAAAATCAGGGTTAATAATCGAATAGATGACAATCGCTTCAATTTGGTTGCTTGTTCTATATATCTGTATCTATTTTAAAGAAATACTGAACTGTACCTGCTGACTGAAGCCCCACCCATTAATGACAGTAACCGGCAAACACCCGTCAGCACGGCCCTGCTCAGTTTTTCGCTGTCCAGTAGCAAAGAGACTTTTCCTTCGCTGGTTTCAGAAGATTTCGAGAATTTAACAAGCGTTTGTCAATCGATTAACAGAAGGACACAAATTACAGCACTTTTATTACCTTTGTTTGGTGTAATTAATTAAACGTAAAAGCTATGGCAACGGTGACCATAAAAATAAATGCAAGGACTCAAAAAACGAAATATCTGCTTGGGCTGATAAGCGAAATCGCCAAAAGCGATAAAAACGTCGAGATCATAGAAAGCGAATACAATCCTGAATTTGTAAAAGAAATCTTGAAGTCCAAAGCCAGTAAAGGGAAAGCCATTCAACCCGAAGATTTATGGAAGTAATATTTAAGAGCAAGGCGCTCGATGATATTAAATACTGGAAGAAAAGCGGGCAATTAAACACACAAAACAAAATTTCGAGGCTTATAAACGATATTATTGCCCATCCGTACACCGGATTAGGTAAACCCGAAGCCCTTAAATATGAACTTACCGGACTTTGGTCGCGCGAAATCGACAAAGGTAACAGGCTTATTTATGAAGTAGTTGATAAACAGCTTCAAATTGTTTCAATGCGAGGGCATTATTTCGACAAATAGCAATTGCTCATACATACAGCTTTAGCCACTCTTTTGAGGGGTTACCTACAGGTCTGACGCAGTCAGAAAGGGTGAGGCTCCTCTATTTCAACGGGTTCCAGCCTTGCGCCTGCAATGGAATAACTGAGCCTCCGGTGGTAATCAGGTTAACGCCATCTTTTTCAGGAGTGATGTGGCCAATCACGGTAAAGTCGAATTCCTTCTTCACCAAATCGTATTTGTCAATCGGAACGGTAAACAACAGTTCGTAGTCTTCGCCGCCATTTAAAGCTGCTACCAATGGATTGATGTTCAGCTCTTCGGCCATGCGTTTGGTCTGCTGATCAAGTGGGACTTTTTCTTCATACAGATTGCAGCCTACCTTAGAGTTTTTGCACAGGTGAAGGATTTCAGAAGAAAGTCCGTCGGAAATATCGATCATAGAGGTCGGTTTAATTCCCAGCGAATTCAGCAAACGGACAATATCTCCTCGGGCTTCTGGTTTAAGCTGGCGTTCCAAAATATAGTTGTATCCCTCAAATTGCGGTTGAGCTTTCGGGTTAACTTTAAAAACTTCATTTTCACGTTCAAGCAGCTGCAAGCCCATGTATGCGCCACCCAGATCGCCCGACACGCAAAGCAAATCGTTTACCTGGGCGCCGCTACGGTAGGTCAACTCTTCTTCTCCAGCTTCACCAATGGCCGTAACGCTGATCGTTAGTCCGGTGAGCGAAGAAGTGGTGTCGCCGCCAATCAGGTCGACGCCATATTTTTCGCAGGCCAAATGAATTCCGGAGTACAATTCTTCAATGGCTTCCAGCGAAAACTTGGCCGAAAGTGCAATGGAAACCGTAATCTGCCGTGGAGTGGCATTCATGGCAAATACATCGGAAAGGTTCACCACCACCGCCTTGTAGCCCAAATGCTTCAGCGGAACATACATCAGGTTGAAATGAATGCCTTCTGTCAGCAAATCGGTGGTGACCACAATTTTCTTATCGGGGTAGCTCAGCACCGCCGCGTCGTCGCCAACACCTTTCACCGAACTCTCATTTTTCAACTGAATTTTATCGGTCAGGCGGCTGATCAATCCAAACTCGCCTAAATCGGCCAGCTGTGTATGTTTTTTCGTTTCTTCCATGTTAAAAATTAAGACTTAAAGGTATTTATTACCTCCAAACATTCGGCAAAAATAGCTTTACTTCCTTATCTTTGCAATTCATTTTAAACCGAGTGGGTGATTGATTGTTGTTTTGAGTGTTCAAGACGACAGAAAACAGAAAAAGATGGAAAATCAGGATAAATTATTAAACGACATAACGTCAAAAGAATACGAATACGGCTTTGTGACAGATATCGATACGGATGTCATCCCGAAAGGGCTGAATGAAGACATCATCCGTTTGATTTCGGCCAAAAAGAACGAACCCGAATTTATGCTCGAGTTCCGCCTTAAAGCCTACCGAGAATGGCTGAAAATGAAAGCTCCGGAATGGGCCTACCTGCGCATTCCACCGATCGATTTTCAGGAGACCATTTACTACGCCGCACCACGCACCAGCCCAAAATACAAGAGTTTGGATGAAGTTGACCCTGAATTATTGGAAACTTTCAAAAAACTGGGCATTCCGGTGGAAGAACAAAAGCATTTGGCCGGAGTTGCTGTGGATGTGGTAATGGACAGTGTTTCGGTAACCACCACTTTCAAAACCGTTTTGGCTGAAAAGGGCATCATTTTTTGCTCGTTCAGCGAGGCGCTTCAGGAACATCCCGAATTGGTGAAAAAGTATCTCGGAATGTCGGTTCCAACGACCGATAATTTCTTTGCAGCGCTGAATTCGGCGGTTTTCTCCGACGGATCGTTCTGCTACATCCCGAAAGGTGTTCGCTGCCCGATGGAGCTTTCGACCTATTTCCGCATCAATACCGCCGGAACCGGACAGTTTGAACGGACCTTGATTATTGCCGACGACGATAGCTACGTGAGCTACCTCGAAGGTTGTACCGCACCAATGCGCGACGAAAACCAGTTGCACGCCGCAGTGGTCGAAATCATTGCCATGGATCGCGCCGAAGTGAAATACTCGACCGTACAAAACTGGTATCCGGGCGACAAGGAAGGCAAAGGCGGAATTTACAACTTCGTAACCAAACGTGGCATCTGCCGCGGCGAATCGTCGAAAATTAGTTGGACTCAGGTGGAAACCGGTTCGGCTATTACCTGGAAATACCCAAGCTGCGTGCTGATGGGCGACAACTCGGTGGGCGAATTTAATTCGGTTGCCTTGACCAACAATCATCAGCAGGCCGACACGGGCACCAAGATGATTCACATCGGTAAAAACACGAAAAGCACCATCGTTTCGAAAGGGATCTCAGCCGGACACAGCGACAACTCCTATCGTGGATTGGTAAAAGTGTTGCCCGGAGCTACAAATGCCCGCAATTTCTCGCAGTGCGACTCGCTTTTGCTTGGATCGACCTGTGGTGCGCACACGTTCCCGTACATCGAAGTGGCCAACAAATCGGCCATTGTGGAGCACGAAGCCACCACCTCGAAAATTGGCGAAGACCAGATTTTCTATTGCAACCAGCGCGGAATTTCTACGGAAGACGCGATTGGAATGATTGTAAACGGTTACGCCAAAGAAGTACTGAACAAGCTGCCAATGGAATTTGCCGTTGAAGCACAGAAACTGTTACAGATCAGTTTGGAAGGCAGCGTGGGGTAAAAAATATTGGAAGATTAGAATGGCGAATCTTGAATTTGGGAAGAACCTTCGGAACAAAAACACTTCAAGATTCTAATATTCAAGACTCAAGATTGTATATAACCAAAATCAAAATAACGCAAGTTCAGGATCAACTTGAAATCTGGAACTTGAAACTTGAAACGAAAGACATGCTATCAATAAAGAATTTACGAGCCTCGGTTGAGGGCAAAGAAATCCTGAAAGGAATCAACCTCGAAGTAAAAGCTGGTGAAGTCCACGCTATCATGGGGCCAAATGGTTCAGGAAAGAGTACTTTGGCTAATGTGTTGGCCGGAAAAGAAGATTACGAAGTTCTGGGAGGCGAAGTGACCTATATGGGACAGGATTTGCTCGAATTATCGCCTGAAGATCGTTCGCGCAGTGGCTTGTTCCTCAGTTTTCAGTATCCGGTTGAAATTCCGGGAGTGCCGATGATTAGTTTCATCAAGGCAGCCGTGAACGAGCACCGCAAATTTAAAGGTTTGGAGCCACTTACCGCAGGCGAATTTCTGAAACTGATCCGAGCCAAGAAAGATATGCTTCACCTCGATACTGAATTGACCAACCGCTCGGTGAACGAA
>Ga0116170_10006238_pt1 | contig 10487 bp, 9 predicted proteins | sample AD_JPNHW1_MetaG_FD_89797 | JGI IMG/M metagenome (GOLD analysis project Ga0116170, IMG submission 89797) | Active sludge microbial communities of municipal wastewater-treating anaerobic digesters from Japan - AD_JPNHW1_MetaG | ecosystem: Engineered > Bioreactor > Anaerobic > Digestate | place...
CCCCGGTAACCGCTAGTACCTAAATCCAGCGCGACTCCCAATGCCATGGATAACCTCGAGGGGAGAATGCTATCGTCGGATTTATAATACTGTTCCCTTTTTTTTAGTGTCATATGAAGGTTGGTCCAGCCTGTTTGGTATATCATACCGATCATATTCCATTGACAACGAGATTTATACTCGATAGGTCGTTAACGGCCCTAGCGTGATTACATGAGGATCGCCCAGGTGACCGGTTTCTTGGGGAGCGGAAAGACCACCTTCCTGATCGAGGTGGCCAAGGAGCTGAACTCGCGCGGGTTGAAGGTGGCCACCATCGTGAACGATGTCGGTCACATCAACGTGGACCGCAAGTGCATGGAGGTGCACGGCATCGATACCATGGAAATTTCTGGCGGGTGTATCTGCTGCGAGGTGCAGGGCACCCTGACCACCACGGTGACCAACATCTACATGAGCTTCAAGCCGGACGTGATACTCGTGGAGCCGACCGGAGTGGCTATTCCGCTCGGCCTCAAACAGGCCGCGGCGCAGACGGTGAAGAAGATGCCTAAGATCTTGGAACAGTCACCGATAGTCACCTTCGTCGACGCCATGCGCATCGACAAACTCATGAACAACGTACGCCGGCTGGTGGAGACCCAGATCATAGAGGCGGACGCGGTCCTCATCAACAAGGTGGACGCGGTGAGCGAGGAGCGCCTGCGTTCGGTGACGGAACTGGTCAAAGGGCTCAACCCCAACGTTCGGCTGATCTACGGTTCGGCACGGACCGGGCAGGGCATCAAGGAGGTGGCCGACCTGATGGTGAACGGAGAGGCGGTGGTCTACGACCTATCGGACGCCGAGGACCGCTTCGACAAGAAGTACGGGGAGTGATTCAATGGACCAGAAGGAAAGGCAGCTTCTCACCCATCGGGCCTCGGACGAGCTGGGCAAGTTCTCCATGTGGGTCCGGCTGTACATCAAGGACCCCCTGGACGGCAAGAGGTCCGAGGAAATGGTCCTGGACCTCATGAACGGCATCACCAAGGAATGCTTCGCCCGGGGGGCGGACATGATCGGGCACGTCAAGTCGTTCCTAACCGCCGAAGGAGGTTCCACGATTTCGGTGAGCCTCATCGACCTGGACATTCCGCCGACGGTGCAGAACCGTTTCGACGGCACCAAGATGATGCGCGGCGAGCTAATCGTTCACGTCATCGTGCACGGCCTGTGGGACCCTCAGGTGCGCGAGACATCCCTGGAGTTCACCAAGGGGTTCATGGCCGAGCGTTCGATCGACTACGAAGTGATCAACGACTTCTACGAAAAGGAGAAGCGCGTCAAGGACTGAGCGGTAAAGGATATCTAAAGAGCATTTCCATTAGGGGAACATGTTACCCCGGGAAAGGTTCGAGGCAGCCTTCGAGAGGGCGCCGGTCGACCGGCCGCCGATAATGTATCAACACCTTGGAGCGGCGAGGACCGTTCTGAACGCCGCCGGGCTCACCATGCGAGAGGGGTTCCACGACCCGGAGAAGTTCGCCAAGATCTGCATCATGGCCCAGCGGATCACCGGCTTCGACAACGTGATGGCCGGCTGGGGGGACATTTTGGTGGAGGCGAGAGCGCATGGCACCAAGTGGAGGTGGCCGGAAAAGGACTACTATCCGAGGTCGGACGGGTACGCCATATCCTCCCTGGCGGAGCTGGACAAGGTTCAACCGGTGGACCCCATGAAGGACGAGTTCTGGTCCGTTCCGCTCCGGGCCGCGGGGTTGATGCAGGAACGCCATGGTGACGAGGTGGCGGTGGTCGGCTGCATCAACGGGCCGATGATGATGAGCGGGGAGGTCATGGGATACGAGAACCTGCTCATGTCCACTTGGTCCGAACCGGATCTGGCCTTGCAGCTCATGGACCGGATGCTGGAGTCCTCGGCTATGTACGGCGAACATCTGGGGAAGATGGGGATCGGCCACGTCTTCATTGAAGATGGCACGTGCTCGCCCGACGTTAACTCCATAGAGGGCCTGGAGAGGTTCGACCTAGGATGCCTGTCCAAGCTCATGTCCTCGTTCCGTTCGAACGGGCTCAGGTCCATTGTGCACAATTGTGCCGCTAACCCGTATTTGGATGGCTACACCAGAATGGAGATCGAAGCGCTGCACCTCACCCCCAAGACCGGGGACCGCCGGACCATATACGACATGTTCCGCCAGAGGACGACGGTCATCGGCGGGATTGACCAGACCTTCCTCCTCTTCAAAGGCACCCCGGAGCAGGTGCGGAAGGAGGTCCAGGCGATGATATCCGATTGGGGGGATGGTCCGGGATTCATGATCGCCCCGGGTTGCGAGATGGCCTTTAAGACCCCCATCGAGAACATAATCGCCCTCCGAGAAGGATCTGTAAAGAACGTTAAAGACATTGGGAACGACGGTTAAACATTTGTTAATAGTATACAATCGTTTCATTTGGCCTGAACTTAGCCAGATGCTAATAATTAACCAGCGTTAAATGGTGTTCCATATTCTTCTATCCCCGATACATTAATGTATAGAAAATTAGATACTCGGAACAAGTCAGTTTCCTACTGAATATTAGGAGGAATTAATTTGTCTGGTAAGATGACTCCAAGGGACAGGGTATTGGATGCCCTTAAGGGCAAGAAGCATGACAGACCGCCGGTGGCAGTTTTCACCCAGAGCGCAACCATGGGACAGATGGACGCCCTAGGCGTTTCCTGGCCAGAGGCTCATTACAACGTGGACATGATGGTCAAGCTGGGTGCTGGACAGGCCAAGGTCTTCGGGTTCGAGGCCGTCAGGGCCCCGTTCTGCCTGACCGTCGAGGCTGAGAGCCTGGGTTTGACCGCTGACAAGGGCCGCAAGGACCGGACCCCGATGTTGAAGGGCCACCCGCATCAGATGGAGGACGAGCCAGCCCTCATGGACGTGGGAACCTTCCTGAAGACCGGACGCGCCGCGATCTGTCAGCAAGCCATCACCAAGATGAAGGCCGCCTACGGCGCCGAGTACCCGGTCATCGCCGGTAACACCGGACCGTTCACCCTGGCCGGTCACCTGGTCAGCACCGAGAACCTGGTTCTCTACATCATGGTCGAGCCGGAACTGGTGCACAAGTGGGTAAAGGCCGCCAACGTGATCTGCAAGGGATACAGCCAGGCCCTGGCCAACGCCGGAGCCGATGTCGTGCAGATGTCCGAGCCGTCCGCCAGCACCGACCTGCTGTCCCCGGACATGTTCAACGAGTACGCCGGTGCCTACATCGCCGACTCCTTGGCCCCGGTCAAGGGAGCGACTGGCGTTCTGCACATCTGCGGTAACACCACCGACATCCTGAACAACATGATCAACACCGGATGCAAGGCCCTGTCCATCGAGGAGAAGGTCGTTCCGGAAGAGGCGGTCAAGATCGTCAACCACCGCGCCGCCCTGATCGGTAACGTCGGTGTCGTCAACCCGCTGCTGCAGGGAACCCCCGCGGACGTCCTGGCCCACGGAAAGCGTTGCGCTGCCGCCGGCTTCGACGTGGTGTCTCCGGGATGCGGGCTGTCCGCCCTTATCTCGAACGACAACCTGGCCGCGTTGGTCAAGGCCGTCAAGGGCTAAAAGCCCTCAAATCCTTTTTTCCTTTTCCATTTTTTCATTTTTTCTTGTTCTAAGTTAACCGTCCAATCTTGTAACGGCAATAACCCTATTGATGGGTTCGGGCCTAATCAACATTAGAAGCACCAGACAAGAGAGATAACTTCCGAGGAGGGGCCGAGGCCGGTCTGGAAGCAGTTCACAAAAAGTTGAAATAACTCCTGCATTAAATCCTCTGCGTGTCCTTCCAAGTGCTTTTCATATGCACGCACAATTCAGCCAGAAGCCAGATGGCCGAGGGATTGACCAACCGCTATTTTTCGGACACGATTACCGCTTTCAGCGCCGGGACGAATCCCGGTCAGGTCCACCCCATGGCGATAAAAGTCATGGCCGAAAAAGGGATCGACATCTCCGGGAATCGATCGAAGCACCTCAACGAGTTCAAAGAGCAGGATATGGACCTGGTGATCACCGTTTGCGACGGAGCGAACGAGATCTGCCCCTTCTTCCCAGGAGCGAAGGACCAGGAGCATGCCGGATTTCCAGACCCGGCTGCTGTCGAAGGCCCGGAAAATGAACGGATGGATGCGTTCCGCCGAGTCAGGGATGAAATATCTGATTTCATTCTAACGCGCTTCGCTGGGATCTGAACCGCGAAGTGAAGAGGTAAATCACCGGACAACTTACTTTTTTACCTTGGCCACCGGGTCACCAGTGGCCCGGGCGACGATATCCACCCAGGCGGTCTGCTCCCCCTCCACGTTATCTCCGCCATAGAACTTCTTCTCATAGGTGTCGCTGCGAACTCGGATGTTCTCCGCCCCGGCCTCGTACACCTTGTTCCGTACGTACTCCTCGGCCTGCCGGCGGGCGGCGCTCACCGCCTGCTCCACATGCCCGTAGGTCACCGGAGTTCCGAAGGGACCTAGGACGAAGAACAGATTGTCCATGTTAGGGAACACCTGCGCGGTCACCGTCTCTGATATCTGACTGCATACGGCGCCCACGGCGTTCCCGACCTCGTGGTCCTTGGGCATGATGACCTCCACGTTCATTCGTTCCTCGAGCGGCGGCATGTAGATGTGGGTCGGTGCCCCGATGCCCACCAGCGGCCGGTCCAATCCCGTACTGTTGGTGATACTACTTCCAGGATTGCCGTTCACCATGGAACGCAGGAGGTAGTTGAAACCAGGACCTTCAGACATATCGCCCGATTCGTCCAGTACCACCTTGCGCATGATCTCCTCGCCCACCAGGGTGATGAACTCCTCATGGAAGGACCTGACATAATCATCGAACGATTTGTGGCACCAGTTAGCCATGAACTGCACGCCCGTGCGGGCGGCCTCCTTATCAAAACGGTCAAAGTAGCCCTGCACGTGCATGAAATCCGTAGCGGTCAGGCCGGTCATCTGCAGGAATCCACGGTCCTTGAGGTGCTTGACCACGTCCCGATAGGTGAATATCTCGGAATTGCCTAGGCGTATCTCCTCCAGAGTGCTGATGGGGTGCGCCCTGACGAACTCGTATATCGCCTTCTCCTTGGCGGAAAGCTTGGTGGTGCCCCTCTCCACGTGAAGATAATAGTTCGTCTCACTGGTGTCGTTCATTCTTCCTATGATCTCAGGATAGGACGAGGCGGCCACTGACAGCGGCACCACGCGCTCCGGCCCGACCTTGAAGTTGCCACGTTGGTCCGACACGACGTGCGAATCTCCGCCCAGACCCACGGTCCATATGTCGATCGCTCGCACCCTGGTACGCCAGTGGCCGACGGTCGCGCCCTCCTTCGATATGCGCGGAAATCCGTCATCCAGGTAAGCGATGTCCGTGGACGTTCCACCTATGTCAACCACTATGAAGTTGTCCTTCTTGCAGAGCAGCTTGCCGCCCATCAGGCTGGCCGCCGGCCCGGAAAGGATGGTCTCCACCGGCCTCTCCCTGGCCTTCTCGATGTTCATCAGAGTACCGTCCCCTTTGAACACCAGTATGGTGGCGTCGACACCTCTTTCCTTCAGGGACCTTTCCACACCGTCCAGGAATTCGGAGATGATGGGAAGCAATCGAGCGTTCAGAACAGCGGTGACGCTTCTTTCCGGAACGCCTAACTGCGAGGTGAGGTGATGCCCCAGCACCACTGGCAATCCGGTACGCTGTTTGATCATGCGAGAGGCATCCACCTCGTGGGCCGGGTTGTAAACACTGAAATGGCCGGAGACCACGAACGAATCGACCTCGGTACGCATCGCATCTATGGCCTCCTCCAGAGCCTTGGTGTCCAGGGGGGCCAATTGTTGAGCGTACACCCCGTGACCGCCTTTGATGTAGGCATCCATGTCCGCGCCCGACCTGAAATCCGACATGGGCGTCCAACCGATACCTATGTGCCCGACCTTTCCCCCCTTTCCAGTGAGTATGGAGTTGGTAGCTAGCGTGGTGGACAGCCCTACGAACTGAATGTCCCCTCGTTCATAGGCGTCACTGTTCAGCGCCTCGTCTATGGCGCCGAGTATGCCTATGGATAGGTCATGATAGGTGGTTTGGGACTTGCCTTTGGCCAATACCTCGAGGGTGTCCATGTCCACTATCGCGGCATCGGTGTATGTCCCACCAGTGTCCAATCCCAATCCGAGTCGTCTAGACGCCATGTGTATCTCTCGCGGAATGCACGAAGGCCCAGATATAAGATTTGGCGCTTGCTTCAGAGCAGTAAGGCTATCGGCAACAGGAGCATCACGAAGGCCGCCGCCGCGGTACCGGCCAGCTTGAACCTCGCGGATATCCCGTGCGTCCTGGCCCAGCACAGCAGAGCGATGGAGGCCAGGAGTGCGATCTGGAGGCCTCCAAGCAGGACATATCTTTCACCGACGCCGCTGAAATCATCTATGCGGATGTTGACGGCCATGAGGATAACGGCTAGGCCCTCCACGGCGATGAAAGCCGTTACCAACAGGAACGTCGATGAAACGATGCGCTTCGGCCATCTGGTCAGAAGGGGGCTGTCCTTGACCAACCAGGCCATCGCCCCGATGACCGAGAGGACCAGCAACTGACCGCCTGCCAAACGGAAGGTGTTTTCCAGTATGCCCCCCAGCCCTTCGATGTACGTGTTGGCGGCAAGGGCCATGGCGAAGACGCCTTCGAAGGCCAGTAAAGCCAATGCCATGGTGACCAGGAGCACGCTGAGGTAGTGCCTGTCGAGCCGCTCCTTGCGGATCTTCCAAAGCAAGGGAGAGATCAAACCGAGACCGAACAACTGAGATACCCCGGCGACCACCACTATCTTGCTCACGCTGCCGACCCCGTCCACGGCCACCGGGCCGACGAAATAAGTAGCGACCACGCAGACGGCGGATATCGCGCCGCCAAGAACGATCATGATCACCATACTGGGCCATCCATCTATCAGCTTGCGCAGCTTTGGAAGTTTGGAAACGACCCAGGGATCATAGGGCACGGTCCATAGGACCAATATCGCTAGACCGACGACCATCAAGAGCAGCCCGCCATTAGCTATGGTGCTTTCCTGGAATCCGGTGACCCCGATGATCCGGGTGGTACCGGCGATTCCGTAAGCGACCAGCCCCTCAACGGCTATCAGCGCGGCGGCGATCTGCCCGAACGAATCGGTCAGCCAGTTCTCCGATGAGATATTGCGGATCCTCCATAAGCGCAACGAAACGATACCGATGCCGAAAAGCTGGGCACCGACGAGAACGATCCATTTCTTCCCTATCCCGCCGAAGTCGGTTATGAAGACGTTGCCGGCAAGGACCGCGATGGCGATTCCCTCGACGACCACCATGGCCATGGCCAGGTAGGTTAGAAAATTGAGCAGTTTGATCAAGATCGGTTTCTCTAGGTCGGGGAAGGTCATCTTTACAGCCCACATGGCGGAGATGAAGATGCCCAGAGCGGTCAACTGGATGGCGGCGAGTTGAAGCGTCGAGGCCCTGACGCCTCCGATGCCGTCGATGCTGGCCGAATTCGCCAAGCTCAAGGCGAAGAAGCCCTCGAAAGCAATGGCCCAGCCCAATATGATCCCTTGCAATGTTCGGCTGGTTATACCCTTCATACACTACCCCGGCTTCTCAAGATACCAATCTCTTTGATTATACAAGTTCCGCATTAATTATGGGTTGATGGACGTCCGAGACCACTCACCAGGGAAGCTTACGAACCGTCCTCCCTATCGGCGCTTGACGTCCTCATGTAGAGGTCGTTCACCGTCTCCAGCGATCTCTGCCCCTTTAGGGTGAGAGCGTAATCGCCTCGGCCGCCCTTCTGTAACACCATGCCAGCACCGGTCAGCCTCTGCAGATGGAAGAGCAGGTTTCCCCCGCGCAGGTTAGTGAGCGAAGATAGCTCGGTGAACGAACGCTGAGACCGGCTAAGGGATTTCATTATCAGCATCCTCTGGGGGTTGGATAATGGTTCTAGGAGGTCCCGCACAACTTCTCCCTCCGGCATCTCATCGATGCTGTGCCCTATTTCCTCCTTGCTCCTATAGAGCCGAAGCTGCCGCATCAGCTCCGTCTGGTCCTGGAACAGCGAACCGACCTCTCGGAAGCATCCGTCGCATCTCCCTGTCACGGCATGGGACCTCAGTGAATCCAATTTTTTCTGTTGCTTGTCGAGATCTTCGTCCGTTACGCGCGGCCTCTCGAGGAGGGCCAGATTCTCATCCAAGAGCTCCATGAACCTCAGACGGCAATCGGGACGCATATCACACCTTTTTGCCATCCCCGCATCCAAGCGGCTCTCCGCTTTCTTTCGTACCTCGCCCCTGAGCAGATCAAAGAGCTCCGGCCCCTGGGCATCGTGATTTTGTGAGCTCTGTAGAAGAGTGCTTATGTAACGAAGCTCCAGCCCCAGCTCATCCACCTTCTGTTTGAGCTGAACGATCTCCTTTCCCACTGCGCTCTCATTGATGGGCATATCGCACCGATGCATAATTATGACCAAACTGTATAAGTTTATGCACCAATATAATTATGTATAATTTATTATTTTAATAAAAGGTCATAAAAAAAAGAAATTGGGGGCGATGCCCCGTTAGTTCTTCAGGAGCCTGATCGCTTCGCGGACGGCTTCGTTGGCGTCGTAGCCCCAGCCGTCTGCACCGATGCTCTTGGCAAAGTCCGCGGAGGTGGCACCGCCGCCAACCATGGTCTTTACCTTTCCCTTCATACCGCCCTCGGCCAGCATCTTCTCGATCTCCTTCATGCCCGCCAGGGTGGGGGTCATCAAGGTGGAGGTCGCGATGATCTGGGCGTGCTCGTCCTTAGCCTTCTGCACGATGTCCTTCAGGGGCACGTCGCGGCCCAGGTCGAACATGGTGTTTCCAGCGCCGGTCAGCAGGGCCTTGACGATGTTCTTGCCGATGTCGTGGACATCTCCCTCGACCACGCAGAGGACTATCCTACCAGCGGCGTCAGCGGACGCGGTGTCCAGCTTCGGCAGGGCCAGGTTCAATCCCTGGTACAGGGTCTGGGCGGACAGCAGGACCTGGGGCAGGAAGTACTCCTTCTTCTCGTACTTCTCACCGACGATCTCCATTGCCTTGCTCAAACCGTTGAAGATGATCTCCTTTGCGGAGACTCCGGCGTCAAGGAGCTTCTGGGTCTCTCCCTTGGCTTCCTTGATCCTCCCCTTAACCACTATGTCAATCAATAGGTCCATGTTTGTCATTTTAGATTTCCTCCAAAGAAGTTTTCTGCGTCCAAATTTCAATCGAGACTAATAAACCCTTGGATGGATGGATGAGACATCCACATGGTTTTCAATGGATGGATTATACATCCACGTAATCATGCCATGCACTATTGTTAAGGCCGTTTATATTTGAAAAATCCATTTACTTTACTGAATAATTTTTCCCTAAATCAGGTCTCTATCTAAGTCGTCCCTGAGCTTCTTGAAAGGATAGGCACGTGGTTCGGAAAAGGCTCCGGTCCAATTAAAAAAAAGGTACTGACCTATGAAGAGCACCATCTACCGACCGTGGATCAATAATCATCATCTTCGTTCTGGGATGCGCCACAGACCGGGCACTTGTCTTGATTCTTCTTCAAGATACATCCACAGACGATGCACTCTACCAATCTAACCCTCGACTATATTATGGGTTATGAAAGTAATTAATTTTCGGTCCGATTCATAAATTGTCGAAGATCGATCATCTGCGAATTCTTGCCCACTAAAGCATGCTGGTCACCGTTAGCGAAAGTCCTTCTTCCAGTCCATAACGAGGAGCGTAACCGAGCAGGCGGCGAGCCTTTCCGATGTCGGCAAGGGAATGCTTGATGTCCCCTTTCCTCTCCTCGAGGTGCACGAGTCCGCCCTCCTCCTTCTTCCCCAGTACCTTGAGCACCAGGGATGCGAGCTGGTTCACCGTCACCTTCTCCTGATTGGCCACGTTGAACACCTCGCCATGATGCTTCTCGTCCGTGGCGGCCAGTATGTTCGCCTGCACCACGTCCTTGACGTAAACGAAGTCCCTGGTCTGCTCCCCGTCCCCGAACACCGTTAGCTGTTTTCCGGCCTTGGCGGCGGAGATGAAGCGAGGGATCACCGCTGCATAATCCGATGAGGGATCCTGCCTTGGACCGTAGACGTTGAAGTAACGCAGGCTGCAGGTCGGCAGCCGATAGTTCAACCAGAAGTTCCGGCAGTACATCTCGCCGGTCATTTTGGTGACCGCATAAGGGGAGATGGGGGCTGGTAGGTCGTCCTCATGTTTGATCTCCGATGGAGCGTCGCCATATACGGCGGAGGATGAGGCAAAGACCACCTTGCGAACCTTGGCGTCCCGGGCCTCCATGAGCACCCGGAGCGTGCCGCACACGTTCACCTGGTTGCTGGACACTGGGTCGTCGACGCTACGCGGAA
>Ga0116170_10006240_pt1 | contig 10482 bp, 5 predicted proteins | sample AD_JPNHW1_MetaG_FD_89797 | JGI IMG/M metagenome (GOLD analysis project Ga0116170, IMG submission 89797) | Active sludge microbial communities of municipal wastewater-treating anaerobic digesters from Japan - AD_JPNHW1_MetaG | ecosystem: Engineered > Bioreactor > Anaerobic > Digestate | place...
CCAAACCGTCAGAGTCCGATCATGAAGGTTGTAAGGTTGTCGCCTGTTCCGAGGAGCAATTTCTTTCGGATATGATGCCGGGTGGTTTCGATGGTGGCTAATGATAGATTGGTCAGCCGTGAAATATCCTTGGAGGAAAGGTTGAGCCGCATCAGGGCACAGATGTTGAGTTCACTTTTGGTGAGTGACGGACAAAGCTGGAGCAGCTTCTCATAAAAGGACCCATGGATTTGCCTGAACAGGATCTCGAATTCGGCCATGGGATCCCGCGATGCCTCCCTAGATAAATCGTGTAAGGTATGGGAAAAGTCATCCTGGTCTTTTTTTCTGCTGATTTTCAGGGTGAACGGGCTGAGTTTCTCTGAAACCGAACGGTTGATCTGGGCAAGGTCGGCTTGCACAAGCGTATCATAAACTAGTTTTTGCTCCTGAAGTTGTCTCTGCAATTCCAGTTGCTCAATCTTGTCTTCTTTTAATCTGGTTTCCAGTTGAATAGTCTTGAACTCTTCATCCTGCAACAATTTCTCGACCCTCATTTTTTCAAGTTCTACCTCCTTGTTTTTCCGTTCCTGTTGTTCCAGTTTTGATTGCTCCGCTGCCAGTTTCATCTCCTGCCGGAGTTGTTTTTGCCTGGTTCTGAGGAGGATCACTATGGTTACGAAAATGATCAGAAATGCGCCCAACCCTACCCAAAGAAGCAGCAACCGGAAGTTTTTCACCTCCAGGTCTTTTTTCAACACCTTATTTTCTGCCTCCTTTTGAATCGCATCAGATTTTGCAAGTATGGAGGTGATCTCTTTTTGTTTTTCCAGCGAAAACAGGCTGTCCGACATCTTTCTTGATTGAATCAGAGCCTGGTACGCCTCTTTATAAAGCCCGAGTGAAGTGAGGATTTCATGTTTCGAATCGAGATGAAGCGGAAGGTAAGCAAAGTTCCTGGTCCTGACTGCAGTTGCAATGGCGCTGTCGATGGCCCGGATTCCTTCCGTACCCCTGCCTGTTTGTGAATAGATGGAAGCGAGGGCAGACCAGGATAATCCGATCCCGTCGTAAATCCGGTGCTGACGGCAGAATGTTATGATCCGGTACAACTCGGTCTCGGCTTCATTATATTTTTTCTGGTTCTTCAGAATAATGGCGGCATTGTATTTTACCCTGACAAGATTCAGTGAATCACGCAGGTCAGTCAGGATCACAATGGCCTCCCGGTAGCGTTGCAGCGCTAAATCGTTGTTCCCCGCTTTACGGTAAATGATTCCCATATTCTGTAATCCCTGGGCATACTCGCGTTTAAGATTCAGCCGTTTTTTGATCCCGAGCGACTCTTTTATATTTTTCAGCGCTTCCTCCGTCTCGCCGGTCCTGGAAAGGGTCAGTCCCAGATTGTCGAGGGCCACCGAAAGGGTTATTTCATCTTTTTTCTCTCTGGCGAGCAGGATCCCCTGCGTAAAGGTTTTCACGGCTGCTGGGAAGTTTCCACTTGATAGCTGAAGATTTCCAAGGTTAAGTAAAAAACGGTTCTGGAAAACCGTGTCGCACACCGTCCTGGACAGTTTAAGGCCTTGTTCATAGTATCCCAGCGCTTTTTCGTTGTCCCCCTGGTCCAGTTTTAGGTTCCCGAATGCAAGGATCACGTTCATAAGCATTACGGTGTCGTTGGTTTTACCGGCGATGAAATGGGCATTTCGGAGCAATGCTTCGGCTGTATCGGTCACACCGCGGGTTATGTATATCTCAGAAAGCCCGATCAGCGCTTTGGTACGGTACACGGGTACCAGGTCGTTGCTATCGGAAAGGATCGACCGGTACAATGAATCCGCCCTTGCAGGATTGAAATGACTGAGCGAGTCGGCCAGCGAGAATGTCTTGTTATAAGTTTCTTCGAGGGTTGTTCCATTCCGTGTTGAGCAGGATCCGGAAAAAATGAAAATGATCAGAATAATCAGGTTGTACCTGCAGTTGATTGAAGCAGTTGTCATTTCTTGATGACGGGTATTTGAGTTGACAGGAAAAGGGATAACCTTACGAATATAGGGAAAAGATTTCAATTACAGTGTTCAGCTTGCTTATATGCTTATTCAGATTAGGTTTACCAGAATTAAAGATCTGTTTCTTCCGGTATTTTAAAACAAGGTTCTTTTCCACCTGAGCCGGATTTGGTTTTGAATTTTCGTTTGCTCCGTTCTCCTCAAATCAGGTGAAAAACAATACGGTCAAAAACTTAACCCGACCGTTTACTTATTATAGATTGCGTCAAGGGAGATAGTGACTTAACTTTGTCCTTATTTTCCGGGAAAATAAATATTAAAGCCTATGTCGAAATATCTTACTCCCAAAACATTTTTGCTATTCAGCTTATTCGTACTGGCAAGCCTTCTTGACTCCTGCAAAAAAAGCGAACCCGGGACGATCCCAACCGGGAACCAGATGCAGGATCTGAAGGTTCCTGCCACCTTTGACTGGGAAACTTCACGGACCATCACTTTCCGAATAAGTTCCGATCATTCCGTTGTGTTAAACATCACATCCGAATCAGGAGAGATCTCCTATTTCAGGGGTTATTACAACGGAATCGGCGACTTGCTTGAGATGCCTGTAAATATCCCGGCTTATGTTACCGCGGTGAAGGTAAACGGAAATCTCGTGTCGCTTACAGGGAGTGTGGTTTCTGTCGATCTTTCAAACGGCATCGCGCTATCGCCTGATTTTCAGCCCGGCACCATTCCCCTTGCAGGATTGGTTGCTGCCTGGCATTTCGATGAAAATCAGGGAATTATTGCCGGGGATGCGGTTGGCGGTCATAACGGAACCATCACGGGAGCTCTGTGGACAAGCGGGATCAAAGGGAGTGCGCTTCATTTCGACGGAACCGGAAACCAGGTACAGGTTCCGAATTCCGGGTTAAACCTGACCGGCAATGGCATCAGTTTTTCATTCTGGTTCAGGCTGGATGCAGTGGGCGACAACGGTGCATTCATTTTTCAAAACGTAAAATATATTCTTAAGATGGATGCGCAGGGAAGGATCGGATTTGCGCTTTACACTCCCGTTTATAAAGCGGTTGTCATGAATTATTCCGACCGGATCCTCGATACCGACTGGCATCACGGCGTGGCCACCTACGATGGTTCTGAGATGAAGATTTATGTGGATGGTAACCTGAAGATTACGGGAACCAATTCAGGCAATTTACAAAGTACTACTTCTGATGTTTACATCGGATACCAGAAAACCCTCAATCCGTTCAAGGGGATAATTGACGAAATGCTCGTTTACGACCGGGCGCTTACACAACAGGAGGTAGAAGAGATCCTGATTTCGACCCCGGATCCCGGCAACGGTGAAACCGATATGATCTCCTGGTGGAAACTCGATGAAAACGGGGGCGCTGTGGCTGTCGACAGCAAGGACGGCAACGACGGGGTGATCACCAATGCTGTCTGGGGGACCGGGATATCGGGAAGTTGCCTGGTATTTGACGGAATAGCCGGCCTGGTGTTGGCGCCAAACAAACCAAACCTGAATCCGGTGACCGGTATCACCATGATGGCATGGGCCAAAACAAAAGAGAACAAAACCTGTAAGATATTTCAGAAAGGCGACTGGGATGGACATGGTATTGGCCAGGGGAAATGGGACGGATGGCAGGTGCAGGTGAGAATGGCCGATAACACCAGCCAATCGATCCACTGGGGAGGAGGGTTGCCAATCCTCAACGAATGGTACCATCTTGCAATGACGTATGATGGACAGCAGCTGAAGTTCTATGTTAACGGGCAACTCCGGAATTCAAAACCGGTTACCGGCGTGCTCAAGGTGAACAGCCGCGATCTCTCGATCGGTTCGGATAACGGGGCTCAGAAGTTTTTTAACGGATCCATCGACGATCTTAAATTTTTCGGAAGGGCGCTGGATATTACGGAAATCCAGGCCAATTTTGAACAAACCGGATCATCACCTGACCGGGATGGCGATGGGATCCCCGATGGGGATGACAGTTATCCGAACGATCCTGCCAGGGCTTTTAACAACTTCTATCCTGCAGCGGGATACGGTACGCTGGCTTTCGAGGATCTCTGGCCTGGCAAAGGTGATTACGATTTCAACGACCTGGTGATGAATTACCGTTTTAAAATCATCACTGATGCCAGCAACAAGGTGACAGAGATCTCATCAACTTTTGTAATCAGGGCCATCGGAGCTGGCTTGCAAAATGGTTTTGGATTTCAACTTCCCACTGCCTCGGTTGTCCAGACCGATATCGAAACCTCCGGAAGCAAACTGACAGAGAGTTATATTACCGTTGGTTCCAACGGACTGGAGTCAGGCCAGGAAAGGCCTACCATCATCGTATTCGACAACGTCAATAAAATCATGCCATCTCCCGGCGGATTTGGCGTCAATGTTCAGCCCGGTGCGCCGTATGTCGATCCTGACACAACGGTTGTCTCTTTGCTCTTCAAACCCGGTACCTATTCCATCAATGACATCGGGATCGACCGTTTCAATCCTTTTCTGATTGTCGACATGGATCGTGGTAAAGAGATTCATCTGCCCGACCATGTTCCGACCAGTCTGGCAAACCCGGCGTGGTTCAAAACTTCGGAGGATGATTCAGATCCTGCTTCCGGAAGGTATTACAAAACAATAACCAACCTTCCCTGGGCAATCCGCATTGCCTCCGATTTCGATTACACCATCGAAAGCGTTCAGATCACCAGCGCCTACCTGAAGTTCGCCCCATGGGCCGAATCAGGCGGAAGCTCATATCCCGACTGGTATCTGGATACGACCGGGTACCGAAACGAAACCAATATCTATCACAAACAGTAGATAACAGGGGAAAAATAAATTCAAAGTTCAAATTGCAAACTGTTTACGTTGCAATTATTGCAGAATAAGTTTCCCGGAGCCATTCCAATCGGATGAGGTTACTTTCCAGAAGTAAATCCCCCGTGGCAGGAAGTCCGTTGCAATGCTGGTAACGTTTTGATTTAGATTCACATACAAAACCTGTTTGCCCTGCAAATTGTACAGGCTGAATCCGGCTGCCGCGTCAATCGCAGACCCCGTCGGGGTGACGGTTATTTTATCCGATGCCGGGTTAGGGAACACGTTTACAATAGGTTGGACCCCGACGGGGTGGTCTTCAATGCCAACCAGGGTCTGGCAATCCGGTGCAACCTGGGTTCCCCAGGTCTCCCCGCCACGGTTAAACCAGACCAACGACTCTTGCGATCCGGACCACATCTCCAGAGTCTGGGTATTGGTCAATCCCAACCCCGGAGCGTATTCTTCCAGGCGCCAGTACTCCCACAGAGAGATACTCCAACAGGTCGGGAGGTTGATTCCGAAATTATAACTGTCGTACTCAATGGCCTTGACCTGGCGGTTGTTGAAATCAGGGCTGCGACGGGAGTAACGGTTTGCGATCTGTCCGGGCAATGTGGTAGAATTCACGCTGAGCTCACCGGGAAGTGGCGTGAATGGGGTAGTCGTGTCTAACGCCAGGAAATTGTACCGGATCAGGATGGTGTCATGCAGGGTGGTAACTCCCGGCGGCGGAGCGGCTTCCATCCTCCGGCACCGCTCGAAGATGTAGTCAACCGAGTCTGTCCCGCTGCTTGTTTTCCCGATCACATTCATGATCGTTTTTGTGTCGGCCATACCCCCCATACTATTGATATGCCCCTCATAATGAAACTGATCACCCACAGAGAAATCATAAACGTCGCGCCAGCCGAAGTCCTGTGCGCCCATCGGAGGAGTCGATTTTCCTTCAAGGGAATAGGATCTGACCTGTTCGGGGAGGAAATAGACGTCATAGAAGGTAACCAGTCCGTAATGCTGGCTGAGTTTGAAAGGCTGGTTATTAAGCGGGTGGCTGATGTTGGCGCCCGACTGATCCTTCGCCTGAAGCGTGATCAGTTTTACCTGGTCCGATTGCCCTAAAACCAATTCGATCGTGAGGGAATTGACCGTTGCCGTGACATATCCGCCGCCCGACAGGTTGCACAACCGCCACGATTGACTTGTAGTGGCAGCCGTATTGATCCTGATGGTGTCGTCGTTCCGGTTGAAAAGATAGTACCATCCGTCGTGGGTGAGAATCACCTTTTCACCCAATACCGATCCACCGTTTATATCGAGGCAATTAAACAAATTAAGAGAATCGCGGATCGTACGATACGAATAATAGGCTGTATCCTGGCCCGGCAACACCAGCGTGGAGTCGAGCCGGAAGGCTTTTATATTCTCCACAGTATCTGAATTGCTGTAAAAAGTGGTTCCCGGCGAACAAATGTTTTGCCAGCTCTGGGCACAGAGAATCCCCGGAAGAGAACAAAGGATTCCAAAAAGTAGGCGAGGGGGCGTTTTCATATGGTTAAGAGTTTAAAATTCACAGAAGCGATTATTCGCTAATCCCTATTCGCTAATCCCTAATCCCTGATCGCTGATCCCTAATGACTACTGCTTGATTTGATAGGCCATCAGCGTATTACCATGCCTGATATAAAGAATCCCACGGTCGATCACCGGGTGTGCGAAATGTTCCTGTTTCCCCATGGTCACCTTGAATATGCTCACCAGCTCGGGGCCGGTTGATGAGGGCCGTATCAGGTTTACCTCACCCCGGTGGGTGTAATAATAGAGCATCCTGCCGTCTGAAATGAGTGCTCCAAAGCCACATTTCAGCACGCTTTTAACCTCCCCGGTGGTTATATCAACACTGATCAGCGCCTTTCTCGAATCACTACCCGTGTAGATAAGGTTTCCCTGTTTGATAAAACCGCTCATGTAGTTGTCGACGGTCTGGTTTCGCCATACCTGCCTGATGCTGGCGCCATCAGGGCCAAGGATCAGCCGCACCGCCCCGTTCCCGTCGCCGGCCAGGTAAAAGATGGCTCCGTTTTCATACCATATGGTGTTACTGTGTGTATCACCGTTTCCCAATTTGCGTTCGGCGGGTGGAATGTTGTCCTGCGGATGGGTCCAGAGCAGCTTGCCCGTTTTTGCATCAATTCCCAGCAGGGAATAGGCCGAAAAGGTTACCAGGATCGTCCGCGACGGGAGCCTGATGATTAGCGGGGAGTTGTAACCCTGCCGCTCTCCGTCGCCAGGACAACCCCAGACATGTTTACCCGTAAAACGGTTCAGTGCGACGACCCCCGTATCTTTGCCTCCCGGCGTAAAAAATACCAGGTCGCCATCTACCGCCGGCGACTCAGAATGGCCGTACAGAGGCATGATCTGGGACCCCGGCCGGTTGTCGAGCCTCCATTTCTCCTTGAATGTGTCCAGGTCGATGCATACCAGGTCTCCCTGTCCTGTGCTGACGTAAATGAGTCCGCCCGCAATGGTTGGCGACATGCGCGACCCCGGGTAGTTGACCACCCACTCCTTGCCGAAGGATACCTTGCGGAGCAATTTTCCCTGACGGTCGAATTCGAAAAGCCAGGCATTTTCACCCAGTGCACAGCAGATGTATAACTTTCCGTCAAGACAAACCGGTGAACCATATCCTGAACCGATTTCAGACGATGACCACAGGAGTTCAGGACCTGTAGCTGGCCACACTTCAAGCGTCTGTTGCTCAGGGTAAACACCCCGGCGGTCATTCCCGCGCCATTGGGCCTGAACCTGCGGTTGTGCCTGATAAACCGAACCAATAAGTAAAATTGCAGTCAGCGTAATTCTGACCCGGATCAATGGTGAAAGCATTTGTGATTATTTGAAGGATGCATACCATGAAGAACTTTGTTAATTTCGCAGGGGTTGTTCCGCTACCGGACAGATCCCCTGACAGATACTTCAAAATTCCGGATTTTTTTTAATAGATGAACAAAAAGGTTGAAATTTTTATCGGAAGTCAGGGAAAATATGGGAATACCTCTTTCGAGCAGCGATTGCTGAACGACCGGTTTCGGATCTCGGGATTCGGACCGGACCGACAAAACTATTGTGCGCCGGCGATACTACTTGCCGGTTTTTTGTTCCGCTTGATTGAACCGGAAGGTGATGACCCTGTTGTCGTAAAGGGTCGGGGCGATCAGCAATCCGGTTTCGGGGATGTAACAGAATGCTGCCAGCGAAATACCGGCAGCCGTGGTATTGATCAGCAATTTCTTTTTACCGGCCGGTGTGACCCTGTAGACCTTTCCGTTAAAATCACCTACGAGGTAGTTACCCTGACCGTCAGGAACAAGACCGTCGATGATGCTTCCGCTGCCAATGCAGGCAAGCAGGCTGATGTTTTTGGTTTCCGGGTCAATGATCCTGACGCAGCCATCGGCGGATGTCCCGGCCAGTATCCGGCCATGGTCATAAAGAATCGCGTTCACCCTCGCGAGTTCCGGACTTTCAAGCCAGATTTCCATCTTTCCTTCTTTGAGGCGGTAGATACAGCCTTTAAAACTGTCGGTGATGTAGAGTTCCCCGTTGTCTGAGGCACAAACATCATTGGGCAGACCCGGTCCGGGAAATGGATAACGGTTAAGGATGGTGCCCCGGTCAGGATCGATCTCCACGAGGCTTTGCCTGCCCACCGTATATAAACGGTCGCCCGAAAGGCATAACCCCGAGGGCTGGAAAACGCCTTTAACCCATTCGGCCTCTGCAAGGGTTCCGTCGGGCCTAAGCTTAGAAATGGACCCACCTGCGTCGAGATAATAGTTCGAAACATAGACGACCCCCCGTTTCGAATCATATTCAGCCGATTCGGGATACCTGAAGCCGTTCCGTATCTCCCAGGCGCGTGCCACCCGGCTGTCGAGGTAGATGGCGCTGCAATCCCTGAACATGAACCCCCAGCCGCCGAACGATTCGGTCACCATCAGCAGCAGTTCATTCTTCCCCTTCTTCAATGGCAGGTTGATGTAATCGTTCAGCCCGACAATTCCCTGGAAAGAGGGATCCCGGCTCATGTAACTGCTGTTGCCGATGAAAACCAACTCGCCGTTCAGGAATATCGAAATAAGATCGCTGTAGCCGAATGAAAACAATCTCGACTCTTCCTGGTCGGAAGTAAGGGTTGTCCTGGCCAGTATTACATCGGGTGAATTGCCTGACCGTGGATAATAGCGGGAGATATCAACAATGCCATCGGGCCTGCAGGTGGCCATCTTCCATTGCAGATCGGTCAGCCCCTGTTTCGCGGGGTGTATCTCGTTGTTAATGGAAGATGCTTTGATAACGGACGATAGCTCCCATTCCGTCACGATCCCGAATGGCACTTCCTGCATTACCGGGGGTTGAAACACCAGTGACTTGTCTTCCCTGCAGGAGAAATTGGAGAAGAATGCGCTGCCATCGGCCGGTCCCGAAAGGCCGATCTTTCCATTCCCGGCCCCGTGACCCAGGTTGGGCACCTCCAAAGCCGGCCGTTGATCGTTATTCAGGAACAGCCGTGCCTGCCCGCCCTTGAATTCCAGCTTCACATGAAACCATTCGTTCCTTGTGATGGCGGCGCTGGCAGTGTAACCCAGTCCGTTGTACAACTGCCATGAATCGATGTCGTTGAAAGTCGACACATACTGGATCACATTCTGGAAAGTGACCGGCAGATGCGGACGGATATAGATCCTTTCATAACTGTCGTCCGTTGTTATCCGGAACAGGATCCCCGGGTAGGAGCGCTGACCCGTGACCGCCATATCGAATTCCACAACGCCATCGGAGAGGGTCCGGTTTTTCAGGATGGCGCTGCCCTGGAGTGCAGACCTTCCCATGTATTCAACGGCAACGGCATCCATGAATTCCCAGTGGGCCGAATCGAAAGGGATGGTATTTACCTGGGCCTTCAGACCCGGCATTGAAAAGGTGTAAAACAGGATAGCCAGGAGCAGGGAATTGAACCTCCCGGAAGATAAAACAGCCTCCATCTTTGTTTATTTTAAGTGAATAGATCAATACCGGTGGGTGACAGAATCCTGAACCGGTTCTTTACGGTTTGCGTTTCGTGCTTCGTTCATTCTGCTCCGCCTGTCACTCATTTCATAGTTCGCCCATTGTCCGTGATGAATTTTCATCAGGGTTTCGGCATACTGAACCGCCCCGGATCGATCTCCTTGTTGAGTTCGATCGTTTCATACTGCAATGAATTATAAGGTTGCCCGCCGATCCGGGTATCCTGTTTGAATCCGAACATGATGCCATCCACCGGCCGGTAGTCGCTGTAGTAATTCTCCATCACGGTCTCCCTTCCGCGGATCGTTCTGTAATAAAGCCGTTTTTTGATCAGGTTGTCAGCCGGATCGAGGAAGAGGTACTCGACTCCTCCGTCGTTCTTCGTAACCTTCAGTTTGAACATAATGACCTGGTCAACGGTATCCTTCCCCGCCAACTCTACCTGGTGCCCCTTGGCTTTCCAGTCAAACAGTATCCCTTCAAATTCGGCGGTGATCTTCATGGCACCAACCCTGTCAGGCGGCATGACCTGCGGCTTCGGATTTCCCGTCCAGGGGGTGGTCATCCATGCCGTGG
>Ga0116170_10006241_pt1 | contig 10480 bp, 10 predicted proteins | sample AD_JPNHW1_MetaG_FD_89797 | JGI IMG/M metagenome (GOLD analysis project Ga0116170, IMG submission 89797) | Active sludge microbial communities of municipal wastewater-treating anaerobic digesters from Japan - AD_JPNHW1_MetaG | ecosystem: Engineered > Bioreactor > Anaerobic > Digestate | place...
CGAATATTCAGTGCTATCGGGAAGATCGGTTCGATGAAGGAGATGGCGGAGAAGGGCGTCACGGTGGTCGAGAGGGAAATCGCGACCGGCGTCCGCGTCGGGATTCCGATGACCAAGACCGTCGTCGTCAGCAAGACCGTCGTCCTCGCCGCGAGTTTGAGCGTGGTCCTCGCTCCCCCGAAATGCCGCGTCCCGAATCGCGTGCTGCCGTTGCTGATCTTCGTGGTCCCCGGCCCGAGAGCAATTTCCGCTCGGAGGGCGGTGCGCGTCAAGATCGCGGAGGCGATCGGCGCGACTTTAGGCCGCCGCGTCCGGAATATCCGCCTCTGCCTTTGGAGATCCGGGTGCTGCCCGAGCAGAAGGCTCTGGGCGCTGTCATCCGGCGCATTCAGACGTCGCATCGCGCTTTCCCTCTGCGCGATATCGCTTGGCTCTTTCTCGACAATCCAGCCTCGTGTTTGATTCGCATCGAGCCGCTCAAGGATCAGCAGCTTCCGCTTTTCCAGTGCAAGGTGTGCGGTTTGCCCGCGCTTTCAGAGGAAGAGATCCGTGCGCACCTCGTGAACCGTCACATGGACGATTTCTTCGACGTGGAGGAGGTCGACTGCGAGCCGCCGAGCGGCGCTTTTGTGTGCGTGGCGCGGTGCGGTCTTAGCGGCGAGTTGTTGGGGCCGCCGAACCATCACAGCTTCAACGCCAAGGTCAACGAGATGCTGCGGACCAAGTTCCCGAACATGACCGAAGAGAACTATCGGGCACGGATCGAGACGGTGCGTGACGCCGAAGCCATTGAGAAGTGGCGTCAGCAGTGCACGCGGAAGAAGATTTATCGCCGAAAGGGCGCGACGGCAACGGTTGCCGAACCGGTGGTTGCTCCGGCTGATGGAGTTGCTCCCGCCGAGGCCGTTGAGTCCGAGCCTGCGCCGAAAGCGCCTCCGATGGAGCGCGATGTTGCGGAGCTGGTCTTCATGCGCGAGATCCTGCCAGAGCAGATCGCTACGGCGCGTCATCTGATTTGCACGGCCGCAGTTGCCATGCAGACCTCGAGCCGGCCGCTCTATTTTGCGCTGAAGGATACGCTGAACCGCGAGCGCCGTTTCCCCGCATCGCTCTTTTTTGCGCTGCGCGGAGCGTTTCGCCACCGCAGTTTGCATTTGTTCCGCGTAAACGATCCGAAGGGGCAAGACTTCGTTATGCTCAAGGCGGGCGTGGTCTTGGATCCCACGCATGCGGTCGAGGCGCTGCGCGCTGTTTTGTCGTTTGTGACCGAGCACGCGGCCTGCACGAAGGCGGAGTTGGTCGTGGCCTTGGCGGGCTCCGACGAAGCCAAGATGAAGGAGACGCTGGTTCAGCTCGCATGGTTGGTCGAGAAGGGCCACGTCATTGAGTACTACAACGATGTGCTGAGCGCTCCGGTCGAGTATCCTGCGTTCCGGTTCCTGCCGGGCGAGAAGTCGGCTGGGGGACAGCAGGGCGGACGGCGCAGCGAGTCCGTGATTGCTGCTCCGGCGGCGACGGTTGCTCCGGCGGCGGTTGATGCTGTGGTGCCCGACACGGCTTCGTCTGGCGAGGCTGATTCAGCTCAAGCGCCCGTCGATGTCGCGTCTGCCGCGGCAACGGAGACGGCGGCTGAGGTCTTAGCAGAGTCCCCCGTGGCTTAAGCGACGTCGGCATCTGCCTGTTTGCAGAAAAAGAAAAGGGCTGGAGAAATCCAGCCCTTTTCTTTTTCAGATAATGTTCACGCGGCGGTCGACGACGCGCAGTCGATTCTCCGAGAGCAGTCGCAGCGCCTCTGGATACGCGAGGTGCTCTTCGACTTGAATGCGCGCATGCAGTGTTTCGGGCGTATCGTTGGTGAGCACGGGGACGGCGCGCTGAACGATAATCGGTCCGGTGTCTGTGCCTTCGTCGACGAAGTGCACCGTGCACCCCGCAATCTTTACACCGTAGTCGAGCGCCTGCTTCCACGCGTGTACCCCGGGGAATGCGGGGAGGAGCGCCGGGTGAATGTTTAGGACACGGTTGGGAAAGGCTTTCAGCAGACCCGGTTTTACGATGCGCATGAATCCGGCAAGCACAACCGTATCGACGCCGACTTCTCTAAGCGTGTCAATGCAGCGCTGTTCGGCTTGGCCATCCAACTTTGTTTTAAAAGGAGCACAGTCGAGCCACGAGCAGGGAATGTTGTGCGCGCGCGCACGGTCCAGAATCTTCGCGTTCGGAACATCCGACAGCACGAGGCGCAACTCGGCGTTGAGCGTGCCGGCCTGGATTGCATCAAGCACCGACTGCATATTGGAGCCAGAGCCAGAACCTAAGACGCCGATTCTCAAGGGGACGGAAGAGGTGTTCATGATGGGAAGAGTAATATATGGCGGTTTCCGGGCCAAGAAAAAAAGACCGACGGCAACAAAGCCATCGGTCTTTCTATAGCAGGTCTGAAAAATGTTATTTCTTCAGAGCGCCGTCGAGCTTCTTTTGAAGATCGCCCGCCGTTTTGTCGGCGTCTTTCTGTGCATCCGCAGAGGCTTTCTGCGTTGTGGAAATTGCCGCGTCAAGCTTGGACCCAGCGGTCTCCTTTTTCTTGCATCCCGTGAAGGCGACGGCAACAGCGGCGATCATAGCGACAACAAACAAGCGTTTCATCTGAACTCCTTTTTTTCTGGCGTACTAACGCGCGTGATTAACACCTAGTGAACATCTATACAGTAACATGAAGTCCATTTCTGAACAAGTGACTTGTAGCCGAAAATGAGGCGTATTTTCGGACGGTTGTGTCAAGGCAACGGTTCGAGCGTGATGTTTCGAAACTCGATCGGGCCGCCCTCGCTCTGCAGGCAGATCTGCCCCGCATCCGCATAGGCGTTTGTGCCAACATTTTGGAGAACGCCGTTGATGCTGGACTGGATCGAGTTGCCCCTGACAACGATGTCTACACTGTTCCACTCGCCGTCCGGCTTCTCCGAAGCGCTGGCCTGTTTTTTCACCGAACGGACCTTGGGGTTGTCGAGCCCATTGAGTGTGGCCCGCGAGAGCAATACGAAATCCCCCGCGTTGCCCTTCTTGAGCTGAGTCTCAATAGCTTTGGGAAGGAAAAACGTGTCCGGCCCCGTTTTGAAAACAAAAATGCCGCTGTTTAACTGAGGGGCGGCTGCATACCAACGGTATTCGACGTGGATCTTGAAATCTGCGTAGCTCTGCTGTGTCGCAAGGTAGCCGAACGGCTTGCCCGCACAGCGGATGACGCCGTCGGCAATCGTCCATGTGATGTCGGGGCTGCTGTTCGTTTCTGCGGTAATGACCTTCGTCCAGCCCGCAAAATCTCTTCCGTTGAAGAGTTGGGTTTTCTGCGTGGGACGAACGGGCTCGATTTTGACGCTCATCTCATCGGCCACCGCGTTTAGACTGCAGGCCAACGCAAGGCCCATTAGGAACGGTTTCATAGTTTTCTCCCCGATTTGTTTGTGGATTTTACACACGGAACGACTTAAAAAAAACGATAAACGCGACTCTGAGTTTCCATATCCGCTATTCGCCATCGGCGTTCGTTTTATACGAAGCGTGTTTTGAATAGGCGTATGCGAGGCACAGAATTCCGCCCAGAAAAGTGACCAGGCTGATTGTCTGACTGATGGAAAAGGGGCCAATCGCCAGACGCGGATCGCCGCGCAAATACTCGATTAAGAAACGGAGCGTCGCATAACAGATGAGATAGCAGCCGGTGATAAATCCAAGTTGGCGATAGCGCTTGGGATACAGCGCAAGAAGGATGAAGAAGAGGGTGAAGTTGGCGGCTGACTCGATCAGTTGGGTGGGGATAACGGGAAGGCTCTGCAGGGCGGTCTGCGCGATGAGCGGCGGCGTGGCGGACGACTGTTCCCACCAGGCGGGCGAACCTTTTGGGAAGGCAACTCCGATACAGGAATGCGTGACCCTGCCGTAACAGCAGCCGTGCATAAAACAGCCGATGCGCCCGAATGCATGACCGAGCGGCACTACGGTCAGAACGAGGTCCGTGATCAGGAACAGATGCCTTTTTGTCACCTGCGCGTAAAGGACAAGCACAAGTGCGGCGGCGATCAGTCCGCCGTAGAACATCAGCCCGCCCTGGTCGAGTCGCAGGATGGACAGGGGGGCATCGGCGAACTCGGCGGTCCAGTGTTCCAGGACGTAGGCTGTGCGGGCGCCGAGCACCGAAGCGAGCATAAGCCAAGTCAGCAGCGAGGTGAGCTGGTCTGCGCATTGCCCCGTGCGGTTGCAGAGCCAGACGGCGACTTGCCAGCCGAACAGGAATCCGAGCGCCATGCAGAGTCCGTAGGAGTGGATGGGGAAAGGGCCGATGTTAAAAAGTAAGGAGTGCATAAAAGTAAGCGTGCCATCTCATGCCGAAAACAGCCGAGGCGAAGATCCCATGGGGCCGCACGAAGCGACCCGCGTAACAGCCGTTTTTCAAGGTCTCATAATAGAATCTCCCGGCTTCGCAGGCAACCAAATATGACGCCCCGTCTTTTTCTCTATTTCTGAGCTCTCTACTTGACTATAGGTTCTCTCGGTTGTTACTATCAAAGACATCTTTGCAGATGTGATGATGTTAATTCCGTACGCCCCGATTGCCGCATCGCGAAATGAGTCGGCACCGAGTCGGGACTGGGCGGTGGAGCTGTTCGCAGAGATCTGTTTGGAGAGTGTTATGAATACGGCTATCATTGTGGCGGCGGGAAAAAGCGAACGCATGGGGTCGAATACCGACAAGGCGTTTTTGAATCTAGGTTCCAAGCCGGTTATCGCTTGGTCGCTTTTGGCGTTTGAGCAGTGCCAAGAGATTGATCAGATTGTTTTGGTGGTGCGCAAGGATCAGATTCTTGCGGCCAAAAGCGTGTCGCAGATGTTTGGCATATCGAAGCTCCGTGCCGTCGTGGCGGGCGGCGGACGCCGCCAGGACTCTGTGCTGAACGGCATGAAGGAGATGGACGATGAAACGCGCGTCGTGGTCGTTCACGATGGCGCGCGTCCGTGCGTGTCTCCGGAACTGATTGCCGAAATCATCAAGAGCGCCAAGCGCAACGGTTGCGGTGTTGCGGCCTCGCGCGTGTGGGACACCGTCAAGTATGTCGAGCGTGGAATGACCGTTGACCACACGGTTGACCGCACAAAGCTGTGGTGTGTTCAGACGCCGCAGGCATTCAGTGCTGAACTGTTGCGCCGCTCTTATCGCGCGGTAGAGGAGCAGAAGGTCACGGTCACGGATGAGGCGGGGGCGGTTGAGCTGATTGGCGAACCTGTGCGCTTGGTCGAGTGGCCGCTTCCGAACATCAAAATTACCACGGCCGAGGATTTGCCGTTGGCTGCGGCTGCGATGAAAATCACGTAAGTCTCTCGCTTTCTTTAGAGTCTATGGATCGTAAATATGCCATCTTGGGGGACATTCACGCGAACTTGGAAGCGTTGAATGCGGTTGTCGACGACGCCCGGAGTAAAGGCGTTACCGACTTTGTCTGCGTGGGAGACGTGGTTGGGTACAACGCAAGCCCGTCCGAGTGCATTCGCGTGATTCGCGAACTCGGCTGTGTGACGGTGCGCGGCAACCACGATCACTACTGTTCCTACGATGAGAGTCTCGATGACTTCCAGCCGTTGGCGGCGAGCGTGATCGCATGGACGAGGCGGCAACTGACCGAAGAGGACAGCAAGTGGCTGCACGACCTGCCGTATCAGAAAGCGTACGGCGGGTTCATGCTGGTCCACAGTACGCTCGATATGCCGGAGCGGTGGGGCTATGTGTTTGACACGTTGGCGGCTGAGGCGAATTTCAGCTATCAGATGACATCGCTCTGTTTTCACGGCCACACGCATGTGCCAATGATCTATGAGAAACAGCGCGACATTATGCGGGTCGAGCCCTGCAAGGTCAAAGTCGCGTTTGGCACAAAGTATTTCATCAATGTGGGCAGCGTGGGACAGCCGCGCGACAACGACCCGCGCAGCGCGTATGTGGTTTATTGCGCCAAGTCCAAAGAGCTCGATTTCGTTCGCGTCAAGTACGACATCGAGGCGGCCATGGATAAAAATATCAAGGCCGGGCTTCCCGAGCGTTTGGCCGTGAGGTTGGCTCAGGGGCGCTGAGCTCCTGCGGCTCTTTTGCGCAATTCGTTCGGCGAAACGCCGAATGCATTTCTGAACGTCCGCGAAAAGTTAAACGCGTCCGTGAAGTGCAGCGTGGAGGCGATGTCTTTGACGAGCCACTGCGTGGTCTGCAGCAACTCGGCTGCCCTGTTCAAGCGCAGGTGGAGCAGGTACTGAAAAGGGCTTTCGCGTCCGAAACGGCGAAATAAACGGCAGATATAGGCTTCGTCAATTTCGCAGGTCGCGGCGATTTCAGAGAGACAGGTTATCGTCTCGAAGTTTTCAGAAATGTGCCTGCGCACACGCTCATAGGAGGCGTAAGCCCGTGCGCCGAAATCGTCTGCGGGCCGCTGAAGGTCGCCGATCTTCAGAATCAGGTACTGAAGGATTGTGGCGCATTGACGCGCGCGGTCTGTGTGGTCTCCGAGCCCTTGGCTGATGAGGTCGTCGAAAATGAACTGAAGCCGCTCCGACTGGGCGATGTGTCCGACGCACCCGTTCTGAATGCCGGATTGGGTCAGCAACTTCTGGCTTTCGCCGCCGGTGAAGACGACGAAATACTTCCAGAGCGGCGTGTCGGGTGCGGAGGTGATGCGATGGCCGAAGTGCGGTCCGTATGCGAACACGGTCCCGGGTCTGAGGGCATAGCTCACGTCGCCGAACTTCACTGTGCCGCTGCCGCGGACAACGAACTCAATGCAAGAATGCGCGAAGTGTTTTCTGTCGTTGTCGTAGTCGGGCTTGCACTTTTCAAGCCCGCCGCTCATCACGGCGAGAGGGGTGTCAAGATCTCGACTGAAGTTGAGGTAGAACCGCTGTGCTTCGATGACTTGACGGCTGAAATAGCGGGGCTGTTGTGTGCGCATCACGGAAGTGTCCTTGCAACCGGTTTTCACTGCGATTAGAATACCGTAAAAAGACGGTTGAAAGCAAACGCGAAGCGGACGATACGGGCGCAGTAAATCCGGTGGACGTCCTGTTTTCCGCTTCTCTAAGCGAGCGTCAATCGATATACTGATAATCCGCTTTGTGGATGATTTCGGTTTGTTTCTACACGTCAATGGAGTACACAATGAATCTTGAAAGTTGGAAGGCTGTTGAAGACGAGGTTGCTGCGACTCGGAATTTGCACTTGAGGGATCTGTTTGCCAAAGATCCGGGACGTGCCGGACGGTTTACGGTGGAGGCGGCAGGGTGGACGCTGGACTACTCAAAAAATCTGATCACACCGGCCCTGATGCGGAAATTGCTGAGTTTGGCCGAGGCAAGCGATCTCAAGAAATGGTTCGATGCGATGTTTTCCGGAGAGGCCATCAATGAAACAGAGAACCGCGCTGTTTTGCACACGGCTCTGCGCAACCGCCCGGATCGCCCCGTGTTTGTGAATGGCAAGGACGTGATGCCGGACGTGAAGGCGGTGCTTGATGCAATGTCGGCTTTTGCTGACCGCGTGCGTTCGGGCAAGTGGCTGGGCCATACGGGTAAGCGCATTAAGCACGTGGTCAACATCGGGATCGGCGGTTCTGATCTGGGCCCCGCCATGGCGACCATGGCGCTGAAGCCCTACTCGAAGCGTTCGATCGCCATGCACTTTGTTTCCAACATCGACGCCACCCACTTGGCCGAGGTGCTGGCGACTGTAAAGCCTGAGCAAACGCTTTTCATCGTGGCGTCCAAAACGTTCACCACGCAGGAAACGATGACCAATGCGGAAAGCGCGCGCGCGTGGCTGATTGAGAAACTGGGCGACCCGAAAGCGGTGGCCAAGCACTTCGTGGCCGTTTCGACGAATGCGGAGAAAGTTGCCGCGTTCGGCATCGATACGGCAAACATGTTCGGCTTCTGGAACTGGGTGGGTGGACGTTACTCGTTGCCGTCCGCCGTGGGGCTGCCGCTGATGATTTCGATCGGGCCTCGCAACTTCCAGAAAATGCTGAAGGGCTATTTCAAGATGGACCGCCACTTCGCAACGGCCCCCTTCAGCCGGAACCTGCCGGTTATCATGGGGCTGCTGGGCATTCTCTACGGCAACGGGTATGGCGCGGAGAGCTACGCCGTGCTTCCTTACGATCAGTATCTCGCACGGCTCGCGGCCTATTTGCAGCAGCTCGACATGGAAAGCAACGGCAAGTCGATAGACCGCCAGGGCAACCGCGTGACCTACGCCACGGGGCCGATTGTTTGGGGCGAGCCGGGCACGAATGGCCAGCATGCGTTTTATCAACTCATCCACCAGGGAACGCGGTTGATTCCGTGTGACTTTATCGGCTTCTGCACGTCGCACAATCCGATGGGAGACCATCACGACAAACTGATGGCCAATTTCTTTGCGCAGACAGAGGCGCTGGCTTTCGGCAAGACGGCCGAGCAGTGCCGAGCCGAAGGGGTCCCCGAGAAATTGGTGCCGCATAAAACGTTCGAGGGCAACCACCCGACCAACACGCTGTTGGCCGAGGCCTTGACGCCTGAGACGTTCGGTGCGCTGATCGCTCTCTATGAGCACAAGGTGTTCACGCAGGGCATCATTTGGAACATTTTCTCGTTCGATCAGTGGGGCGTCGAGTTGGGCAAGGTTTTGGCCTCTAAGGTTCTCATCGAACTCAAGTCGGATGAGAAGCCGGTCCTGCGTCACGACGCATCCACCAATGCGTTGATTCAGCGCTACCGAGAAGCCTGCCAGCGCGCCTAACGAAGTGTTGTTGCACCCACGAGGATTTTCGCATGTCTGTGCGATTTGAAAAAACGGAGTTGGACGGCGTGACGCTGTGTGTGCCGGAAGTGTTCCGCGATGAGCGGGGCTTTTTCCTCGAGACGTATCATGCCCAGAAGTATATGGAGGGCGGTGTTCGCGCCGTATTCGTCCAGGACAACCGTTCGTGCTCGTCGAGAGGCGTGCTGCGCGGTTTGCACTATCAGTTGCACAAGCCTCAGGCGAAGCTTCTTTGCTGTACCTGCGGCGAGATTTTCGATGTGGCGGTGGATATTCGGCGCGGCTCGCCTACGTTTGGCCGGTGGGCCGGCGCACTGCTCACTGAAGAGAATGCCCATCAGCTCTTTATTCCCTGCGGTTTCGCACACGGTTTCTGCGTGCTCTCGGATATCGCTGAAATCCAGTATAAATGTTCTGAGTTCTACGATCCGCGCGATGACCGAGGGATACGCTGGAACGATCCCGATTTGAACGTTGACTGGCCGATCGCCGAGCCGGTGCTTTCCGCCAAGGACGCCGCACAGCCGTTTTTGAAGGATGTCGAATTGCCGCTGTACCGCGGGCTTTGATGGCGCGATCAACGGGGACTTAGCGCAGGGTGACAGGGTGGAGAGACGCGGCGGGAAAACGTGAACATGCTTAACGTTGGCATCGCATGCTTTGGGGTCTGCGACACGAAGGAGAATGTGCGGTCATGAAAATTCGAACGAGTGCAGTCCTGTTTGTCTTTGGATATGCCCTGCAGCTGTGTGCGGTCGAGCCGCAGATACTGATGAACTGGGCGTTCAATGACGACGGCTCAAAGCCTTGGACGCAACACGCCAACCACTGCAAGAATGTGCGTCTTGAGAAAGGCGTTCTCAAAGGCGTGACGTCGGGAGCTGATCCATTTCTGGTGAGTCCCGCATTCTCGATTACCGCCGGAGCCGGACAGGTGGTCGAATTCCGCGCCAAGAACCCGGTCGGCGGACACGGCGAACTGTTCTGGATTCCGGTGGGCGCGAAGGGCCCGCAGCAGAAGTGGTCCGCTTCGTTCGACTGGATTGGCGATGGCGAGTGGCACGACTATCGCGTTCGCCCCTTCTGGCAAGGGGAGAAACGGATTGGAACGCTCCGCATTGATTTTGTGAATGGGCGCAGCGATGTCGCCTTCGAGGTCGCTTCAGTTCGGATTGTTGATGAATCCAGCGCGGCACATGCGGGCGAGCCTGTGTGGTCGGGTACGGCGCTGGCGGCGTGGTCGGCGGTCGAGGGAAGCCATGCCCGCATCGAGAAAGGCGGAATCGCTTACCGTTCGCCAGAAAAGGGCGAGGGGGTTCTTGAGAGTCCTGCGCTGTCGTTTGACTCGGATGCGGCCTTTGTGTTGTCCGTTGAAATGGCCGTGGAATCTGGCGCTGCGGGAACAGTCGCATGGGCGTGCAGCGGCGTGAGCGGATTGCATAAGAAGGCGTTCAGGGTCAAGGCCGATGGCCGTTTCCACACGTATAACGTCGACCTTGGAAGCGAAAAGAGCTGGATCGGAAAAATCGTACTGCTGAGGCTGTCGCCGGTTTCTGAAAAAGGCGGGCGGGCGCTGATCCGCTCAATCCGGGTGGGGGATGACTTGCAGGGCCCCGCCGATGTGTCGGTGACGCAAGCGCGTCTGGC
>Ga0116170_10006242_pt1 | contig 10480 bp, 10 predicted proteins | sample AD_JPNHW1_MetaG_FD_89797 | JGI IMG/M metagenome (GOLD analysis project Ga0116170, IMG submission 89797) | Active sludge microbial communities of municipal wastewater-treating anaerobic digesters from Japan - AD_JPNHW1_MetaG | ecosystem: Engineered > Bioreactor > Anaerobic > Digestate | place...
CAGTTCTCGATCACGGCGGCGCCCTTGCAGTTCACCAGGTGGAAACCGTCCGCCACGGAGCTGAAGGCCCGGTCCTTCTGCGCGTTGGCGACGATGTTGACGGCGTCGAGCGTCAGATTCTCGGTGCGCGACGCCACCACGCCATGGCTGAGCGAGTGGTAGACGGCGATGTTCCGCAGCGTCACGTTCGCGCTCCGCATCACGTCGAAGCACGGCACGAGGTAGCGGCCATGGTTGAGTGCGATGTACGTGCCGATCTCCGGCCGCATCGCCGGCTTGCCGCTGAAGCGCACCACGCCAGGAGAGATTTCCGTCGCAGGCCCGTTGAAGTCCATGCCCAGCGGGTTGTCGCGCGTCCGGTAGACGATCTCTTTTGTCGTTTTGTCGTAAAGGATGTTGTAACCGTCCACGCCGCGCTTCCAGTCCTCGCCCGTGAACCATGCGCGGCCGTTCTCGATCACGAACGGATACTGCGCTCGGTCGATTGCGACATCCACGTAAGTGTCCGAGACGCCCGTGATGCGGCCCTGTGTGATGAACGGACGGTCCCAGTCGATGCTGAAGCCGCTCAGCCGAATCTCCTGAGAGCCCTCGATCCGGAACGGATTCATGAGTCCGTGAAAGACGAAGGAAGCACCGCCGCCGTCAAGCGTCAACTTGCGGCAGCCCTTGACCAGAAACGCCGTTGTGACCGCCCCGGGCTTCTCCGGCCAGAAATCGTAACGCCCTCCGGAAAACGCGATCTCCGCGCGGTTTGTGCAGACCGCCAGCATCCGCCGCACCGCAGGCGTCATGTCTGCGCCCGTGTCGGGCCTCACGCCGAACGCGGCGGGGTCGATCGCTTCAGCCCTTCCCCACAGCGCTGCGCAAGCGACTATGCAAACGAGAACCCCCGAGCTTCTCATGGTGCCCCCCCTTCTGCGTTCGTCGTTTGTGTCCCGCTAAATCTGTGTCAGCAGGTTGTGCAGGTAGAGCAGCGTGACGGCGCGCACGTCGAGCGTGTGCCCCGCGCGGTAAGAAACCACGCGGCCCACGAAGCGGCCCACGTCGATCAGCGCCAGCGCGGCCAGCAGGTCGAGCGTCGCGCGGTGCCACACCGGCTCCAGCGCCTTGCCGCTCCCCTCTTGGACAAAGCGCGGCACACCGTAGTATTTTTTTCGGCCGTGGATGAGAATGTTGTCGGGCGTGTAGCCGAGGTTGCGCGTGTCGGCGAACAGAAACCCGAAGGCCCGAACCATCCGCATCTGCGACGACGAAGCGTTGGTGCGCGCATACGCGCCGTGGCGGAAGGTCTTGGGCGTCACGTCGAAGACGATGCGCTGTTGGCCAACCACCGAGGCGAAGTCGATCGCGCAGTCGAGCCGCAGCTTCTTTTCGTCGTTCGCCGGCGGCAGAAAGGTCAGAAAATCGCCGCGGTCGCCGCCGAACGTCACCGGCTCCTTCACCGTCACGTACTGCGCGGGCTCGTCGCGCTCGACGATGCCGGCCTGGTCGATGGCCTCCACGAGATCCATGCTGCTGCGGTCGAACAGCGGCGGATCGCCGGCATCGACGCTGATCACGGCGTCGTCCACGCCCAGGCCCAACCGCAGCGCGACGATATGCTCGACCATACGCAGATAGTTGTGCGGATTACCGCTGCGCAGCACGATGTTGCGCGCCGAGGTCCACACGTTGCGGATCGTCACACGCGTCTTCAGCTGCTCGTGCAAATCGGTGCGGTCGATCCACCAGCCGGGATCGTTTGACGGCTTAAACGTCAGCGTCCGCTGCGCGTGCCCGTAGAACGTCCCGGGGCCCGTAACCGAACTCTCGCCGCTCAGCGTCGTGCGCCGCTCCGAATACCCGGTCGGACCGTCGCACAGGTCCGCCACATCGACGGCCTGAGCGTGAAATCGCTCGCTGGCCCGTTTGATCGACTCCGCATCGCCCAACACGACTCGCCCGACCGGATACGAAAAATCCATAACCGCTACGCACTCCCGCTGTTCACTTCTTCTCTTGGGCCGGCGCGGCTTTGTCCGTCGCCTTGGAGGCCTTCATTTTATCGTAGGCCGAGACGGCCTTGCCTGCGGCGGGTTTGTCGGTCACCGTCACCCCCGCCTTCTCAAGCATCGTCTTCAGGCTTTTCACATAGGCCTCGCCGCCGCCCGCCTGATAGCCGGTTTGTCCCAGTTGCTTGCCCTCCGCGTCCAAAATGAGGACGGTCGGGAAACCCTGGATCCCGTACTTCGCGGACAGCTCTTTGTTCTGCTTCTTGACGTCGGAAGGCTGGTCCTTGGTCTGGGGAAAGTCGGCTTCGAACAGAATCAGGTTGTCCTCCGCAAACTTCTTGAACTCCTTCGTCTCCAGCACCTCGTCGTGCAGCTTGACGCACCACGGGCACCAGTCGCTGCCGGTGAACAGCGCGAAAATCGGCTGCTTCAACTCACCGGCCTCTTTTTGTGCTTTGGCAAAATTCTCAACAAACCCCTTCGACTGCTCGACCGCCTTCTCTTTCTTCCAAGACTGCGCCTGGGCGCACGCGGCCATCAGGCAAATCAACGCCACGCCTATCGTCCGTTTCATTGGTTCCTCCTTGCCTCGTTGGATGATCCTTTGCCGGCCAGACGCCGCGCCAAACGCGGCAACCCGGGATCGCGCGCACCGAACGTCACCAGAGCCCCCGCGCGCGCGGCCTGTTCGCGCATGAGTGCCTCCGCCTCCTCCAAGCCGCGAACCGTGACCACTGTAACACCTTTTTCGCGAAGCTGGGAAGCCAAAACCTCGCTTGAGATGCTGCGGTCCGCCGTTCCGCCCGCGTCGTACACCGGCGGCAAAATCAGCGTATCCACCGGGCGGCACACGCGCGGAAAAACCGACACGAGCCCATCCAGCGTTTTGCGCAGCGGCGCATACCCGTGCGGCCGCCACACCGCGCAGAGGCCCTGCGGGAATGCGGCCGCCAGCGTGGTCCACGCTGCGGACAGCTTCTCGGGGTTGTGCGCGTAGTCGTCCACCACCAGCGCGCTGCCGCACTGCCCCACCTTCTGCAGCCGCCGCTCCACGCCGCCGAAGGCGGCCAGCGCCGCCGCCAGTTTGCCGGGCTCCGCGCCCAGCGCCCGGGCCATCCGCACCGCGTGCCACGCGTTGAACACGTTGTGGAGTCCCGGCTGCGGCACGCAGTACGCCGTGCCCTCGAAAACAAAATGCCCGTTCCACCCCTCCAGCCGAACCCCTTCGGGGCCGCCGCCCGCTTGACGCCCGTCGATCACCACGCCCGGCACGCGCGCGCGGAACGCCCCGAACAGCTCCTGCGTCTCCCCCAGGCCGAAGTGGTCGGCCGAGGCGTTCGTGATCACCGCGTGCTGCGGTTTAAACACCATCAGCGATTTGTCGGACTCATCCGCCTCGATCACCGCCCAGCGCTCGCCCTTGCGAACCGACCCGATGCGCGTGCCCCCCGCGTCCCAGCCCGCCACGGCCGCGCCGTTCACCACGAACGGGTTGAAGCCAGCGCCCTCCAGCAGGCATCCCAGCATGGCCGTCACCGTGCTCTTGCCGCAGGTCCCCGTCACGGCGATCAGTGTGAACGCCTCGGTCAGACGAGCCAGTTCCGCCGCGCGGTGCACCACCGGCACGCCCAGCTCCTTTGCCCGCACCATCTCCGGGTTATCCGCCTCGATCGCGGTGCTGACCACCAGACGCGCGGTGTCCGGCCCAATGCCCGAGCCGTCCTGCGGACAGAGCCTCACGCCCTGCCGACCGAGGCAGTCCAGCGCGTCGGTCAGGTCGCCCGTGTCCAACAGCCGATCCGACCCCGACACCGCGGCTCCCTGATCCACCAGCGCCTGCGCCAAGGCGCTCATGCCCACGCCGCCGATGCCCGAAACATGCACCCAATTACTCATAGCCCATCCTTCGCTTAAAACCAAGAAATCGTCCGCAACGGTTCGAGCCCCATATTAAACCGGAAACCCGCCCCGGAAGAAACACCGAAAGCATATCTTCGAAAACCGTTCGGGTTTAGTGTTCGAAAAAATCCTTACAAAGGGACAGGTAAAATCTTACAAAGGGACAGGTAATTAGAAGAAATTTGTTGCTGAAGGCGGTCGGAGACTGGTATTGTTTTAGCGAAAAACGGCGAAAATTAGAGCGGGGGAATAAAGGAGCCTAACATGAGACATGCACGACTGAGGGCTGAGGGCGTCGGGTGCTATCACGTGGTGAGCCGGATCGTAGACCGCAACTTTCGCTTGGACGACGGAGAAAAAGAAATCTTCAGAGGCATGATGCGACGTGCAGAGACCTTCTGCGGCGTGCGAATACTGACTTATGCGGTCATGTCTAACCACTTCCACCTGCTGGTCGAGGTACCCGAGCGTGGCGAGGTGGACGAGGCCGAACTCGTGCGGCGCATGACGGTTCTTTACGGGCAGTCCCACGTCTCCAACGTCCTGCGGCAGTGGGCGGAGTGGAAGCGCATGGGCGCAGCGTATCTCATTGAGGAGCAGCAGAATAGGCTTCGACTGCGCATGGGCGACGTGAGCGCGTTCGTGAAGACGCTGAAGCAGCGTTACAGCATGTCTTACAATGGCCGGTATGGGCGAACGGGAACGCTGTGGGAGGACCGCTTCAAAAGCGTGCTCGTAGAAAACTCGGAGGACGCGAAGGCGGCGGTCGCTGCCTACATCGATCTTAACCCCGTTAGGGCGGAAATCGTTTCCGATCCGAAGGACTACCGATGGAGCGGTTACGGAGAGGCTTTCGCGGGAGGGAAACAGGCACGGACGGGGCTGATCGCTGTGCACAATTCACGGTGGTTGGAACAGCCGGGCGGCTGGCGGCGCGTGGCCAGCCGCTATCGCGTGCTGCTCTACACGGCGGGCGAAGAAAAACACGCGGCCTACGGCGGGCAGGTCGTACGGCCGGGACTCGCGAAGGCCGAGGTCGACCGCGTGATCGAAAACGGAGGAAAACTGACGCTTCAACAGGCGCTTCGCTGCCGCGTGCGGTACTTCACGGACGGCATGGCTGTCGGCGGAAAGGCGTTCGTGAACAAGGTGTTCGAGCGGAACCAGCGGTTCTTTGGCCCCAAACGAAAGGATGGTGCGCGGAAGATGCGCTTCGCCGACTGGGGCGGCCTTCGCGTTGCACGCGCGCTGCGAATTTCACCGGTACAGGCACCCTTAACCTGAAGTAAACAGCTCAAGAGCCTTTGAGGACCGCACGATGCAACGACGCACCCATAAGTCCTTTACGGGCAAATACCCTCTTGTTTTTCGGACCCTCGCACTTGGCATCCTGCTGTGGGTTTGCAGCGCGACTGCGGTCGATGTGCGCATCCTGATTCCGCTGTACTCGTACCCGCAGTGGTACGCACCTGCCATCTACAGCTGGGACGACGTGGCGCGGGCCGCAGCCGAGGTCCCCGTAACGGCGGTCATTAACCCTGCCAACGGCCCAGGCCCGGGCTTTCCCAACAGCGATTACACGCACGGCAGTCATTTGATGCGTCCGGTCGACGCGCCCAACCCCGAAACGGTCCGCCCAAGGCTTGTCCTACGGCCCCACCTCCTCTACACTGACTGCTGGCTCGACTCATCCCTAAAGGAAGCCCGATGAAAAATGTGTTGCTAGTTATTGATGTGCAGAACGATTACTTCGCGAACGGAAAGCTCCCGCTCTGGAACACGGACGCCACGCTCGAGAACATTGTGCGGGCCGTCAAACGGGCGAGGGACAAAGGCGTTCAGGTCGTTCTGGTTCAGCACCTTTCCGATCCGAAAGACTCGCCCATGTTCAACGAAGGAACGACCGGCGCGGAGATTCATCCGCGCCTGCGCGCAGCAGTCCCCGACGCGCCGGTCGTCACAAAGCAGTTCGCCGACAGCTTTTACAAAACGGACATGGAGCGCGTGCTCGCCGAACTCGGCGCGACCCACCTGTTGGTCTGCGGGATGATGACCCAGAACTGCGTCACCCACACGGCGATCTCCAAGTCTGCCGAGAAGTACGACGTGACGATCCTGCCCGACTGCTGCACCACCGTCAGCGCGCTCATTCATGCCATCGCGCTCCGCGCCGTTGCCACGCGTCTGCCGCTCGTCCCGTCCGAGCAAGCCATCTAAACCTTCCGCGCCTTGACCCGGTTACGGCGCGTGCGCTAACATGACGACAACTGAACCGCACGCGCGCTGCGCCTGCGGCCTTGTTCGCTCTTGGAGACGCCATGAAACGGATCGCCCTTTCCCTGTTCCTCTTTGCCTCGCTCGGAGCACACGCCGCGACGACGGACGACGGCCTTCCTCAAATTGGCGGGCAAGTGTTCATCGAGCCCGGACAGACCCCCCAGGATATCGACGACTGGTTCCGCATCCTCGAAGAGAACGAGATGCCGGTTTGCCGAATCCGCATGTTTGAAACGCACATGCACAGGCCCGACGGCACCTACGACTTTTCGCTCTACGACGAAGCCTTCCGCGCCGCCGAGCGCCACCACGTCCACGTTTTCGCCACGCTCTTTCCGGCCGACGGCACGGTCGGCGGCTTCAAGTATCCGCGCAGCGAGGCGCACCTCGCCGAGATCGCCGCGTATGTCAAAGAGCTCGCGACCCATTTCAAAACGTTTCCGGCGCTCTACGGCTGGGTGCTGCAGAACGAGCCCGGCACCGGCGGCACCTATCCGGACAGCGACCTCGCCCGCCGCCTGCGCAACGAGTGGCAGGCCGCACGGCCGAAGCCCGCGTACGTCAGCAGGGGTTTCAAGGAGGCGAACTTCGACTACGAAGAGTTCCAGCGCCATTACACGACCTGGTTCCTCAACTGGTACGCGCAGCAGGTGCACGCCGTCGATCCCGGCCGTCACTTGCACGTGAACAACCACGCCATTTTCTCCAACTTTCCGGAGTACGACTTCCCCGCGTGGCGCGCGTTTCTCACCACGCTCGGTGCCTCCGCACACCCGAGCTGGCACTTCGGCATGTTCCGCCGCGAGCAGTTCGCACTCGCCCTCTCCGCAAACGACAACATCATCCGCGCCGGCGCGGGCCCCCTCCCCTTCTGGCTCACCGAACTTCAGGGCGGCAACAATCTCTACAGCGGCGGCAAACCGATCTGCCCCACCGCCGAGGAGACCACCCAGTGGCTCTGGACCACGCTCGGAGCCGGCGCCAAGGGCGTGATCTTCTGGTCGCTCAACCCGCGCGCCGCCACCGACGAACCCGGCGAATGGGCACTCGTCAACTTCCAACACGAGGCCTCGGACCGCCTGGTGGCCGCGCACCGCGTCATCCGCGCGCTCAAGCGGAACGCCGACCTCTTCTCGCGCGCCAAGCCCGTCCGCTCCGGCGTCACCCTGCTGCTGGCGCGCGAGGCGTGCTGGACCGACAAGAAGCAGCGGCTCGGGGGCTCCGAGCTCTACGAAGCGCGGGCCGGCGATGCGCCGATGAAGTCCGCCGTCGCTTGGTACGAAGCGCTCCTGGAGAACGGCATCGACGCCGACTTCGTGGAAATGGACGCCTTCGACTGGGAGCAGGCGGACTACCGAGGGCAGGTCGCCATTCTGGCCCATCAAATCGCGGTCCCCTCGCGCGACTGGCCCCGACTCTTGCGCTTCGTGGAGCGCGGCGGCAAGCTGATCGTCGAGGGCGCAACCGGCTATTTCGACGAACACCAAGTGTGCGTGATGCTGACCGGTTTCCCGCTGGCCGATTTACTCGGCGGGAACATCAGCGAGTTCAAGGCGCTCGGCGAGCGCTTCGATGTGGCACTCAAGGAAGGCCCCGCCCTCCCCGCACACCTCTGGCGAGGCACCATCAAGAACGCGGGCGGCACGCCGCTCGCGGCCGAAGGCGGTGAGGTCTTCGCCACGCGCCACGCATTCGGGCGGGGCGAAACGCTCTGGATTCCCTCGCTGATCGGCATGGGCGCGTGGCAGCGCGACAACGCCGCGCTCGCGCAGGTAGCGCGCCGCGAGACGCTCGGCGTCATCGCCGAGCCGCCCGTGCTGTTTAAAAAACAAGCGCACCTTGCCCTGCTCCGAACGCTGGCCGCGGACGACGGCTTCGTCACGGTGATGATCAACAAAAACGGGACGGCACAAAAAATCCCGCTCGTCGTCAAAAAAGGCCTCGTTCCCTCCGTTCTTTTCGCCGACAAGGGTGGACGCATCTCGGCCTCCTCGGTGACGCTGGCCCCCGAAGAGACTCTGGTCGCTCGCTGGGCAAGGGAAAAGCCCTGATTTTTGTCCGCGCACCACGCGCATCATTTTAATCCATTCGTGTTTATTCGAGTGCTTCGCGGACAGAGCCTGGAGGAGGTTGCCATGAAACCGTGCCGAACGTGCAAACACGAGGTGTCCGAACAGGCGATGACTTGCCCGAGCTGTGGCGCGCCGTTCCCGGCCAAGGGGAACTGGGACGGATGGGGCTTTGAATACAAATCCGACCTTGCGATTGGCGACCTTCCGCTGATCCACATCTCGTTCAAATATCGACCCAACCGCGTTCCCGTGGCCGCGCGGGGCGTGATCGCAATCGGCCAGTTCGCCTGCGGCGTTTTGACGGTTTCCCAGTTCGGCATCGGCGTGATCAGCATCAGCCAGTTCACCATCGCCGGCTTCGCCGTTGCACAGTTCGGCATCGCCTATTCGCTGCTGGCCCAATTCGGCGCTTACGTCCATCAAGGGCATGGTCAACTTGTGAAAAGCGTCGCCGAACTACTCAAAAACATGCTTTAATACGTCGTGGGTGGCGGACCGTTGTCGGGCAAAACGCCGAGGGCTGCGCCAGTCCGGGAGAAGCGCGCAATGAACGACCAAGACCTGCAGCATCTCGATTTGCTTTCACTGTTTCACTATATTCTGGGCGGATTATCGGCGCTGTTCGATCCGCAAAATTCTCCCTCGTTGCCAAACACTCCGCCGCCGCTGGCCGAGGGGTAAGGCACGTGCGAAGAGGATTACGGAGCCGCGTTTCTGTGAAGACCTTCACCCGACAAGTACGTCGTTTGCTCAAAGGGGCCGCCCTTGCAGCGGCGATCACTGTTTCCGTCCTGACCGCAACCGCCGCCATCGCCTGTCGCCACGCTTTGTATCGGCGGCTCTTTCTGTATCCGGCGCAGGCCCGCGCCTGGGCCGAGGTGCGGCAGCAACGCCACCCCGTCACGCTCGACGACGGCTGGAACGAATACCGGGGTGTGCTGCACGCCCACAGCGAACTCTCGCACGATTCGAAGGTCCCTTTTCCGGAGATCGCCGCCGCGCTGCGTGCTTCCGGCTCGGATTTTATTTTCATGTCGGATCACCCCGATGCGGACAAAGCCGACTACGCCAAAGGCTGGAAGGGCTTGCACGACGGCGTTCTGTTCGTGCGGGGCTACGAAATGCCGTCGGGGTTCATGCCCTGGGGCCTGCCCGACGATACCGTGCTTTCCGCGGCTGAGCCTCCCGAAGCGCTGGCCGCCCGCATCCGTGCGCGGGGCGGGGTGCTGTTCTTCGCCCATCCCGAAGAGCCCCGGCTCTGGAACTTGCCCGAGCTCACCGGCATGGAGATTTACAACTTTCACTCCGACCTCAAGGCCGCAGACCGCCGCATGCTGATCCAGGACCTGCTGTTCTCGTTCCACGCCTATCCCGAGCAGGTGCTGCGCTTTTACTGCCGGCGGCCGACGCCCTTTCTTCAGCGCTGGGACGAACTGAACCGGGCCCGTCGCGTGACGGGCATCGCAGGCAACGACGCACACCAAAACGTGGGCGTGCTCGGCTTCTACACCGCCGAAGGACGACTGCGACTGACAGACACCGGGCATCCCGACAAAACATTCCGCACCATTCACCCCCATCTCCTCGGACGCCTGTTGCTGAGCGCCTGCTGCGGACCGCTCACACCCGGCCGCCTGCTGTTCCGCATCGATCTGGACCCGTACGCACGAACGGCTCGCTTCGTTGGCACCCACCTGCTGGCGAGCGAACTCTCCGAGCCGGCGCTGCTGGATGCGCTGCGCTGCGGCCGCGCGTTTGTCGGGTTCGACCTGCTGGCGGATAGCCGCGGCTTTGTCTGTCTCGCCCAAGGCAGCAAGCGGCAGGCGGTGATGGGCGAATCCATTCCGCTCGAACCCGGCCTGACGCTTAAAGCCGCCGCGCCGTGCGCCTGCCGCCTGACGCTCCTGCGCGACGGGCATCCGGTGGTCCAACGCGAAAGCGGTGAACTCGCTTGGGGTATTGACCGGCCCGGCAACTACCGGGTCGAAGCCGAACTGAAGATTCTCGACGAGTGGGTGCCCTGGATCTACGCCAACCCCATCACCGTTACCCCATAAGCGCGGTGTTTTGCTCGCGGGCGCCCGCGGGAAACCCCGAATCGAGATTTTTTGTGGACAATATGTTACCGCAAAGCCGGGGTTGCCGCTCACGCGCGAACTGCGCTATAATAGAACCAAAGGGGAAGGTTATGGGTTTCGGGGGCATGTTCCACCGCGGAACATTTCTTGTTCAGTTAAG
>Ga0116170_10006243_pt1 | contig 10480 bp, 7 predicted proteins | sample AD_JPNHW1_MetaG_FD_89797 | JGI IMG/M metagenome (GOLD analysis project Ga0116170, IMG submission 89797) | Active sludge microbial communities of municipal wastewater-treating anaerobic digesters from Japan - AD_JPNHW1_MetaG | ecosystem: Engineered > Bioreactor > Anaerobic > Digestate | place...
AGCTGGACGTAGCCGATCGCGCCGACACCGGAGGAATATGCCATGCCACCCCAGAAGCTGTCCAGATGGAACTTGGGGTTGTATTTCCTCGAAACAGGCTTGATCCCGATGCTATCGGGCTTGGCATCCCAATGATAGTCAATCACGGATTGGAGAGAATCCTCGGGGCTGTATTGCAATTCACCGAAGAAAGGACGACGGGGATCATGCTGCCTGGGGATCTTGGATCTGGGGATCTTGACGTGCGCCCGTTTGCCGAAATAGTCCAGCCTGGCGATCGGAAGCGAGGTGAAGAAGGAGTTATCAGGCTCAGCCGGCTGGGGCTCAGTGCAAGGTTCATAGCTCAGATCCTTTAGAGGGTCGTTGTCAAAGTATATATTCCAGGCATTATTGAAATAGATCGAGAGGATCAGATATTCACCAGACGCGGAGATATCGGCGCTGTAAACACCGGAAAGGGTATTGGATAGTGGTGCCCTGGCACTTGCTTCAAGATCCAGAGCCACGAGGTTGCTGATCCCTTCTCGTTCAGCCAGATAGATCAGCTTGGTTCCGCTGCCATCCCAAACAGGTTTGCTGCAGGCTGTTGCTTCCGAGGAATACTGCCGGACGTTCCCGCCGTCGGCGTCCATGACCATGATCACGGTAGAAAGTCCATCGAAGAAACCGCTTTGGGCAGGGGTGGCTTCCCGCTGCGAGGCATAGGCGATCTTCTTACCATCGGGAGAGAAGCGGGGTTGTTTGTCATCAAACATGTCATTGGTCAATCGGGTCAGGAAACCTGATTCGAGGTCATACAGAAATAGGTCGCTCTGCATCTCGATCTGCCCTGCCACGACGATCTTGCTGCCGTCCGGGGAGACATCCAGCTCATAAACGGTCGAGAGCCCGGGGAGTTTGATCGCGCTGACCTGCTTTTCCGCGTCCACGTCATAGATATAGACAACGTCACCTTCGGCTGTCTTGGAGGCAAAGCAGATCCTCTTGCCGTCCGGGAACCAGGAGAGACTGGAACGAAAGTAGTGGAACTCCTCATAAGATGCTGTCGCTTCGCCCTGCACAACCTTCTTGGGAGGATTCAAACCATGCGTGCCGGCGATCCAGACGCTGAATCTGGCACCCTGATCGGAGAAATAGACGTATCTGCTCCCATCGGGACTGAATCTGGGATTGATGTTGAAGTAAGAACCATCCTTCTCACTCATGGTGCGTTTCTCGTATTGCTCCGAGGGGATGGAATGGGTCGAGATGGTGTCGTAGTAGTCACGTTTCAGCTGGAAACGCCAGCGGGACTGGAGGTCTTTGAATTCGATACCAAAGACTTTCTTGGAGGCGGCATCGATCTCGCTGACGGAACGAACCGCGTAGAAAAACTCGCCAACCTTGCTCCTGCCGTAGATCTTACTAATATAGGTGAGGAAGGACTCACCCAGACGATAGGCAAGATAACCGTCCACATAGTCCAGATCGCCCATGTTGTCATTCAGGACCATATCCAGGATAAACATGTTGTTATAAGCGTCTTCCCCACCGATGGAGAGATATTCCGGCAACCCTTCGGAAAACCAGAAGGGGAAACCTGTGGGACGCAGGGAACTCAGGCCATTGGTCATTCTGTTATCCAGACCGTTGGTGTAGGCATGGGTGAGTTCATGCGTCATCAGTTCCTCGAGATTCCTGTAATCGCCGTCGAAGGGGATCACGACGCGGTTCTTCAGGCTTTCGGTGAAACCGCCCACGCCTTCCGAAAGCAGAGGATAGATGATATTGGTAGTTTGAAACTCGCTCTGGGTAGGATAGAAGATCACCGGTATCCGGGAAGTGACGGGGTACTTCAGGTTGTCCTTGATGTAATAGTAACGTTCCTCTGCCATCAGAGCAACGAGTTTGCCGAATTCAGGCTGATCGGCGGGATAATAGATATCAAAGTGCATGGTCTCGATGTATGCCCAGTCGGTCTGCCGGTAGTTGACCTTGTTCTGACCGAAGCTGTAGGCGAAGGCGCTGCCGCAGATCAGCAACAGCAAAGCTAACAGGAAGAGGCGGTTATGCTTCATATATCCTCAAAACAGGCTGAATTTAACGTACTTCTTGGGATGCTGCTTGACGTCTTGGATCAGAGCATCAAGATTATTTACCGAGGTAAGGAGTTTGGTGTAAAGCTCGTCATCGGAGAGCAGTTTTCCGGCGCTGCCTTTGCCGGAATTGAGCGTGTTCATGGTGGTGTGCAACTTCCCTGAAAGAACTTGCAGACTGTCCAGGGTCTGGTTCACTCCGGCTATTGCCTTGGGAGCGTCGCTGAGGATCGTCCCGATATTGGCGGAGTTGCTTTGCACCACTCCGTTCAGACGCGCAGTCAGATCATCCACTCTGGTGATCGTATGGCTCAGTTCTCCCTTGAGGTCACCGGCAATACCATCGACATTACGCACTGCTTTACCCGCGTCATCCAAAAGGTTCTCGGAACGCCTGAGGATACCGTTGTCCTGACGCACGTCCGCGATAAGGAGCATCAGCTCGTCCGCCGCGTGAGACGCTTTGGTCACGATCGTCATGATTCCCGCCGGGGATTCTCCCCTCTGGACCCTGGTCAGATCGATAAACTCAGTTCCATCCCCGGGAGAGATGTTCAGAGCCTTGCCACCCATGAGACTGCTGTCGCTCACGTAGAATGTACTTCCCTCCGGTACTTTGATCGAACGGCTGATGCTTCCGGAGACAAGGATCTCTCTGCCCTTGAGTTCCAGGGATTTGACTCGCCCGATCTCCATCCCGCGGTACATAATCTTGTCGCCGATCTCCAGCCCCATGACGTCGTTGAAACTGACTTTCAGGTCCTGCTGGGAGCGCAGGTTCATCCTGCCCGTAAGCCAGAGATAACCGCCAGTCAGGGCGATCAGGATGACAAGGGTAAGCACTCCCACTTTAAGCTGGGTATTGCGGATATTGGGATAGAACTTCGTCACATCAGCTCCTATGTTTTCAGCTGTTTCTTCTCAGCCGCGGGGAAAAGTATGTTGTTCAGGATCAGGCGGTAGCCGGGGGAATTCTTGTGTAGGTCGAGGATCGTTTCCGGATCCCCTATCTTGTGCTGATAGTCTTCCGGATCGTGTCCTCCATAAAACGTAAAAGTGCCCTTACCGAGGTTTCCGTGCAGATATTTAACTTCATTTGCTCCCGGTACTTCCGCCAGGATGATCACGTTCTTCTTGATCTTATCCTTGAAGAAAGAGGTCGTCTGCCCCAGAAAACCGTCGATGGCGTTTACGTGGCACTGGGTCAGCATTGTGGGCACGGGATCATACTTCGCCGAGAAATCGAAGATCTGGAAGTAGTCCGCATCTGCGCCACGCAATCTGGAATAGTCACTGGCATCGATATCGGAGAACTCGTACTCGTAGGGATTGGGTTTGACACTGAAGTTCGTAAAGGCGAAAGTCCTCTCATAATCGAGCTTGGAGGGATACATGGGGTCGATGCCGTCGCCGTCGATGGCGCTGTCCACAATGTCGAGATCATGTGCCGCTAGAGCGATATCTATCGTATCTGTAGCCCCGCACATGGCAAAGAGGAATCCTCCGCTCTCAACGAAATTGCGGATCTTTTCCGCCACAGCGTGCTTGAGTTCCCAGACCTTGCCATAGCCCAGCCGGGAAGCCATTTCTTCATTGACCCGCACGTCATTCTGATACCACGGCATGTTCCTATATGACCCATAGAACTTTCCGTACTGCCCCGTAAAATCCTCATGATGCAGGTGCAGCCAGTCATAGTCATTGAGCTTGCCGGAAAGAACTTCTTCGTCCCAAAGACGGTCATAGTCGATCTCAGCGTATTCCAGAGCCAGAGTCACGGCATCATCCCAGGGAAGGGTATTGGGTGGGATATACACAGCGATCTTCGGTTCTTTTTCCAGAACCACGGATTCCATGTTCGACTCCTGAATCTCAGTCAGAATAGCGGCAACCTGGGAAGACGAGATGGTTTCGTAACGCACCCCCCGGATGTTGCACTGTGAGGCTACCAGTTCCGCCTCAGGGGTCAGGAAACTCCCCCCCCGGTAATTCAGCAACCACCTCACGGTGTATTGCTCCTTTAGCGCGGCAAAGGCGACTCCGTAAGCCTTGAGGTGATTAGTCTGGCTGGCATCCATGGGGATCAGGATATCCCCCCAGAGTTGCCAGGTCAGCACCAGGATCAGAGGCAAAAGCAGTTTCTTCACTGATCCTGCTCCTTCAAGTAGCTGAGAATTGACTCTTTACTGATATCAGGATGGTCAAACCAATACTCCTTGGCAATTTTCATCATTTTACCCATACGGGAGTTGTCCAAATGACCAAAATAGTCAAGCAGTTCTTGTGGTGTCAAGCTAAATCTCTTTTCTGAGAGGATCTCCAGCTTTTTTTGCTGTTCCGGAACGATGCAATCCATGATCCCGCTCTCCAGTAAAAGCCCGAATCCCCTGGTCACAGCCTCGCCTTCAGCTTCATTGCGATTTCCCAGATGCGGGCTGGGACTGCTGACCATGATACGAGCAAATTCGGCAGTTATCTGCGTTTGGCTCAGAGTGTTGATCAGACAAGCGCTATCCAGCAGCCCCTGCCAAGTTTCCGGATCGATCACAAAGCCCAAGGACGCAGAAAAACGTATCGCTCTGAGCATACGCACCGGATCTTCGGCAAAGACCTTTCCAGGTTCTCCCAGAGTTCTGATCACTCCTTCATGGAGGTCTTTCAATCCCCGCCTGCTGAGGTCGAGCAGATTGCCTCCGCTCACGCTGAGCAGCAGGGCGTTGATGCCAAAATCCCGCCGCATTACGTCATCCGGCAACGAGGCGAACTGAACCTTGGGATTCCTGTTTCCGGGGCGATAAACTTCGCTCCGGGTCATGACGAAATCCAGCCGTGTTCCCTGCCAGACGAGTGACGCTGTTCCGAACTTCGGATAAACTAGCAGGTTCGAAGCAGGCAGTTCTTTGTGCAAAAACTGTGCCAGCTTGATCCCGCCTTCCGGTAATTCGACAGTGATATCGTATTCCGGTGTCTGCCTGTGAATGAGAAGATCACGCACCGCCCCGCCGACGAAATATGCCTTCCCGGCGAATTTCGTTCTCTCGAGGGTTTCTGCCAGAGAAATTCGTAACTGGTGAATATCCATTAACTGATCAACTCCCCTATCACTGCGTTTGAGATGAACAGCGCCTTGCGTGAAAGGCTTATGTATTCATTATCAACCTGCACTAATCCCATGTCTGTCAGTTTGTTGATCTCCCGGCTCTTTTCCCGGATCAGATCTTTCCCGAATCTGGCGCGATACTCTGCCAAACTGACGCCTCTCAGCAATCTCAGGCCCATCATCAGAAAGTCATCCGGGAGCCTTGTCTCAGGCTCAGGATCGGGTATGAGCGTCTTCCCCCTGACCTGACTTTCATAACCCTCCATATCGGCAGGATTCTGATAGCGCTGTCCTCTGATAAAGCCGGACGCGGAAGCACCCAGACCGAGATAATCGTCACTCCGCCAGTAATGCAGATTGTGCCGTGATTCATAGCCCGGCAGGGCAAAATTCGAAATCTCATACTGCCCGTATCCAGCGGAGCAAAGCCTATCGCGGATCAGCTCGTACATCCGTGCGTGGAGCTCATCCCGCTCATCATCCCCAATCATTTCCTGATCATCCAGAGTCAGCAGATAGGTGGAAATATGTTTCGGCTTCAGCTCAATATACCGCGATAGATTGTCATCAAGACCTTGGAGTGTTGCGTTCGGAAGGCCATAGATGAGATCGAGAGAGAAGTTCTCAAACCCGTGATCCCTAAGCAACCTGATCTTATCCGGGATCTGCGAGGCTTTATGCCGCCGCTCCAGCCAGATCAGCTCGGCATCATTCAGAGATTGCAAACCCAGAGACAGCCTGTTTACACCGGTATCTTTCAGGTCTGACATAAAAGACCCGGTGATCTGCAGAGGGTTGACTTCGAGGCTTATCTCCGCCTCAGGAGCGTGGCTGAATCTTTCGATCAGGGACTTCAATTGCCCGCCCTTGAGTAACGACGGCGTTCCTCCACCGAAATACAGAGTGTCCGCGTCTTTCAGCCAGGGATATGCTTCCAGATAGTTGTCGATCTCACCTGTAAGCAGTTCCAGATACAGCTTTAGCTTTTCCTGTGTGAATGGCACCGAATAGAAACTGCAATAGTGGCACTTACTCAGGCAAAAAGGAATGTGAAAGTAAACTCCTAACGGGCTTTGCGGAAAATCCTGTTCCATCTGATATGGGGCGTGTCGTAGAGTTTGTTGTACTCAATCCCCTTCGACCAGAATATCCATGAGGGCGTTCCGGTGATATCGCTGCGTTCCAAGAATCCCCAATAGCGGCTGTCTTCGCTGACGTCGCGATTGTCACCCATGACGAAATACTTGCCCTTGGGCACCACGATCGGACCGAACCAATCCCGGTTAAAGCTTTCCAGCCTGAGAGTATCACACTGCGGTTCAACGCGATAGGGATTGTACCAGGGATTCTGTGCCACCCAGTCGATAAAGTTCGGCGGTAGATGCTGCTCCTCAATCGATTGCGGCGATGATGGGGGCAGGGGATTGGCAATATCATAGCACTCGTAACCCCGTGTGAATTCCTTGCCGTTGATATACACGATCTTGTCCTTGACCGAGATAGTGTCCCCCGGCATACCGATGACCCTCTTCACGATGTTCTTGCGGGCATAATAGGTAATATGCATGAAAGTCATGGGGAATTTTGCGAACGCGGTGGATTTATTCAGATAGATAGGATCAAAGATCTTGACGAAATTGTCCTTGGAATTCGGATGCTCGGGAGTTCCTTCCTCGATCTTGGGATAGCGGAAGGTGACAATATCTTCCCGTTTGGGTTCGGTGAAATAATACTTGAGCTTGTTCGCAACCAGATAATCGCCCACCAAGAGAGTCTTCTCCATGGATGAGGTCGGGATCACAAAGTTCTGGAACGTGAAGTTACGGATGATCATAGCCACGACGAAGGCGAAGAGGATCGCCTCGACCCAGTCCTGAACAAAGGGTTTATGCTTACGGAATTTCTTGCCTTCCGGGATCGGAGACAGGGTATATTCAGGTTCCTTGCCGGAACTCGTTTTTTGCTTTTCTCTCATCAGGTTTTAATCCTCAGGATATCAGTTTCTTAGACAGCACAGAAAATCTTGCTTTTGTGTCAAGCAGAATCGGCTTCCCGCCTGTGATACTTGTGTTGATTTTCCCCTTTAACTGATAAATTCAGTTCTTACCGTCCTATCCTTAGCTCCTGTTTCCGGTTTTGTACGCCTCCCGTATGCCTCCCGTACGCTCCCCGTATGATCACCGTACGGGATGCGCCGGACGTTCATCCGGGGTAGGGTTTGGATACCTTCTCCGGAAGGGAGATCTAGAGGGGAATCACAACCGTACCGTCAGAAGTTTTCAGGACCTTGACTCCGGCGTGACGTAAGCGACGCAGGACTTGCTGACTGGGGAAGTGATAGCGATTTCTGCGGGATGCGGTTATAACAGCCTCTGCCGGACTTACAGCTTCGATGAACTCAGGAGAGGAGGAGCTGGCGCTTCCGTGGTGCGCCACCTTGAGGAAGTCCGCCTTTAGTTCCTGGGGATACTTCTCCAGCAGATATTCTTCGGCGGTCGATTCGATGTCGCCGGTGAAGAGATAGCGTTTCTTGCCATGATCCAGGCGGAGAACGATGGAACGGTTGTTTTCTTTATCGGAATAATAGTCTTTATCCGGATGGAGGAATTTGACTCTGGCGGAACCCAGATCCAAGGTCAGGGTATCACGCAGGGCATAGATCTTGGTTTTACCCAGATATCCCTTCCGGATCATATATTGCCAGGTGGAACTCCCGAGGCTCTCATCACTGAGGATGATGTTCCGGACTCTTACTGCCTTGAGCAGCGAAGGCAAGCCTCCGACATGGTCTGTATGCATATGCGTGAGCACCAGCCAGTCAATGTCGCTGATTCCCTCTTTGGAAAACCACTGGAGCAAGTTCCGTTTTAGCCAGTTCTGTTCGAGGATCTGATCTTCCGGGATCGCCTCGGTTTCGGCGTATGTTCCATAGACCTGGCCCGTGTCGATCATCAGATTCATCCCGCCCCTGAGCCTGAGAAAAGCCGCGTCAGAAACCCCGCTGTTGAAGATATAGAGATTCTCTTTACTCCTGTTCAGCATACCCGGAATGAACAGCAAGCCCACGATCAGGAGCAGAGCAGGCAGAAAGCTGTAGCGGAGAAGCTTCCAGCGCCCCCGGATGATCAGCATCACGAGTATGATGGCAACTGTCACTGCCAGACTGCGCCAGGTGTTCCAATATACCCCTTCGCTGAAAAAGGGTAAGCTCGCGGCAAACTTCGTCCAGGACATGAAAAAGCTGACCAGGAAGTCGTACGCCAGCTTCAGCGGCGGCAGGAGTATGAATCTCTGCGGGACGAGCATTAACACGAAAGCCAGGGGAAGGATGACCCCTGATAGGGGAACGCCGACGAGGTTGCCGACGATCCCGTTGAATCCTCCCGTTCCAAAGTAATGATGTGTGATCGGCAGCAGCGCCAGGCCTATCAGTGCCGAGATGATCAGATAGTCTGTCTGGCTCTTCATCAGACGCTGGATCCGGTTCGGATCGTGGTTCACTCTCCAGAGACGATATTTCGGGATTCCGAACATGATCACGATGATCGAGGCATAGGAAAGCTGCAAACTTACGGAGAAGAGCTGATTCGGATCAATGACGGTGATGATCAGCAGACTGAGCGAAAGTATCTGAGCATTGGAAACTGGTCTGTCGAACCAGCGGGAGATGATCAGCAGCCCGATCATGAGCGTGGCGCGCAGGATTGGCGGTGACCAATTATTCAGGGCCGAAAACACGAGGATCAGCACCAAAAAGAGTATTTCTGAGATCTTCCTGGGCAAAAACAGGTAGAACAGGGTCACACAGATTGCGTAGATGAACCAGACATGCAATCCGCTGACTACGATCAGATGGATCATACCGCCACGGGTAAGCTCCGCCCGGTGCTCGTTCTGTGAGACGACATCGGAGAGCAGCAGTGCTTTGGCGAAGCCGGAATTCTCCCCCAGATTGGTGTCCAATTGCTTCAGGAGCCAATAGCGCAGTCTTGCGATGCTGAGTCCTCTTGCGCCTCCTGGAAGCGGGGTCAGCAGCGACTTTGGATAGGCTCGCGCCTTGTATTTACCCGGAAAGATATCCAGGACAGGATCATCGTTCAGAGGAGTCAGTTCCAATACCCCTCGCCAACGGCTTCCTCCGGGAAGCGATCGGTTTGCCATGAGCAGTATCTTCTCGTTGACCGGCTGTCCCGCGATGCGGATGAGTCTGACGGCATGGCTGTGATAATCCTCCGAGATGAGATTCACCACCTCAAGATCAGCTTCCTGAGTGATGCTCTCCCGGGTGCCTAGGACACGTTCCAAAGGAGAGGGATGGGGTTTGCCAATTTCCTGGCGCAGCCAGCCACCCAGCAGAATGATGATCAGGATCAGTCCGGTGCGCAGGCTGCCCTTGAGGAAAACAGCCACGATCGTCAGTGCCGTGACCATTCCCAAAAGGAGAGGTGCGCCAAGACCGCCCGGATGGACACAGAGAATGATCCCCGCGCACCAAAACAGGAGCGGGATCAACAGTGGAGCAGGGGGATCCTTCTTCCGGAGAGAGCTCACTTCCGGTTAAAGAAACCCAGGATCAAACCGAGAAAAACAGACCATAACGCCGCTAGACCGATGCGGAAGTCCGGCGGGAGCATGAAGGTCAGCGTGTGCGCCGGGATCCAGAACCACAGCAGTGAATACAGCCCTTTATCGAGATTGTGCCAGTTCTTCACCTTGAGCGGGATGTTATCCAGCACCCTGTGGATCAGCACCAGGAGCACGCCGAATTGCAGGTTCATCAGTGCGGAAAGGGTGAAAGCATAGCCCAAACCTGTCAGTTTTGGCAGGAAACCATGCTCGATCAGACGGTCTGTGAAGCCACCGAAGCCGATGAAGGCATATTTGATGCCTACTGCCAGGATCGCCCAGACGAGCATCTTCCAGAGCGTGGCGAACAGGGTGAAGGGGTATTTGAAGTTACGGTTGATGATCCATTTGGAAACGATCTCGCCCAAACTGCCGAGGATCGCGAATTGCAGCATCGCCATAGGTATCGGATAGGCTTTGACCCAGGTGACGTACTGCGCTCCCAGTGTACTCAGAAATCCCATTTAATCTCCTGTATGTTCAGTTTCCTGCAAGGCATAGATGCCATCCCAGGTTTTTGGCGGGGTGATGATCAGAGCCCGGCATCGCCGGATCAGGGTCAGCGTCGGCATGTCCTTGATCCCCTGATTCTGGAGTTCGTTGAATAGTTCCAGCGCCTCGACGAAATTCCCTTGCCGGTAAAGCTCCAGGGCATCGTGATAGAGTCCCAGCCAGGAAT
>Ga0116170_10006244_pt1 | contig 10478 bp, 9 predicted proteins | sample AD_JPNHW1_MetaG_FD_89797 | JGI IMG/M metagenome (GOLD analysis project Ga0116170, IMG submission 89797) | Active sludge microbial communities of municipal wastewater-treating anaerobic digesters from Japan - AD_JPNHW1_MetaG | ecosystem: Engineered > Bioreactor > Anaerobic > Digestate | place...
AACAAGTCGGTTTCTGCTACGGAATATTCCTGTAAATTTTACAGCAAAATCGTCTCGCTACCCTGCTTTTTTCGATAGCTGGCAATTGTCGATAAATGATTTCATAGTGTATGGAATAGGTAGTTTGCCAGAAGCGATTTAGAACTTGTTAAGTGCTGGCCTGAAAAGTGGGAAACGTTCTGTAAGTTACACGCACTTTTTCCGTTTAGTCGGTCTGCGCCGGACGTCAGTAAAAAGAAGTTAATAGTTTTGGCTTAACTAAATCCTGCTTTTTTCATATCAATTTCTGCTATTGTCATATCGGCAATAGCTGAAACAACTTCGTGAGATTTATCGAAGATATCTTTTTTGTTAGTTTTTGGGTCGCTAGCAAGAATAACAAGATCCGTTAAGGCGTTTTTAGCTTTGATTCTTGCCTCAATGAATTTACTTTATTCTGGAGCGGTTGCTACTTTTATACCTCCTTTTATTCCCTATACTATTCCTAAAATATATACGTCTTTCTGAAATCTAGTTTCCTGTTTTGCACAATGGAGCTTATTGTCTCAATGAGCGCAGCCTGTTTACCTCTGCCATCGCTCTATCATAGATGTTTTTTGCTGTCGTGGATAGATCTTCAAAGCTAGGCTCGGATGAAGACTGCATATTCTGGATATCTAAAGGTACTGGATATCGTCCTTTCCATTGAGTGTAGATGCTTATAACCTTCAGATGATCAATCTCGGAGACGCTAACTTCGAAGCCGATGTTGTTGGCGAGATATAGATCATCAAGGTTATGTGTTCCAAGTGCACGTACTTGGTTGTCTTTTCGTGTAAACCTAAATGTTCTTAACTTTTCTTCAAAGGGAGTCACGTCCGTGATCGTCGCGTTGTATGCTTTGTATGCAATGATACATTTCGCCAGATCTTCAAGAGCGTACCCCATCAGCATTAGATACACAGCGTTAGGGGTGGTTTCTGGAGAGATGATCGGCTTGCAATCTGCATAAGTTTTGAGTGCGATTGCGAAATCGGCCCAGCCATCAATACCAACTATGCCTCTGAGATACAGCCCTGTTTCATGGCTAATAATGCGTACATCCATGCCATAACCTGCCATCGTACCGACCTTCTGGTTTTTACTTTTCGCATGAGAAACACTTCAACGATACTGATTTAAGGGCATGTCAGCCGCATGCCCCTCGATCAATTTTCCTAATTTCATAGCCACTCCGTTTAAGGATGGCCAGCAACAATCTCATAATCAATTCAGTCATTTTCATAATATCCCTGGTCAGGTTCTATCTGTCTCTCTCATTTCCGCCACGCGCCGCCAAATCTCTTCCTTCAGAGTGCCTCAATCATCGCTCACATGAAAATAGTTTTGGTGACATCTGGCAAAATGGTGCCTGCCGAAATATAGCTCCGAGGAGTCCGATAGCGTCAAACCACCCGGCCAGTTTCGGGTCCACCTCTGGAATCCATTTGGACCGGCAAATATAACGATTTCAGAGGGTTAGCAGGGTTTTCAAGTTCATCGTAAGCCCCGCGACCTAACATCTCGATGGCGAGCCTTAAGCAGGGCTCCACGGGCAAGATACGCCCCCCCCCCGTGGTGTCTGTTCTTACCGGCTATTTCAAGAGGAGCAATGTAGCTGGTCTGTGATTGCCATGATACATACACGAATTAGGTAAGAGGTATATATAAACATATATAGATACATAGACCTAGGTCCTCCCAATAACACCAACTAATCGCCTCTAACCAAATTTTTATATTTACATATAAATGCTATTATAGTAAATTAAATATTTATTTTACTATTATAGTGCGATTTTGGATGTATATATATATTTTTATTTTATATGTTTCTATGTGTATAGTTGATGATAGCGATTAGTGGGGCTTGATATCGATTGATTCATCCATTCTCAGCTCCCTAAACGTCCTCATCCACAAGGCGACCTGTCCATAAGTTGCGCCATCCTCTCCCGCAGATTCTTTCCTCTACTTGCCTTATCCTTTGACTTTATGAACCTCCATAAAACGATATTCTGACATGGCAATCATGTGCTCTCCTCCGCAGTCTGAGGATCGGTCTTTGCCGGTGATGAAGATAAGCTCTTCATAGCACACTCAAAACATCGATAAGATCCAACTTTACCGTCATAGTATGGAACCAAGTCATAGTTGAACGTCTGTCCACACACGGAGCAATGCCGCTTTGCCATAGCTGATTTGAACTTAGCAAAGCCGGGATTATCCTTTGTCAGTGTTGGCTGATTTATCTTAGACATCGTTGGGGCTTGAGATGGAGTGGCTTCCTTCCCGCCTCCGTCCACATCCTGGGTGGTTGCATCAAGTTTTTGCTCGACTGAATCCACCATTTTGCCTACTTTGGAAAACGCTATCAACGGATCGCAGTCAATGCCGTCAATAGTTTGCTTATATTCTATCTCTACTATACCTTTATTTCTTCTTCTTTTTATTTTCTATCTGAGTGTTTGTAGAATATGCTCCAAGTGTTGACGGTGTTGACTGAAGTCCATTGTTAGCGGTTTTATTTTCGGTTTTTTCGCCTTTTTCGGGTGTTTTGGCTGGTTTGGTAAGGGGTGTTTTGAATTTCACCCCTGACCAGCACATTGGCCTATCACCACGATCAACCCATGGCCGATAAGTTGAGACGGGAATTTCGGTCTGATCCTTAAGCAACTCTCCGAATTTTGTTGTGCTCATCGGCCTGAGATTGTGCTTCTTAACGTAGGCATTGAATTTGTCGAAAAATACCGATTTCTCGATATAGTCCGTTGCCCCTCCGGCCTCACATTCGTCCATGAGGAAGGCGAATACGGGATTTGCGTTTCGCTTGTACATCTTTTCTACGTCCTCAACCGTCTTGGTGTAGCTAAACTTCCACCCATTGGCCCTGAGTCTCTTGAGACCAGCCAGGGCGATGTTCAATAGGCCACTCAGCTCTTCTGGTGTCTGTAGCTTTTCGTCAAGGTCGGGATCTGCCGTGCCATCGTCCAGCACGAACCGGTTCAAGAATTCCAGCAAAATCCACCTGGAATAGAATGCGTAAGTATCGTCCTGGCTCCGGGGCAGCACGTTCGCCGAAAATAGCATTTTGGCTTTGTTCCTAAAGCTAAATGCCGGTCGGTACTTCTCTTGGGCCCGGTTATCGTCTCCGCCGGTCAAGTTCCTAAATGCTGAAGTATCTGATAGATCTTTGGACGGTAGGTCTCCGCCAATATTCACCAGCTTGCCGTAAAGATCTGATTTGGCGTATGCGTCTGTCACAAGGTCTTGCAGAGTGACATTGCTTATACTCTTCTTTCCGAGAAGGGCGACTATCAGCCTCAGGAACGTTCCTTTGCCGTTCCTGCCAGGTCCTACCAGCATCACCGCCTTGTGGATATGGTAATCTGGCCATAGAAGCCATCCTATTATTTCCTCGATTAAGGTAACGTCTCCAGACTGCGCAACTTCTTGAAGGAATTTGGCGATCTTCGGGGCCTTTGCCGCTGGATTATAGAGGACATCGAGCTGGGTGGTTGATAGATAGTCTGGTGAGTGAGGTTGAAGCTGCAGGGTCTCTAAGTCTAGCAGTCCATTTTTCACGTTTATGACGTGCCTGGCGTTGAATAGGTCGCGGTCGGTGTAGGTCCTGCGCTTGACTTTTCCGATTACATCCGATACCATCTTGTTGTTGGTAAAATCTGGAAATTCCGCCTCAATCAGCGCCTCTAGGATCGTCTCACCGTTGTCGAGATAAACGCCGTGTTCATAGTGATAGATCTTTTTGGTATCCGACACCGTCTTAAAATGATGCTCCTCGATCCATTGTGGGATACGGTCGTTTATTTCAGCCAGACTATTATCTACTGCACCACATTCTCTGGCAATGTGGCCAATCTGATCGTAGTCTATGCCTAATTTCTTGAGCTGCTTTCTATATTTTTTCGCTAATGCATATGCTGTATTCTCTTCTTTTCGCGATAATTCACCGTCAGCTACTATCTTCTCTATGAGGGCATCATGCGTTTCACGATCAAACTTGGAAAAGCCCATGCCGTCCTGTGACTTTGCGCCATCGCAGACTCCAGCCAGGGCCATGATAGCATCAATCACGGTCGGCCCTTTCGATGTCGGTTCGTCCACCGCCGTCTCCGGGCCGGCAACAAATGCCTCGGCTTCTTCTAACAGATCTCTGTAGGGCAGTGGATCAACCTCGCCGCCGTGCTTCATGCCATAAGACACACCCGCCATTATGGCACGATGTTCTTTTTCGTCTGGGTCATAAGCGTCCAACATAGAAAGCATGGCGTTCAATCGCCCCTTAGGGCTGGCTTCCGCTTTTCCGCCCTCGATGCACCCTTGTTTATAAAAATCATCAAGACTGCGGCTTTTTTTGTGCTCTTCCGCCTTCGCTTTGGGCATCTCTCGCGGATGTTTAGCGCCTGCGTCTGTCTTAGCTGGCTCGTGATCTTCAGGCCCGATTTTCGGCTCTATTACAGCTTTGGCTTCTGCCCAATGGTTCTCTTGACAGCTACGATGCCGGCAGGTGTAAGTCCTTCCCCCGTTTGGCCATCCAATAATGCACGCCTTCAATTTATGATCTGGATTGAAGATGCACTCTTCCAGCTCGACCAGGGTGCCGCCATTGTAGGGCTTAATGCGGTGCACCGCCAGATTATGGGCCTGACAGTAGGCCACCGGATCGAAGCCCGCGCCTCTGGAGTATGATTCTTTTGAAGATGCGTCTTGTGTTGGCAGCATAGCCGCCAAGGCCTCTAGATGCTCCCTGGAGACTGTTTCGGATGTTTCCGGCACATCTAGCAGCTTTGCCAGCCGGTGAGGTCTATCGGCGGTGCTATCACCCTTCCTGGCCATGGTGCCGTATATCTTCCAGATTCGGGCCGCGTTTAAGGTGGAAGTATCCACCTTAACTTTTTCATTAGAAAAGTGGAAGTCCAACGCTTCAAGGCAGCTCTTGACAAGATTATTTGCCGTTTCATCGTTGGCTAGATCGATCCTAACCGCCAGGTGGCCACCGTTACCGCTATCCGCCCGGATGAAAGCATTATCAGGCCATCCCTGAGAGATCAACCAAGCTCTTATCTCCCTGGTCATATCCAACGCCGCGCCGTGCTCTTCATCGGATGAGGATATACCAGCCGGCCTAACCGGGTCTAGGTCGATAGGCAGCCATCGCCGCCTGAGGATATCAGCATCCGTCGTTGTGCTCTCTGCATATTTTTTGGGCTTATTTGCGCTTCTTGCAAGAAGGGCTGGCTCAACTTGATTGATTGTAAAATAGTAGCCTGCAAACATCTCATCCTCCGCCAAGCCCACAACAGCATCTGCAAACGCATTAGGGTTATCGAAGTATCCTGAGATGGTCTTGTAGCGACCTGCCTTTGGTATCCTAAGTTCAAGCACTTCGCCGGGCTGGCGGAAGATCTTCCAGGTGCGCAGAATATCTGCGCGGTCGAAGTTGGCGGCCATGCTCACACGCCCCCGAGCTGATCGAATGCAGGAAATACGTTCTTCCCTCTCGGAATCTTTTTATAAGAAGACGTTGATATAATTAAGTTGACCACTACTGCATGGTAAGTGTTCAGGCTCGAAGAGGCTCCAACCTCTTCGGCCAAATCAATTCTATTCACTACGATCCGCCTCGCCGTAGGCTATGTTCATGTGCTCCTCCAACGCGGCTTGAACTTCTGGTTTCAGGACTCCGTATAGTCTGCCGTGCTTGTTTGCTGCAAATCTCCTAAATCGCTCTAGAAGTTGCCTATCTACGTCTACGACCAATAATGACATCCTTTATTTCACCACAACCTTCATTAGGCAAGAAAATATAGATAATCATCGAATTAAATTTAAATTTCACTTCAAGGAATATAAATGGCCGAACTAAACGACACCGAAATGAAGAATATTGTGAAGGTAACGAAATTGCTCATAAGAGAACCGGATCGTGAGTTCAAGTTATCTGATCTTAAGCCAACGCTAACAGATATGAGTGAGGACAGCATCAGAAAAGTATTGCAGTTATTGAAGAAAAAGGACATATGTGGTCATTCTTTTTTGAGAGGGAGGCCTAAAGGAGGTAACAGACTTGAGAAATATTTGCTTCAAAAGGAGATTAAGGTATACGAGGTATTGTTTAGGGTTTATTATGAAACAGACAACAAATGCGAATTCTTGGCTTCAAATTATAACAATGATATGATCGAAAAGTTCGGTTATCTGGCTATTTATAATATTGTTAAAAATAAATTTGAATTGGCAACTTTCAGGAAGAATGCGTCAGATGCAATTCTCAATCTTTCATCAATAAAAGAGGAATATAAAAAAGTGGCATATAATTTGAGAGAAGAGATTTCAAGAAATGGTTTTATTCAAGATTATGAGTTAAAACCAGAATATATCGCGCCCATCAGAACACTCAATGATTTTGAACCTATGCAATCGATACGCCTCTATCGAGAGACGATTCATGAAACAGTCCTAGAAGCATACAAGGACCTCGCTACAAGATCTATTATCTCAGAAGGGGTCCATTCCTTTCTGGCATTTGATACTTACTTGAGCCCACTTAGCTCGTATCCTGTAAATGATTTATCGCAACTATTGTTGTTACCATATCCATTTCAAAGAATTTATGAAGACGCTTATTTAATAGATGGGGATGCGTTTAGCGTCCTTTCAAGCAGAGCTGCAGCAATTTATAATTTCTTCTCGGACTTTATATTGGAATCACTCAAGATTATTCAAATGCCGAATGACATTGATCAAATAACTAAGCAGATGATATTCTATTGGAATGTAGCAAGTACGCGATTTGATGTGATTTGCGGTTTCTTAGGTGAATTATATGAAAACGATATCGGATCTGGTAATTATCATCTAAAGAGTGATGGATTGCGATTTCAAATAATCGATATGCAGACCGACAAACAACTTATTCCAAAAGAGCTAGAGAGAGACATATTATTGTCCAACATCATACCATCTCTTCCGGATGATCTGCATATCGAACAGAATGCTAGTTGGCCATTTGAATTCCTCAGGCCATGTGAAATTTTCAAGCACATGGATAACGACGGCCAACCGTGGAATTATGAGATCATTCATTACGAAACGATACTAGAAGAGATTAATTTAAAGTTAAATAGTAAAAAACTGTCTCACGAATAAATACATAACATTCGTATTCTTCTAACTGATATCGTTCATACATTGATTGAAATGAACTGCCCGAATTGTTTTGTCTACACCGCAGCTCATGTGCCTCATTTATGCCGGCTTCAAGATGGTCGAGCCAGGGATGGACTCTATACGAACCGGGACCAGCCTCGGGCCGCCTCCCTTTATTCAAGGGCGTGAAGCCCTTAACCCACAAACTGCCCCACGCTATGGTTCTGGCAGCAAAGCCGGGAGAAGGCTTCGCCACGACGAGCACGCTGTGGCGTGCTCAGGACTTCTTGGGATAATTTGACAAATATATTAAATTGGCGTGCCGGAGGCTGTCCCTGGGCAAAGAATCTGCCAGGTTCTCTGAGGCCATCCAGAAGCTGAAGGATTTAAGCTCTGCATAGTCTCAGAAGTATGCCTCCCCTTCATACACTTTTGCGCCCAGGCCCACCGCCTCCTCGACCGCCGCCAGGTCCTTCATCAGGAATACCCTCTCGTTCGCAGTCTCCTTAAAGGCCACGGAGTTCTTCAGGATCTGGGCATATTTCGCTGATTTAGGGAGCTGGACCACATAGCCCTTCAGGTCCTCAATTTCCCACATTATCTAAGATATTATCAAATATGAATTTATTATGGAAATAATAAATCTGTCTCTTCTGCCATTCTTGGGCATATGCATTAACACGAAGTCTAGATATGATTTCAGATGTTCCGTTTGGAATAGCTAAGATGGCCTTAAGCAAATAAAGACCTCTAATCCGGCTCGAATTTAGAATGCGCCATAGATAGCCCGAACTTACACACCAAACGGCTTTGTGGCCCTCTGATTCGATTAATCCCATAATCTCCGGTCGAGGTGCTAATGGTAAAGTTATTCCTGTACCCTCAAAAGTAATGCTCGGACTACTATTCGAATTTTTAGATGGTATCACTGAAGAAAGGTTGAATTCAGTCTCTAAATTAGGTGATATTACGGTTATATAAGGACTATCCTTTTTGCTATCTACTTCAATATTAAGTTCTACCTCAATCTTTGTTACTATCAGACCTTGTGAACGAACTGATAAAGGATACTGAGCCAGAAAATAATTGTGATTTCCTATAGGAGATGCCCACCGCTCTCTTAGCTTACATCCTGCATCCCAGAAGTTCGGCCTGGTAATGCAGGTAATGCATGTAATGCGGATAGCAAGGTTTTTATCGAGTGAGCTAGATGGATTCACCTGTAATGTCCCCCCTTGTTTCCTGACAGAAGCTTCGGGGCTTACTGGGCAGTCTCAGGTTTGCGACACCGGCAGGACTGCCCATATTCCGTTCACATTTTCATTTCTATCATATTATATGCTTCATTTTTATCCCGTGTTCATATTCGGATTATCCTTATCGGACAGCCTAAGGTTGCGACACCGGCAAGGCTACCTATATCCCGTTTATGGTTTTGCTTCTATTATGCAAATCATACACTTGACATTATTGGATTCTAATGTGGTATGGTCACTCATTCCCGCCCGGCTCTGATGGGCCATGAGGATCACCCGGCAGTCCTCAAGGATGCACAAGTATCCAAATAGCTCCGGATTCGCTTGTCATCTAGGATATTCCCACTAGGGTCCATGGGGGAGTTAAAGTCGACTCTTACCAGAACCATTTTATTATCAAGTCTGACATCATCCAGTGTGAGATAATCCTTCAACTATAGTTCCTCCAGCTTTTTTTAATGCGTTGACAGAAGGAATATATAGTCATTGCTGATTTAGCCATGAATGCATTAAAAAAAGAATTCTGAGAGGTAAAATAGAGCTTTTTTTAAAAATGCTCCTGCCGTTGTTTTCCTTAAAAATTAGAATTTTTATTTAATACCTAGTAGCAATAATTGAATTCGAGTACAAATTACCCAAAGCAGCTAACGGATAGTTTTGAAACAAGCTCATCTGGATAATCAGAGGAAGAGGGGTGGTGCCGGAGGGGGAGGAACCCTCAGGCCTCCACCGGACAGTTTGCCCCCTGGCGTCCTCCTTTCGTTGATCGAGGTGCCATCATTTGGCGACCTAACGAGCCTCTTTTCGCCGGCGCGGGCAACTATATCCATTAGAGCAAGAGCAGCTCAAAATAGTAAAGCTGCATGATGCTCCCGCCTTCAATGAGGGCGACGAAGATCCCATAACCTAAGTAGTTTTAAACGTAACAATCTTTTTTGGTGGTACTTCAACCAAGCTGGATCTAAACTTAAATGATGTTCTCTGTAGTCATCCCATTACATGGTACCTGTTTTTTAATCAAATCATTTCCGAACTGCCACCAGTCGAACTCATCCTCGGTAAACAGGGGCGTATCGTTGTCACCTTCAGTTGGAGTAATCCCCGCAAGCATATCAGGAAGACTGAAGTAATTTTTCATGCCCAGAAACATATTTTCCTGGGGCCTGGCATACTTACTCCATTCGGGGTCAACGAATTTAATTATCTGCATGGGGTCAGAGGTCGTCTCTATGTACACCAGGCCTTCATATGCGCCAGTGGTATCGTTCCATAGACGGACAGCCACCCACATATGCACAATGTACGGATAGCCAGGTGGAACCATCCAAGGCCCGGTACCGTCTACGCAGAACCCAGCATCAAAGCCATGGCACGTCAGCAGCCATTCCACGTAGGCTGACATCTCGCTGCAATCGAACACGTCCTTTTGGTAAGGTATCGTAAAACCATCACCAAGCAGTTTTTCAATACCATGTACGGTATGGTCATCCCAAGACACGTTCACATAGTACGGGTCTGGAATAGCGGCTCCACATGGATGTATGGCCCCAAAAACTAAAATGGCAAATAGTACGGCTTTGAAGGATCGCGATCTATCATCGCCAAAATGGAGGCTCCGGGCATCCTGCTGTTTCGTCGCGATATCTGCATCCACACCCCCTGGAAATGGTAGGCGGGCCATCTATGCCACGCCCCGCGCTCTCTCCTCGGATGGGAGGAGGTCGACCGGCCTGAACCCGCCGCGCTTTATGAGTGGTTCACTTGCTGTGGACTGCTCGACCTTCGCGACAGGGAAGTATTTTCTCTGGTGCTTGCAGTTATGCCTAAACTGATTACCAGGGCATGAACATCTCGCGGCGGTGCAAGTGTAGTAAGCATCTTTTTTGTTGCTCAGGACCAGCACTAAGCGGCCATTATCAAGGCTCACGTCCGAGGGTAGCGGATCGCTTGCATGGCCCACAAAGGCTAACAGATTCTTTACCGCTTCTACTGATTGCGTTACCGGCCCGGTTCGGCCTTCTAAGAGATTCTTCA
>Ga0116170_10006246_pt1 | contig 10477 bp, 7 predicted proteins | sample AD_JPNHW1_MetaG_FD_89797 | JGI IMG/M metagenome (GOLD analysis project Ga0116170, IMG submission 89797) | Active sludge microbial communities of municipal wastewater-treating anaerobic digesters from Japan - AD_JPNHW1_MetaG | ecosystem: Engineered > Bioreactor > Anaerobic > Digestate | place...
GCCGAAGTTCTGATCTGCACCGCCGTCCTTCAACAGCACCTGCGGCGTAGGTATGATGTCCGCGTCCTGCATGGCGCATATCCAGTACGGCGCGGCGTGAGCAAACAACCACGACGGTTCATATCCCGAATACGCTTCGAGCTTTCCGTTAAGTCCCATGAAGGGCCACACCATATATGCGTAGGCGTCCACGATAACGAGCTTGAACAGATCGCTTTCCACCGTGGCGATGGTGTTCCAGTCGTGCAGCAGCTTTTTTGGATTGTGCGGAATACTCTTGATTTCCGCACCACATTTATCTATCATTGACTTGGGGATAAAGTAGAATGCGGGGATGAACTTCGCATTGCGAAACGGCGTGGTTTCACCGTTTGTGCGTTTCAATAATATCAGCATATCTTTTGCCTCCTTTCCAGAGGAAGTATCCTCTATTTAATAACGACACCAACAATGCCGTATTGTTCCTATTTCGCAAAAATATTTCCAAAAATAATTATATCATAGAGTGGTGTACGATAAAATGGGCTTTGATGTGTGGTGATAGCAGCAATTATGTGAGTGCAGCTTGATTTAAGGAAGATGTGTAATTATAACAATGATACTACTGTGGGTATGCAAAAATCCGCAGCAGTATCAGTAATAGTGCGATGTAAACGCGATAATCACCTTAATGTCATTTCTAACATTCTCAAAAAACACTGTTCATTTTGAATCTGGATATCAATATGGTTCTGTTTGTACATTTCGTCTTTTTCAATATGTTTTTGATATGAAACTTTACTGTATTTTCCGACAGGAACAACTCTGAAGAAATCTCAGCGTTAGAGCAGCCTTTTACGACTAATCGGAATATCTCCGACTGTCTGGCTGTGAAGCCGTATTGCGATTCATATTCGCTCAATCGGTTTTCGGCTGCTTCCTTTTCGGTGAAGCGCGGCATATACAGCTTATGATACAGCGTGAAAAAGGACAGCGAGAAGAGAATAAAAGCGGCTGCGGTCGTGCAGATGAGAGCAACCGCGTTTGCCTCAAGCATTACGCCGCCGAATGTGCCGATGGCGTCGCCTATTCTGCCCGAGAGCAGACCGAATACCGCAAGAGGCAACAGCGAGTTGCGCTTTCCGGCAAGGTCGGCAAACAGCACTACCCGATACACTGAGAAAAAGCCATAGAAGATATAACTAAATACGCTCAAAAAAGCCGATATCCCCACTTCGCTTCGCAAAGCGAGGCTTGCAAACGGGAAAATAAGTGCGACGATACAGCAGATCGCGCCATAGCGCCGGTTCTTGTCGTTGATGATACCCGCGGCAATCAGCCCGGCAGCGTAAAATATACGGTTGAATACGGGGTTTACGACCTCCGAAACATCAGCGACGGAAAAGTAACAGCCAAGTCCGTTTACAATCGAGCAGAGCAAGGGAATGGAGAGGGCCAGCGCGATAAGCTTCGCGTCGATTTTTACGGCGCTTGCCTTCCATTGATCCGAGTCGCAGTCAACCGGGTCAAGATACTTTACCAGAACTGCGGACATAGCTGCCAAACCGATAAAGACATATACCGCCGCGGCTGATTGCAGCAGCTTTCCGCCATACAGCAGGGACAAAAGCCACGAGCCAACGCTGCCTATCGCATAGGAATAGCCAAATACCCTGCCCCGGCATTGCTGGGGAAGATGCGAGGAAAGTCGCGTCAAATAAATGCCGGAAAGCGCCCCTATGCCGATGTTCATCAGAAGTCCAAAGAGCATGACGCAAAGGGCGTTTTCGATAACTAACGCAAGCGCCGTAAAGATTAATGTGAGCACAACCGCCGACAGCGCGCAGATACGACTTCCGGCAGCGCGTGGCCTCCATTTGAGCAGTACGGCAAATGCGGCTATGCCGACAGCCTGCATTACATAGTAGAGAACCTCGGTGAACAGAGTCACCTGCATCGGCTGGTAATAATCAAACAACCGGTAAAGTACAGATATAAACGCCGAGCCTGTCCACAGGAACACCTGGCCTACTAACAGTGTAAACAAAACTGATTTTTTAGTCATGGCATCACTCACCTTTGGGATACATCTATTTGTCGAAAAAGAGCACATTCAATAATTATTTATTGTAACATGCAATCTGCCGTAAATAAACCCCGTAATTTACCAAACGTCTGAAATACCCCGTTACGGGCAAGACTACCCCAAAACCACCCCTCGCTTTACTTATAACTACCCCTTGTTTGGACTGTTCTATGAAGCAATATAAAGTTATGCTGTAAATGTTAGAATCTCATTACACGGAGGTGATAGCAATGGACGCAAACGAAAAGATGTTCATGTGTGATAAGGCGACGGTGCTGAATGTTATTTACGATGCACTTGAAGCGGTATCGTTTGTGATCGATAAATCAAACAGCTTTCGCGGCACGCTGATCGTATCTTCAGTAGAGTTCCCACAGCTTGGCGGAAGGATTGCAGTTTCGCCTGATACAACGGAGAACAAAACGCATGTTGAGGTTTTCCCAAATTCCAATGATGAGCAGCAGAAAGAATGGATAGCGGCATTTTTCGATGAAATGCAATCGCTTATCGAAAGAGCCGGAATGGAGGCAAGCAAGTGAAAATAAAATCCTTTTTAGCAGTTGTATGTTTGGCGCTGTGTTTCATATTGGCAGGCTGCACCGTTTCACCGGCCGTACGGCCTGAAAAGGACGTGGTGCAGACGGGCGCACAGGGAAACGCTTATAAGGCACTCATCTGCGACGGACAGGATTTTTCCGTGCTGTATGGCAGTGATTTTATCGGCGTATCAAGCCAAAACGGCGCTACAATCTATACCGAGGACGAGGATGAACTCAACAGAGTAGATATCTCGGTCATTTATGATGGCGACACCACGGGCTTCGATGTGAGCGAGTACTTTTATTACCGCGCCGAGGATATGGGAAACGAGGATGACATAGAATACACGCTTTCCGAGGAGCAGACGCAAAGCTCTGCCGGAAACGCCGTTATGAGCGGAGCAGTATATTCTTTCACGACCGAGGACGGCACGGCCTATCGGCATGAGATGCTTGTGGATACCGGGACTCAGCTTATCAGCTATTCCTGTTACTTCTACGAGGACGAGGCCGAGGAGCCTATCATGGCGATGACCGATGCCATAAAGTCATATCAGCCGTCCGCCGACTATTACGACAGTCACCCGCTTGTTATCGGGGATAAAGATAACGCAGCATCCGAACCGGGGGACGGCACGCAGCCACAGCAGCCGACAAAACCCTCCGGTATGGGCAAATATCAGATAGACACCGCCACACCGATCATTTCCGGCACAACCCTGTACGATGGCGGCTACTTCTCGGTGAAACTGCCTGTTGGCTGGATGATACAGACGATGGGACAGTACAACACTTTCGGTTTCCGCGCGTGGAACCCCGATAACCCTGATTATGAAATATTCTATTATGGCACGCTTAATCCCTTTAACAAGAGCCGGGACGCGAAGTCGTGGAATCAAAGCAATGCCGGATACGGCTTCCCCTATAATGTTTACGGCGACGCACCTGTTGTGAGTCAAGATAATGCCGCCGACTTGTTTTATGTCTGGAACGATTTTGCCTCTGTGGTGGCAAAATACAGCGGCACAGCGTATCAAGACGGTTTCAGCTTCCCGCAGCTCAACGACTTTGCGGTAATCGAATCCTTGCCGATAAGCACCTATTTTTCCAATATCGCCACCGATGAAGCTTTGATAAGAGGCAGCTTCTGCTCATCGCGCGGTACAAACTGTTACGGAAAATTTTGTGCTTCAATTTATTCGGTGGGAACTTACTACATGGGCGGCGTTGATATGCTGCCGCTGTCCGCGCTGAGTGTTTCGGGCGTGTTGGCACCTCAGGACAGTTTCGTAGAGGTTGAGCAGGTTCTTTCCGACGCGATTTATTCTTTGAATTTTACAGATTCCTATGTGAATGAGGCACAGAATTATATCAAAGAAACAGCGGAAGGCTATATGGCTGCCAACGCCGCATTGCAGGCTACCTACGATTCCTATAACGCCGCATGGAGCGCCCGTCAGACCTCCTACGATATTATCTCGCAGAAGAACAGCGATGCGACATTGGGCTACGACAGGCTTTATGACCCCGACACGGGCGAAATATATCGCGCCGAGCTGGGATTCTACGATGACTACGATATCAACCGCGATCAATACAGCAACCCCAATCTGCAAATCATCGACGGCAACACAGAGAGCTATTATCTGGATGGTGTCGATTATTACATCAGCAAGTAAAGGAGGTTCTTATGAAACGCATTTTTGCATCAGTCACAGCCGCAATCATGATGCTATCGCTGCTTGCGGGCTGCTCTGCGGCAATCAATAAACCGGAAGGCACCGAAGCAACGGGCGGCGACAAGGTCGATGCGGCAACCTCCATTATGGATGTGCTGGGCGATGATATGCTTGCCATATATGAAAACCGCGATAGGGCTCTCCCCGCGGCAGTCATCTATGTCTATCAGGGCGACGGCGAGCGTGTGGAATCCCCGCTGTACGGAGATGACGACGTAAACGCCGTGCTCGACGCCATAGCCGAGATCACAGTAACCGACGAAACGGACATGACCGTTACGGATAACGATTCAGGCTATTACTTCATCAACGCAGACGGTACGGAAGCGGGCAGCATTTCCTTCAACGGCGAGTTCCTTGACTGCGGCGACAGAAAGTACGAAGTAGACGGAAAAAACGCTCTTGCCGCCATCGATTTCCCTGCGGAAACCGAGCGGGATGCGCTGACTCTTGACGGTCCCGACCCAAAGATGTATGAGTTTCTTGAGCGGTGCAAAACCGAAAAGCCCATAAGCGCAAAAGTCATTCGAGACGGTAGCGAGCATGAGAAAACGGACGCCGCCGTCATAGAGGAAGCGATAGACGCACTGTATGCCGTAGGCCTTGACATGTACGCGCTGCAAGGCACGGAACCTCCTTCAACCACGCTTACCGTGACATTTGTGATGAGCGACGGCGCAGAATACAGCCTAACCTTTTATGATGACAGCGTTTATGTATATGAATATCCAGAACCGCTGGGGGTATGGTCTTTCTACACGGACGGAGCGGAGCGTTTCATAGAGATACTCGAAGGAGCAAAATGAGGGCAGACGCTCTAAACAAGTTATAACGGAGGAGAAAAACATGAGGAACGTATCGACTAAAAAAGCTGTTTCGATGCTCTTGGCAATATTGTTGCTGATGAGCCTGACAGCTTGCGGAAATAACGCTGGCAATCCGGCATCATCTGATGTGCCTGCCCCGGTGGAAACAAGCACACCGATAAATGCAGGCAAGGATACGCCCTGCACAGAGAGCGAGATAGCCGAGGCAATCAACGTCGGCAATCTGCTTTTTAATGAAAAATGGTGCGAATATCTTGTCACACATCAGGATTATCTGCCGGGGGATGTTCTTGCCTGCCTGAATGAACATATCGGTGAGTACAAGATGGTAAAGCTCGGCGAAGATTCGGAAACCGAACTCACCGATGAGAATATAGGCACCATAGCGGCGGTATTGCAGCTGCACGGCTACACCCCGGAAATACTGGTCTCAATGAATTCCACGGCGATTTCGCCCGATGCGCTTGCCGCAAGGGTCGCGGATAATGAACAGTACATGATTGACGCAACGACTGCCTATCCGAAGCCGGAGGATGGCATGGACTTTCTGCCGTGCTTCAAAAACTTCGAGCCGGTGGTGCAGGACGAGGCGCTGGGAGTAACTCTGACCGCGCCGCGCGAGGTAACGGATACCACCACCTTCAACAGAGATATAGACTTTGGCACCGCCATTTCCCGCTGTGCGCTGTTTACCAACAATTCCGACAAACGGGTGCAGCTCATCGCCGCGAACGACCTGCCCGATTCTGAGTGGCAGAAAATGGATGGCTACGACCCGTCGCTGGTGATGGATTGGTCGGGCTCCTACGACCCGACGGCCGGCGAGTCAAGCGCATATACGGATGTCAACCTCATCCCGCTCGGCGCGGCGTCTGTGCTCGAGCCGGGCGAATCCACAGTTGTGCGGTTCGCCTACCTTGGTCGGGAAGACGAGGATTTCGACTTCATCGCCCGCTTCTCCTACTATGTCACCGACGGCGAGAGCACCGAGCTGCTCAAGGGCTTCACGCTCAACCACATACGGCCCTCGCAGTTCCCCGCGACCACCTGCACAGTGACCGGCACGGTGTACGATGAGGAAACGGGGCTGCCGATCCCCTTTATCGATGTGCAGACCTCACGCGGCGGCGCGTTCGGAACAACGGACATCGAGGGACGCTTTACATTTGAAACGCCCGCGTTTCAGTTTGATTCCACCGGAAACTGGGGGCGTTCAACCATATTCGTCAACGAACTCGGCGTTACGAACAGCAGCGATTCGACCGTTAATCCCGCCTACGCGGAGGAATCCATCATCGTTGAGCCGCACACGGGCGAGACCATGGAACTGACTCTCGTGCTCAAAAAGAAGCCGGCGCAGGTGAACTACACCCTCCAGACGCAGCACGACATGGGAATGCAGGCTTACTGCGTAGATATTTCCAACGATATTATCGCCACTGCCCCTTTCCATACAACTTTCAGCACCGAGTACAAGTACGAGAACGGCTATCTTCATGTGTTCGATAAGTACGGCAATTTGCTCTTTGAAAAATGGCTGCGCGGAGAAAGCGCGTTCTGCGATATTTCCACCGACGGAACGCTTGTAGCCTCTGTTGTTCACGGAGAAAAGGTCGGCGACCCGGATACCGCAGTCGTATGGGATATTGAGGGCAACGAGGTATTTTCCTATCAGGTGCCATATAAAGAGAATCCGGCGCTGTATGTGCAGCCGGAAGAAGGGCACGGCGAAGGCGTGTTCTCCAAGCTCGGCGACCTCGAGATATCAAATGACGGCAAGCTGCTCCTGATGGCGACCGACGAAGGCTATGTAAGCGTTGTGCGCCTGTCGGACAAGAAAATACTCTGCGACTTTTTCGGAAACGCCAAAATGTACAAGCTGTTCTGGTCCGCCGACGACAAGGTGGTCTATACGGGTACGGAAGCCGGTGATTTCCTCGCCACCGAGGTTGCAACAGGAAAAATGCTTTGGAAAAAATATATAGAGGGAACAATTTTCGGCTGGGCGATGAACGATACCTGCGTCGTCACCTCAACAAAGTCGACGGGCGTCGGCTATCTCATCTGCACCGAACTCGCCACAGGCAAAACGTTGTGGACGCTGGATGTGGGTATGCGCTGCTCCTCTATGACGCTCTCGCACGACGGCAAGACGCTGTTCTGGGGAACAGATACCGGCGGAACAAACAGCGGCCAGATGTTCATCGATATGGAAACCGGCACGCCGCTTTGGTCGACGGTCAGCGGCAAGCAGGCCGCGGCGTTCTCGGCGGACGACAGGTATGTCGCCATACGCAGCGGCGGCAACCTGACGCTGTGGACGATAACCGGCGAGCATCTGTACGGCGCGCTTATCGCGCTCGACGATAACTCGATGAGTTGGGGACTTTATATGAGCGGCGACTGCAAAAACATAGTGAGCTTCGCGGGAGGCAGCATGGATTCGCGGTTCTACGGAGTTATGTACGCCCTTACCCTTGACGAAGATACGCCGCTTGAATAGAAGGAGGATAATGACATGAAGAGATTACTTTGCTGTTTACTTGGAATAGCTCTGCTGCTTTCGCTGTTTACAGGCTGCGGCGGAGGGAAACCGGCTCCCATATCAGAAGGCGGCGCGGACGGGCTCTTATCTCATCTGATAGGCAGCAGCAATGAGGAATACCTGCTGACAGAGGATGCCGAGCTTGACCTGACGGATGCTCACATATCATGCGACAGAACCGTGCTATTGCAGGAAGGCGTGACGCTTAAACTTATCGGTACGTTCACGCCCGGCGAGGGCTGCATCGCCGTTCGCGCAGGATACGAAGGCGGCGATAAGCCCATACTCGATCTTTCGGGGCTTACATTTGAGCTTGCTGCCACGCAGGAAGCGACGCTTTTTGAGATTCGAAGTGATGTTGAACTTGTTGCGCCGCAGGCACAGGAACGGCTGTTTGTAGATACATCAGGCGATGAATGGACAAGCATCAAGTCGGTCATTCCGAAGAAAGATGAGCCTCAGGATAGTGAACCGCAGGATGACGGCCCGCAGGCAGATTACGGGGTTTCTACGCCGGAGGAGTTTTTACAGGTGTTCAGTGATTCGGGAATAGACAGAATTGAACTTAATAATGATATCACCGTCGCATTCGGCGGCGCGGCGCTCATGCACGACGTATTCGTTGTCTGCAACGGACATGTGCTGACGCTTACGGGCGAGCTGAATATGAAGGGTGGCATTTTGGACATCGGGGAAAATCCCGACATTGAGACGTGCGGCACAGTCGACATATCGGGTTTGAAGGTGACGTACGATACCGGAGCATATTCAGCCGACAGCGGCGACATCATTTTTATAGGCATGAGCTTTAAGAATATCATCGGCGAGCCCACGCTCGCAGAAGGCCTGCTATATGAAATACCTGACAGCGGTGAACACGCTTCAATAAAGCCGAAAGAAGTGACGACGCCGGAACAGCATGAGGCAAAACTCGTTGAGGATATGACACAATATCTTTCAGGTACGGAAATTGAGGGCGGAGTAGGTATAAGTGCTGAATTCCTTGCGGACGGAGTGCTGGAGATCAACCTTGATAATCCTGTGATCGATCATGAGATAGGAGTCATGATTGACGGCGGCATGACGCTGATACTTACCGGCAGCGTGACCTTTGACGGCGGACTTTACGGCTTTGAACTGGCTCGTGACAGCAGCGGCACCGCAACGGTGGACATCACAGGGCTTGAAATCCACGGGACCGAGGCGCTGGACGATACAAAGTCGCCGGATATCTTTAAGATAACGGGCGACGGCGTCGATTTCATCTTTAATGAAGACGACCCACACATTGAGGTAAATATAAGCGATAATTTCTGGCTGCGGTATGTACAGTGATGATTGAGAAATAGAACTAAGCCCTGCTTATCAACAAATAAAGGGCGACGGTACACCTTCGTACCGCCGCCCTTACCTTTGTCCGTATCAACTCACTGTCTACAATCTTTCTTGCCCGTTCTCGGATGCTGTTCATCCTGCCGACCCACTCCATCTGGTGTAAGGATTTCAGTTTCTCAGTCACGCCTTCATTCTCCGCCATCTCATATACTAACTGAGAAAACATCTCTTGCGCCTGTTGGTCAATCTCCGCAAGATGGTTGTTCAGCTTCCCGCTTGCAAGCAATTTTGCATATAGCCCTTTTCGGTGATTCTTTAGATATTGTTTGCGTCGCTGTCCCCATACGCCGATGGACTTTACTTCGCTATCATCATCTGGAAGGTCGCCCCACGACAGATAATAGTCGCCGACCAATGTATAGGGGATGCTTGTCCTTTTGTCAATGAACCTTGCTTTCATGTTCAGCCTCCAAAGATTGAATTTTGCCTGCAATCCAATCAATCCGGCTTTTTACAAAGGCCAAGGGAGGAACTTCGTTATGAAGTCCCTCCCTTCGGCGGATTTTTTCGGTTCTTTCTTACTCGGCTTCCATATCCAGCAGTTCCGCCTGCGCGGTTGCCGCGGCCTCACCGGTTAAGTCATGCTCGTAGAAATTCACAATGCAGTGCATCGGGCAGGCAAGGATGCAGGCGCCGCACCGTGTGCAGGTCTTTTCATCGATGACCGCAACGCCCTTGACCACATGGATGGAATCCGACGGGCACTGCTTTTCGCAGCGTTTGCAGCCAACGCAGGCCGTTTTGCACTGCAGCCGTGCAATTCTGCCTATCGCTTCGTTTCGGCACATCACCACGATGGTTTGATCCAGCGGCATCATCTGGATAATGCCGCGCGGACAGGCTGCAGCGCAAATGCCGCAGCCGGTGCAGGTATCGCCGTCGATCACGGCTACCCCGTTCTGCATTGAAATCGCATGAAACGGACAGCGGCTTACGCAGTCGCCAAGACCGACACAGCCAAACTCACACGCGGTCGGACCGCCGGAAAGGCCGCTTGCCGCGCGGCAGGATGGAATTCCGTCGTAGTCGTACCGCAAGGTGACGTTTTCACAATTTCCCTGGCAGCGGACGCGCGCCACCATGGGTTCCAGTGCATCCACGCTGACGCACATAATCGCAGCGATTGCGTTCGCCGTCTTTTCGCCGCCGGGGGTGCAGGCGTTTGTCTTCGCTTCGCCTCGTACGACCGCTTCCGCATATCCGTCGCATCCGGCATATCCGCAGGCGCCGCAGTTTGCCCCGGCCACGGCGGAACGAACCGCACTCACCCGCTCATACATCTCGACGGAGAATTTTTTATCCGCAACGACGAGCATAAGCCCGAAAACGATGCCAAGACCGCCGAGCGCAAGAATGGCGTAAAGAAC
>Ga0116170_10006247_pt1 | contig 10476 bp, 6 predicted proteins | sample AD_JPNHW1_MetaG_FD_89797 | JGI IMG/M metagenome (GOLD analysis project Ga0116170, IMG submission 89797) | Active sludge microbial communities of municipal wastewater-treating anaerobic digesters from Japan - AD_JPNHW1_MetaG | ecosystem: Engineered > Bioreactor > Anaerobic > Digestate | place...
CGAAGTGCAGGAAAGCCTTAACAATTTTAAAGTGGTAGTGGCCTTTAACCGGCGCGATTATTTTCGCCGTCGCTTTGGTGAAGTCAATAACGACAATTATAACACCTCGGTAAAAGCAGGCATTTCGAACAACCTGGTCGCTCCGATATACACTTTTTTTTCAAACATGGCCCAGTTGATTGTGCTGGCTTTTGGAATTTATTTGATTAGTACCGGCCATTTTACGGTCGGTTTGCTCATTAGTTTCATTTCGTATGTGAACAACTTCTACCATCCTTTGCAACAAATGGCGGCTTTATGGACAAATTTCCAACTGGCATTGGCAGGCTGGGATCGAATACTGAAGATAGTAAACCTCGAAAACGATATGCCGGTGGTTGAGGCAAAGAAACTTTATCAAACCGACTCGCTAATGTCGTTTCGCTGTGTTTCGTTTGCTTATCCGAACGGGAATGAGGTGTTGCACCATATCACCTTTGAACTGGAGCGGGGGAAAACCTATGCCTTTGTGGGGCCAACCGGAGGCGGAAAAACCACGACAGCCTCGTTGTTGGCCCGTTTGTACGATGCAACACAGGGAGTTGTTTTGTTAGATGGGCGGGATATCCGCAGTTATACTCCCGAAGAACGGGTGAAGAAAATCGGTTTTATCCTTCAGGAACCGTTTCTTTTTAGTGGGACTGTCAGAGAAAATATTTTGTACGGCAACGATGAATTGAAAAACTGTGAAACGTGTGAACTGACCGAAATACTCCGTAACACCGGTCTGGATGCATTGATGCTGCGTTTTGATCAGGGGTTGGAAACGCTTGTCGATTTAACCGGTGATGGGATCAGTCTGGGACAGAAACAACTCATTGCCTTTATGCGGGCAGTACTTCGGCAACCCGATTTGCTGATCCTTGACGAAGCGACAGCCAATATCGACACCGTAACCGAACAAATGCTGGACGATATTTTGGAAAAGTTGCCACAGAAGACTACGAAAGTGATTATTGCCCATCGGTTGAATACCATTGCCAATGCCGATGAGATCTACTTTGTGAATTCCGGAAAAATAATTCGTGCCGGTTCGCTGGATGAGGCGGTTGATATGCTGATGAAAGGGAAGATGGCGAGCTGATTAATTTTGTCACAAAAACGTCTTAATTATCACCGCAATTACCGCAATAAATAAGGTGATCATATAAAAGAAAGAGATGACCATGAATTTTCCGATCGTCTTTATATAACTTCCTCCGTAAAATTTCTTTAAAGCAATAATCTGGTAAACAGGAATTGTTAGCAAGAGTATGGTTGAAATAACGGAGGTTCCTGAATTGAAAAGCAATGCGTATCCGGCAATAATAATCAGTACAATAAACAGATAGGATTGAGTGTGGGTTGAAAAAATCAGGTGCTTGATGTACCTCTGTTTATGGCGTATGTAAGTGAGCTTCAAAATAAGTGCAAGCACCGGTACCAACGCGAAGAAAGCCCACGACAAAAGCTTCAGGATTTTTGGAATCAATATTTCAGGATTACGGCACATGGTAATTTTCGACCTGATCTTTTCCTGTTCTTTAGGAGAAGTTTCGTCAATCAGTTTCAATTCGTATTCATTGGCCATTTTATTGAGATCATCGCGTAAATTCCCTGTCAGTGTAAGTGCTACTCCCGAACCGGAATCTGCTCGCGTTGAAGTATCTTGTTTTTCCGAAAGGCTGTCCAGCTTCTTAATCTCTTCTTTACCGGGTGAAATAGGTAAGGAGTCCGTTAAAATATCACTGAGAGAGGTATGGATTGAATCGGCTTCAATTGTTGAAACCTCGGGAGAATCTTTCCTCGAGATTTCTTTTAGCGACTGTTCAGACAGTATCTGGAGTAACAAAAAGAAAATGAAGCTGAGTACCATTAGAATTTGAAATGGTGATATGTATCGGATCCTGCGTCCCTTGAAAAATTCGAGTGTAATAAACCCCGGTTTGAAAATGAGGTATTTTAACGTTTTAAAGGTGCGATTATCGAAGGCAAACGAATGCGACAGATAAAAGTGTAAGATATAGCCAATTGGACGGTCAAATTCATCGACTTTTTGTCCGCAGTTTGGGCAAAATTTACCTTTGAATTCATGATCGCAGTTTTCACAAGTATGGTTTTCCTGCTCCTCAATAGGAACTGAAGTTTTAGATTGGAATAACTTTGACGAAATAGTTTCTTTTACTGACTTCATTTTCCAGCTTTTTTAACAAAAATAGAAAAGAAGAAATGATTATCAATAAAATATGTTTTCTAGATTTTTTTAATTATTTTCTTTTCTCGTTTCTGCTTTTCAGGATCAACTGATAACTGTTGAACAGGTTTTGCCACAGTACATACAGTGCAGGAACTACCGATGAAAGAGGCGTCAGGTAAGTTTGGGCCATCCAAATTGCCAGTACGGTGTTTTTCTGTCCAACCGATTGTCCGCCGGCAACCCGGTCTCCATACCGTTTCCCAATCCATCGCCCAAAAGCAAATTGACCCGCGCAGATGAGTATGGAAACGAGTCCCATAAAAATCAGAATCTCTGTCTGCGAACGATCCATTTTGAAAATCGATTCAATGGTACATCCAATCACGATGGTCAAACTAACCGACCAGAGGTAAAAAGAGATGTTTTTTCGTTTGGTAATGCTTGCGCTGAGGGTGGGGAGAAAACGCTGGGTTAGGATAGCCATAATGAAGGGTAAAACAATCATTGGGATTACTTTTGACAGAACAAGCCAGCTTGACTGAAAAAAGGGGAGTTCGGCGTGAATCCCGGTCCACGAAAAATAGATGGGTGATACCAATGCAACCGCAAAATTTCCCAACAAAGTGCTGGTAACCATAGTCGATAAATCGGCTCCCAGCATGGCTGCCACTACCGGTGCCGATGTAGCAGTTGGTGCAACAATAACAGCCAAGGCTCCCTGGGCAAGCACTTCGTTAAACGGTCGGATGAGCAGGTAAACCCCCAAGCTGATTCCAATCTGGAACAGCAGGATCCATGCATGCAACCAGGTAACCCGCATCTTTTTTACATCGATACTGCACAGGGTAAAATAGAGCATCACGAAAATAAGAAAAGGAGTAACCCCGTTGATTGTTGCGAAAAAACGGTGAAAAAACAAGCCCAGCACAATGGCGATGGGCAGGATTAGGTCTTTAATCTTCTGAGCCATTAAACCGGTGAATTTGTGTGCGAAAATACATAAAATGTTTCCATTTCATCCGATTCTGAAATCGTTCAGCACACTATTCCGTGAATTGCGTAGTTCCCGGGTGCCGATTCTTTTTGTTCTTTTCGGGATAATGATGGCTTATGGTTGAAAATAAGTTTAATAAAATAGTTGATAATATCAACTATTTTATTATTTTTGAATTAATTTTATTGCTTGCTATGGAAAGAAAGAATATGCCATTGGGAATGATTTTTGGGAGGATCATGCAGGATATGTTCAGGGTGTTGAGAAAAAGAGCTTCCGAATCAGAAAGTATTATTTTGACCAATGAACAGTTTAGCCTTTTGCATGTTATAAACATGCGGAAAGAAAAAAGCGTTCAGCAGGATTTTGCCAATATGCTGGGAAAGGATAAATCGGCCATTCTGCGTTTGATTGATTCGTTGGAAAATAAAGGATTGGTTGTGAGAGTGGCCGATACCAACGACCGCCGCAAAAATTGTCTGGAACTGACAGAAGCGGGGAAAGAGCTTAACGAGCGGTATATGAAAATGGAGGAGCAAATATCCAATGAATTAACCAATGAAATATCCGAATCCGACATGGAAGCTTTTTACCGGGTTGTATTAACAATCTGGACGAACATGGAAAAAATCTAAATTTTTTTAAATAAATAGTTGACATTATCAATAATTGACAATTTAAACAATTTATGAAGAATGAAATTATAGTAGCAGGAATGACACTTCTCTTGTTATTTAACGTCCTGATGATTGATGCTCAAAGGCCCTTGACATTAAAGGAATGTATCAATTATTCAGACCAGAATAACAGCAAGGTGAAAATCGCGAAGTACGATGCCGATGCGTCGAAAAAGCGGATAAACGAACAAGTGGGGGCCTATTTGCCTCAGATCAATGGTTCTGGTTCGGTCGACGATAACCTGAAACTGACTTCCGTACTTATACCAGCCCAATTTTTTGGTGGTGAGGCTGGAACTTTCATGGCCATGTCGTTTGGATCGAAGTATTCGTTGGCAGGGGGAGTCCAGCTTACTCAAAAGTTGTACGATATGCCCGGCATTCTGGCCATCCGGTCGGCAAAGGTCAGTGGCGAGCTGTCTGATTACAATCTTCAGAAGACCAGTGAACTGTCGGTTTATAACATCAGCGTGGCTTACTATCAGACTATGATCATCCAGATGCAGATGAATGTGTTGAAATCGAACCTGAAAGCATCCGAAGAGTCGTTGAAGTCGATTGAGCTGAAGTACGCCAATGGAATGGCCAAAAAGATCGATGTCGATAAAATCAGGGTGAATTGCAACAATACCCGGTCGCAATTGCAGCAAGCGGAGCTGAATTACGCTCAGTCGCTTAATACCCTGAAATTTCAGATGGGAATGCCGGTCGACAGTGCTCTGGTGTTGGCCGACATCAACCTGAATGATGGTTTTGAATCGTTCGAAAAGGTCAATAATGAATATCGGATCGAAAATATGGTCGATTATAAGATTCAGAAAACCAATTACACCCTTTCGGAAGTAGAGAAAAAACGAACGATGGCTTCGTTTCAGCCAACCTTGTCGTTTTACAGCAACTACAATGTGAATGCTTACCGCAAGAAGTTTAATTTCTTCGAAGCCGATCAGGACTGGTATCCCAGTTATGGCTTTGGCGTAAAGCTGACCGTACCCATTTTCGACGGGCTTCAGCGTGTGCAACGGGTCGCTCAGAGCGAACTGAATGTGAAGAAAGCACAGGAAAACATCCGGTACACCGAGCAGTCCATTAAGGTTGATATTTCAAACTACGAGACACGGTATCAGAATGCGCTGGCCAACATCCGGAAAGAGAAAGAGAATCTGGAACTGGCCGAAAGTGTTTATAAAAATACCCAGATGGAATACAAACAGGGAACCAGCACCACGCTCGACCTCATTCAGTCCGAAAGTTCGTACATGGTGGCGCAGAATACCTATTTCAACAAGCTTCTCGATCTCTACATAGCCCGCATCGATCAGGAAAAAGCAAAGGGCTCGCTGACTGATTTTATCAATAGACAGAAATAATTACCATAAGAAAAAGAAATGTAAAAGATAGAAATCGTATGAAACGAACATGTTGCCACTCAAAAACCACAAGTATGATATTAATTTTCAGCAACATGGAGTTTCATACTGCCATTTAAAAACAAATTAATGTAGTATGAAAAAGTTTATTACCATAGCTGTTATAGTTTGTTTGGCAGGCCTCATTTTTTGGAGGTTAGCAAGCAACAAAGAAAAAATAGACGCAACAAAAAACATCAAGACCGATCTTTCGTATGTGTCGGTTAATGTTGCCAAAGCTCAGAAAATGTCGCTGAACGACAGTTTAAAACTGATTGGTTACCTCGATGCTTTTTCGGAAGTGGATATTGCGGCTGAAGCGTCGGGTGTTATCACCTCGTTGAATGCTGATCTTGGCGATGTAAAAGCAAAAGGGAGCGTAATTGCCACCATCGACGATAAACTGAAACAGTTGGCTGTTCGCAAAGCCAAAGTCGATCTTGATAAAACAACCAAAAACCTGGAACGGTACAAAAACCTGTATAATGGAGGAACGGCCACCGAACAGCAACTCGACGACGCCCAAACCCTTTACGACAACGCGGTCATTCAGTTGGAACAGGCCCAGAAGCAGTTGGACGATGCGACGGTGAAAGCTCCGATTGCCGGGGTTATTAGCCGAAAAAATGTTGAAAAAGGAGAATTTGTCAACATGGGTAGTCCCATGGTGACCCTGGTTGATATTTCCCGTTTCAAGATCAAACTGAATGTTTCAGAATCCAATGTTTATCAGTTAAGTAAAGGTGATTTGGCAACTGTTACCACCGATGTGTATCCCGGGGTGAAATTTGAAGGAAAAGTGAGTTACATCAGTTCCAAAGGCGACGATACGCACAATTACCCGGTAGAGATTGAGATGGTGAACAGCAAGGAATATCCGCTGAAATCGGGGACTTTTGCCAATGTATTGATCCGTTTGCCGGTAAGGGCTGAGGCTCTTTGCATTCCCCGGCAGGCCATTCTGGGGGGTATCAATGATGCCAAAGTTTATGTTGCTGAAAATGGCAAAGCCACTTTGCGTCCGGTTACTGTTCGTGGGGGAAACGATCGCTTGGTTGAGGTGGTTTCCGGGTTGAATGAAAACGAGCAGGTGGTTGTGAACGGCCTCATCAATCTGGCCGATGGCAAAGAAATTAAAATCATCGAATAACGAGTTGCCGTATGTCAATAACTGAACTCTCGATAAAGAGGCCAACACTGATCGTGGTGATCTTCACGGTGCTGGCCATTCTGGGTATCGGTTCTTATACCCAGTTGAATTACGATTTGATACCCAAGCTGAATTTTCCCATGTTAAGCGTGGCAACGGTTTATCCCGGCGCCTCGGCCAATGAAGTGGAAAGTACGGTTACGAAAAAACTCGAAGATGCCCTTTCGTCGCTTGAGGATGTGAAGCACATTGAATCAACTTCGCAGGAAGGCCTTTCTATGATTACTATTACCCTGGAAGCAAGTACCGATGCCGATAAGGTAGTTCAAAATGCGCAGCGAAAGATTAATACCATTGCGGGTACCTTGCCGGTTGGGGTAAGAGCTCCTTCGGTCAATAAATTTTCTTCGGATGAATTGCCGGTACTGAAGCTAAGTGTCACCGGGACAATCCCGCCAACCGAATTGTATCAGCTTACCAGCAATCAGCTTACCCAGCAATTTGCCAAGTTGAAAGGGGTGGGGCAGATATCGATTGTTGGTGGAAATGAGCGTGAGATCCGGATCAACATCAACAAGGCGAAGCTCGATGCGTATAAAATTTCGATCAGCCAGATCTATCAGTCTGTGATGGCTTCGAACGTGGAGCTTCCTACCGGAAAAATTGAAAGAATACCCAGCAATACACCGTACGGTTACTGGGAAAGGTGAAGTCGCTCGAAGAGATGCGGAATATTACCGTTGCCAAAACTATGAGCGGAAGTTACGTGAAGCTCAGCGATGTAGCCGAGGTGGTGGATGGCATTGCCGAACAATCTTCACTGAACCGCATCAACGGGCAAAATGCCATTGGTTTGATCGTCTCGAAACAGAGCGATGCCAACACGGTGGATGTTTGTAAAAAGGTAAAAGAAGAGATCAAAAAGATTGAACAACAGTATGCTTCCAGTGGAGTAAAATTCTATGTGGGGTCTGATAATTCTGACTATACAATGGCTTCAACCCGTGCAGTGATGGAAGATTTGATGCTGGCCATTCTGATTGTATCACTGGTGATGTTTGTTTTCCTTCACAGCATACGAAATTCGCTGATTGTGCTGGTTTCAATCCCGGCATCCATTATTTCGGTGTTTATCGGGATGTATATTTTCAATTTTTCGCTGAACCTGCTTACCCTGATGGCCCTTTCGCTGGTGATTGGCATTTTGGTCGACGACTCCATTGTGGTACTCGAAAACATTACCCGCCACTTAGAAATGGGAAAAGAGAAGCGGCTTGCGGCACTGATCGGACGATCTGAAATTGGGTTTACCGCAGTGGCCATTACCCTGGTCGATGTGGTGGTATTCCTGCCCTTGTCGCTGGTGTCGGGAATGATTGGAAATATGCTCCGTGAATTTTCGCTGGTGGTGGTTTTTTCTACCTTAATGAGCCTTTTTGTCTCGTTTACAGTCACTCCGTTGCTGGCTTCCCGCTTCGGAAAAGTACAGAAAAATACAAAGGAGACAGCCATTGGGCGTTTCTCTTTGGCAGTCGAAAGCATCTACAACAGCATCCGTTCAGCTTACGAGTCTCTGTTAGGTTGGGGATTGAACCACCGGCGTTGGGTTTATGCCATTACCCTGGCCATCCTGATTGGTGCCTTTGCATTGCCCGGTATGGGTTTGATTGGTATGTCGTTTATGAACGATGGCGACCAGAGCGAATTTATTGTAAAAATTGAAGGAGAACCACAAAATACACTTTATCAGACCACCCAGCTTACCCAGCAGGTGGAGGAAATCTTGATGAAACAACCCGAGGTGGTAAAGGTCTTCTCGAATGTGGGCTATGCCGGATCGACTGCCGGTGCCAGTATGAACGCCAATAACAAGGCTGAAATTACCGTTGACCTGGTGCCCAAGGAGCAGCGGTCGATGGGGGTTGCTGAATATGCCGCCAAAGTAAAGACGATGATCCAGGAAATTCCCGGCATCAAAGTGACATCCACGCCTATCTCAATGATGGGTGGAGGCGCAACCGATGCGGCCATTCAGGTGCTTCTTCGTGGTCCCGATGTGGAAGGGCTTTTCCGTGTGGGCGACAGTGTGAAAGCAGTTATGCGGCAGATTCCCGGCATCAACGACGTAACCTTTTCAATCGATAAGAGCAATCCCGAAATGCAGATCAAAATCAACCGCGAAAAGATGGAACAACTTGGGTTGAATGTGCAGCAGGTTGGAAGTACCCTGAACTTTGCTTATGCCGGGAATACCAACCTGAAATTCTCGGAGGGCGACCAGGATTACGACATCAATGTGATGCTCGATCAGTTCGATCGTAAAAACATCAACGACCTTGGGGCCATTACGTTTCTGAACAATCAGGGCAAACCGGTTCAGCTTGGCAGTTTTGCCACTATAACCCAGTCGTTGGGCCCCAACAAGCTCGAACGTTACGACCGTATTTCGTCGTTGTATGTGAAGGCATCGGTTTTTGGCAGACCCACAGGAACAGTTGGTAGCGAGGTAAAGCAAGCTATTGCACAAAAGGTGAAGCCGGGCAATGTTGATATTACCATGAAAGGCCAGATGGAGAGCATGATGGATGCTTTTAAGAGCCTTCTTACAGCATTACTGGCTGCCATTATTTTTGTTTACCTGGTGATGGTTGCGCTCTACAACTCATACCGTTACCCATTTGTGGTATTGTTTTCCATTCCGGTTGCGGTGGTTGGTGCCTTTCTGGCACTGGCATTATCGGGTGAATCCATGTCGATTTATGCCATGATTGGCATGATCATGCTGATTGGGTTGGTCGCAAAAAATGCAATCTTGCTGGTCGATTTCACCAACAAGTTCAGGGCCGAAGGGCATTCGGTTTTCGATTCACTGGTTGAAGCCGGGAAGGAGCGTCTTCGCCCGATATTGATGACCACACTGGCCATGGTATTTGGTATGATGCCTATTGCACTGGCTACCGGTGCCGGTGCCGAGAGCAAGAACGGCATGGCATGGGTAATCATTGGCGGTTTGTTAAGTTCACTTTTACTAACCCTGGTTTTGGTACCAGCGGTTTATATGACTTTCGAAAAATACGCCTCAAAATTTAGCCGGAAGAAAAAGAAAGAGCTTCCGGTTGTATAATGTTAAAAATTTGATTCTAAAGCCGCTTTTCCCAATTGTGGGAGGAGCGGCTTTTTCGGCTATTCTTTCCAGACCAGAACTCCGGCTGTTTTGATGGTTTTCTCTCCAATCAGTATCTTATCGGTTGGTTTTAGCTTGACTTCGTAAGGAACATCCGAATAATTGACAGCAATGCCAAAGCCATCGCGGTGTTCAACAATAACGCCGGCAGGGTAGTTTTCAACAGCTATCTTTTGTTGATTAAACAACTTCGAAAGTACATCTTTTTCGAGTGTTCCCTCTTTACTGTCTGCACCAATATAGGTCACGGTTCCTTTGCCCAGTTTCCGGCTGATGATGGCCGGGGTGCCTTCATAAAAATCGCCTTTGTAAGTAGCCCAGGTTTCGGTTCCGGGTCTTGGATTTAACAGTTCTCCCCAGCTTGTCCATGCATAATCGTTGTTTTGAAAGTTGATCAGGTTCTGGGCCTGTGGCATAGGAAGATCATACGATTTGATTTCAGCCCCGATTAAATCGTAAATGGGCTGGGCAAAAGGAGCTTCCCATAAATGTCCCTGCCGATCCTGGTGGCCTGTGCGACAAGTTAGTATAAGGTTTCCACCCTGTTCGGAATAACGGGTTAGCTTCGCGATCAGCTCTTTGTCGATTTGCTGGTAAGCAGGAATAACCAGAACCGGATATTCGTTGAAGTTGGTGGTGTCGCGCACAAAATCGACCGGGGCACCAAATGATTTCAATGCCCTGTAATATTTGTTGAAATGTTCCAGCGTATTCCACTCTTTGGTTTGTTTGTTCAGGTTGATTGCCATTACATTGTCGGCATTGAAAAGGATACCCGTTTTTCGTTGCAGGTACTCTTTGGGCAGAGCTGCTTTTGGGGAATCGTAATTTTTGCGCAATAGTTTGA
>Ga0116170_10006249_pt1 | contig 10474 bp, 6 predicted proteins | sample AD_JPNHW1_MetaG_FD_89797 | JGI IMG/M metagenome (GOLD analysis project Ga0116170, IMG submission 89797) | Active sludge microbial communities of municipal wastewater-treating anaerobic digesters from Japan - AD_JPNHW1_MetaG | ecosystem: Engineered > Bioreactor > Anaerobic > Digestate | place...
CGGCTGTGTTTTTCTTTGTCCCTTCCGCATCCGCTGAAATTGCAGCTATTGCTGCTGTCCCTGCAGTCTTTGTGATATCAGATTACTATGTCTTTGCCAGGAAATTACTATTGCCTGAGATACTCTTTGCTCTTCTGATAATAATGATAGTTGTGGCCCGGATATGGATTTAACCGGGTTACTATTTTATCATTGAAACAACACTGACACCTGATCCCTGATCTCCGTTACTGAATGCAAAGCAAAGGGTGTACAGACCTGTTTTGTTACAGAAGAAATCGACAGAACTGTATCTTTTTCCCGTGGATTTGTTGAAGGAAGAGATTAACTCTTTGTCTTCGTCAAAGATTGTAACATAGAGCTCGCCTTTAAATTCAACCGAATTGCAAAGCGAAAACCTGTACTTCATATTCTTCATGAGGTACATATTTGCTTTGTAAACCGGTGAGGCAATCTCAGGTGAAGCCTTTGGCAGCTGCACCCTGAAATCCTTTAAGTAAGCCGTGTTGTCGCCGGCTGTAAGAACACATTTGCTAACGAGTTCATCAGCAGAAGTCTGGCATTTGCCTGTTAAGGGAAGGGCAAATAAAACCATTACCAGTATGAAAAACCTACACTTCATATTATTCTCCCGAAATTAGTTTGTTTCTGATATCCAATGTTAATCCGATAATCTTATTAAGCTGGTCGTCGGTCATCTCAACGATGCTCTCTTCTTTTTGTATCAGCACCAGTCTGCCGTCCTGTTCCACAGTCTGCGGCTCCGCTACTTTATATGTGATTCTTATTTCACGGTACTGGTTGCCAAGTTGTTCCATCATATTATACAACCTGCTGTACTCCTTTGAGGTGTCCTTATAGGGCCTGAGCAACATCAGCAGATCGTTTAAGATAATCTTTTGTTCGCCTATCCTGTCTTTTAGTTTCTTATCGGGGGTACCTGTTACCACGCGACATGCAAAATACTGCCCTTCCAGCCAAACCCCCGTTATCATCAGTGCTGAGAGTGAACCCCTGTCATTACTCCTGAGGTATTCGTCAATCTTATTATATGCACTGACAGAAATATAAAGCAGGGAGTCAACATTGGTTCTGTTTACTGAAAGACGTTTTATAGACTCATAGTCAAAGAACTGTCCCACACGTAACCCGTCAGCAAGCTGCTTGATTGACGAGACTATTTCCAGCGAGTTACCGGTCTTCTCATACATATTGAGATAACCAAGATCGGCACCGAAAATTCCCAGCATCAGTGCTTTTTCATAATTGGTGGTCAGCTGATCGGATCCCTTTGTAGTGCAAATGAAGTCTGCAGAAAAAGGAACGGACAGCGTCTGAAGCATCGATGCAATCTCAACAGGTGAGGAGACATTCTGAACTATATCAGCTATTGCCTCTTCACTAAGTTTCTCTGACTCGGCAATGGTAACCGAATCAATGACCGGGAATGGTATTTCTCCCGTTTTCCTTGTATTATTTTTGCAGGAGCATACAACAATAAGAAGTATTATTACTGAAATCCTGGCAAATTTTCCTGTCATCAGGTTGTGTGTTAATACGCAAATGTAAAAAATTTGCTTGATTCTATCAAATTTCATCTTTTTTGAATTCTAATCTTTTCAATAGACTTAATAATCTTTGAAAGTGTCTCATAATAAAGCAGTAAATAAAGAATAACAACAGAAAAAAGCACCAGTGCAATATTAAAAGTGAAAGTGCCGATAGTATATCCTGCTATTTTTTTTACCGGTGAGAAACAATGGCACCTGAACTCAAGGGGTCTTACAGGGTATGGATCCTGGTATATCGGATCGATATTTTGAATAAGCCTGCCCTTGTATTCAAGTATCTTATTTGGTTCATAAACTTTTCTGACTATTTCTTCAAGCTTGTCATTATGATAGTTGTCGAAAAGCCTCCTGAGATCGTTTTTATATTCGGCAACATAACGATCCAATTCCTCATCAGCATTATTACTCTGTCTTACGAACAAATCGTTGATTTCCGCAAGATGTTTTCTGACTCTTTCTCCCAGGTCAACAGTAAACAGGCCGGTGGTCAGTGAATCTATCCCTGTGAAAGGAGATGCGAAATGATGATAACAAAGCCAGTTAAGCTCATTGGCTATAAGGTCAAGTTTTGGCTCCAGGTCAGCTGTTGCATTATTTTTCTTCTGTTCAATGCACTTATCAAGTGCTTCATTCAGTTTTGAAATACGATATACCGAATTAAAATCAGCCACGCTCATTTTTTTCTTCAGGTCAAATACCCGCTTATCGTATTCATTGTCTTTAGCCTGTTTTACCATAAGTGCCTCATATGTCCAGCGCGTTGGCATAAGTTCGGCAATAACCGGCACTTTGTCTATGTTACCTATCTGCCGGTTGAGCTTGTCAAAGGGGAACATGGCTCCGCTGAGAACCATCATAGGTATCATAAGCAGTGGGATGACAATATATATTGTAATGGCAGAGTTAAATCCTGACGAGATATTGAGGCCTATCATATTGGCGCAAAGAGAGGTTGTGAAAAGGGCGATCCAGTATGATCCGAACAGTCCTTTCACCCCAAGCATGGGGTTGGCAATTGCCAGGAAAAGGGTGGTCTGTAAAGCCGAAATAACTATCATCACCAGGATCTTGGCCACAAGATAACTGCTTCGGCTAAGGTGAAGAAAATGTTCACGTTTTATCATCTTCCTGTCGCGGAAGATCTCTTCAGCACTTACTGTCAGTCCCAGGAACAGGGAGACAATTATCGACATAAAGATGTATATGGGAAGGTTCTCATTCTCCCTGAAGATATAAACCGAGGAAGATGGATCGGCAATATATTTAATTATATATGACAGGATAAAGCCGAGAACCGGGGCTTCTAGGGCAATAAGCAGTATGTACTGCCTGTCGGCCAGTTTGCTCTTTATATCACGTCCCAGGTAGATTGCTGTCTGCTTAATCCATCCTGGTCTCCTGAGCGTTGAATAAGGAGGGGTTTTTTCTTCTGCAGGGACAGCAAATGAATACCTCTTCTTAAATGCCTCGGCCCATTCCGATGGCAAAACCTTTCTTCTTTCAGTATATTTCCCAAATTCATCAATAACCCTGCTTTCCAGGATGTCAAAAATGATCTCCGGGTTTACATTTCCACATGTGGGGCATTCACCTATATCGCTGTTTATCTGCGCGGCCAGAGTCTTGAAGTATATAACTGCCTCAACCGGATTGCCTGAATAAACAAGTTCCCCTTCCTGGTCAATAATTATTACCTTATCAAACCCCTTGAAGATTTCTGATGATGGCTGATGCACAACGGTAATAATGAGTTTACCCTTCCTGGCAAGATCATGCATAAGCTCCATAATGTTCTCCGAGTCGCGTGAGGAGAGGCCGGAGGTGGGCTCATCAAGAAACAATACCGATGGCTCCCGGATAAGCTCAAGTGCAATATTAAGTCTTTTGCGCTGTCCTCCGCTGATGGTCTTGTTGAGCAATGAACCAACTTTTACATTTCTTTTTTTATACAGACCCAGAGACTGGAGTGTCTGGTTTACCATTTCAGTCAACTCCTCTTTTGTCTTATCTCCCGAGCATAATGCGGCCGAATAGTAAAGATTCTCGAAGACAGTCAGATCTTCAACAAGCAGATCGTCCTGCGGTACGTAACCTATAACTCCTTCAAGATCCGATTCCGGTGAAAAAATTGAAATGCCGTTTATCCTTATCTCCCCATAACGCGGTTGGATAAGCCCGCTCAATATATTCAGAAGTGTAGTCTTGCCCGATCCGCTGGACCCAAGAATGCCGACTATCTTCCCCTGGTCAGAACTGAAATTAAAATCCTTGATGGCAATAGTCCCATCGTCAAAGAAATGATAAACATGATCGGCAACGAATGTCAGCTTATGGGCCGACTGATCCTGGGAGAATTGGGAGATGATATCGCTGAAGTACATCGGAGCTTCAGGTGGGATAACAACCGAACTGCCGGGAGCAAAGGTATAGACCCTGTTTGTTGCCATGGGCAGGCCGTTAAGCAATATCTCTCCATTGAAGCTTCTCATGAAATAGAGGTTCACACTTTCTACCCTGAGAACAACAATGAATGGTTCCTTTTCACCGTTTTGCCCTGTCTGGCTGATACCGGTTGAGAAGACGTTTATTGAATTATCCTCAAAGGACTCCCTTTTTTCTTCGCGCATGAATTTCCACATTGTGTTGAACTCTGCCTCAGATATCCTGAATACCTCGGCAATGGTGTTCATTATGTTCATGCGCTGGGCAGTATACCTGTGGTCGGTATTTATCAGCTCAAAGCAATAGCTTAATACAATAACCTTCTGTTCCTGGGTAATTGTCTTATTTATGGTTTTACAAAGATTGAGGATCTTGACTGAGTCTTTAACCGAAGGCCGTACCGGTGTGAAAAATGTTACTGATTCCTGAATAGGCCCTGCATTTGCGAGAAAAAGATTCATGTACTCAACAGCGGCTTTTGAAGGCAACTGTTTTCTTAAAAACTCTGATACATACTCTTTCTCATCAGGAAGCATCCCCCCGTCCTGTTTTACAATAAGAGCAAACAACTCCATCAGCGCTCGCAGGATCTCCTCACTCATATCACAAAGGCAATTTTATTCATTAGGTATGCAACTAAGTTAGCAATTTAACTGCAAATAAAATATCCCTGAAAAAAGTGATTTATAAGACTCTTATCAGCATAGTTACAGCTAAATTATAAAAAAAGTATCTTTAGGTTTGTCTTTTAACCGCTTTACAGAGATTTCAAATCCAGTGCAACAGATATGTCAGGGATAAATAAATGTAAAAGTTGCCTGAGATACCCGTTAGTTATAACAATTATAAGCCTGAGGACTGCCAACCAACAAAGAGGAATTATGATACAGGCTTATTAATAAAACAGGGATGTTATATAATAATTAATATGCGTAAAATAAGCATACGGGCAGAGAATCAATATTATAAACATAAATTTTATCCTTCAGGCACAGCTTGAATGAAAGGCCAGTTCCTATCTTTTAGGGAAATATTAGTGTAAAAAAAAGACAATTTATACTGTTATTTGGAAAAAAAGTCCACCTTTTTCTTCTCACTTAATCCTAACTTGCTTATTGTATGGCATGAAGCAAAAAGATCGTGAAATAAGGAAGCTTAACAGGTTCATTTTATTCCTGGTCATTGGTCTTTTATGCGCGATTGTAATATTTGTGCTGATCGTTTTGTAAATAGTTAAACCTGAAAAATCACAATAAAAATCAGAAATAGTTGATATGTAAAAACAAAACAAACCCAAATTAATTAATCTATGAAAGAACTAATCAATGTAATTAAAAAGCACCCCGGGCAAAGGTTTTCCTGCCTGAGGGTATTGATGATGTTTGCTCTGCTGATGATTGCTTTGCCGGGCTTTTCACAGAATATCACTGTGAAGGGAAAGGTAACAGACAGTCAGACAGGGGAGACTCTGATTGGCTTAAATGTCATCGTTAAGGGGACAGTTCGCGGTGTTGTCACCGATGTTGATGGTAACTATGTAATGCCAAACTGTCCGCCCGATGCTGTTCTTCTGTTCACCTATGTGGGATATGAGCAGCAGGAGGTACCCGTTGAGGGAAGGACAACTGTTGATGTTGCAATGAAGACATCAAGCAGCATACTGGATGAAGTGGTTGTTATCGGTTATGGAACCGTTAACAGGAAGAACCTTATGGGATCTGTTACTTCTGTACAGGGGAAAGACCTTGCAAAGGTACCTGTAGCCCAGGCTGCAGAGGCTATCGTAGGTAAGATGGCCGGTGTGCAGGTTGTGGCAACAGAAGGTTCACCTGATGCTGATTTAAGTATTCGCGTGCGTGGAGGTGGATCAATTACTCAGAGCAACGCACCTCTGTATATTGTTGACGGATTCCCCGTATCGAATATTTCAGACATATCTCCAACCTCAATTCAATCAATGGACGTGTTGAAGGATGCTTCTTCAACGGCAATATATGGTGCGCGCGGTGCAAACGGTGTAATCCTTATAACAACCAAAAAGGCTGCTGAAGGTAAGACAAAGGTAAGTTACAGTGCATACTATGCCTTGAAAAAGTCTGAAAGCAAACTTAATACCATTAGCGTTCCTGATTATATGAGATGGCAGTATGAATATGCTCTTCTTGCAGACAAACTTTCAGGATATCAAAAAGCTTTCGGAAATTACCAGGACATTGATTTATTCGATAACCAGAAAGGAATTAACTGGTATGATCAGATTTTCGGGCATGTCGGAAAAACATTCAATCATGATTTAAGCGTTTCCGGTGGTTCTGATAAATCCAAGTTCCTCTTTACTTATGGTTCTGTTATGAGTAATGAGATCATGCTTAACTCAAGATACAGACGAGACAACTTCTCACTCAAGCTTGACCACAATCCGAATAAGAAGGTGACACTTTCTTTTAACATAAGATATTCTGACACCAAAATTTATGGTGCCGGAGGTACGGACCAGGGCAATGCCACACCAAATGACGCAAGACTTTTACAGGTCTTCCTTTATCCCGAGATACCATTTTCAAACCTTGGCTCCTATGACGAGGAAGAGATGACATCTTCGATGACACAACCTGTAAAATCTGTTAACGACAATGATAAACAGAGCTTCAGAAAAAGATTTAATCTCGGAGGAAGCTTCGCATGGGATCCGATCGAAAACCTGGAACTGAAAACCGAAGAAGGTATGGAATACTATACCACAAATAATAAAAGCTTCTACGGTCTTACAACATATTATATAAAAAATACACCTTCAACCCTTTATCAGGGTATGCCTGCTCTGGAAATTACTCAGAATGCAAGCAACACCCTGCGCAGCACAAATACATTAAGTTATGATTTCAAGAAAATTTTAAATAACGATAATCATTCCGTTAAGCTGTTGCTGGGTCAGGAAGTATTATTCACAACATCTAACACTGAGTTTAACCAGATCTGGGGTTTCCCAACATTCTTTACATCAAAGGAAGCTTATAAATTAACCGGTCAGGGATTTTCAAACGTTTACAGAGATACATTTAATCCAGACGACAAACTTGTGTCATTCTTTGGACGTGTAATGTATGATTACAAGAACAAGTACTCGCTGACTGCAACATACAGGGCCGACGGCTCAAGCAAGTTTGCAAAAGGAAACCGCTGGGGTTATTTCCCATCTGCTGCAGTAGCATGGAAAATCTCTGAAGAAGAGTTCATGAGGAATTTTACAGAACTCTCCCTTCTGAAATTGCGATTCAGCTATGGAGCTGCCGGTAATAATAATATCCCGTCAGGACAGATTGCACAGTCATTCGTATCATCAAGCACCACATATATTAACGGAGCTTCAGTTTTTTGGTCACCTTCCACTACAATGGCTAATCCTGATCTTACATGGGAAACAACCTATACAAGAAACCTTGGATTGGATTTTGGCTTATTCAGAGACAGATTCACGGGTAGTGTGGAATATTATTAAAACACAACTGATGATATTCTTATGCAGTTCCCGACTTCAGGTACAGGATATGATTATCAGTTCAGGAATATTGGTAAGACAAGGAACAAAGGGTTTGAAGTGACGTTAAATACCGTTCTGTTTGACAAAAAGAACTTCGGACTTAACCTTGGGTTTAATATAAGTTTGAATAAGAACAAGATTCTTTCGTTGGGAATGAATGACCGTCAGATGGATTCTGGTTGGGCTTCTACTGAAATACATAGCGACTATGTTGTTAAAAAGGGAGGATCTGTCGGCGAGATGTCGGGTTATATAAGCGACGGAAGATATGAGGTATCAGATTTCTCTGGTTATGATGGTACTAGCTGGTTACTTAATACCGGTGTGGCTACCGATAAAGATGTCATTGGCAACAGTGCTGTCCGTCCCGGTGGTATGAAGCTAAAAGATGTTTCCGGAAATGGAAATGTATCAACGGAAGACTGTGTCGTAATAGGTAATAACAATCCAAAACACACTGGTGGTTTTTCTATCGATGGCCGTTTATATGATTTTGATTTCTCAGCAGTATTTAACTGGAGCTATGGGTTTGACACCTACAATGCCAACAAGGTTGAATTTACAACAGCAAGAACCCAGTATGAGAACATGATTGATATAATGGCTGAAGGCAAAAGGTGGACAAATCTTGACCCTGCTACAGGAACAATAGTAAACGATGGTCCTACTCTTGAGGCAATGAACGCTAACACCACAATGTGGTCTCCGTTCATGTCAAGGCGTGTTTTAAGCAGCTGGGCTGTGGAAGACGGATCTTTCCTCCGCCTGAACAACCTATCTGTTGGTTACAATGTTCCTACAGACCTGCTTAAGAAAGCTTACATCCAAAGTCTGAGGATATATGCAACCGCATATAATGTATTTGTCCTTACTAAATATTCAGGTCTTGATCCTGAGGTTTCAACAAGGAGATCATCCGGATTGACACCGGGGATTGATTATTCTGCATATCCAAAGAGCAGACAGATCACTTTTGGTGTAAACCTTACTTTTTAACCTGATATAAGCATATGATTATGAAAAAAGTAATATATCTGATTAGTTTAATTTTTGCATTCTCTCTGGCAGGATGCGAAAAATATCTGGATGCTCCTTCCAAGTCAACACTTGACGAATCAGTCATTTTCTCAAATGCTGACCTGGCAGAGATGGCCGTAGTTGGGATTCTTGATCCAATGGGAGCCACCAATTCATACAGGGGCAGGTTCCTTACTCATTATGGTGCCAATACTGACGTTGAATGGCTTAATGCATCAAATGCAGCAAGCGCAAGATCCGACCTCAGCCGTTATGTGAATCTGGCAACAAATACTGATATGAATGGTACAAACAATGTCTGGGCTCAAAATTACCTTGGCATTGAACGTGCAAATATTTGCATCCGTGGACTGAGGGCATATGGTAATGTTTCTGCAAATCCGGAGCTGGCTCAGTTGCTGGGTGAAGCACTTACATACAGGGCAATATATTATGCCGACCTTGTAAAAGCATGGGGCGATGTACCGGCAAGATTCGAGCCTATTTCAGGCGAAACGATGTATATTGCCAAGTCAAGCCGTGATGTCATTTACAAACAGATCATAGCCGACCTGAAAGAAGCAGAAGACTATCTTGCATGGCCGCTTGAAACATCAAGAACATCAACAGTTGAAGTGGCAAACAAGGCATTTGCAAAAGCATTGCGTGCCCGCCTTTGCCTTGAAGCTGCAGGATATTCCCAGTACCCGACTACTGACGGTGGCTCTGAATTAAGAAGAAGTGCAGATCCTGAACTTGCGGTCAGCGTGTTATATCCTATTGCATTGCAGGAGTGTAAAGACGTTATCACCAGTGGGAAGGCAAGTCTTTCAGGAACCTTTAAGAGTTTCTGGGTGACTGTCTGCCAGGAGACTGGCGTGGCTGGCGGCGAATCATTGTGGGAAATACCTTTTGCATCAGGCCGTGGCCGTGTAGCTTATACTTTTGCAGTAAAGCATAATAGCGCTGATCAGTTCACAGATCAGGCACAGGGTGGTGTTTTTGGCCCTCTTCCAAATCTGTTCTACGATTATGATGTGAAGGATACCCGTCGCGATGTAACATGCGTTCCTTATTTCTGGGGTACAGCAGTAAGCGGCATTTCAAAACAGGTACTCTCTGAAGGTACCGGCACTCCTACAGTAAATAAATGGAATTTTGGCAAATACCGTTATGAATGGATGACCAGAAAAGTCACTTCCACAAACGACGATGGACTTAATTTCGTCTATCTCCGTTATGCTGAAGTACTTCTGATGGCTGCTGAAATCGAGAATGAGATAGGAACACTTGATAATGCCAAAGGCTATCTGAAACAGATACGTCAGAGAGCATTTGCACAAAGCGACTGGCCAGTCAAGGTAGATAGCTACCTGGCTGCAATCACCGACAAAGACAAAATGTTCACAGCCATTGTAAATGAACAGGGTTATGAATTTGCAGGCGAAATGCTGCGTAAACAGAACCTTATACGGTGGAACCTTCTGGGTACCAAACTGGCTGCTGCAAAAACCAAAATGACTGCTCTCAGCAACATTTCCGGTGACTACTCTGATGTTCCGTCAACAATTTATTACAAGTACGCTACTGACGGTATCACTCTTCAGATCTATGGATTAAACAGGGGAGAAACAGCTGATATGTCAGGAAGCTACCCGTATACTGCAACTTTTGTGAGCCCGACAAAGCTCGACGCTACAAAGATTGCCTCTCTTTACACCAACGACCCGGATAAATACCAGTTCTGGCCAATCTGGCAGGTGTTTATCGATGGCAGCAACGGAATGTTGAAAAACGACTATGGCTACTAACAATATTAAATTGTTACAAATGAAAAAAATACTAATAAATATAGGTTTACTTATCGGGTTGTTTACAGCATTCTCACTGAATGCCTGTAAAG
>Ga0116170_10006250_pt1 | contig 10474 bp, 7 predicted proteins | sample AD_JPNHW1_MetaG_FD_89797 | JGI IMG/M metagenome (GOLD analysis project Ga0116170, IMG submission 89797) | Active sludge microbial communities of municipal wastewater-treating anaerobic digesters from Japan - AD_JPNHW1_MetaG | ecosystem: Engineered > Bioreactor > Anaerobic > Digestate | place...
AATTAAGCTATGATCTCAGATATAACGCCAGCGCCGACCGTTCTGCCGCCCTCGCGGATAGCGAAACGGAGTTCTTTTTCAAGAGCGATAGGCATGATGAGTTCGACGACGATCTGGACGTTGTCGCCGGGCATGATCATTTCCATGCCTTCAGGAAGCTCTATAGCGCCTGTAACGTCAGTTGTTCTGAGGTAGAACTGAGGCCTGTAACCCTTGAATATCGGTGTGTGGCGGCCGCCTTCTTCTTTTGAAAGTATGTAGACGGAACCCTTGAATTTCGTGTGGGGTTTTATCGAGCCGGGTTTAGCGAGAACCTGGCCGCGTTCGATTTTTTCCTTGTCAACGCCGCGGAGGAGGAGACCAACGTTGTCGCCGGCCTGACCTTCGTCGAGGAGTTTTCTGAACATTTCAACGCCGGTGACGACCGTTTTGCTTGTGAGTTCTGTAAGACCTACGAGCTCGACTTCTTCTCCGACTTTTACTATGCCGCGTTCGATTCTACCGGTAGCGACCGTTCCGCGACCCGTGATCGAGAACACGTCTTCGACTGGCATAAGGAAGGGTTTTTCGGTTTCGCGCTGAGGCATCGGAATGTAGCTGTCAACGGCGTCCATGAGGTCCATAATGCCTTTGCACCATGGGCTGTCATAATTTCCAGCCGTAGCTTCTTCCATCGCTTTGAGGCCCGATCCGCGGATAATGGGGATTTCATTTCCGGGGAATTCATATTTGATGAGAAGTTCGCGAACTTCGAGTTCTACGAGGTCGAGAAGTTCTTTATCATCAACAATGTCTATTTTGTTAAGGAATACGATTATTCTGGGAACGCCGACCTGACGGGCGAGCAATATATGTTCGCGGGTCTGGGGCATCGGGCCGTCAGCGGCCGAAACGACGAGGATAGCGCCATCCATCTGTGCGGCGCCGGTGATCATGTTCTTGATGTAATCCGCGTGGCCCGGGCAGTCAACGTGAGCGTAGTGACGATTTTTCGTCTGATACTCAACGTGAGCGATAGCGATGGTGATACCGCGTTCGCGCGATTCGGGAGCTTTATCTATGTCGTAGAAGTCTTTCGCGACCGCGAGACCCTGATTTGACAGTATCTTCGTGATAGCGGATGTTAATGTCGTTTTACCATGGTCAACGTGGCCGATCGTACCTATGTTAAGATGGGGCTTATTTCTCTCGAATTTTTCTTTTGCCATTTTAAAACTTCCTCCTCAACTTGACAAAGCTTTTTGTTTGTTTTTTTGGTATTTTTTGAAATTTCCGGCCGAATTATTGAAACTCGACCTATGTTAAAAAGCCCACCATCGGTATTGAACCGATCACCTTATCCTTACCAAGGATACGCTCTACCATCTGAGCTAGGTGGGCTTTTGATAAAAAAAGATGGGGAGAGAAGGATTTGAACCTTCGAAGCCCGAAGACGACGGATTTACAGTCCGTTCCCTTTGACCACTTGGGAATCTCCCCATTTTAAAGCCGACAATGGGACTCGAACCCGCAACCCTCGCATTACAAATGCGATGCTCTACCAATTGAGCTATGTCGGCCAGTAAAAATTAGCAAAAATTTTTATTGGTGATATTATACCATAAGCAGATAATTAAGTAAACCTCAAATTTAACAAAAAAACTACTAAATATGATTAAATAATTTAAAATAGATTAAATATATTTGTTTTTTGGACCTATAATCATTATTGTTTGCCAATTCGATGTTTTTTGCTTTTATAACTGCGGGTTGGCATGTCTATATATAATACATCATTAAAAAAGCTTTGGCCGGCTCACGGCAGCGGTTTGGTTTTCGGTTGAGAGTTCACATATAAGGTCTTAAAAATACAATGTTTCAGGAATAAAATACCGAAGAACCGCTTTAAATGGCTTATTGTTTCCTTGAAATTATATGTGACTTCAATATTTTTATGACGCCGCACTGCGTGGCCGCGAAAATATACGGTCCTATCTGGTCCATTGCTATTCCGTAGCCTTTGAGGATGAGCTCCTTCGATATGCCGTTACCTTCATACGCCACCGAGCAATAATCCAGCTTGTCATAGGTGTAAATTTTTCTCAGCATCCAGATGCCGTCCGATGAAGAGTCGGCCATTGACGCAGCCGTCTCTAAAAGTTTGATGTTAGCATTGCCGAATCTTGTAACGACCTGCCTTCCGTTATCCCTTATCCGCAGGGCGCCGCCATGGTCCGCGACGATCTTTCCGCATACGCATATCTCGCCCGTGCCTGAAATGAGAGTTATGGAGTTTACGTTCTCGAAGGCCGCTTCAGGTATTTCGGGATAACTCCACTGGCTTCCGTCGAAATATGCCAGCGATTTTGGATCGCCGAAACCAAGGCCCAGATAAAATCCCTCTTTTACAGGCAATATCGCCGTGACGGGCGCCCTGCCTTCCGATGAAGTCACATCATAAGTCGTTAAGCTGTCATTTTCGAGAGGCTCGAACTTGGAGACCGCGAGGTCCGTTCCGATAATTGCGCATCTTGACGATACAGGTCCGTGCGCGTCGCCGAACCCCGCTATCGTGCCCCTGCCCTTAAGCCTTGCGAGCGAGGTGCAATTATTGGAGGGCAGCCCGCCGTCCTTAGTTATTTTTACGATGCCGCCGTCCTTGAATATCAATATTCCTGAATGTTGCGTTCCGATGATCACGTTCCCCGTATCGTCGGACGCTATCGTGTTTACGTTCGCGTCGTCCATGTCGCCGCTCATTTTGACCGGTATTTCCATTCCGGCCCTGTAGCGGCGGAGGCCCTGATAGTCGCCTATATAAAGATCGTCCCCTATTGCTTTTATAGTGTTGACCTTTCCAAGAAATATAGTTTCGATGGGTTTTCCTTCCATTACGGCTTCATGTCGCTCATAGCGGAAAAGTCCGCCGCCGGTCGCGGCGTAAATATAGCTCTTCGTAGACAACACCGCGTTGATGGCGTTCGAGATAAGCGGCGAATTATCCGTGTTGAATGTTATGAATTTGTCGCCGTTATAAAGCGATAATCCGGAGTTCTTCGTTCCGATGAAAAGTCCCGGCCCGAAATCAAAAGGGTCCGTGAATGTTGTTGCTTTCAACAACCCTTCGTCGGCCTTGAATTCGGCCTGCGTAATTCCGAGTTCCGCGGCCGCCGTTTTAAATGTCTCATTATTGAAGAGCTTTTCGACGCTCGCGGTAACGATGGCGACGCCGTCCTTGCTTTGTTTAAAGCTCACGCCGGGGACCTTCATCGTCAGAAGCCCCGCAAGCTGCGCGGCGTTATTCGGCGTTTTTGAAATATTCATGATGAACGCCGGCGGGATCTCCATGCGGTCGAACTCAAAACAGGTAAGCCAGTTTTCGGGCAGCCCGTCATCCTTCGCCAGGTGTTTCGTCCGCCCGTCGGCGTATAAAATGTATAGCCCCTCGATGGAGAGTATCGCGATATCCGTGCCTTTTCCGCTCTTGTTTTCGGGGTGTTTCGGATTGCTGAACTCACTTATTCTGGTGACGCTTTTGAACGGTTCGCCCATGAATTTGACCTCTTCGAAATTATGTAGATCGGCGGTTTTGAAAACGCCCGTCTCGGTCCCGAAGAATAATATCTTTTCCCGGTTGATGAAAATTGAATTGACCCTGCCGCAATCGACGCCCTGGGAAAATTTCGTGACCGTCGCTCCGATCGAACTGTGGCTTGAAACTACGAAAAATCCGGTATCGGTCCCGGCGTAAACGTCCCGCTCGTCCGCGCAGAGCGAAAAAACCGCGCCGGCCGGCATATTGTGTTCTCTGGTCGTAAATGTCTTTATCTCGCCCATGCAACCCTGGCCGGGCCTTGAAAGAAGGGTCAGGCCGGAGTTCGTGCCGATAGCGAGGATGTCGTGGCTATCGATATATATCATTGAAAGTACCGAGTCGGAGGGTATTTTCGGCGCCGTAAGAAGCGGCGTCGCGCGTCTTCCGTCGAATACGAATACTCCTTCGCCGCCCGTTCCGATAAATAAAAGTTTGTCTTTAGCGTCATACGCGAGGCAGGTTATATTTTTGGCGGTGAGACCGCAGCTTTCACCGATGGTCTTGAAAATGAAATCGTTGTAGTCATAATTGATCGCCCGCGCGGAAGAAAAAAGCGGAGAGAAAAGGAATATAATTAAAATGTAATAAACTAAAAACGATTTTTTTCGTTTCATAAAAACTTCCTTTAAGGCGCTAACCGCCTCGGGCTTTAAACTGAAGCATATTGATTTCATGTTGTTTTTACTGCGTATCGTAGTTCAATTCGCGTTTTTTGAAGCATGAGACTGCGGCGGCGTAGAAAAGGGCGGTAGTGATAAGGGCGAGAACCGCGTGATAAGCTTCGAATGCGCCGAACGTGCCCGTCGCCATTTTGATGAGGAACCTCACCGGCGGGGCGATGTAATTGAACGCGCCGTCGGGCTGGGCCAACGAGAACAGAAGCAAAGTGACGCACGCGGCGATAGCGTTCTGGCTTCCGGTCACGATCTTCGAGAAGAACGCCGTTATCGCGACAGTCATTGAAAGTATCAAAAATATGGGGATGAGCCGAAAAGACGCTTCAGGTAACGAATAAACCTTTCCGGTCGTCGTCAGAAAATAACATGGAATGAATAAAGCAAGCAGGAAAATGCAGTCGAGAATAATCGCCGCAAGTATTTTTCCGCTCAAATATTCCCTTCTCGTGATATTTTTCGTGATGAGCTCGTAAATTCTCGGTCCGGCGTCGCGCGCGGCAAGCCTCAGCGTCGTGAAAAACCCTGACGCGCAAGCGAATATTCCAAGCCACATATATACTTCCTCTGGCGTTCTGAGCCAGTACATATACTCAAGGAAGAACACGACCATGCCGGCGATGAGAGCTTCAAAATAAAGCCCCGTCGAGCGGATATATTCGATTAACGTGAATAGCGCGAGCCTGTATGAATTCATTAAATTGCCTTGTAAATTAAATTAAATTGAAAAAAATTTTTTTTCGTGATTCGATTTTTTTATATGCTATGAAAGCGTTTTGGCGTCGTTTCTTTTATGTATCTAATTTATTTAGTATTCATTTTCAGATGCGCGCCGTAAAATTCGTCGAGCGATCTCTTCGCGGGGCCGAATTCGTTTATCGTTATTCCCGCGCCTAAAAGCTTGTTCAGAAGCGCTTCTTTCTCGCCTTTTTCCATTTCGGCCAGGATGTAGCGGCCTTCGCCTGCCGGCTCTATCTTATGCCCTGAAAACAATCTCTCATGCCTGTCCGCCGTGAAACCGGAAATGTCGATATAATATTTTCCGCGCTCGCTCAGAAGTTCTCTCATCGGGCCGTACACCGGGACCTTTCCGGCGTCCATCAAAGCTATGTGAGTGCAGACTTTTTCGGCGTTCGAAAGATCGTGCGAACTGACTATAAGGCTTTTTCCGGCCGTTTTAAGCTTGATTATCATATCGCACAGTTCGGCCTGGCCCGCCGGGTCCAGATTTGAAAAAGGCTCGTCCATTATGACTATTTCCGGATCGGTTATCATGGCCTGGGCGATGCCGATGCGCTGGAGCATGCCGCGTGAATATTTATTCATGGTCTTATCGGCGTTATGCGACATATCAGTGAGCTCAAGCAGTCCGGCGGTTTTAGCTTTGGCGTCTCCGTCATTTTTTCCTGATATCCGCGACAGATGGTAAAGATATTCCCTTCCGGTGAAAAGCAGGTGAAATTCAGGCTTGTCCGGCACATATCCGACGCTGCCGGAAATTTCGGACGGCGCTTTTCCGAGGACCGATACGCTGCCGGAGGTCGGATTTAAAAATCCCATGATAGTTTTTATGAGAGTGGTCTTGCCGGCTCCGTTCTTTCCGATGAGCCCTAATACGGAACCGGCCTCGAATAAAAGATCAACGCCCGAAAGAGCCTCGCGGGCGTTATTGAACCTTTTATGCAACGAATCTATTTTTATTATTGCGATGTCTTTATTTGTCATAATGGCGCGGCTACTTATTTCTGATGGTTCTGCCTCGCGTATTCGTAAGCGATGATGCCGGCCGTGACCGAGACGTTGAGCGAATCGAACGGGACGCTCATGGGAATTTTTATAAGGCGGTCGATCTTGGCCGCGCTCTTTCCGGTAAGGCCTTCGCCTTCGTTGCCTAGTATGACGGCGAATTTTCCTTCGCTGAATTTTTCGTCGAAGATATTGTTCGCCGTTTCCATTTCGCATCCGAGGACCGTGAAAGCGGCTTCCTTAAGCTTCGCGATGGCGTCGAATATGCCTTCGGAATGGATCATGTTCATGTGAAAAACAGCGCCGGACGAAGTTTTAGCGACCGTCGAATTTATCTTTGCCGAACGCTTGTCGAATACGACGCAGCCGGCGACGCCCATGGCGTATGACGATCTTATTATAGCTCCCATATTGTGAGGGTCATGGATGCAGTCGAGCACGAATATGAAGATGTTCTTGCGATCCTTCACCGATTTTATGAATTCCTGGAGGCTCGTTTTTTTGAAGTATTCAATAGCGGCCAGAACGCCCTGGTGTTCGGACGTTCCGGTGAGGTTCGAAAGCTTTTCGCGGGTGTGGTAGCCCACCTTAGTTTCCCTTTTCGATTCGCGCAGTTTCGCCAGCAGCTCTTTATAAAACGGTTTTTTCGCCGGGCTGTTTTCGAGCAGGATCTCGCTAATTTCGTAACCGCTTCTTATGAGCTCGATGACGGTGTTTTTTCCGTAAACGTATTCCAAGTTATGATTTCCTTTCGATGTGGTAGCTCGTCGTTCCGGTCTTGGCGTCCTCGAGCGCTACCCCTATCTCTTTAAGGCCGTTTCTAACCGCATCGGCCGTCTTGTAATTTTTTTCGGCTTTAAGTTCAGCGCGGATCTTTATTAAAAGCTCGATAAGTTTTTCTGAAAGCCCTTCGACCGACTGATCTTCTGCGTCGTTTTTCGATATGAATTCTTCGTCGACGATTGAAAGCAGTTTGTCGCCGAGATATATCATAAATTTTTGATATATATAAGACGCGGCGTTCTTTTTTTCAGGGAATTCCTTCGCCATCAATTTATTTAATATCGGAATGTAGTGAAATACGGTCCCGATCGCGCCGGCCGTGTTGAAATCATCGTCCATGTATTCGCGCAGTTTTTTTTCAAAATTTTCCGTTTCTGCTATGATTTCGCCCGGAACAAGAGTTTTCAGGTCCCCCGCTTTTGAAACGTCAACGGTCGCCCCTTCGCCCGTTGTTTTCAGCTTTTTCATGAATTTAACGATGGTCGCGAGACTCTTTTCGAGTTCCTGCATCTTTTCGAGAGTATAGTTTATAGGGCTTCTATACTGGTTCGAAAGAATGAAGTAGCGGATGACGAAGGGCGAGAATTTTTCGAGCAGGGAGGATATCGTGAAAAAGTTGCCGAGCGACTTGCTCATTTTTTCCGAATCGACGTTCACGAGGCCGTTATGCATCCAGTATTTCACGAATTGCTTTCCGCTTTTCGCTTCGGACTGGGCTATTTCATTTTCATGGTGCGGAAATATCAGATCGAGCCCGCCGCCGTGAATATCAAAAGTATCGCCGAGATAGTGCGTTCCCATCGCGGAGCATTCGATATGCCATCCCGGCCTGCCTTCGGACCAGGGGCTTTTCCATTTAATTTCGCCGGGCTTGGCGGCTTTCCAGAGGCAGAAATCCTGGGGATTTCTAAGGCGCGTGTCCACGGCGATCCTCGCGCCAGATAACATTTCCTCGAAGTTTCTTTTCGAGAGCTTTCCGTATTCCTTGAATTTCGACACTTCGAAATATACGTCGCCATCGACGACATACGCCGCGCCTTTTTCGATGAGGCACTGTACGAATTCGATTATATGGCTTATGTGTTCGGTGGCCTTCGGATAATACGTGGCGCGTTTTATATGAAGCCTGTCCATGTCGATGAAATATTTATCGATATATTTCGATGAAATCTCCAGAGCGTCCTTCTTTTCGAGTTTCGCGCGGTTGATTATCTTGTCGTCGACGTCGGTGAAATTAACGACCATTTTAACGTCGTATCCCGAATATTCGAAATATTTTCTGATGACGTCAAAGCATATCGCGGCCCGGGCGTGTCCCAGATGGCATTCGTCATATACCGTGACGCCGCAGACGTACATTTTGATTTCTTTTTCCTTTTGCGGAACGAATTCGACCGTTTTCGCGGTCAGCGTGTCGTATAACTTTATAGGCATGAGTGATGTTTTCCTTTCAGTAACTTTATTTTGGCTTGATTTTTGGCGTTATCCGTCGCGAGGATATTCCAGTCCGTCCGTATAATATTTAAAAATCTATCGCTTTCGCTTTTTTCGGCTTCTGTTCGCCCTTGTTTTTATCGTTAGGCGACGTGGCGGCGGCGCCCAGTTTGGATCCGTTTTGCTTCGGGTCCGAGGTCTGTTGAGAAGCGTTACCTCCGGCCAATTTTCCGCTCTCGCATTCGGGTATCAGTTTTTCCGCTTCCTTTGCGAGCTTTCCGCCAGGATTTATCTCCATGACTTTTTTAAAATGCTCAATAGCCTTATCGAAATCGCCTTTTTCCTTAAAGGTTTTAGCCTCATCCATGTGCGTTTTGATGTCGGTGGGAACAAGCGCCAGTATTTTATCATACGCTTCTATGGCCGCGTCGTAATTTTTGGTCTCCGATTGTATTTTGGCCATAAACATAAGCGCCTCGATGTTTTTCGGTTCCTTTTTAAGCGCGATATTGAGTTGTTCTATGGCCGCGGGGGCGTCCTTCGACTCTTTATTATACAGGGTATGCGCCTTCGATATGTATCGCCCTACACCGCATCCGCATCCGCAAAATGTCGATATACAGAATAAAAGCGCCAGCAGCGTTAATTTTCGAACCATATTTCCGTTCATCAGAAACCTCCATCTAAAGACATATTTTAGAATTCAAACGAAAAATTTCAAGAGACATTATAACATATATAGGCTTTTTTTTTCAAGCTTTAGTGTAGGGCATATATGACCGGCGGCTTTATCGGCGGGTGACTTGAAGCGATTTCTTTGTGGTCTCGGCAAAATCGCGACGGCGGCCCCGAAGTTTAAGCGCGGCCGGCGTCATTAAAGGCGCGTATATTCCTCAATAAATCGCGTATTTTAGTTCCACGCCGTCTTTATCGCCTTTAACGAAGTATCTTTTTTTTATTTCGGCTAAAAGCGTGGCCCTTTCAACGCCAGCGAAATCTTCTTTTTTTACCTGGTGAAAGTAAAAGCCGGTCGTTTCTTTTAAAAATTTTACTTTTTTATCTTCTTCGGGGAATGTGGCCGATATTTCATCGACATCCATTTTTTCGCCTTTTTTATCGAAAGCTTCTATGACGAGTTTTCTTTTCTTTACGATATATTTAGCTTTCGCCGTAAATTCGTGCGGGAAGCAGTACGCTTCGCGAAACAGTCCGGCTCTGGCGATCCTGTAAACATGAGGCGGATCCTCGAAATCCCTGTAAACGAATAAGAACGCGCCGCCCTCTTTTTTGCAGCCTATTATGGCGACGGCCTTGGCCGAATTATTAAGCGGCGTTCCGCTCATGTAAAAAGGTATTCCGGCGAGGACTATTCCGTGCGTGTTAAGCGCGGTTAACAGGATTTCATCCGTTCCGTCAAAATTTTCAAAAAGCGAGATATATTCTTCACCCATATAAAAACCGCTATCGCGCTGTATGCGATACGTCCTGCCCTGGTCGTTCGGGTCGAGAAACTCGTATTCTTCCGGAAGCACCAGAAGCGAAGCGTATCCTTCGAGCGAAGCCGGGATTTTTTCATTCGGGAACAGCGGGTCCTTAAGATAATTCGAGAAAGTAAATATTTCCGGATCGTCTTTTGATCGGACCTGATATAAAGCGTCTATCAGGCGCGGATTCATTCCAAAGCAGGATTTATTGGATATGGCGTCGCGGTATTTTTCGAATATTATTTCCGAGGAATTCGAGCTGGCTATGTGCCACCAGTCGGAGCAATACGCCGCAGCGTAAGAAAAAGATTTAAGCGCCGTGAACTCCTCTTCCGAAAGCGAATCGTTTTCCTTAAATTTTATCTTTTTTTTAAATATGAACCTGGCCGGGACCGCTTCGAAAAATTTTATCATTTCGAAGCCTTTAAGATCTTCCTCTTTTATCATTATTCCAAGTTTTTCGTAAAGGTTGCCGTAGCGCTCTCTCAATATGTAAAAAAAATCTTCCTCGCTTTTATCTTCGGGCGCGGCCGAAAAATAAGCGCCGGGAATTATCGCCGGAGTGGATGCTACATCGTTCCATTCGCGGGCCGTAAGAAGAAATCTGGCGTTGGTTTCATTGGGAAAGGGGAATTGAAGGACTTTTTTCGCGTCGGGACTCGTATAGGCGAACCTCGCGCTGTAATCGTTTGAAATCAGTGGTATTTCGAGAGCTATCGTGTTTTGCGCGATCTTTACTTCGCGCGCTTTTCCAGTCTGTATTATAGAACTATAAAAAG
>Ga0116170_10006251_pt1 | contig 10473 bp, 7 predicted proteins | sample AD_JPNHW1_MetaG_FD_89797 | JGI IMG/M metagenome (GOLD analysis project Ga0116170, IMG submission 89797) | Active sludge microbial communities of municipal wastewater-treating anaerobic digesters from Japan - AD_JPNHW1_MetaG | ecosystem: Engineered > Bioreactor > Anaerobic > Digestate | place...
ATCCGGCCGTGGGGGCCGCGATGGATCCCGCCTCTTTGGCGTACACGGTCTGGTAGACGTCCTCGTCGACCGGGGCGGCGGCGCCGCGGCGGGCGCGGGCCTTAAGGATATACTGGGGCAGCGGCACAGCGCCGCAGCGGGCCAGGTAGGCTTCGTCCACCGGGGGGGAGAACCGGAAAACGAAACTTCCGTCGGGGTTCCGCTGCAGGCATTCGGCCCTGACCCCTCCGGGGCAATCGAGCGCCAGGCCGGGCTTGGCCTTGCGGCAAAGGCCGGTCCAGTCCCCGCTGCGTGTTCCGCCCAGCGGGGATAATGCCGCGGGAACGCCGGCGTACGGGGCGATAAGGAGTATTTCCGAGCGGCCCCCGCCGGGCCGGAGGGCTTCCAGGCGCGCCTTCCAGACCCTGCTGCGGTTAAGGACCAGCATGTCGCCGGGCCCGAGCAGGTCCGCGATATCGCTGAACCTCCGGTGGGCCAGCGAGCCGTCGTCGCGGCGGACCGCCAGCAGGCGCGAGGAGTCCCGCGGCTGGGCGGGGCTGTCGGCGATGAGCGGCTCTATTTCAAGCCCTGAAAATTCAGACAGCGCGTGCTCGTTCATCAGATCCTCTCTATCGCGGCGCCGGGATAATAGTGCCGCAGTATTTTCCTGTAAAGCCGGCCCTGGTTGGCCATGGTCTTCGCCCCTTCCTGGCACATGCCCACGCCGTGCCCCCAGCCGCGGCCCTCGAACTCATAGCCGTTCTTCACCGGGGTTATCTTTGTTATATAAGTGCTCTTGAATTCAAAGGTGCCGGCATAGTTGCGCAGTTCCTTGACCAGCGCCGTCGTATTGCCCTGGTCGGTAGAGAACTTCAGGGAAATAGAGCGCCCGGAACGGTCTTTTTTATGCATTTTTACGCCTTTTATCTTCAGCGCGGTCGAGCCCTGTTTCTGGATGAAAGTAAGCAGGTCCCTTGAGGCGATGAAAAGTTCCCAGCGGTAATGGTGGGAATCGGAGCAGAAAGAATCGGCGACGCCGCTGAGGGGCTTTATCAGGTCCTCGCCCCACGCGGAACTGGTGGCGGTGGTGTGCCCGCCGCAGCAGGCATGGAAGAAGGCCGTGACAAGCTTCTTCTTGTAACGGAGAATTTCTCCCTTTGTGGAATACACGGCCTCGGCGATGCGCGGGCTGGTGACGGCCGAGCCTTTATAGACCTGCATCTCGACCCCGTCGGTAATGTCGTAATCTTTCGAGGGATTAAGCTGCTTAAGCGCGTAAGTGCGCGAAGCCACCGCCTGGGCCTTCAAGGCCTCCAGCGGCCAATCCGGGCTCATTTCCGCGGGCAGCACCCCGCACAGGTAATCTTCAAGGGACAGGGATTCGATTATATCGAGACGTCCGGGGCCGGCCGCCCTGAGCAGGATATCGCCCTTATAAAGCCGGCCGGAGAACCGCATGCGGTCCCCGCCGTCGGCAGTCATCAGTTTTACCGGTGAGGAGATGCGCTGGCCGGCCACGGTGATCATGCCGCCGGAGGCGCTTATCTCATAAGAGGCGTTGGGCACCAGCTGGTATTTCTGGCCGGTCTTAACTTCGGTAACGAATATTTTGGCCGCGGACTTAAGCTTGATGGCGGGGGAACCGCGCAGGATCGCCACCCGGATGCGCGGGCCTGACGCGTCAATGCCGGCCGCCGCGCGCAGCGGGGACACCGGTATGCACAGAAACAGCGTCAGCAAAAGGCGTATCAAGTTAGAAAAGCTCCTGGCCGTTAGGGATCTTAAGGTTAAGATGCGCCGCGGCTTTGGGCGTAATTACGCGCCCGCGCGTGGTGCGTTTCAGAAAACCGCCCTGTATAAGGAAAGGCTCTATCACATCGGTGAGCGTGTCCGGCTCTTCGGAAACCGCCACGGCCAGGGTTTCAATGCCGACCGGGCCGCCGTTGAATTTTTCCGCTATCACAAGCAGTATGCGCCGGTCCAGGTTGTCCAGGCCCTCGGCGTCTATTTCCAGCGCCGCCATGGCGGCCTCGGTTACCCCGACGGAAATAACCCCGGCGGCCCTGACGTCGGCGAAATCGCGCACGCGCCGGAGCAAGCGGTTGGCTATGCGCGGGGTGCCGCGGGACCGCCGCGCGATAAGGGCCAGCGCGCCTTTTTCCGCCTTGCTGCCCAGTATCCCGGCGGAGCGGGCAAGGATCTGCGTAATTTCATTTTCGCCGTAAAAGCCGAGGTTGAAGACTATGCCGAAGCGGTCCCGGAGCGGCCCGGTGAGCAGGCCGCTGCGGGTGGTGGCCCCCACCAGCGTGAACCGCGGCACGGAGAGCTTGAGCGTGGTGGCCCCGGTGCCCTGGCCGGTGTTTATGAAAAACTGAAAATCCTCCATCACGGGGTAAAGCGCTTCCTCTACGGACGCGTTGAGCCGGTGGATCTCGTCGATAAAAAGGATGTCGCCTTCGGCCAGTTCGGTGGTGAGCATGGCCGCGAGGTCGCCGGGTTTTGAAAGCACCGGCCCGGACGTTACTTTTATATTGACGCCCATCTCCCGGGCCAGTATATAGGAAAGGGTGGTCTTGCCCAGGCCCGGGGGGGAATAGAAAAGGCAGTGGTCCAGCGGCTCTTTGCGGTTGCGCGCCGCTTGGATGAAGACTTTAAGGTTTTCCTTGAGCTTCGCCTGTCCGACGAATTCGTCCAGCGAAGTCGGGCGCAGGGCGGACTCCAGGCGGGAGCTTTCATCCGCCGCGGGGCGGGCCGAAAAGATATCGTCTTTTTCCATTATTTAGGGGATAAATAGCGCAGCGCGTGCCGTATCAGGGCTTCCGCGCCGGCGCCCGGCCCGGCCTGTGCCGCCGCCTCTTCGACCGCGGCCCGGGCTTCCCCGGCCCTGAAACCCAGCGCGGTGAGGGCGTTAATGGCCTGGATATATACGCCGGAAGCCGCGCTGAAACCGGCCCCGGCCGCGGCGCCGGCCGCAGGGAGTTTGTCCTTGAGGGCGTCGATAAGTTTTTCCGCCGTCTTGGCGGTGAACCCGAAAATAGCGGTAAGGCGCTTGGGGTCCCTGGCGGCTATGGCCGCGGTGAAATCGGACATGGATCTTATGGCCTTGCCCAGGTAATCCATAGCTTTCTTGGCGCCGGTATTGGGCACGGCGTCGCGCAGCAGGTCGAACAGCCTTTTTTCCTCTATACTGAGAAAACCGTACAGGGCCGTGCCGCCGTACATGCTTATCGATTCGGCCACATGGACTTCCGCGGGCGAACCTTCCGGCCCCAGGGCGTCGAGGGAGGGAGCGCAGAAGAAAACTTCGTAACCCACGCCGGAAGTTTCGATGACGGCGCTCTCGGCGTTCTTCAGCACGATCCTGCCGCGCAGATAGGCTAACATCGCGCGCCCGCCTTCGCCGGGACGCGGGCTTTGGCGGCGGCCAGGGCTTTCGCGAAAGGGGCCAGGCGCAGGTGGCACAGCGCCGCCGCCATCGCGTCGGCCACGTCGTCAGGCTCCGGGACGGCGGCCAACTTGAGCGTCAACTGCACCGCGCGCTGCATCTGTTTCTTCTCCGCGCTGCCGCTGCCGGAGATCGTTTTTTTGATCGTCAGCGGATTATAGGCGGAAATGACCAGGCCGCCTTTTTCACAGGCGAGCAGGATCACGCCCCTGGCGTGCGTGGTAGAGGCCTGGGTGGAGGCCCTTTTCGAGAAAAAAACCTCCTCGATAGCCGCTTCGGCCGGCTGCTGCTCCTTAATAAGGAGAGAGAGCGTGTCGAAAATATGCAGCAGGCGTTTTTCCAGCGGCATGCGGGGGGGCGTATGGATAAGACCGGACGCGGCCAGCACGGGAGGGGCCGAACCGGTTTTCTCGAGAACGGCCCACCCGGTCCTGTCCAACCCGGGATCGATGCCAAGGATTTTCATATTAGGACTGCCGCGGCTGGCGGCGCGCCGGAGGCCGGCGCGCCGGCCGGCTTATTTCTCCAGCTTTGCGAGGACGGAATCCGGGATATTGAAGTTCGAGTAGACCTTCTGCACGTCGTCATGGTCCTCGAGCTGGTCCACAAGGCGGATGACCTGCTCCGCCTTGTCTTCACCGATATTGACCTCGTTCTTCGGCAGCATCGTGACTTCGGCCGAGGATAAAGGTATTTTTTTCTCTTCGAGCTTGGCCTTGACGGAATCAAAAGCCTGGGGGGAAGTGATCACTTCGTACTCGTCGGAATCGGCGGGAGAGCGGAAGTCGTCGGCTCCAATTTCAAGAGCCAGGGACATGAGCTCGTCTTCTTTGGCCTCGGCCTTGTTCACGGAGATATACCCCTTCTGCTCGAACATCCAGCCTACGGCGCCGGTGGAGCCCATGTTGCCGCCGCAGGTATCGAGGATCTTGCGGATCTCGCTGGCGGCGCGGTTCTTGTTGTCGGTAGTGACCTGGATGATGATGGCGATGCCGCCCGGGCCGTAAGCTTCGTAAGTTATTTCTTCGTAGACCACGCCGGGCTCCTGGCCCGTGCCGCGCCGGATGGCGCGTTTAACATTGTCCAAGGGCATATTGCAGGCTTTGGCGTCCTCGATGGCTTTGCGCAGGCGGGGATTGTCTTCCGGCTTGCCGCCGCCAGCCTTGGCGGCTATGGTTATTTCCTTGATGATCTTAGTGTAAACCTTGCCTTTTTTGCCGTCAGTTATGGCTTTCTTGTGCTTGATACCTGCCCAGTGAGAATGTCCACCCATGATAAGCTCCTTAAGAAATACGCTGAAGGCTCTGCCTTAAAAACGTTCGCCGCGCAAAGCAGCACCGCGCAATTATGACCGCGGCGAAATAAATTCTATAATAATATAAGCGGTTTCACAATCTTTACGCGGCGGCGGTATGCAGGCTGTTGCCATCGGACGCCCCCTTAGCTCAACTGGATAGAGCGCCTGCCTTCGAAGCAGTAGGTTAGAGGTTCGAGTCCTCTAGGGGGCAAACTTTAGCGTGCGCACTAAGCGGCCGACAATTTGGTCGTCTGTTGGCCAGAGGCCCTGATACGACACTGGCATAGCCTGGGCCCGCGCGAGGACTCGAAAGGCGGACCTGCGGGGCCGGCAGGCCGCAGCAGGGAGCCGGGGACGCGACCTCCGGAGAGCGGCGGCGAGCCGGAGAGTTATGGCCGGGTCCTCCAGGGGCCACGCTTTGGCGGACGGCAAGGGGAGACCCTGTAACTTTCTTGTAACTAAAACGCAATCATGCCGCAAACACAGTTATATTAAAATATGCACATGAGCCGCTGCTTATTGGCGTTCCTGCCGTTCCTTTGGGCGCTCCCGTGCCCTGCCCAGCCTGCCGCCGCGCCTTCGGCCGCGCAGCAGCGCGCGGAGCTTGGCAAGAAAGCTCTGGCGCTGGTGGCCGGGCATCTTAAGGATAGCGATCCGGAAATCCGCGCGCAGGCGGCTACGGTGCTGGGCGCGGCCGGCAACAATGCGGCGTCCGGAGTTTTAGCGCCGATGCTGCGGGACGGGGATAAGTATGTCCGGATCGCCGCCGCCCGCGCGCTGTGGGAGCTGGGCGATCCCTCCGGGCTGAAGACCATTTATGCGATAATAAACGCTGTCCCGGCCGGCGGCAAGGCCGATAACCCCGCGCTGGCCGAACTTAAATTGATCTCGCAGAACAAGATCAGGGAGAAAGCCCTGGAAGCACTTTCCGCCATGAGGGGGGAAAAAGCCGCGGAACTGCTGCGAAAGATGAAGAACGACGACTTCGGCCCCATCCGCGATACCGCGGCCAGAGAACTCGCCCGGCTGGGCCGTACGGAAGAGTTTGAACAGTTCGCCGCCGCCCTCGCTTCGGAAGACGAAGCTTTGCGCTATGAAGCCGCCTCGTCCCTGGCCAGGATCTGCACCGGGGGCGCCGCCTCCGGCCTGCTGGCGCTGCTTGACAAGGAAAAATCGGTACGCGTGCGCATGGCCTCGCTGGACGCCATCAAATGCGAGCCCGGGAAAAAAACTGCCGCGGACCAGCTGCTTAAGCTTGCGGAAGACGCGAACCCCGCCATAAAATTCAAGGCCGTCTGCGCCCTGGCCGGCATAAAAGAGGAAACCGTAAAGGTAAAACTCGCCGCGATGGCCGCGGATACTACCGACATCCGGCTAAAACTGGCGATCCAAAAGGGCCTTATCCTGGCCGGCGCAAAAGGCGACGCTTCAGTGCCGGACAGAGGCTACGAGGCGATCAGCCCCGAAGTGCGCATAGAGGCGCTGGAACTGCTGGAGAATTTTTCACCGGAGCAGGCTCAGCCGCTGCTGACCCGGGCCATCGAAGACGAGAGCGTGCGGGTAAAACTTACGGCGGCCCTGCAGATAATAAAGAGGTTTTCAAGGAAATGAAAGTCATTAACAGGAAATTATGCTGCGCAGCGGCCGCGCTCCTGCTGTTGGACGGGACGGTTCCGCTGACGGCCGCCGCCAGGAAAGGCCAGGGAAAATTCTCCCCGTTGGCCTATTCCATGCGGCCGGTGCGCAAAACCCCGTCCGCCTCGGCCCGGACCGCTTTCGCCAGATTCGCCGCCAAACAGGGAAAGAACTGGGAAGTCCGCTACAACCCGCGCACGGCGCTGCCCGAGGCCATCACAGGCGGACGAACAAAACGCTATACCGGCGGGCCCGAGCAGGCCGCCGCAGCATTTTTCAGCGAGAACAGCGAACTGCTGAAGATCGACCCGACGGCGCTGCGGCTCGAGCTGAAAAAGGAGAACCTGGGAGTCACTCACCTGCAGTACCAGCAGTATTACCGGGACCTCCCGGTGGAATTCTCGTACGCCCGGGCGCATATCACCGGCTCCGGGGAAGTTGCCGGTTACCAGGCCAGGTTCGAACCCGGGATAGATCTTGATATCGTGCCGGCCGTCACGGCGGAACAGGCCGTGCTTACGGCCGCCTCCGACCTGGGAGCGCAGCTGAATATCAGAGAAACAGAACTGGTGATCTTCCCGGACGAGGAAGCCGGCGCGCTCAAGCTGGCCTGGAAAATACGCGGCCGCACACCGGGCGGGCTCTGGGTGTATTATATCGACGCCAAGGCGGGCGGCGTCCTGCTGAAATACGACGATACGCGGCGCTACTGCGGCGGCGATCCTTACCTCACGATGGGCTCTTCCTCCGGAACGGTTTACGAGATCTCCCCGTTCCCCAGCCAGAACAGCGACGGCGTTACGATAAACGCCTGGACCAAGCCGAAGCCCCTGGCGCTCAGCGATCAGTATTTCTGGGTGCGCAACAACACTATCCCTCCCGTTGTTACAGACCAGCTGGGAGATTTCTGCTCCGGCACGGCCGGCAAGGTTTTCTCCGCCCTGAAAGGACCTTTTTTCAACGTGGCGAACTCCCGCGGCATGAGCGCGCATTTCGACAATGCCAGCGGCGTCTGGCGCAGTTACCAACACCCCGCCCTGACGCAGACCCCGGGCCTTATCGCGAATTCCACTTCCTATTCTTATGACATTACCGTGGTGCCCGCGCTTACTGGCGAAGAGGTGATGGCGAAAGTAATGCCGCGCTTCGACACTTTCCGCGTAGGGAGCATGGACGAGTACGGCTCGGTCAACGACGCCGACGAGGTGGATGTGAAGTACGGCACCACTACGGTGGGCAGTTATATCGGGCAGCGCACCAGGCCTTTTTACGGCGCGTCAGTGGAACGGCCCTCCTACACCCTTGCGCTGAAAACGGACGAGACCGGGACTTCGGAAGGCTTCACCGTCAGGGAATCCAGCTACCTCGTCCTCGTAGATTTCCCTTCTGTTTCTGGGAACACACCCGGGAATCCGGCCGGCAGTTCGGTCCTGTGGTCCACCACCGCCGCCAGCAGCCCGGGGGTTTACATCGACGACAGCCTGGGCCAGGCCCAGCCCGCCAGGCTCGACGAGGTGAACGCTTTTTACCACCTGAACAAGGTGCGCAATTATTTTCAGAAGTTCAACAAGACACAGGCCGGCGGCGTTGCGCCGGCGGACCTGGACAAGCAGATCCCCGTGATGGTGCACGCCTCCGGCGCCCCGGACAATACCCCGTACACCGGCATGCTCAACGCTTTTTACGACTCGGAATACGACAACATCTTCTTCGGCGACGGTCCCTGGGACGGCAACTATCACCGCTCGTTCGCGCTGGACGGGACCATCGTCAGGCATGAATACACCCACCTGGCGGTACACCGCATTTACCCGATAATTAATTTCGGCGAGTTCGGCGCCATCAGCGAAGCCCTGTCCGATTATTTTTCGCTGGCCTCGTTCTGGAAAGAAGGCTACGACGAGAACAACACAGAGAAGAAGAACCTCGACACCCTGGGCAACTTCCTCGGCACGCTGAATTATTCCCGCAAGATCTCAGGCACGGACAAGATCATGCCGGGCAGCTGGCGGGGGGAGCTCTACAACGACAGCCTGATCCTGTCGCAGACTCTCTACACGCTGCGCGCCGGCGCAAATAACGCCAGCGCCAACAACCTCGGCTACATAGGCGGCACCGGCGTATTCAAAAACCTGCCTATGTCGGATTTCCTGGTCTGGGCCGCGCTGTTCTACTTCCCGGACAGCTTCCTGAATTTCCGGGACGCCATGATAGACGCCTGCGCGCAATTCGACGTCATGCCCCTTTCCGGCGGCTGCAGCACGGCGCTGCGCACCAAGATCGTGACCGCTTTCAACGCCCACGGCATACCGGGCCAGACGGGGGACCGCTATGATACCCAGGTCCCCGGCACCTTATGCGGCAACAACAACGGGCCGGAATGCTCCACCGATATAAGCACCATGTCCGCCCTGTCAGCCACCATTTTCCCGGCCGGCGACCTGGATTATTACACCCTGCCGGTAGCTGCGGGGGAGTTCTCGGCCACCCTGGCCCTGCCTGAAACGACTACCCCCGGCTTTTACAAAGCCTACGCGCTGTACCTTTTCAACGCGAAGCGGGAGTTCCTGGCCGAAGCCGTGCCTGATATGGAAACCGACACACTGCGCTGTCCCGGCACCGGGGACTGCATAACTTATTTCCCGAGCGTAACGCTGAATTATTCTGTCCCGGCCGCGGGCCGCTACTACCTGCTGGTGGCCGGCGGCCCCACGCCCGACGCCGGCAACGGCGGGGTGAACTCGGCCTCGCTCGCCTATACGCTTTACAACAGCGCGAACTCCGCCCGAACCAGGGGAGAGGTCAGGGCCTATCTCGACGCGTCCTCCAAGTTCGACGACGACCTGATCTCCTTTGAAGCGCATTACAGTTCTTTTTCCGCCTTTACCGCGCCCGTATCGACTTTGGCCGCCCTGGGCGGGGGGGAACTGTATTTTGAATACGCGCAGCTGCGCGACCACAATAACCTGAACATAGCCAACGCCCGGACGAACCAGGCGGGGGCCTGCCTTACAGCGGGAACCGCGTGCCTGCTGACAGAGGGCGCCATTATCCAGCACATCGACCTGGACGGCCTGCCTTACTTCTCCGGCAGCGTGCGGGTACAGAAAGGCTTTGCCGCCCGCTATCCGGGAGTAGGAACGGTAGCGCTGGAGGTTTTCGGCCGCAACCGCCTCGGGGCGGTAGTTTCGCTGGGCGTATCCGACCGGTTTTATTTAACCACGAATAAAACGGATTTCAAGACCTATAACAACATCCTGGGCGCGTCCAACTCCGAGGCGACGATCAAATGCGACCTCCAGTCCGCCGGCAATCTTTCAATAAAGATCTACACGCAGACCGGCACGCTGGTAAAGACGATTTACGACGGGCCGGCAGGGCCGGGGAAACCGACCTTCGTCTGGAACGGGACCAATGACAGCGGCGGCAAGGCGGCCAGCGGGATCTATTTTCTCAAAGCGAAAGGTCCGGGCCTGAATAAAATGGAAAAGATCGCGATCGTCAGGTAGCGGAAGCGGCGGTGCGGGACTACGGCGGAACTATGGATCTACGGGCATATACGGCTAAAAGAGGCGTTCTTCCGGCGCTCCTGTTCTTCGCCTCCCTGGCGCCCGTATTCGCCGGCGGGCCCGGCTCGGCCGGCATGCAGGTGCTCAAGAGCGACATCAGCCCCAGGGCCATGGGGATGGGCGGCGCCTTCGTGGCTGTAGCCGACGACAGCTACGCGATGAACTATAACCCGGCGGGCCTGGGCCAGCTCTATATGCCCGAAGTTTCGGGCATGTACCTTTCCGGCTTCGAGGATTCAGGGCTCAACAACTTTGCCGCGGCCATGCCCCTGCCTTTGACCGGGTTCGGCGGACTGACAAAACCTTCCGTGGGGCTGGCGCTGATGACCTCAGGCGCCGGGTCTTTCACCTCCCGCATGATCGACCCCGGCGGGACGATCACGGAAAAGTCCTACGACGCCCAGAACGACATGGCCCTTACCCTGGGCTACGGGGAAAAAGTATTCGCCGAGGAGGTAAAGATCCTCGAGCACGAATACAAGATCGACCAATACCTGGGCTTCAACGTCAAATACCTGAAATCCACCATGCTTGAGAAATATTCCGCC
>Ga0116170_10006252_pt1 | contig 10473 bp, 8 predicted proteins | sample AD_JPNHW1_MetaG_FD_89797 | JGI IMG/M metagenome (GOLD analysis project Ga0116170, IMG submission 89797) | Active sludge microbial communities of municipal wastewater-treating anaerobic digesters from Japan - AD_JPNHW1_MetaG | ecosystem: Engineered > Bioreactor > Anaerobic > Digestate | place...
CGGTACCGACGATCTCGAACTTCCATCCACCGTCGGCGGAATCGATCCCCACCTCCGTGCGGGAGAGGACGATCTCCTCCGGAAGGTTGCGCGCGATCCATCCGTGCATCCAACCCGGGAGAGGGCGCCCCCGGAGGCTGTCCAGGTGGGCGACCTGCATCGAAAGCGCCTCGCGTCGGGCGAGGACCGCCTCGAGCTCCGTGCGTTCCTGCAGGAGCGCCGCGGTCCGTGCCTCCAAGGACATCCGCCCCACCTCCTCGGCCAGGACGCGGTGCCTTCGTTGGGAGAAGCCCCAAAAGCATCCAACCGCGACGACCAACGTCGCCAGGGCCACCACCCCGGCCAGGAGCCATTTGCGCGCGCGCCGCAGGCGACGACGGCCTTCGGGAACGAGGTTGTCGGGAAGTGTCCACGGCGCGTCCACCAGCGGTTCCAGCCATTGGGCGGGCGGATCCTCCGAGGCCAGGCACCGGACGGGAACGTCCAGCAGCTTGGACATCGGTTCGCCGCACTGCTCCGTGTGGGCGCCCAGGAGCCAGACTTCCTTGGCCACCACGCCGAACTGCTGCTTGGCGAAAAGGAGCGAGCGGTGCAATTCACGGCCCACGCGCTCCAGCGAGACCCCGTCGGACCACCCGTAGGGCAACTCCCGGACGAGCGCGAGATCGCCGGAAGGCTGCACCAGGACCACGGTGGTGGCGTTCTCCGCCTCGCCGGCGAGGAGGATCCAGGAATCAGGAGCGACCGCAAGTCGCGAGGCGGCCAGGAGGAGGCTTCCGGACACGGGCAGGACCAGCTCGATCTCGTGCCCCCGCCGGTCGCAAAAGCGCAGGAACACGTCCACCATGGCTTCCGGAAGCACCTGCAGGAGCACGGAGTTCTCGCCCTTGAGGCTTTCCCGCAGCGGACGCCAACCCCAGCAGGGGCGATCGGCACCAGCAGACTCCAGGCGCGCCTTGCGACCCAGGTAGGCGAGCAGGTCGTGCTCCCCCATCGGCGGGACCTTGAGCGAATGGTGGGCGACCTGGCTGGAGGAGATGGCCACCACCACCGTTCCCCCGTGGAAGGGAAGCACGGAGCCCATTTCCTCGAGCACCTCTTCCAGGCCTTGCAGTCCGGCGACCAGATCCGGATAGTCCCAGCTCCCCACCACCTTGCCCGATTCGAAGACGCGGGCGTGGAGCTTGCCGCGCAGGAGCGCGATCCCCAGGACCTGATCCGTGCGGGCGCGGCCCATCAGTAGCCCTTCCATGCGGTCCCGTCCCAGGTGACGGAAACGGGATCGCGCAGCACGATCTCGCCGACGACGGCTCCCCCCGCCACCAATCCGAGGCGGCTTCCCTTCAGATGCCAGCGGCTGGTGGTACCCAGTGCGACCAGCGGCACGGCCGATCCGACGTTTCCGCCCAGGGTCCATCCGGGAGCGGGCGGACCCAGTGGAGCCGAAGCGTTGCGCACCACTTCGACGAATTCCGTCGCCAAGTTGATCCTCACCAATGCGCGGGTGGCGGACTCGACGCAAGAAGCGGGCGCACCGGAGAGTTCGTCCCACACCGCCGAGAACTGGGCGGCGGTCATGTTCCGGCACGACGCGGACGCGTCGGAATTCAGGTCCGAGATCACCAGGATCCGCGCGTGGGCGGGCGCGGAAACCACCAAGTCGGCGGCGGCGGGAGACTGCGTCCAACCTCCCGCGCCGACGGGACGCGTGGAGGCCGGGCTCCATGCCGGATCCGGGACGAAGGCGCGGCTCCATCCGTCGGGATTCGTCGAAAGCCTCCCGACGGGGAGATCGGAGAGGACAGCGAGGGCACCCGCCCATCCGGTGGGGGAAGGGATGTTCCCGTTGCGCCGGACCTGCTCGCGAACCAGCCCGGCGATGGTTTCCAAGGTCTTCCGCTCGCTGTCGGCGCGGGCGTCGCGGAGGGTCTGGGCGACGGTGGGCACGATCGCTCCGGCCAGGATGGCGAGCACGGCCAGGACCGCCACCATCTCGATGAGGGTGAATCCCCTGCGCGGACTCAATGCCGGACTCCCGAACTCATGCCCAGGATGGGCAGGAAGATGGCCATGGCCACCACGCCCACGATGGCCACCAGGACCACGATGAGCAGCGGCTCCACGATCGCGAACACCCGCTTGACCTTGCGGGGAACCTCTTCCTCGTAGTAGGCGGCCACGTGGTCCAGCGAGCGGTCCAGATCCCCCGAGGATTCTCCCGCGGCGATCATCCGCACGGCCATTCCCGAGAAGATCCCGCTGGCCTTCAGCGATTGCGCGAGGCTTCCACCCTCGCGCACGTCCCGCAGGGCGAACGACAAGGCCCGGGCGAAGACCGCGTTTCCCACCAGGCCGTGGCAAAGCTCCAGGTTCTCCAGGATGGAGATTCCCGAACGATGCAGGACCGCGCAGTTTTGCGAGAACTTCGCCTGGGCGATCATGGAGTTGAGCTCGCCGAACACCGGAACCTTCAGGAGCATGCCGTCCCAAGCCAGCCGGAACGCCTCGCTGCGACGCTTGCCCTGGACGATGCCGATCCAGGTCGCGCCCCCTCCCAGGACGAAGGCCCACCACACGGACTTCACCAGGTCGGAGACCGCCAGGACCAGTTTGGTGACCAAGGGCAGGGGCACCTTCAAGTCCAGGAGGATCTTGGCGATCCCGGGCACGACGGAGGAGAACAGGTACAGCACGAAGGCTCCCAGGAGGAGCGAAATCACCAATGGATAGGTGGTGGCCTGGCGGATGTCCCCGGAAAGGCGCTCCTGCCAGTCCAGGTGGGCCCTCACCCTGGAAAGCGCCTCGGGGAGCGACCCGGACCGTTCCCCGGCGCGGACCATCCCGCAGAACTCGCCGGAGAACACCCGGGGGAACTTCTCCATGGAACCCGCCAGGCTTTCTCCGGACTCCACCGCCAGGTACAGCTGCTCCACCACGTGGCGGAACCACGGATGGCGGGTCTCCTGCGAGAAGTCGCGCAGCGCCGTGGGGATGGAGACCCCCGCCCTCACCAGGGTCCCCAGGAAAGTGCACAGCTCCGACAATTCCCGTCTCGGAACTTTCCTCTCCCCCACCGTCCGGTTGCGGACGGGAGCGCCCTGCGCGATGCCGCGGTCGCGTCCGATGGACACCACGACCTTGCCCTCCTGGTCCAGCTTCCGCTCCAGCTCGGAGCGGCTTTCCGCCGCGACCACCGCGCTGTGGCGATGGCCGTGCTCGTCCACCCAGGAATAGCCGAAGACCGGCATCAGCCCACCGCCCGCAGGACGTCGTCCACGTGGACGATCCCGGCAGCGGCCTTGGCCAGGCCGTCCTCCAGCATGGAGGTCATCCCCCCCCGCCGGGCGCATTCGCGGATCAGGTCCTCTCCGGAACGGTCCCGGATGGCCTTGGAGATGGAATCGTCGACAAGGAGGACTTCGTAGATGGCCACCCGTCCGGAGGTCCCCGAACCGAAGCACGCATCGCATCCCCGGCCCTTGCGGTACCGGCCTTCCGGATCCGGATCGATCCCGCGCGAAAGCAGGGTCCGGGCCGACTCGGGGTCGTCCTGGGCGCACTGCGGACAGATTCTGCGCACCAGACGCTGGGCCAGCACGGCCACCAGCGCGGAGGAAAGGAGGTACGGCTCCACACCCATGTCCACCAGGCGGGACACCGCCCCGGCGGAGGTGTTGGTATGGAGCGTGGAGAACACCAGGTGTCCCGTCAGGGCGGCGCGCGTTGCCAGCTGCGCGGTCTCCTCGTCGCGCACCTCGCCGACCAGGATCACGTCCGGATCCTGGCGCAGGAGCGCCCTCAGTCCCGCGGCGAAGGTCATGCCCTGGTCGGCCTGGATCTGGGTCTGGCGGATCATCGGCAGGCTGTATTCCACCGGATCCTCCAGGGTGAAGACGCTGCGCTGGATCGCGTCGATCTGGCCCAGGGCGGCGTAGAGCGTGGTGGTCTTCCCCGAGCCGGTGGGCCCGGTCACCAGGATCACTCCGTGGGGTTGGCGGAGCGCCTTCTGGAACCGATCCCGGTCCGTCGACCGGATGCCCAGGGAATCGAGTTCCAGGAGGACGTTGGACTTGTCCAGCACCCGCATCACCACGGATTCCCCGTACTGGGTGGGCAGGGTGGACACGCGCAGGTCGATGCGCCGCCTGCCGATGGAGAAGGCGATGCGACCGTCCTGGGGCACCCGGTGCTCGGTCACGTCCAGTCCGGCGAGGATCTTCAACCGCGCGATGATGGCCCCCTGCAGCGGTTTGGGAAGGATCGCCTCCTGGTGGAGCACCCCGTCGATGCGCAGACGCACCCGCACCATCCCCTCCTCCGGCTCCATATGGATGTCGGTGGCGCGCCGACGCACGGAAAGGGCGATCACCTGGTCGACCAACCGCACCAGCGGCGCGATCCTCCCCGCTTCCGCGGCGTCCACGATGCTCGCGGACAAGGCGGCGTCCACCAGGTCGTCCAGGGATTCACCCTGCACGTACTTCTGGGAGATCGCGTCCTGGATGGCCTGCGCAGGCGCGGCGAGCACCTCCAGTCCCAGTCCGGTGAGCCGCTCCACGGTGTCGATGGCCACCACGTCGAAGGTGTCGGCCATGGCTACAGTCAATATCTGTCCATCGCGGGCCAGGGGGATGAGCTGGTGCCGCTGGGCCACTTCGAGAGGGACCAGGGACAGGACCTCGGCATCGATCACCGCGTGGACCACGTCCACGTAGCCGGCCTGGGCGTCGTCCGCCAGGAGCCGCGAGACGGCTTCGGCCTTCACGAAGCCGAAGCGTTCCAGGATCTCGCCCAGGAATCCGCCCTTGCGCTTCTGCTCGCGCAGGGCGAGCTGGAGCTGGGCGGCGGAAAGAAGCCCCGCCTCCAGGAGCCTCTCCCCCAGCATCTTCGGCTTGCGAGGAGGAGTCGGATCCGACATGGAGCCTCCGGAAGGCGCTACTTGTGCGCGATGTAGACGGTCATGGTTCCGCCGTTGGCGGCCACCCACTTCACCTTGCCCAAGGTCTGCCTCTGGACGGCGGTGGCGCCGATGCCGGCATCCATGATGAGGTCGAACTTGTTGAATTCCGCCTCGCTCACTCCGGTGAAGGTCACCCACACCACCTGGTTGGTGTTGGTGAGGCTGCCCGTCGCCCCGCCATTGAGCGAGAAGTTGGGAGGCGCCGCACCGGCGGCGTTCAAGGCGGCGGCGGCGAGGTTGGCTCCGATCACCATCGTGTTGCCGATGGGGGGATTGGCCACGTTCAGATTCGCCATGTACGGCCCCCGGAACTTCGGCCAGGATCCGGTGGTGGCCGGAGCCACGCCCAGGTTCAGCACGTAGGGAAGGCTGTTCGGACTCATCACGCCAGCCGCGTTGCCGTTGCTGGCGGCGGGAGCGCCCGCGGCGTTCAGGGGCAGAAGGCTTCCCACGTCCGAGTAGTACTTGGCGACCGCCGATTCGAGCGTCTTGATGGTGCTGGTCGCGGAAGTGATCTTGGAGTCGTTGATCGCCTCGAAGATGCGCGGGGCCACCGCGGCCACCAGGATGGCGATGATCGCCAGCACGCCGATCATCTCGATGAGGGTGAAACCGCGCCTGGTCCGGGTCTTCCGATCGACGGTCGCTGGAATCTGGTTGTTCATTGCGGTCCCTTCCGTAATGGGGGGCTTAGGGAGAAATGGGAGGAGCGGCGGCAAGGCGCCGAAGTCTGCCCCACGCTACCATTCGCGGATCCGCATGGACAACGGTTTTCGGCGATCGCCGCGGCGGCTTACCTTTCCGGCCGCCCATGTCCAACCATCGCCTGATTCTCGTCCAACCGGAGATCCCGGAAAACATCGGATTCGTCGTGCGCGCCATGGCCTGCTTCGGCTGGACCGAACTGGCCATCGTGGGCGCGGAGAAGCCCACCACCGAATCCGTCGCCTACCGGACCGCGACCCTGGGCAAGGACATCCTGGATCGTTGCACCGTCCACGACACCCTGCAGGAGGCGTTCGGGCAAGCCCGCACGAGCATCGCCTTCACGCGCCGTCCGCACCAGAAAGGCCTGATCGACCTGCCCAATCTCGCCCGCAGATCGGATCTGGACGCCCCCTGGGCCCTGGTGTTCGGGAGGGAATCGATCGGACTGACTTCCGAGGAAGTCCTCCAATGCGATTTCGCCTGCCGCATCCCCACGGCCCACTCCACCGGATCCTTGAACCTGGGACAGGCCGTGGCCGTGGCGCTGTCCGGGCTCTTCGCCACCGAGCCCGCGCCGCGCGATCCCGCCAAGGGCGCGGAGCTCGCCATGCTTCGCGAGGACTGGGTGCGCCGGATCCTTGCAGAAGCCGATTCCCACTTGCATCCAGCCCGACAGGAGGCCGGTCGCCGCCACCTCGCCGCGCTCCTGCGCAGGCTCAGACCGACCCGCGCGGAGCTGCGCTTCCTGGGTGGACTCCTGGAAAGGATGTCCAAGGGGAAAACACGCGCAAAGTCTTGATTCTTAGGTACTTGCCAGGGGACTGGCGCTCGCCGGAGCCCATGACAAGCGACTTGCGACAAAAAAAACACACGGAAAGCCCATTGCAAGCCGTTGCAGGCGGTGATATGTTCCTCCGTAACGCGCCACCGCGCGTCGGTGCGATTCTCCCAAAACCCTTCCCTCAAGGAATGCAGATGAACAAGACCGATCTCGTCGCCAAGGTCCAAGAACTCGCCCAGCTGGAAAGCAAGGCCGCCGCCGAACGCGCTGTCTCCGCCGTTCTGGACGCCCTCGTCGAAGGCCTCAAGAAGGACAAGTCCGTCGCCCTCGTCGGATTCGGCACCTTCGAAGTCAAGGAGCGCAAGGCCCGCACCGGCGTGAACCCCTCCAACGGCGAGAAGATCAAGATCGCCGCCTCCAAGACCGTCGGCTTCAAGGCCGGCAAGGCCCTCAAGGACGAGTTCAACAAGGCCAAGGGCGGCAAGAAGAAGTAATCGTCTCCGGCGCCCTCCCGGGCGCGGCATGACCCTCGGCCCCTCCTTCGGCATCCCCGAAGGGGGGCTTTTTTGCACCCGGGACATCCCCATCGCATTCCCCCCTCAAGTTCGGACCCGCGAAGTCCGATGAATTGCGTGGGTCGACGGAGCAGGTTGCACCGGTTCCGACGGTCCGACTTGGAAGGCAAGGATGCCCTCCGAGGGGAACCACGCAAGGAGGATGTGTCATGCGTATCTACAACAACGTCAACTCGGTCAATATCCAGAACACGCTGGCGGGCACCAACACGAACATGACGAAGTCCCTGGAGAAGCTCTCCTCGGGTCTTCGCATCAATCGCGCGGCCGACGATGCGGCGGGTCTATCGGTGTCGGAAGGCATGCGATCCCAGATCCGCGGCAGCCAGATGGCCCAGCGCAACGCCAACGACGCCTTGGCGATGCTCCAGATCACGGAATCGGGCACCCAGCAGATCACCGATTCCCTCCAGCGCATGCGGGAGCTGGCCGTCCAGTCTTCCAACGGAACCTACACCAACACCGATCGCGGCTACATCCAGCAGGAGTACGCGGCGCTGGCTTCGGAAATCAACCGAATCGCCGCCGCCACCACGTACAACGGCATCGAGATGCTGACGGGAACCACCGCGTTCTCGTTCCAGATCAGCGCGGCCAAGTCCGGCGACAGCTCCACGATCAGTTTCACTTCGATCAACCTCTCCTCGGGTCTTTCCTTCGGCGGCGTGTCGGTCCAGTCGGCTGCGCAGGTCGCCATCGGGCAGGTGGACACCCTGCTGGCCTCGGTGCTCTCGCTGCGGTCCACCGTGGGTTCGACCATGAACCGGTTGAGCGCCACCGTGACCAACCTGGGCGACATGGTCACCAACCTGACGGACGCCGAAAGCCGCATTCGCGACACCGACTTCGCCAAGGAGACCATGCAGTTCACCCGAAACCAGATCTTGACGCAATCGGCCCAAAGCATGTTGAGCCAGGCCAACCAGCTGCCTTCCGGAGTGCTCGGCCTCCTGAGATAGTCCTTGCCTCGGTTCCCTTCCCCAAGGACCCGCTCCCCCGGAGCGGGTCCTTTTTGCTTCTATTGGGTGCATGCGGCTCATCGCCTGCCTCATCGCCCGCGACGAACAGGAGAACCTCCCTCGTTGCCTGCGCTCCCTTGCCGGAGCGGTGGATGGCATCTGCCTGGCCGACACGGGCTCGTCCGATTCCACCCTGGACATCGCCCGTTCCTTCGGCGCCCGGGTCCGGAGCATCCCCTGGCGGGACGATTTCTCGCAGGCCCGCAACGAGAGCCTGGAGATGGCCGACGGGGACTGGGCTCTGCAGATCGACTGCGACGAAGAACTGGATCCGCGTTCCATCCCGGCACTCCGGACGGCCCTGCATGCGGAGGCTCCCTGCCTTCTGGTGGAAGTGGAACTGCGCGACGGCACCGACCGTCCGGGCAAGGTGCTCCTGCCGCGGCTGTTTCGCCTGCATCCACGGATCCGCTACCGGCGCGCGCTCCACGAATCGGTCATGGAGACGCTCGACGAAATGGGCGCTCCACCGCCGATCCCCTCCGGAGTGCGGCTGATCCACCACGGCTACACCCCGGAATCGGTCGCCTCGCGTTCCAAGCTGGACCGCAACCTGCGCATTCTCCGCAAGGTGCACGAACAGGGAGCGGCCGACGCATACGACCTCTACAAGCTCGCGACCACGCTTCCGTCCTGGGGTGAATCCGCCGCGGAACGATCGGAACGGCTCGCCGAAGCGTGGGCACGCAGCCTGGAAGCTCCGGACTCGTTGCGGATCCAATGGCCATGGTGGAAGACCCTGGCCAAAAGCATCGCCCTGGATCTGGCACGCGCAGGCCGGTTCACGGAAGGATGGAATGTCCTGGAGATGGCCCGCTCCGCGGGGGCTACCCCGGCGCTCGCCGCCGCACGCGCCAGGCTCCTGCTTGCCGGAGGACACCACGGATCGGCCATGGAACAGATCCAGGTGGCCTTGTCGCTTCCGGATCCCGACGGATTGGCCGCATCACACGGCCACGAACGCGCCGCGAACCTCCACTTGGCCGCACAATGCGCCTTGGCCAACCGTCTCGATCCGGAGCCGTTCTTGGTGGAAGCGGCCTCCCTGGGATCGCTGGAAGCGCGTTGCGACCTCGCGGTGCGCAACATCAAGCGCAACCAGCACTCCGGGTGGAAGGAGCTCGACCAGATGATGCGGAACTTCCCGCAGCATCCGGTGGTCCTGCTGGCGGGTTCGGAAGCGGCTCTCGCCCACGGCGACCGTTCCACCTCCGACCTTCTTCTTGCCCAGGCCGTTCGCACGCCCTCGGAGGCGGCATCGAAGGGTCTGGCTCGCCAATGGATGCGCGCCTGGTTGGACGGTGCCACTCCGCCCTTCGAGCTGCCCCCCAGCGACGCCGAAAACGCCGCGGCCCAAGGCCTGGACAGGGTCCGTCGAGGGCTTCCCTGGACACCGGATCCTTTCCTGGAGTCCCGTTTCCTGCGTTCGTGCCTGGCCGATTTCCTGGAAGCCCTCCTGGAGGCCGGGCACGCCAGGGTGGTCCGCGAATTCGCCGTGAACGCCAAGGGACGCGATGCCGCGCTTCCCGGCATCTCCGATCTCGTGCTGGAAGACTAGCCTCCGGATCGCCTGCGAAGCCTCAGGTCCGTTCCACGATCCCGTACTTGATCAACCACGCCAGGACCCAGCGGGCTTCGTCCACGCCCCTTGCGGTGCGGGAAGCGCTCGACGAGAGATGGTCGGGGATGGTGCGCGGACCGGGCCGCAAACCAATGACAAGTTCCGTCATCAATCGGCCATCCACCGCATCCAGGAGATCCCCGAACGTGGGCGGCATGGGAATCCGACCGTCCAGGACCCGACGTCCCAGTTCCGAAAGCCCCACCGTGCCTTCCCATTCGTGGGGCGCGGCGGACCCGTAGTGGCCGAACATCTCCTGGGCGAGGAACACCTCGGGATCCAATCCCCCCCTGCCGGGCACCTCGACCGAGGCGCACGAGGAGGAAAGTTCCTGCCAGATCCCGGCGAGACGCCCCACCACCACCGCCCAGGAAAAACGCTCCCTGGCACGCTTGCGCCCCTGTTCACCCATCCGTGCGGCCAGTTGGGGGTCCCCCAGGAGCGTTTCCAGGGCTTGGCGCAGCGCAGCCGGATCGCAGGCCACGCCCTGCCCCAGGGCCAGCTGGGAAAGCCCCGGCTCCAGGATCTGCCGGAGCCCGGACAGGTTCGCGGGAGGAGGAGCCCAACGCGTGGGCACCAGGTAACCGGTGGAGCCGTGGTCCACCAGGTCCTTGTAGCCGTCCCAATCGGAGGCCACCACCGGAAGGCCCGCCGCCATCGCCTCCACCACCGAAATCCCGAAGGTCTCCTGGAAGTTGTCCACCGGAGACACGAACACGTCCGAGGCCGAAAGCAGGTCCGCCTTGGCCTGTTCGTCCAGGTCGGGAAGAATCCGGACCGAAGTCGTCAACCCAAGCTCCCGTACCGTC
>Ga0116170_10006253_pt1 | contig 10472 bp, 8 predicted proteins | sample AD_JPNHW1_MetaG_FD_89797 | JGI IMG/M metagenome (GOLD analysis project Ga0116170, IMG submission 89797) | Active sludge microbial communities of municipal wastewater-treating anaerobic digesters from Japan - AD_JPNHW1_MetaG | ecosystem: Engineered > Bioreactor > Anaerobic > Digestate | place...
ATACTTACAAAGCGCTATCCAACCCGCCCGATGATAATAAAAGGTGCCGGTGCCGGTGCCGATGTGACAGCTTCGGGCATATTTTCTGATATATTGTCTATTGTAAACAGTTAACACACAATGAGTAAACGAGTAAGAGTAAAAGCTCCCGCCACAATTTCAAACCTTAACTGCGGTTTCGATGTTATAGGGCTTGCCATGAACGAACCCTTTGACATTATTGAGATGGAAATTCTTGACAGGCCTGTCATTGAGATTGCGGGCATAAGTGGTTGCCAGGGCTTGAGTACGGACCCCGGAAAGAATGTTGTTGGGGCGGTGCTCAGAGCCGTGATGGATAAGACAGATGGTAACACAGGCTTCAGGGTAAAGCTTGCCAAGGGTATTAACCCGGGTAGCGGAATAGGTTCCAGCGGAGCCAGCTCTGCAGCAGCAGCCTACGCTGCCAATATGCTGTTGGGTAGCCGGTTCTCAATGAACGAGGTTATAGGATTTGCCATGGAAGGTGAGCGCATGGTGTCCGGCTCAGCCCATGCTGATAATGTAGCACCTGCCCTCATGGGTGGAATAACCCTTATCCGCTCATATGAACCACTTGACGTGGTACAAATAAATATCCCCTCTGACCTGTGGTGCGCTGTGCTTCATCCCGACATCGAAGTCAGAACGGCTGAGTCACGCGCTGTACTCGACAAAGAGATACCTCTTAAGACTGCCGTAAAACAATGGGGTAACCTGGCAGGACTGATAGCAGGACTCTACAGCAGTAATTATGATCTCATTGGCCGTTCACTTACTGATTATGTTGCAGAGCCTAAAAGAGCAAAACTAATCCCTGACTTTTATGAGATCAGGAACGCAGCTCTCAACAGCGGAGCAATAGGCGCCGGCATCTCCGGATCGGGACCATCGGTTTTTGCCCTTTGCAGGGGCAGAGAGAGCGCAGTGAAAGCCGGAAAAGCAATGGAAGATGTTTTGATATCACGAAACAAGAAATTCAGAAGTTATGTTTCACAGGTTAATACCGTTGGTACAACAACCTGTCTTTAAGTAAGAAATAATGGAGTATTACAATATTAAGAACAGGAACGAAAAAGTCTCCTTCAGGGATGCCGTTTGCCGGGGGATATCTTCCGACATGGGATTGTACATGCCGGCAGAGTTTCCACGCATGACTGCTGATTTCTTCAGACGGCTACCGTCACTGTCGCTTCCTGAGATTGCTTTTGAAGTGGGATCAACATATATTGGTGATGAGATACCTGCCGCCGAGTTAAGAAGGATCTGTGGCTGGGCCTTTAACTTCGCTCCTGAGCTTGTACAAACGGGTGAAAGAAAATACTCGCTGGAGCTTTTTCATGGCCCTACAGCGGCGTTTAAGGATTTTGGTGCCCGTTTCATGTCGCAGTGCTTCCGCTATTTTGCAGACGAAGAGCATCGGACGGTGGTTCTTGTGGCCACTTCGGGCGACACCGGAGGAGCAATAGCCAACAGCTTCCTTGGAATAGATGGTGTTGATGTCATCATCCTTTACCCCTCGGGCAAGGTGAGTGAGATACAGGAGAAACAGCTCACCACCCTCGGGCATAACATTTCAGCGCTGGAGGTGCAGGGTACATTCGATGACTGCCAGGCAATGGTGAAGAAGGCTTTTACACAATACAACACCCGCAACCGCATAAACCTTACTTCAGCCAACTCAATAAACATCTCACGACTGATACCCCAGAGCTTTTATTATTACTGGGCAGTGTCACGCATCAAAGATAAAGAGCCGGTGATATCTGTTCCCAGCGGTAACTTTGGAAACATCACAGGTGCATTATTCGCATGGGCTACCGGCCTGCCGGTTGAGTCTTTCATTGCTTCAACAAACATTAACAAGGTCGTCCCTGAATACCTTGAGACAGGGAAGTATACTCCACGGATCTCCATACAAACTATTGCAAATGCAATGGATGTAGGCAATCCGAGTAACTTCGACAGGATGATGGAGATATTTGGCAACGACTGGAATAAGGTTATTAAGATGATCACAGGGTATTGGTTTACCGACGATCAGATACGTAAACATATTGCCTCTGAATACAAAAGATGCGGTTATCTGCTGGATCCTCATGGCGCTGTGGGCAGTATGGGGCTTGACCTTTATCTTGAAGAAAATCCCTCCTCCGTGGGAATCTTTGTTGAGACGGCCCATCCGGCAAAATTCATTGATGTGGTTGAGCCTGTTACAGGAGTAAGACCGGAACTTCCGGAGGCACTAAAAAGTGTCTTACCGCATAAGAAAGAGGCATTATTGATAAAACCTGAGTACAGATACCTGGAAGAATACCTTAATTCGGCATATTAATTTTTTCCTCTGACCGCATTTCGGAATTCAGACTCCCTGTCACAGGGGGCAACAGGTGCAAGGATCTTTTCCACGGTATATTTTCTGGCTTCCTTATTTGTAAGCTGGTGGCTCCAGGTAGCTCTTTTATCGGTGAAGGACCCGAGACCTGTGTTTTTATATTCAGCATAATAAGCCGTTTTATCTCTTTGGGTCCCCTTCCAGTTTGACCATCCTTCAGGAAGAATGTGGATTCCCATAATGCAGTCAATATATACCGTTCGGGCATAGTCTCTCCACGGGCGGCCCAGGTAAACACTGTTTACTCCTTCAGCTGCCGTCAGCCTGCAGCTGATGAATACATAACCATATGGTTTCCCCTGTGGTGTACTTGCTGCAGTGATGTATGAGTTACTTTTACTGTGAATGGTGCACTGGTAAAAAAGAACGGTCGCTGCTCCAAAGATAAAGTCGGTTGTCCCTTCTATATAACAATTCTCATAGTACTGTCTGCTGTTCTGGCCTGCAGTATAGAGTGTGTCCTGGTTGCCCAGGATCCTGCAGTTACGAAAAACGCACCTGTCGCCTGTCACATTAAGAGCCACAGCCTGACCGACAGGCCCGGCGCTGTTTTCTATTGTGAGGTTCTCGGCAACAAAATCGTTGGCCTCAACCATCATGGTGTATGTGTAAAATGTGCTGTTCTTTCCACGGTTTACGGACCCGAAATAGTCGCCCCAGGTTATTATTGTTTTTTCGGCATCTTCACCAATAAAAGTAAGCATGGTATTATGATCAGGGATCAGTATCTTCTCTTTGTAGATGCCGTTTTTAATATGAATGGTTATGCGGGTGTCGGGGAAAGATTTGCACGCATCCACAGCTGCCTGTATGGTAGTATAATCACCTGACCCGTCCTGCGCAACCGTGCAGGAGGTAAAGTACCCGTCCTGCGCTTTTACATAAGGGCAAGATAAAGTCAGTATTAGGATAATGAAAAGATTTATTGAAATGATTCTATGTTTATTCATAAGTCAAATACATTTTACATGCACATTACTAATTTGTTTATGATGGTATAGTATAGCAGACGTATCTTTAATTTCAGTAAGATTTTTATAGGCGGGTTTCTCCTCCTAAGATAGGAGGAGTACCCAGACGGTAGTCTGGGGGAGGTGGTATGTTTTTACAGCTGGATGTAACCATACCACCCCCCGGCTCCTGCGTCGCCGGACCCCTCCTGGCTCAGGAGGGGAAACTTCCGTATGTAAAGAGTTCTCAGATTAATCGTTTTAACTATTTTTTATTTTTCAACTCTGAACCAGTCTATATTGACGAAACCGGCATCATTGATAAATCCTTCTCTCAGCGCAAAGAAGCCAATTTTAGCTCCTATCCATCTGCCTGGTTTCGCAGCAAATTCATTACCTGTCTGGCGGAAGCTTTTCCCGTCAGTACTCCATGTAAAGGTGCATAACGCTCCTTTTTTCACCTTGAACCGCAGATAGATAGTATTGGTCTTAAGAGGAATCTTATCTGACCGCAGTTCTTCGCCTCCTTTATCGGCTGCCTTGCACTCTATATAACTCAGGTAAAGTTGTCCCTCTTCCTGTCTGACTGATATGCCGGCATAATCCATGCCCATTATCACCATTCCTGTCTCCTCAAGGTCGAAGTTTGGGGTGAAGCTCAGCTTACAGGTTGCGGTGAATTCTTCAGCCGGGAATTTCTGGAGTAAAAGATTAGGAGCGTCCCACATATTTTTATAACCCCCTGGTTTTGCAATGCAGTTAAGACGATAATAGCCGAGGTTGCCTGAAGGGTATCCCCATGTCAGATGTTTGTTTGCCAGCCACTGCCATTGCAGGCCTGTGGCTGATGTGTTAAAGTCATCGCTTTCAGGAGGTGTCATAACCGGGTAGTTCTTGCCCACGTCAGGTTTCTTATAGGATGATACCGGTTCGCCGCACCCGTCTCCGTCCTTGTCGGTTCCGATAACCGGCCAGTCGTTAACCCATTTCATCGGGTTAAGATGTACCACGCGGCCATAGGCTTCCTTATCCTGGAAGTTAAGGAACCAATCCTCACCTGTTACCGTTGTCACCCAGGCACCCTGGTGCGGGCCATTAATCGGCGATTTCCCCTGTGCCATCACTTTTTTCACCTCATAGGGTCCGGTAACATTATGTGAACGCATCACCAGCTGCCATCCCAGAGGAACACCACCGACAGGAGCAAAGATGTAATACCAGCCGTTGCGCTTGTAGAACTTCGGCCCTTCAACGGTCTTGTTATCAAGATGCCCATCAAAAACCATCACGTCATCATCATTAGCTTTTGTTGCATCAGGAGTCATGGAGCATACCATCAGCACGCTCTTTGTCCCGGCACGGGTCCCGGCAAAAGCATACACCAGCCATGCTGTTCCGTTATCATCCCAGAGAGGCGAGGGGTCAATCATCCCTTTACCCTCCTTTATCAGTACCGGTTCACTCCATGGGCCATCAATAGCCGGAGCTTTCACCATGTATATTCCATAATCCGGGTCGGGATAGATGATATAAAATTCGTTGTTATGATACCGTATGCATGGAGCCCATACGCCACAGCCATGCTGCATGGTTGAATAGAGGTCGTAAGGAGGAAGCTTATGCAGGGCATAACCCTTGAGCTCCCAGTTTACCAGGTCGTGAGAGCAAAGCAGTGGCAGACCGGGAACACAGTTAAAGGATGAGGCGGTCATGTAATATGTGCTGTCAACCCTGATGGCATCAGGATCAGAGTAGTCGGCATGAAGGACGGGATTAGTATATGTACCGTCGCCGTTGTCTGACACCCACGCACCGAGGGATACCCCACTTCCGGTTCTGTGACCCTGAGCATTGATCTGCGACAGTGATGAGATCCAAATGCAATGAACAGCAGTAAAATATTTCTATGGGAATGCTTAAATATCATTATTCTTAGGTTGTTATTCAGGTTGAATCAAATTTAATAACTATTTTAGTCCACCCCGTGTATGATTTGGCTTTTAAGGGGTATAAATTGACAATTTTATGGAACCAAGACACACTAAAGGCCAGTTTTTTACCATATGGGCTATATTCGGGTTTGCTTTATGCATAGCCATGCAGGAGTTTGTTAACCTGCTCAGTGAGCTTATTATTTCAGTAGGCATACAGATGGATCTGAACCCCTCAGTCATCAAGTACTCAAAAACAATCAGTTATAGTCTTGCCTGGATTGCCATTGTTATACTTCTTGTGATTATCATAAGGAGTAAAGGACCTGTCTTTTCGCATGTTAACTATAAGAAGTCGCGCATAGCGCTTATAATATTCATCCTCATCGGGGTGCTGTCCCATGTTCTTGCGGAGTACTGCACCAGGCAGCGCAGGGGAGAGCTCAGGCCTTATCTTACCAGACATAACACCTCTATGGTTGAGTTCTTCAGCTCAAACCAGGTGACAAGCATCGCACCCATTGCACTTATCTTCATAACAATTGCTATAGGGTTCTATATACTTACACGGGAGAAGGAGATGGAGTAGGCACAAGGGTAATCGGTAATTGGTAAAAAGGTGAAGATAAAAGACAAAAGGAAAAAGATAAAAGGAAAAAGATAAAAGGAAAAAGATAAAAGTTGAGGATTCCTTTAGACTTTAAACTTTAGCCTTTAGCCTTTAGCCTTTCGCCTTTAGCCTTTTCAGTCGTCGTCATCCTCTCTTTCATCAAGCGGAAGAGTCATCTCTTTAGGATAAGGGGTGTCTCCTTTGGCTGCAAACCAGAGTATATGATTCATCAGATCATCGTCTCCGTCATCCACTTTGTTAAACTGATCGGAGGCAGAGAGCAGCGCATATTCTTTTGCCTGGCCCGACAGGGTCATAACTTTAGGATTTGTAAGGCCGAGGGGGATGTTACTGTTTTCTTTTGTATAGACCGCTTTATCAAAATTGGCATCGAAGCATTCAAACATAGGCAGGGCTGTGGCATCCATTGCGTTCATAGGAGGAACACCCAGGATCTGTTCAATGGTTCTGACCATGCATGTCTGGTTATAGTTTGTGTGAACCGTTTTCCTGAGATGTGAATATGGGCTGATGACAAATCCTGTTGTCCTGTATGCTGACACATGATCCCAGCCCGACTGTGAGTCATCTTCAGTGACAAAGACAACGGTTGATTCCCAGAAACGGCTCTTTGAAAGGGCTTCAATTATTCTGCCAAGAGCCAGGTCGTTATCGGCAACCATTGCCTCAGGTTTTGCATAACCCTCTCTGGTACCTGCTGTATGGTCATTTGGCAGTGCCAGGATCAACAGATTCGGCAGCTGATCCCCGGGCATATTCTCATATTCATTCAGCTCTTTAATAAAGGCATCAGCGCGTATCTGATCAGGAACCCATGCTCCTTCAAAGCCGGGATAGGTGGGGCACAAAATTGGCTTAACCCTTGAGATTGTTGTTAAATTCTCAAAATCAGCCACCTTGCCATCGAGATATGAACTATAAATGGTATCCCAGGAAAGACTGCCTTTCCAGTCAAGTGTACATGCCTCTCCGTATATCCTGACACTCTTACCGTGATCCAGTGCATTATTCCAGATAAATCCCTTTTTGTTATAGACCATCGCATCGTAAAGTATATGAGGATAACTTCTGAACCATGCTCTTACGGTTTTCTCATTATAATCGGTTACTATAGCCGCATCGGTCCATGAATGACCTTCGGCAGAGCATTTACCCGAGGCATAATAGTTATCCATCAGCATATATTCGTCCGCAATTTTATGCTGGTTGGGCGTCACCTCGCGGCCAAAGATGCACAACGAGTTCATTCCGTCACCTTTGGTGATGTCACCCAGTACCTGGTCGTAGGTTTTGTTCTCCTTGATTATGTAAACGACATGTTTGAAGACCGATGGTTCACCTATGCGTTCGGGCACCGGCCTGGGGGCAACGTCTTTTCGTGGAAGTCTCATGGAGAGTTTTGACCGGAAGATCATATTGGAGTTCTCCACTCTGACACTGTAGTCTTTCAGCGTTTGGTTATCAGGCACTTCAATTATGGATACCGTAGCTTCTTCTTTGTGGATCGTATATCCCTTCAGATCTTTCACTCTTGGCCCTTCTCCTTCCAGGTTTGCCACATACAGTGTGTTTTCTGACAGTGTAAGGCCTGCCGGGTACGCTTCAGTAGGGATGAATCCTTTAACGACGGACATACCACGTCCCGTTATTGAGGCTTTCTCCCCCAGGCTGACCACGGCAATGGCGTTATCCATACCGTTGGAGACATAGAGTATCTCTTTTTCGTTATCCAGGACGAGTGCATTGGGAGTATCTCCGATAAATCCGCTTGTCATCTGGCTCAGTCCCACAGGTATTGTCTCAACAACCTTGTCGCTTATTGCGTCAATAACAGAGACATTATCGCTGTTACCATTGGCTATGTATATATGACGCTTATCTTTTGATGCAATGATGGCATTGGGGTGGAGCCCAACCTCTATCTCGTTCAGTGTTTTTCCTGATTTCAGATCAATCACACTGACGGTACCCATTGCTGTTGCGCCTGTCTTTGGATCCACATAAACGCCTGCATAAGGTATCCCGGCGGTCTCCCTGGTGGTGTCAACCGGTACGGGACCGCCCCAATTGGTGACATAAGCCTTCGACCCTATGACAGCAATGCCATAAGGAGCCATGCCCGTTGGTATGGTCCAGATCTCCTTTTTATCGCTCAGTCTTAATTTTGTAAGCTGGCTGTTTCCATTGAGCACCACATACAGGTACAGGGTGCCATCCTCATTGTTGATGGATATATCATTCGGCAGTGCCATGGGCGACGGGTCAACACCGTTAAATGAATATGAGTTTTTAATCGTTGCATTACTGCCATTCCAGACAGCATCGAGGATGAATGAGCTATTGGTACCCGGATTTGCCGCACCCCAGAAAATATGGATAGCGTTTTCAATTCTTTCAGCTTTAATGCCTGAATAGGTGCTCATCAAGCCCCTGTACTCACCGGCATAATCCAGATGAGAGAGAAGAGTCTTTTTATCAGTGTCGATGAATGCAACTCCATAACGGTCTTCAACAGCCAGTATTTTAGTGCCTGGCAACAGGATGCAGTCTAGACTGTGGTTTTCAAGGTTGCCATTGCCAAAGCGGATAACAATGCCAGCCGGATCAATGAAACGGTTATAAGGCATTAGAATAAAACTGTTGTCAGGAGTGAGTGTTGTATCGTCGTAGCTGCTGTGATAGCTGTCGCCGGAAATAACCGATACATGGTATGATTTAAAAGAGGTGCATGACGCAATGCTGATTGTAGCCAGGATGGCTATGTATGTTGCTGTTTTAAGTCTTATTCTCTTCATTTCTGTATGCAATTTATCCCGCCTGAAAGAATTTTCAGATAGCAAAATTACAACAATCTTTTACCAAAGTCATTAATCAGAAGTTCAGAATATGCTTAAAGGCAATTACAGGGGAACAGGGAAAATTAAGCAAAAGGATGAGTTACAGGTTTTAATGCACGAATGTTAATTTTTGCAAAATGCGCTTCCTTTTTCCTGTAGTACAGACAGCAGGAAGATAATAAAAGCGGTAAATTCACATATCAAACAGTTCAAAAAATGAAAAGTAAGATCGTATTTATTGCTGTTATCGCGTTAAGTTCGATGACAATGAGCCTGCTGGCTCAAAACAAGGATAAGGCTGTCTACAAAGAGGTGAAGCCCGGGTTTTTCCAGACCTCAATCCTTAAGGACGACCGGATGATGAAAGAGATAAAGGAACCTGAAAAGCCCCGTAAATACTTTACAATAGATCTTTCGGGTGTCACCCTTCCGAACAAGATCGATTTATACAAGAATGTGCAGTGGCATAATCCTCCTCTTTCGCAGGGTAACACCAACACATGCTGGTGCTTCAGCACAACATCGTTCCTGGAGTCAGAAGCCTATCGTCTGAACAAGATCCAGGTCAAGCTGTCTGAGGCGTATACTATTTACTGGGAATATGTGGAAAAGACAAAACGGTATATAGATACCAGGGGCAACTCGGCATTTGAGGAGGGGTCTGAAGCAAATGCTGTCACCCGCATGTGGAAGAAATATGGTGTAGTGCCTGAAGAGGTCTACAATGGCATGCCTGATGGCCGTAAGTTCCCAAACCATGCTGATATGATTGCAGAACTGAAGGCATACCTTGAATCTGTGAAGAGTGCCAATGCATGGGATGCAGATGCTGCTGTATCGACAGTAAAGGCAATAATGAATCATTACCTGGGAGTCCCTCCAACAGAGGTAAATGTAAACGGTAAAATGGTTACGCCACTACAGTATATGAAGGATATCATCAAAATCAATCCTGATGATTATGTCGATATTCTCTCTTATGAACAGCAGCCCTTCTATAAGCAGGTTGAGTATGAGGTGCCTGATAACTGGTGGCATAGTGCCGAATATTACAATGTACCTCTGAATGATTTCATGGCAGCCCTTAAGGGTGCTGTCAGGCAGGGCTATACTGTATCAATTGGGGGTGATGTCTCGGAGCCGGGGTTTGATCGTACCACACAGTGCGCCGTTATCCCGGATTTCGACATACCATCGGCCTACATTAATGACGATGCACGACAGTTCAGGTTTACAAACCAGACCACAACAGATGATCATGGTATGCATCTTGTAGGTTACCTCGAAAAAGATGGCAGGGACTGGTATCTCATAAAAGACTCGAGTTCAGGGTCACGTAACAATGACGAGAAGGCAAAAGAGTTTGGATACTACTTCTTCTCTGAGGACTATGTGAAGCTTAAGATGATGGATTTCATGGTGCATAAGGATGCGGTGAAGGACCTGATTAAAAAATTCAAATAACATTTGGTTGTAACATAACGTAAAGACGCGATTTATCGCGTCTCTGCCGATCGCTTAAAACAACGTAGAGCCGCGACGCATCGCGGCTCTACGATTTTGTTTAATTAACCAACATTTGTAAAAGGGACCCCCGGCTCCGGCCGGACCTGACAAAAAATGGCCGGAGCACAGGGAGGGATTGCTTTTACGTCCCTTTTATACTATTCTTCTTTTTGTCCACATAAAGTATCCTCCTGTCATCATAAC
>Ga0116170_10006254_pt1 | contig 10471 bp, 8 predicted proteins | sample AD_JPNHW1_MetaG_FD_89797 | JGI IMG/M metagenome (GOLD analysis project Ga0116170, IMG submission 89797) | Active sludge microbial communities of municipal wastewater-treating anaerobic digesters from Japan - AD_JPNHW1_MetaG | ecosystem: Engineered > Bioreactor > Anaerobic > Digestate | place...
ATAATTAAAAATCCGCCGCGGCGGCTGGTAGGCCGGCGGCAAAATTATTGGAGAAGAGTTTAGCCGTCAGTTGGCGGCGGGTCTATTATAAGCATTTTTAAACGCTCTCTTTCTTTCTCGCTTGGCCATAATGCTCCTTGGTAATCCTTGATTCAATACACTCAAATCGGCGGTATTGCCCCACCCGGGTGAGGTACCTCATTTAAGTTTTCAAAGACCACTACCGGCAATTACGGCGCCCACAGAATCCTTTTTAAAACTGATTTTCGGCCTATTTCCGTTGTTCAGTTTTTGCTTTCGAATACAGGCTGGAAAACTGTCTTAAAAAACTTGATAAGACTTTAATTATTATCAGCCATGACAGGAACATCTTAAACAGGATCTGCGAAAAAATTATTTTAATGGACGAATGCGGGCTTAAAGTTTATGCGGGCAATTATGATACTTACGAAAGAACCCGCGCCCTGCAAACCGAGCAGATCATAAAAGATGTCCAAAAGCACGAGGAGACCCGCAAACACCTTCAGTCTTTTGTGGACAGATTCCGCTATAAAGCCACCAAAGCGAAGCAGGCCCAGAGCAGGCTTAAGATGATAGAACGCCTTGGCGACGCGCCCAAAATACCTTTGGAACGCAGCATACGCTTTTCTTTTCCCAATTCCGACGCTTTGAATTCTTATCTGTTCACTATGGAGAACGCCAGCTGCGGCTATGGCGATAAAACCGTGCTGCAGAACCTTAATTTGACTATCGGGCAAGACGAAAAAATCGCTTTGCTTGGTTCCAACGGCAACGGTAAATCCACCCTTGCCAAACTATTGGCGGGCAGAATACAGTTGCAGAGCGGCAAACTTACCAGCGCGCGCAAGTTGAGAGCGGCATATTTCGCCCAGCATCAGGCGGAAGAATTTGTCCCCGGCAAAACACCGTACGAAACCGTCAGGGAACTTATGCCCGAAGCTAAAGTAACGCAGGTGTATGCCCACCTTGCCGGCTACGGTCTGGAAAAGAGCAAAGCCGATACAAAAACAGGCAATCTTTCGGGCGGGGAAAAGAGCAGGCTGCTGCTTTCTTTAATTACCATAGAACCGCCCCATGTTTTAATTCTGGACGAGCCTACCAACCATCTGGATATAACCTCCCGCCGCGCGCTTATAGAGGCTTTGAACGATTATACGGGCGCGGTTATACTTGTTACCCACGACTTCCACATACTGGAATCGGTTTGCGACAGGCTGCTTCTGGTGGCAGGCGGCGGCGTAAGCAATTTTGACGGCGATCTGGACGATTATAAAAATTATGTTTTGCGCGGCGGAGGCAAAAATTCCGGCCCCGCATTATCGGAAGAGGACGACCGTAAAGATAAACGACGTAAAGAAGCGGAGTTGCGCGCGCAGGCCGCGCCGCTTAAAAAACAACTTAAAGACATAGAGAAAAAGATGGAAAGCGCGACGGCGCAGAAGACCGAACTTGAAAAACGCCTTATAAACGGCTTTAACTCCGATACCAGCATAGAGCTTGGTATCATCAATAAGGCAATTAGAGACCTGGAAGACAAATGGATTAAAGTTTCCACGCGGCTTGCAGATGTTTTAAAGTAAATTTACTTTTTTACCGCCAAATTTAAGCCGGTCTTACAAAGAAGACCGGTGATTATTTAATCTTTTTGATGCACAGCGCTTTGCAGCAAGTTTTTGTTATCAAACGTTGTCGGTATGTCTCTGCCGTTCAAAATATTCCTCCCCCACTGGGACGCAAATGCGAAGCATTTGATTATGGTTTTACAGATTAAAATGCCATGCAACCAACCGCCAGGCCGATTTACACGCCCCCAGTAACAAGGCTCTTACCTGTAGTAAATATAAGATCGATTATCGGGAGCACCTTACCGAAAATCCCGTTTTTTCTCCGCCTAAAAATTTAAAAAAGGTTCCCCCTCCGCCCAGATAATCTATAATAACAAAAACTCGGCGGTTTTTCCGGAATAATTAAAAATCCGCCGCGGCGGCTGGTCGGCCGGCGGCAAAATTGTCGGAGAAGAGTTTAGTCGTCAGTTGGCGGCGGGTCTATTGTATCGTATAAGTTGGAGCCGCAAAAACTGGTATACTTAAGATAGTTCTTCAGGGCCGGGTGCAAATCCCGACCGGCGGTACAGCCCGCAAGCCTTCAGCCAGCGCTGACGGCAGATCCGGTGGAACTCCGGGGCCGACGGTTAAAGTCCGGATGAAAGAAGAACGAGAAGGCGGCATAGCGTATAAGGACGGGCTGTTTTTCAGCCCCGATCCGCCGCCGTGGTTAAGCCCTGAAGACTTTCTTTTCAGGGTTTTTTTATTGGCTGATTTATACTAGAATCCGGACAGGGAGCGCTGGGACCATGAAAACAAAATTTTCGCCCGTGGAAGAGATCCTCGCGGACCTTAAAAAGGGCAGGATGGTAGTCATTACCGACGACGAGAACCGCGAGAACGAAGGCGACATAGTGCTGGCGGGCCAGTTCGCCACGCCTGAGAAGATAAATTTCATCGCGCAGCACGCACGCGGGCTGATCTGCGCGCCCCTGGACGAAGCCGCCATCAACCGCCTGCGCCTTTTCCCCATGGAGCGCGAGAACACGGACCCTTACAAAACCAGCTGGATGATCTCGGTGGACGCCGCCAAGGGCGTTACCACCGGCATTTCCGCGCAGGACCGGGCGCGCACGCTCCGGCTGCTGGCGGGGCCCGGAACCCGGGCCGGGGACCTTACCCGCCCCGGGCACATTTTTCCCCTCAAAGCAAAAAAAGGCGGCGTGCTGACGCGGGCCGGCCATACCGAAGCCTGCGTGGACCTGATGCGGCTGGCGGGCCTGGCGCCCGCCGGCGTGATCTGCGAGATAATGAAAAAAGACGGCTCCATGGCGCGCCTGCCCGACCTGGCCGCTTTCGCCGCGAAGCACAAACTCAAGATCTCCACCATAGCGGCCCTTATAGCTTACCGCCTCGGCAAGGAAAAGCTGGTCGAGCGCATAGCCACCTCGCGCCTGCCGGCGGGAGGCGCCGAGTACGAGATAAGGATCTACAAGGACAAACTTACCGGCCTTGAGCATGTGGCCATGATACTGGGCGAGATAAAGCAGCCGGTGCTGGTGCGGGTGCATTCGGAATGCCTTACCGGCGACGTATTCGGCTCGAAGCGCTGCGACTGCGGCCCGCAGCTGAAAGCGGCCATGACCATGATAGAAGCTGAAGGCGCGGGAGTGCTGTTATACATGCGGCAGGAAGGCCGCGGCATAGGCCTGGGAAATAAGATCCGCGCCTACAGCCTGCAGGACAAGGGCTACGACACCATTTCCGCCAACCACGCCCTGGGCTTTAAAGCGGACCTGCGCGATTACGGCACCGGCGCGCAGATACTCTGCGACCTGGGCGTGCGCAGCATGCGCCTGCTGACCAATAATCCCAAGAAGATAGTGGGCCTTAACGGCTACTGCCTTAAAGTCACAGAGCGGGTGCCGATAATCATAAAAGAGAACCCGCATAATGCCAGGTACCTGCGCACCAAGAAAAACAAAATGGGCCATTTGATCTGATACGGAGCGGCAAACGATCATACGGAGGATAACATGAAAACCATAGAAGGAAAACTTACCGCGGAAAAACTTAAATTCGCGCTGGTAGTCTCGAGGTTCAACGACTTCCTTACCGACAGGCTGCTCAGGGGCGCGCTCGACACGCTAAAGCGCCACGGCGCCGACGAAAAGGATCTCACGGTGGTCAAAGTGCCGGGCGCTTATGAAATACCGCTGGCCTGCAAGAAACTGGCCGGCAAGAATTTCGACGCCGTCATAGCGCTGGGCGCGGTGATCAAGGGCGACACGCCCCACTTCGACTATGTAGCGGCCGAAACCGCCAAGGGCATAGCCCAGGTTTCGCTGGAGAGCTCTATCCCGGTAGCTTTCGGCATCATCACCGCCGACAACCTTGAGCAGGCTATAGAGCGGGCCGGCACCAAGCAGGGCAATAAGGGCGCCGACGCCGCCATGTCCGCCATAGAAATGGCGAATTTGTTCAGGCAGTTTTAAGCCGGCGCGGTTCCTTATAAAAATGACCGCGTCAAAGACGGATGAACAGCTGATGCTGCGCGCCCTTGCCCTGGCGCGCAGGGGCCTTTACGGCGCCCATCCCAACCCCTTGGTGGGCGCGGTGCTGGCCCGCGGCGGGCGCATAATAGGCGAAGGCTGGCACCGGGAGTTCGGCCGCGCGCACGCCGAGATAAACGCTATCCGGTCCGCTAAAGAGCCGGTAAAAGGCGCGACGCTTTATGTAACGCTGGAACCCTGCTCCACGCAGGGCAAGACCGGCCCCTGCACCGCCTCCATCATCGCCGCCGGAATAAAGCGGGTGGTCATAGGGGCCGCGGACCCCAACCCCGCCAATGCCGGCAAGGCCGCCCGCATCCTCAGGGCCGCCGGCATAGAAGTAAGCTCCGGCGTGCTGGCCGCCGCCGCGCGCGGCCTGAACCCGGCTTTCAATAAATTCATGCGCACCGGCCTTCCTTATATAACGCTCAAGGCGGCCCAGAGCGCCGACGGCAAGATAGCCGACCACGCGGGCCGCTCGCGCTGGATCTCCTCCCCGCAGTCGCGCGCTTACGCGCACCGCCTGCGGGCGCAAGCCGACGCGGTGCTGGCCGGCATAAACACCGTGCGCGCCGACGACCCGCTGCTCAACGTCCGCGGCGTCAGGGTGGCGCGCCAGCCCGCCGTGGTGGTGCTGGACTCCGGGCTGAACATTCCTCCTAAAGCCCGCGTGTTCCAGAACGAGCGGGTGATAATTGCGGCCGCCCGCGGCGCAGCTCCGGCCCGCATCAAGAAACTGCGGCGGGACAACGTCAGCATTCTGCTGCTGCCCCCGGGCAGGCACGGCGGCGTGGACTTGAACGCCCTGCTGGCCGAACTGGGCCGCCTGGGCATAGCTCACATCCTGGTGGAAGGCGGCGGCCGGGTGCTGGGCTCTTTTATTTCCGAAGGCTTGTTCGACAGGTTCATGCTGTTCTGTTCCCCGCTTATAATAGGCGGCGAGCGCTCAAAGAACTCCGTCACCTGGCCCGACCGGCTCAACGGCCCGGGCAAGCTGGGAATAAATGTAGGCTTTAAAAAGATAAGCAAGGTCGGCCCCGACCTCCTTATAGAGGTAGTTAAGGCCGGCAAGGAAGTTTAAGTTATGTTCACGGGAATAATAGAAGCGGTGGAAAAGCTGAAAGCGGTTTCACGCGGCCGGCTGGAAACCGCCGTGCCCGCCGGCTGGACGCTGGCCGCCGGGGAAAGCGTGGCTGTCAACGGGGCCTGCCTTACCGTAATTTCTTTCTCCAAAGGACTGGCCGCTTTCGACCTGAGCCCGGAAACTTCCGGGCGCACCGCCCTGGGAACGCTCAAGGCCGGCGCGCGCGTAAACCTGGAAAGGGCGATGAAAGCCGACGGCCGGTTCTCCGGCCATTTCGTAACGGGGCATATAGACGGAACGGCCAGCCTGCTGGGCGTAAAAAAAACTGCGGGAAGTTTTGAGCTGACCTTCGGGGCCCCAGCCGCCGCCCGGCTGGTGGAGAAGGGCTCTGTCGCGCTCAACGGCGTCAGCCTGACGGTTTTTGAAATCACCGGGCACACTTTCAAGGCCGCCGTAATTCCCCATACCTGGGAGAACACTAATCTCAAAGATCTGAAACCCGGCCGCTCGGTGAATATCGAATACGATATTTTGGGCAAATATGCGGACCGGGCCGCCGGCTCGAAAATAACGGAACAATTCCTCCGCGACAACGGCTTCTGAGCGGCAGGGCAGCTTTATCGCGCCGCCGGTGTTTCTGCCCCCAGCCGGAAAACAGCCAGCAGGGCGTCTTCATACCCAGGGGGGCCGAACTGAGCCCGGCAATAAGCTATTACCCGCGTCATATCTTCGCCGGCGCCGATAACGTCCGCGTTGCGGGGCTGTTCGGCCCGCCAATCTTTGTGGATCACCAGGTAGCCGGCCCGGACGCGCCGGTTGAATTGCGGGCTCCCGAGCCGCTCGAAATGCCGGAACCGGCTTTTGATCCGGTCCAGGGGCCACTCGCTGTCCCGGTTGCGGCCGTTAACTTCGCCTACGAAAGCGATGGCGGTATGCTGCCGGTGATACAGCTGGTAGAACGGCAGCGGGTTGGCGCGGTAATCATAATGCCACGGCGCTTCCAGCAGCGTAACCGAACCCTGCGGCAGTTTCCGCAGGGCGGTGTAGAACGGCGGCCAGGCGCCCGGAATGAACCTGCCGGTGCCGGCGTCCCAGCCGCTTTTTCCGGCCCAGTCATAACTATATTGGAAAGAACAATGATTCCGCCATTCGGCCGGCATCCGCGCCAGTTGGGGCAGCGGCCCCGCCATGAACAGCCAGGAGCCCAGCAGCGCAACAAGAACAACCGCGGGCTTGCGCAGCCGGCCGGCGGAAAGCTCAAGCCCCCAGGCAACCGCGCAGGACAACCCCGTCAGGTAAAGCGTATAACAGAACAAAGCATAACGCAGGATAACTACGCCCTCATCGCTGCTGACCGGCTTGACCAGCCACAGCACACCGGCCTGAGCTGCTGCCGCCAGCGTCAGCAGCAGCGCCAGCGGCGGCTCGCGGCGGAACAGCCGCAACAGGCCCAGCGCCGCGGCCGCTACCGCTAATGCAGCCGCAAGAGGGCTCACCAGTCCTGTACCCAGCCGCACCGCTTCCCCCAGTTTGAAAGACCGGACAAGGCCTGACGGCCACTTCGAGAATACCGCGGGGCTGTCGACGAGCAAGGGCGGCGCCAGCAGCAGCGCCCAGCCGGAAAGCACCACCCCGAGAAAGCCCGGCCATTGCGCGCGCAGGGCTTTCCCGGGCGCCGTAAAAGCCCATACCGAGACGGCGGCCAGCACGGCGATAAGCGGCGCAAGGAATGAGAGGTTGAACCACGGCGCCAGCACGGCGCAGAGCGCGGCCAGCTGCAACCAGCGGCGGTTGCCGGAGCGGCTGGCGCGCCAGAGAGAAAGCACAGCCAGCAGACCCAGCAGCAAAGCTATGGCGTAGGGCCTCGCAAAGCGGGAATAGAAGATGTGGAACGGGGAAATCGCTATCAGCCAGGCCAGGGCCGTTGTGCGTACGGCCGGATAAAGGAGCACAGGCACTAGGGCGCAGAAAAGCAGGGAGGCGGCCAGCATCGGCAGCCTGGCGCCCAATTCCCCCAGGCCGGTCAGGGAAAAGAGCAGTTTATAGAACATGGCGAGGGGGATGCAGTGGTCCGCCCCGCCGAAATGTGTAAAAAGATATGAGAACGTGTTGCCCTGTGCGGCGCCCAAAGCGTGAAATTCGTCGTCCAGCAGGATAAGGCTGCCTACGCCCCAAAGCCGCAGCGCCGCCCCCGCCAGAAAGGCGGCGGCGAGCGACCACAGTTGGTACCGTGTCAGCGCGGCGTCGGAACTCCCCGCAGTCAAGTCTCCTCTATCGGCAGGCAGCATGAATTGTTATCGCAGGCTCACCCGGCAAGCCGCTGTCTCCTTAGCGCCGGTAATAATTCCGCCGCCATCTATTCTATCAATAATACCGCCATAGCCGAACTTTTGCCCGAAAGGCCCAGGCCCGCCTGAGCCCTAGGGCATTTGACCGCCGTCAAACCCGCTGGTATAACATAGGCGTAACAGACGACCGGCGGACCAACGGAGGAGTTATGAAAAATTTACTCAAAGCCACTGCGGGCACGGCACTGATCCTTTCGCTGCCCCTTCTTTCTTTTGCCAAGAGCAAAAGCATCTATGGCGCGGATAACCGCCTGGACTATTACGAAGCCGCCGCGGGGCTGCAGACGCTTTCCGATTCGGTGGTTTCCCTGTGGCGGTCCGGCGATGTGACGGCCAACGCGGCCACCAAGATGTCTGACCTTACCACCTCCACCCTGGGCGACGACAATTACCTGTGCCCCAATGAGAGATTCGCGGACCAGGCCACCGGGGCCTTCTGCTCCGGCACGCTGGTGGGCGAGGACCTTATCATGACGGCCGGCCACTGCGTCAAGACCGAGGCGGCCTGCGCGGACACCAAGTTCATTTTCGGCTTCAAGGTGGGCGCGAAAGATGAGACCGGGCCCAAGGCCGTGGCCTCGGGAGAAGTTTACGGCTGCGCTAGCATTGTGAAGCGCTACAAGGCGGGCGAAGCGGGCTCCCCGTTCCCCGCCGGCCAGACGCTGGGCGCCGACTACGCCCTGGTAAAACTGGACCGCAAGGTTACCGGCCACAAACCCCTGGCCATCAACCGCTCCGGCTCCATCAAGAAAGATACCGGCATCTTCGTGATAGGCCATCCCTCCGGCATGCCGCTTAAAGTGGCGGGCGACGCCACGGTGCGCGACGCCGGCAAGAAAGGCTATTTCGTGGCGAACCTCGACACCTTCGGCGGCAACTCCGGCTCCGCGGTGTTCAACGCGGCCACCAATAAGATAGAGGGCATCCTGGTGCGCGGCGCCAACGACTATACCGCCACCCCCGCGGGCTGCTACACTGTGGCCACCTTCGAAATGACCGGCGGCCGCGGCGAAGACGTGACGCTTATCTCCGAACTGTCGGCCCTCATCCCCAGGCTGCCTGGCGAAAAGGCCGAAGAAGCCGCCGCCCCGGAATACCAGAGCGTGGATTCCAGCAGCCTCCAGTTGAGCAGCCCCGTAGCGATGCCGATCTTCATCGGCTTCTGAGACGGGCTCCAGATCGGGCTAAGATGAAAGCCGCCCCCCTTGGCCGGGGGGCGGTTTATTTTACGGCTTTTCAGAATGGGGCAGGGCTTACCGCTCTGGCTGCGCCCCCGGCTCTTTGGCGCGGCGGCTTATCTCCAGCGCCAGGCCGCGGAACATCCAGGCGTGCACCGGGTAGAGCGAGTACCAGTAAAGGCTGCCGAAAAGACCGTGCGGTTCGAAGTAGGCCGTCAGCCGCAGCGTGCACGCTGCGGCGCCGCGCGGGGCCGCTTCGAATTGCAGCCAGCCCTTGCCCGGCAGGCGCATCTCGGCGCGCAGCAGCAGCATATAGTCCTCGATGACCCGCTCGACGCGCCAGGAATCCAGCGCTTCCCCCTGGTGGATAATGTCGGGATGGCGGCGGCCGCGCCGCATGCCTATGCCGCCCACCAGCCTGTCCTGCAGCGCCTTCAGGTCCCACAGCCACTGCCCGAACAGCCAACCGCGCGTGCCGCCCAGGCCGGAGAACACCCGGAACACCGCCGCGGCGGGGGCCGCGATATCCAGCACGTGCGCCGTCCGGATAAGTCCCTCCCGGTCCTCAAAAGTAAAGGCGCGGGCGTAGGACGGCGTATAGGCCGCGGTCCACGAGGTTTCCACGGCGTTCTCGCTCAGCCGGATCAGCGCATACTTCACGGCGGTGGCGTAATCCAGCGGCTTGATATCGGGAAAAATACGGGAGGCCTCTGCGGTATCGCAGGTAACCTCGCAGCGCAGGCTCTCCATCAGCGGGCGGGCGAAGATCCTGGGCACCGGGGTGATCAGGGCCGCCATCGCGCTGCAAAAATCCATATTCCATTGGGGCAGGGTTATGAACCAGCGCCGCAGGCCCCGGATATCCGCGTAGATGCGCAGCAGGTCCTGGTAGCGGTGCGAGGTGGCGCCGCCGATCTCTATGATGCGACCGGCGGCCTCGGGTTTTTCCAGACAATCAATAAGGTAGAACAGCGCGTCACGCACGGCCAGCGGCCGGGACCGGGTTTGCAGGCAGCGGCAGGTGGGGATCACCGGCATGCGCTCCACCAGGTAGCGGATGAGCTCGAAAGAAACGCTGCCGGAGCCGACTATCATCGCGGCGCGGAATTCGGTGACCGGCCGGCCCGAGGTGCGCAGGATCGCGCCTACGCGGTGGCGCGAAGTAAGATGCGGGGAGAGGGCGGCGCAATCCTGGCCCGGCCCGCCCAAATAAACGATCCTGCCGCAGCCCGCGGCCCCGGCGGCTTTCGCGAAGTTGTAGGCGGAGATCTCTTCCATGCTCTCGAAGCCGGGCGTGTCGGCCATGGAGTGGACCAGGTAGTAAGCCGCGTCGGCGCCGGCCAGGGCTTCAGCCAGCCCCTCGTCCTTGTAAACGTCGCCCTGTATTATTTTCACGCTGCCCGCCCAGGGGCGGCCGGCCAGCCGCTCCGGGTGGCGCGCCAGGCAGCGCACGGCATAGCCCTTGGCCAGCAGCCGCGGGATGAGCCGCCCGCCTATATAGCCCGTCGGTCCGGTGACAAGGACGGTCTTCATTTATACCGGGAGGATGCCGCGCTCTTTAGCCCAGTTGCGGATAAAATCCACGGCCTCGGCTTTTATCACCGAGAGCGGGCGGGTAAGTTTCAGCTGTTCCAGGATGTGCCGGGCAGCGATGGCTTCGCCGGCGCCGGAGGCGCTGTACAGGGCGGAGAGCACCGCCTGCTCTATTTCGGCGCCGCTGAAGCCTTCGCAGGCGCGGGCCAGG
>Ga0116170_10006255_pt1 | contig 10471 bp, 10 predicted proteins | sample AD_JPNHW1_MetaG_FD_89797 | JGI IMG/M metagenome (GOLD analysis project Ga0116170, IMG submission 89797) | Active sludge microbial communities of municipal wastewater-treating anaerobic digesters from Japan - AD_JPNHW1_MetaG | ecosystem: Engineered > Bioreactor > Anaerobic > Digestate | place...
CCCTGATTGAGGCGGTGTTCCAGATCGTGAATCTCCAGGTCGTGTGTATGTTCCAGCACGACCAGGTAGTGGCGGTTGCCTTTATGATTGCGGAAGAAGATGTTTTTGCAGTGAGTGGCTTCGATGTCGGCCCAGTATTTCCGGGCCTCTTCAATGGTAGGAGCCGGAGGATGCTGATAGTAGGTGAAAGGGATATTCAGTTCTTCAAGTATCCGGTATAGTCGGGGATCGCCGTTCATGTTTTTTTGAGGATAAAAATAGCAAGAATGTCGGAAACTTTTTTGCGTAGTTTTGTGATATGGAAATTCGATTCTACAAATTTCACGGCACCGGGAATGATTTCATCCTGATTGACAACCGCGAAGGGCATTTTCAGCCCGATGTTGCCACCGTGGAGCAAATGTGCAACCGTCGCTTCGGCATTGGCGCCGACGGGCTGATCCTGCTGGAAAACCGGGAAGGTTTTGATTTTGGCATGATCTATTTTAACGCTGATGGCAAAGTAGGGACTTTGTGCGGCAATGGCAGCCGGTGTATCACGGCATTTGCCAGGTACCTGGGGATCATCGACCGTAAAGCGCGGTTTGAAGCGTCCGACGGCGAGCACCTTTCGGAGGTTCTATCGGCCGACGGCGATGATTTTATGGTCAAGGTCGGGTTCCGGGACCAGAAGGTCGGGGAGATATCGGCTCTCGGGACGTTTATCGATACAGGTTCGCCTCACCTGGTAAGGTTTGTACCGGAGACAGCCAAAGTGGATGTGGTTCGTGACGGACGAAGGATCCGAAACAGCAAAAAGTATGCTCAGACGGGTGTCAATGTCGATTTCGTGGAAATCGTCCGGGACATGATCCATGTACGCACCTATGAACGCGGTGTTGAGGACGAAACATGGTCGTGCGGAACCGGTGTGACCGCTTCCGCGCTGGTAGTAGCTTCCAAGTTTGTGCCGCCCAGGGGATATTACCAGGTACAGACAAGAGGCGGGTTATTGAAAGTCAGTTTCAACCAGCATCACGATGAGTTCACGGATATCTGGTTGGAAGGACCGGCGAAGAAAGTGTTTGAAGGAACCATTGATCTATGATTCGGACAGAACGCGTTCGTTTGCGGGCGGTTGAGCCGTCGGACATCGACCTGCTGTACCAGTGGGAAAACGATCCATCCATCTGGCATGTCAGCAATACGCTGACCCCTTATTCGAAGTTTCAGATCGAGCAGTTCGTGCTGAATGCCCAACAGGACTTCTTTTCCACGGGACAGCTCCGGCTGATGATCGAATCGTATGATCACGATCTGAAGGGGCAGGTAGCCGGTGCGGTTGACCTGTTCGATATCGATGCGGTGAACCGCCGGGCGGGGATCGGTATCATGATCGTGAAGGAGTACCGTCATCTCGGCATCGCCGGCGAAGCCATTGAGGCGGTGATCGGTTATGCCAAAAACCCCCTGTTCCTGCATCAGTTATTCTGCAATATTTCAGAAGACAATGAACAGAGCATCCGTCTTTTTGAAAGAGCCGGGTTCACCCGTTGCGGGACCCGGAAAGAATGGCTGATCACCCAAAACGGATGGAAAGACGAACATTTATATCAGCTCCTTCTGGATTCATTCACTTCCCGGGCCTGACAATACTGAAGAAAGGTAGCATCTTCCATGAAGAAAAATCGAAAAAACAGACTGACCTTCCTCCTCTTTCTGATCATCATCCTGCTGATCACCGCGACCACGGTCTTTATCCTGCGTGCTGTCTTTTCAGCGAATGTCAGGATAAAAGGAAACTCATCAGCCATCCTGCTGATCCCTACCGGAGCCGGTTTCGAGACGGTCAAAGACAGTTTATATGCGCACGGTTACATCATCCATCCCCGTACTTTCGAATGGACGGCCGCCCGGAAAGGGTATGTCGGGCATGTGCAGCCAGGCCGGTACCGCATCCATCATCAGATGAGCAACCATGAATTGCTGAATCTGTTGCGATCAGGCAGGCAGGAGCCGGTGGACCTCATGTTCGAGAGTTTACGGACGCCGGCCGAACTGGCAGGGAAGGTTTCCAGGCAGATAGAGGCAGACAGCGTTTCCCTGTTCAGGGCGATGAACGATTCGGTATTACTTCGCGCGTACGGAGTGACCCCTTTGACACTCTTCACCATCACCATTCCCAACACGTATGAGTTTCGTTGGAACACGTCGGCTAAAGGATTTTTAAGCCGGATGGCCGGCGAATCGAAAAAGTTCTGGCAGAAACGAAAAAAGAGCGCTGACTCCATCGGGTTATCTCCGGCGCAGGTAGTGACCCTGGCCTCGATCGTGGAGAAAGAGACCGCAAAAAACTCCGAGAAGCCTGTCATTGCCGGGGTATACATGAACAGGCTGAAACGCGGTATCGCCCTTCAGGCTGATCCGACCCTGATCTTTGCCTGGAATGATTACACCATCCACCGGGTGCTTAACCGGCACAAGGAGATCGTGTCACCATACAACACCTACCTAAACACAGGACTTCCCCCCGGTCCTATCTGTCTTCCCTCCATTGCCTCCATCGACGCCGTATTGCATTATCAGCATCATCAATATCTCTTTTTCTGTGCCAGACCCGATTTTTCAGGATATCACGACTTCGCGGAGACCCTGGCGGCACACCAACGTAATGCGGCGAAGTACCAACGAGCGCTGAAAGCGGCCAACATCATGAAATAAGCTATGGGAGTCAATGGCAAAACCATGCTGGTCATCCTGATATTCCTCGCCGGCAGTATAGTCGTGCAGGCAGAGAATGACACCCTGCCGGACCAGATCCGGGAGCCGTCGCTGAATACCCGGCGGCTTGCTGCCGTATTGGCCACGCAGGGAGTCATTTATGCAGGGTCGATGACAGGGTTGTATTTTCTTTGGTATGCCGATTATCCGCAGTCATCGTTTCACTTCTTTAATGACAATTCCGAATGGTTTCAGATGGATAAGGCCGGGCACGTCACTTCCGCCTATCTCATCAACAACCTGGGATATGCATCCTACCGCTGGGCAGGGATGGAACGGAAGAAAGCAATATGGTACAGCGCCTTGCTCAGTTTTGCCTACATGGCGAACATAGAAATTCTCGATGCTTTTTCTACGGAGTGGGGTTTCTCGACAGGAGATTTTATCGCCAACACCTCGGGGTGTTTGATTTTCACCGGGCAGCAGCTCTTATGGGACGAGCAACGCATTCGCATCAAATATTCTTTTCATCCCACGAAATATCCCGATTACCGGCCCGGTCTGCTGGGAGAGAATTTCGTTCAGCAGATGCTGAAAGATTACAACGGGCAAACGTACTGGCTTTCGGGCAACGTCTCGTCGTTTCTTCCTCAATCATCCCGTTTCCCCAAGTGGATCAATATCGCTGCCGGGTACGGCGCTGAAGGGATGACGGGGGCATTCAGGAATCCTGACGGCGCCGGTGAGAGTCCGGTTGCTGACTTCACCAGGTACCGGCAATTCTATCTTTCGATGGATGTGGATCTATCGCGGATCCCCACGAAATCGAAGACCCTTCACACCATCCTGTCGGTAGTAAATGTTTTGAAGGTGCCCTTCCCCGCGATAGAGTTTAATACAAAAGGGCAGGTTTTATTTCATCCAATCTATTTCTGAGATGAGCCGGGTGATTGAGTGGCTGGAGCAACATCAGGCTCCTTGTTCCTGGAAGGAGCATTTCGGAGTGGAATGTCCGGGATGCGGGATGCAGCGGGCGTTTATCGAGTTGCTTAAAGGGAACCTGTGGGACAGCATTTGCCTCTACCCTGCCCTGATTCCGTTAATGGTCCTTTTGATCTACACCTTTCTTCACCTCTGGATAAATTTCCGAAAAGGCGCACTCGTCATTAAAATTCTCTTTATATTTACTGTTTTTCTCATGTTCATCCATTTTATGTATAACATAATCATCTAAAATTTCAAACCCATGGAAGAACAGCCTGTTAATACTGCTCCCCGGTCACCCTATTCAGAACCTGTACAGCAGAACCTGCCCAATTCCACGCCGGTATTGGTGCTGGGTATTTTATCGATTGTATTCAGTTGTTGGTATTTCTCGATCCTGGGAGTGATCCTGGCGATCATCGCCTTAGTGCTGGCCGGAAAAGACATCACGCTGTATCATTCGTCTCCGTCCGCCTTTACCCTCAGTTCCTACAACAACCTGAAGGCCGGCCGGACCTGTGCCATTATCGGCTTGTCTGTTGCCATCGTATTCTTTGTCATCATGTTACTGGTTATCTTCGGCATCCTGGTCACGATGCCTTTCTGGGGAATGATTGATTGACCATGAAGATCCTTCCGGTAGAACATATTCGCGAAGCGGATGCTTACACCATCCTTCATGAGCCCATTTCACACATTGACCTGATGGAGCGGGCGGCCATGGCCTGTTATTACTGGCTGACCGATCATCTGGATCATGACAGGGCGTTGAATGTGATCTGCGGAACCGGCAACAACGGGGGCGACGGTTTTGCCATTGCCCGGTTATTACGTGCCAAAGGATATAAAACAGAGGTCATCCTGGCAGGCGACCTGTCGAAGTTATCACCAAGTTGCAGGATCAATCATGACCGGTGGCTTTCCGAGCCGGGATCGGCGCTGAGGGAGTCGGCCGGGTGGGCTCCGGAAGAGGACGTCATCGTCATTGACGCCATTTTCGGCAGCGGCTTGGAACGGTCTGTCGAAGGAGAGACCGCTGACCTGATCCGCAGGATCAATGGCTCGGGGGCGATGATCATTTCCATCGATGTCCCCTCCGGTCTTTATTGCGACAAGACGGTCCAGGATCTCAAAGACCCGGCGGTAGTCAGAGCTGATTACACCCTGACTTTTTCGCCAATTAAGCTTGCCTTCATGTTTGCCGAGAACGACTGTTTCGTCGGGGAATGGGTACTGCTCGACATCGGGATCTCGGAGGAGTACCTTGCCGAAGCGCCGACCCGTAATTATTACCTGGAGTCAGCGGACATTGCAGGTTTTTTGCGGAGACGGACCCGGTTTCAGCACAAGGGGAATTTCGGTCATGCGCTCTTGATATGTGGCGGACGAGGGAAAATGGGCGCTGCCGTGTTGTCGGCGCGGGGTTGTCTCCGGGCCGGTGCCGGCCTCACCACCGTGAGGGTGCCGGAAGAGGGGGTCTCCATCCTGCAGACGGCCGTTCCGGAAGCGATGATCGCCATCGACCCTGATCCGGCTGTCTTCTCCGAAGTGCCTGACTTGTCTGCCTTCAACTCCATCGCCATCGGACCGGGTATCGGCACAGACATGAAGACACAGCGGGCCTTGAAAATCCTGATACAATCGGCGGAGGTACCGCTCATTTTTGACGCCGATGCCATCAACATCCTGGCGGAAAACAAGACATGGCTCAGTTTCATCCCCAAAGGATCGATCTTCACCCCACATCCCAGGGAGTTTGAAAGGCTGGCGGGAAAAACATCGGATAACTTCGGGAGGAACCAGTTACAGCGCGATTTTTCTTTCAGGTACCAGTGCTATGTCATTCTGAAGGGAGCCAATACCGCCATCACCACTCCGGGTGGTGAGTGTTACTTTAACAGTACCGGGAATCCCGGCATGGCCACGGGAGGCAGTGGCGATGTGCTGACAGGGATCCTTGCCGGGTTGATGGCCCAGGGATATTCTCCCGCAGTGGCAGCGTTGACGGGTGTTTTTCTGCATGGTCTTTCCGGCGACCTTGCAGTTGCCGAAACCGGAGCAGAGGCAATGATTGCCGGTGATCTTATTCATTATCTGGGAAAAGCATTTCTTACTGTTTATGGAAAATTATGAAGAACAGGCGCTTGAAAAGCTGGTGCTGGCGCCTTATATACAAAAAAGCACGGCATTGCGGGGAAAATTCAGGTATGTCGGCGGCAACCAGTTCCGTCATGCCTTCAGCACCCTGGCTATCTTGTTGGATTATCATTATATGGATGCGGTATTGTTAAAAGCCTCCATCATTCACGATATCTATGAGGATGTCAAATGTGTTACCCCGGAAGAGATTATCAACATCGACAGCGACGGACAGGCCGTTCATGAGCTGGTGATGGAAGTTACCCGCCAGAAGAGCGAAGCGAAGGAAGATTATCTGCGAAGGATCCTTGAAAAAGGGTCACAGAAAGCCAAGATATTAAAGTGCGCCGACCGGATCAGTAACCTGATGGACCTGCATACCGATACCTTTGACAAGGGTTATGTAAAAAAATACATTGACGAGACCCGGAACTGGGTCTTCCCGATGGCGGAGGAAGTGAATCAGAACATGCTCTATGAGCTGGAGGACCTGGTAAAACGGCGCGAGACGGGTATGAGATTTACCCGGCCGGTGTGGCCGTTAACACGAAGGGAATAATTATCCTTTCAACTTGTTTTCCGGAATTTCATCCTCCATCCTCAGATTTTCAATGATGAAACCTTGTCGCTCAGGGGTATTTTTCCCCATGTAAAAGCTCAACACGCTGGTGAGGGAAGAATCTTTGGTGAGCAGCACGGGATCAAGGCGCATACTTCCATTGATGAAATTACGGAATTCATCGGGGGATATCTCACCAAGTCCTTTAAACCGTGTTATCTCCGGGTTGGGCCCGAGTATCCGGATAGCATTGACCCTTTCTTCATCAGAATAGCAATAGACCGTTTTTTGTTTATTCCTGACCCTGAATAAAGGGGTTTGCAGGATATACAGGTGTCCGTTTCTGACCAGATCTGGATAAAACTGAAGGAAAAAAGTAAGCAGCAGCAGCCGGATATGACTTCCGTCGACATCGGCATCGGTGGCCATCACCACGTAATTGTACCGCAGGTTTTCGAGACCTTCTTCGATATTGAGGGCTGACTGCAAGAGGTTGAACTCTTCGTTTTCATACACCACCCTTTTACTCAGTCCGAACACATTCAGCGGCTTCCCTTTCAGGCTGAACACCGCCTGGGTATTCACATCCCTTGCTTTGGTGATGGAACCGCTGGCCGAGTCTCCTTCGGTAATGAAAATGGTGGATTCGTTTCCCCGGTCGTCGTGGTTGTTATAATGTATGCGGCAATCTCTCAGCTTTTTATTATGCAGGCTGACTTTTTTTACGCTCTCTTTTGCGATCTTTTTGATGCCTGCCCATTCCTTCCTTTCCTTTTCCGACTGCAGGATCTTTTTCAACAGCGATTCGGCCGTTTCCGGGTTCATGTGAAGGTAATCGTCGAGATGTTTTTTTACGATATCTGTCACATACTGACGGATCGACTGACCATCGGGTTCGATCAGCTGGGAACCCAGTTTGGTTTTGGTCTGGGATTCAAAAACAGGATCCTGTACCTTGATGCTGAGGGCAGCCACGAGGGAGGCCCTGATATCACTCGTGTCGACATCTTTTTTATAAAACTCGCGGATGGTCTTTACCAACGCTTCCCTGAAAGCCGCCTGGTGCGTGCCTCCCTGGGTGGTATTCTGCCCGTTGACGAAAGAGTAGTACTCTTCGCCGTACATCTCACAGTGGGTGAAAGCAAACTCGAAGTCGCCTTCTTTCAGGTGAATGATCGGATAAATGACAGGCGTATCAATATAGCTGTTGAGCAAATCGAGCAAGCCGTCCTGCGAGTGAAATTTTTCCCCGTTGAACAGGATCGTGAGTCCGGTGTTGAGGAAGACATAATTCCGCAACATCTTCCGGACATAATCGGGAATAAAGTGATAGGTGCCGAACAGATCCACATCGGGAGTAAAGGTAATGATGGTACCCTGGCGGAGTTCGGAATCTTTTTCAGGTTCCTCGTTCAGGATCTCACCCCGTTGGAATTCCACCAACTTTGTCCGGCCTTCCCGAATCGACTGTACTTTGAAGTAGGAAGAGAGTCCGTTGACCGCCTTGGCTCCCACCCCGTTGAGGCCGACTGCCTTTTTGAAAACTCTGGAATCGTATTTGGCGCCGGTGTTAATCTTGGAAACACACTCCACCACCCTGCCGAGCGGCATCCCCCGGCCATAATCGCGGATGCATACCGTCTGGTCGTTGATGGTGACTTCGACGGTTTTCCCAAACCCCATAACAAATTCATCAACAGCATTATCGATGATCTCTTTGATCAACACATAAATGCCATCGTCGGGAGCAGATCCGTCGCCCAGTTTGCCGATATACATCCCCGGCCGCAGTCGAATATGCTCTTTCCAGTCAAGAGACTTGATACTGGCGTCGTTATACGTTTCAGGCTGATTCATTTCGATAGTAAGATGATGCAAAGATACGGGAAAGATTATTTCAAAAAATCCGGGAAAGCCTTTATTTATCAAACATCCGGACTTTTTATAAACAATTGACGGCGAATGACATGAAGGAGAAATAGCAGGTCATCGCGTGTCAGCAGGAATCGTTTCAGGGGGATTTTTTCTTTCTTTTTAAAGACTGCCAGTTGAAACAAGGCGGAGAGGGTATACGAGATGCTGGAAGTGAGGCCGGCGCCGGCCAGTCCCAGCCGCGGAATCAGTGTCAACCCGCCGGCCAGGGTCAGGAGGAGGCCGATAGCAGAAGTGAGGGTATTCACATGCGGGCGTCCGGTGCCCGAAAAATAGGGGCTGATGGAAACGGAGAGGGAGAACATCACGATCCCGATGGCCAGGGTCATCAGCACGATCCGGATGTCGGCGAACTCAGGTCCGAAGATGAAGGTAAAAAAGGATGAGGGGAGCACGAGCAGGATCACCATCAGGAAAGCCGTGATCAGCAGCGAGACTTTCGTCAGGATGAGGGTGAGGTTCACTGCCTCCTGCCGGTCTTCGCTGTTGGAGATCCGGGTGAACTGGACCAGCGAAATGCTTCTGGGGATGATCCACAATCCTTCCGAGATCTGCGTACCTGTGGAAAAGATCCCCAGGGAGGCTAATCCCGAATAGCCCTTTACGAAATAATAACTCAGCCGGTAATTGAGAAGCTGGATGAAGTTGGCTGTCTGGGCAGCAGCGCCATACGTCGCAACCGACCGGAGCAGGTTGGGCGTCGTGCCGGGAGCAGCCGTCCGGAAACGGGGAAGGATCATCAAAAAGCCCAGCACAAAGGACAGTAAATAGGAGAAGATCAATCCATATACGTACACTTCCACCTCCCTGGTACCCGCCAGGAAATAGATACCGATGATAAAGAGCGCCAGTAAGATGAACTGGGCCAACGTGATCAGGTTGTTTGCCCGGATCCGTTCCTGTCCAAGCAGGATCATCGAGGTGATGGTTGAGAGCGACTGTACCAACGACAGTCCCATCATCAGGAGCAGATAGCCTTCGGGGATCATGCCAAAGAGATCGAGTAGAAGCGACATGCCGGCAGAGGTGATCACCGCCCAGATCACCGACGGTAGGAACAGCCGCATCAGCGGAGCACGGGGCACGAAATACACCAGCGAAGCACCGCCCAGAAAGCCGTGCACCATCTGGATGATGGCAGCAGCCAGCACCAGGAGGCTGATCACCCCGACTTTCTCCGCACCCAGGCAATTTGTATTCAGGATTACCACAGCCAGGGTAATAATGGCCGTTAAGAACCTGGTAACTACCGTGCCTGCTATTTTTTTAAACATTACTCTTCTGTAAGATCCGGTCATAAATGGATGCAATCCGTCGCACAACCCCTTCCGGAGTGTAAGCCTCTGCCACACTGCGACTCACTGTATTACGGTCAAACGACCGGCAGATATCCAGCATACGGAGGATACCATCTGACAATTCGTTGGTGTCATCGGGTCTGACAATCAATCCATTGTGAGGACCCAATACTTCGGAAGCGATCCCGGTATCGGTAGCCAGCACCGGCGTTCCGCAGGCCAGACTCTCAATGATCACCGAACCGAACGTCTCGTAGCGACTGGAGACAAGGCTGAAATCAGCGTTCCGGTATTCCTCCGCCACTTCGTCCGGGTTCTTCAAACCGGCGAAAACGACCAGCGTCCCTTCCAGCCCTGCTTTTTCTGCGTACCGCTTCATTCTTTCCAGGTCAGGACCTGTCCCGATGAGCCGGAGGACAAAGTCTTTTCGTTCGCTGCTGACCTTCTTCACCGCATCCAGCAGGCCGGTAATATTTTTCGATCTGTCATCGAAACACGAAACATGGACGATGGTCTTCTGTTCTGCTTCAGAAATCAACAATGATGGGCGGAAGAGCGTGGTATCGATCACGTTCGGCACGATGTGATATTCGGGGTGGGTAATTCCTTTCGCCATCATGGCCTTCATCAGCTTTGCGGAGACCGGAAGAAGAGCGGCGGCCTTAGCGACGACAAATTCCGTTGCTCTCTTTCTGACAAATCCTTTATAAAAATCATTGGCCGGATAATACCTCGACCAGTGTTCGGAGATCACATAAGGAACCCGGAATTTCCGGGCGATCAGGTATCCCATCACCCCTTCGCGGGTAAGAACATGGACGTGTACGAGGTCGGGCGGATTGCCATCCAGCAAGCGAAG
>Ga0116170_10006259_pt1 | contig 10468 bp, 2 predicted proteins | sample AD_JPNHW1_MetaG_FD_89797 | JGI IMG/M metagenome (GOLD analysis project Ga0116170, IMG submission 89797) | Active sludge microbial communities of municipal wastewater-treating anaerobic digesters from Japan - AD_JPNHW1_MetaG | ecosystem: Engineered > Bioreactor > Anaerobic > Digestate | place...
GAGCATCAAGGTCAACAACAGCAATGAAACTGGGATTGGATTGGATGCGGCCGCGCATACTACAATCTACGACAGATTCTGTCTTGGCGCAGTTGATTTGAAGGGTTTTTCAGCGTCCTGTTATGGCTGTACGACCGAAAGATTCGTGCATATGGCTTCTTGATGCTGTTGACTTGGCTGGAAACCATACTCGCTCCCAGGTTCAAGCCTTGCGTAACAATCAGGCCCCCTTTGTGGAAGCCTGGGCAACAACTAGAACGATGCTGGATAGCATGCTGGTCTCTGATTCACTGAATCCTGCGATGATTCCAAAACAACCTCTTCTCATCACACAACGAGATACCTCCGACAAACATGAGGTCCCGTATTTGGTTGATTCCAGCAAAGCAAGGCTGCTTGCACGAGCATCGGGTTGGACAGCGAGCCTTGATGTTCGAAAGGGTGATACTGTTTCGTTGGTGCTTGCGGGTATCTCCAAACTGGATCTGAGCCTGTCGCTGAAGCTCGATGGATCTGTTCTTTCCGTAACAGATTCCAATCCTTATCTGAAGACCGGCGGGAGCCTCTCGCTCTCTGCCAAATATCGAACTGCGGTGGCTGGACATAAAACGCAAAGGTTCTTCCGCTTTGTTCCGACGCAGCAAATGCATCGACTTGAGATCAGCGTACTGGATTCTTCCGGCTTGAGCTCCACGGCCACGCTTTGGATCCAGATGCCGTTGGCAGACCAAGTGATCGTGGACAGTGCAGGAGATAACGCCAATCAAGGCGCGGATTGGGGAGAAGTGTACCAACGACGCGATGCTGCGGTCATGCCTGGATCCACCACGCCGGAGACATGGAACTACTGGCTCTTGGAGCGCAGGAACCCCATGCTTCGAGGTGAGACGGATGCCAATGTCTATCGGTTGCTCGTGGATCATGATGCCGATAGCACGACAGGTGATACCATCACGGCAGCAGGACGTTTGTTCAAGGGCGCCGACGTCGCGTTGGAATGGACAGGTCTAACCGGGCGTGATGATGGACAAGGCGCTCAAGTGCGCAGATTCCAATGGAATCCTTCATCCAAGGTCTGGGTGGAAACAGCCAACCTTCGTGGGGAAGGCGTGTCTGCATTAGGCGGATTTGCCTATCGCCAGAACAACGCGGACGACCCGTATACAGACTCATTAGGCCAAGGCGATCAACGCTTGCCATCCGGGAAAGTTGCCGCAGCTTCTGGTGGTGCAGTGGAACTTGGGTTGCGGTCGGCAAATTTTGGCAGCCTTGCATCGTTGCGCTGGGTATTGCTTCCCATGTCTCGAGCTGCGGACACCATCCGAGGTCCACAAGGATGGATCCGGTTTGCTCCACGTGAATTCAAACCAATCCAGGTGGATGGTTACACGTCAGACTGGTGGCCGGATAACACGCAGCCAGGTGTTCGTGTCAGTAGCATTTCCAGTGTTGTGGGTGACAGCCTGAAGGTTTGGATGGGCTTGCGAAACATTGGAACTCGTCCTGTGAAAGGGATCCAACTCAAGTATTGGATCCAATCGGATTCCATGCCACGAGCGAGCTTGGTGGGAATGCTGCCAGCCTGGAAATCGATGATGATCCAGTCTGTGGTGCGAGATACCAGCAAGGGAGCAAAGGTTTGGTCTGTGACCCTGCTCTGCGGTAGCTGCACGCTTCCTGGTGGAACCATCCTCTCGCCTCTCGGGACGCTTGTGCTACGCGGACCGGGTGTGGCAAGTGGTGCACAGGATGATTGGAGCCAATCGGTTGATACCATCAACTTCAATGGGAAGTTCCCAGCCTATGATTTGCGTGGCAGTCTTCTCTTTGGTTCCGAACCGCAGAACCGTAACGTGAATCTTCCGATCATCAAAGTGACTCCTTCGGGAACGCTTTGGATCCGAGCTGGGGAGAAGGTCATCTTCCGGGCGGATTCCACCTACGATCCCGATGGAAAGGCGCTGAGATTCGAGTGGAGTCATTCGTACACAGGTGTTGTGAAGTTGGGCCTGCGAGACACGTTCCAGAGCACTCGGCTTGGACAGCATCGAGTGACGTTGGTTGTTTCCGATCTTGCCAATCCAACTCGTGCGGCCTCACAATCGATCGACATCTTTGTGGAAGACTCTTCAGGAAACATGGGTCAACGTCCGGTCCGGGAAGAAGAGCTTTACATCTTCGACGACCAATGGGCTTCAGCTTGGAACCAAGAATGGTACTCCGGTTCCGGTCCTCAAACTTTTGTGCGGGATGCCGATTCTGTTAGAGCGGTAGATGGTTCTCGCAAGCGGATCTTGCCTTCTCGCGGAACGAAGCTTCTGTCAGTGGTTTTCGATTCGCTGGGTGGGATGAGCATGCGAGCTACCTGCACAGATGTTTTGGGAGCCGCCTGCCCATCGCCTGTGGATCTTTCAAAATTCACCAATCTGGAGTTCAAGGTCGCCATGGATGCGGATCTTCGGCGACCGGTGCGCATTTGGTTGTCCGACGAAAAAGCACCTCCGGTTGGAAGCGAAGAGAAGTTCGCATATCTGGGTGCTTACTTGCCTGATCGCACTGACGCGAGCCGATGGCAGACCGTGAGTATCCCCCTGTCTGAACTGAAATCCGCTTCCGTTCAAAAGGCAGACTGGCTTGCTCTCAAAGTGATGGCTGATTTCGATCCGAACAACGGTCCAATGCCGAGGACGCTTTTTGACGATGTTCGCTTGGTCCGTTACAAAACTCAGCCGGGACAGTTGGTCACGACTCGCAAGTCTGGAGTCTTCCTGACAGCAAACCCCTACAAGTCTTCTGATGACTTCAATGGATATGGTATGGCTGTGCGGATGTTCAACATCGGCCAGAAATCCATTCAGATGGACAGCTTGCGTCTTCGTGTCTACTACCGATCGATGGAAGGTCAGACACGTGCGGATACCGTCTGGGGTCCGGATACAGGCTTGTTCGCTAACACGAACTGGATTCCGGTGGATGCCTCGATCGATACCACGCAACTCAAAAAGTTGGTGGTGACCCAGGGCGTGTACGCTCCAGAACACTCATTGGCCAATGCGACATGGACTTACCGATGGGCTGGAAACACTTCTGGTCCAGATGCGGGGCTGAATCTTGCTGCCCAAGGTCGTACCGCCTTCTGGCTTGGTATGTACAGCACAGGTGGGCGTCGAGGAGGTGTCCAGGTAACAGGAAATCCAGTTCCCAACCACAACGGAATTCAATCGTTGAATTGGAGCTGGCCATCCTTTGCGGACATCTACCAAAGCGCCTGGCGTGTTGTGGTTGAACATCGAGTGACGGATACCAGTTGGGGAAGACTCTGGGGCATCGAGCCTTGGGAAAATCCAGGTGCAGTCAAATACTTGGATCGGGAAGTCTTGCGTGACCCGTCGGATGCTGTCGCGTTGCAGGACGCAATTGTTGCGCACATCGCCCTCGGTGCAGGTACACCAACGATCGGGAAAATGCACGTGGCAAGTGCTGCAGGTTCCTTCGACCCCAAGGGACATCCCCTGGTTTTCCACTGGTTGGATGCGACGGGCCATGTTCTTCGGATCGGTGCGATCGATTCGTTCCTTGTGGCGGATACGGGCAAGCAAACCTTGCGGGTACGAGTGTTTGACCTAACGGATCCAACGCGAAGTGCTCTTGACTCCCTCGTGTTCACCGCCTTTGCCGCAGGAAAGGTCTTGGATTCTCAGGTGATCCTGAATGGACGAATGGGTACGTGGATACCTGGTGCCCGTTGGGGTGATGTCGATTCAAGCCAGCTAGCACTTCCCACATGGCAGAAGTCTGTTGATCTTCCCAAGTTCGATGCGTTCTGCCCCGTTCGGCTCTTGCCAGTGGGTTCGGACTCCATCATCAAGATCCCGTTCGGGAATCCGAAATATCAAGGTGTGCGGTTCGAGGCGCTTCGCGGAGCACTGGATACGAACCGGTTCACCCACTTGGAATTCTGGGTGGCGAGCTCCAGGGATTGGTCCAATCGCCAGAACTGGGATTTGCCGGTTCGCGTATGGCTCACCAATCAGGAAAAGCCGGGAACAGGTGAGGATAACCATGCGGACGAGGAAGATTTCAATCTACTCCAGACTTATTTGGGATCTGGAAGACTGGCAAGACGGTGGCAGAAAGTGTCCATCCCGTTGAAGGAATTGATCCAACCGTCTCTTCCGGAGCATTCGAATCTCACGAAGACCCTTCTCAAGTTCATGGTGGATCGGTCGAGCACCGAGATTACGGATTCTTCAAGACGCGCCGATCTGTTCCTTACCGGGATGCGGTGGGTGAAATACTCACCAGGTCCATTGGTCACAACTCGGCGGGTTGGAGTGTCCTTGATCGGCAAAGGGTTCAAGGTGAATGATCCTGAAGGCATCATACCAGGAGGACGTGACCAGTTGGATTTGAGGTTGGTCAATCCCACAAGGTGGCCTCTACGTGCGGATAGTGTGCGCGTCAGGTTGGCCTATCATGCGGGCTCACCTTCGTGGAGCAAATTCTCGAACAATCACGGAGGCCGTGGGACGGATGAAAATGTGGACAATGGTTGGTTTGCGCCTCAAGCGTCATTCCGGTCGATCACACCTTTCACGAGCCCAACAGGGAGAAGTGCAGAGTTCGAGATAGGCCTGGATTGGAGTGATCCAGCAGTCTTGCCTGCTGGTAAGGCTTGGCAGGGTTTCTGGCAGCAATCCTTCTCCAACAATCTGTTCATTGGTGGACGGTCTCTCCATCACTACTTGCCGGATTCTTCTTCTTCGTTCTCCTATCTGACTGGGCTTGTCGTGGAACACCGGCAGGGTACAGGATGGGCTCGCCTATGGGGCTTTGATCCAGGAGAGTCGCCGGACACGGTTCGCTTCTGGACACGGGAAGATGTCCGCATTCCAAGCGACACGGCGGCACCGAGTTCGTCAGTCGTTGTAACGGGGCCATGTTCCGATACGACCACTCCTCCGACCACGCCAACCACAACCAACACCTTCATTGCTGGTGGTGACATTTCGGCTCTTCCCCCGACAGGTCGGGATCCATCGCTTGTGATGCAGTCGGTCACTGTGGGAGGTAAGGCCGCTGTATCGGTTGATCAATCGAGCCCTAACTGGAACATCAAGCATCAGTTCATCTTCGATACTGCCTGGGCAAAAGGATCGATCGTCGATGTCCAGGTGTATGTGGATCCAGCCCAGATGGTTGGAAGTGCTTGGGCAGGAACCTTGGATGCGAGCACGTTCGATGGCTTCACCTGGACCACGCTCAATTTGACTCCTGTGAACCCGAACGCGTTCGACTCAGCCATCGGAAAGTGGAGGACCATGCGCTTCCGTTACGATGCATCCAAGTACGTGTTGGGCAGAGCGTTCGATCTGCAATTCTTGGCTAACGGTCACGGGAACAATACCGGTCGATTCCAGTTTGCCATCGGATCCATTTGGCTGGAAGGAACAGTGGTGGACACAACGAAGCCTCCTGTGGATACTTCTCGCTCCTATTCGATGTCCTTGGACTCGCTTTCGGCATTGTCCAGTTGCAACAACTGCGTGATCGTCAAGGATGGAGCGCGTACGGCGATCGCAGTGACACCTAGCGGTGGAGGAACTGCGGCAGCCTTCTCTCTGCCGATCACAACCAAGTTCCAGCAAGCGAAATCCATCCAAGTGGATGTGAAGTCGGAATTTGCCCTGAGCAACTGGGAGCAGATGTGGTTCTTCGTGGATGCAACGCCGTACCGAACCAACTGGGACCAGTACACGGCCAGCATCACTTCTGCCAATACTTCTACGTGGACTACAATAACGCTTCCGTTCAACGGTTCGTTGTATGGAGTCGGGACGACAGTCAAGTTCATGCTTGCGATCAATGCCAATGCGCCCGCAGGCAAGCGGTTCTATGTTGACAACCTGAGGTGGATGCCGTGAAAAGGATCCTGACAATTTCTTTGCTTGCCGCTGTAAGCGTGTGGGCCAACATCCAATCCGGTAACGAGCAGGGCTTGGCGGAGGGGCATTCCTTCACTTCCACCGGTCCAGGCGAACGGGTCAGCAATCTCAACGGAAACTTGTTGTTGTCCATCCCTCTAGCGGATGTGACATCGGCATCCCCGTTAGGGATTCACTTGGAGAGATCCTTCAACAGCCATTGGCGTGATCCGCTTTACGCAACACCGATGGACTTCGTGGCGGAGGGAGGATTCAAGTTTCGGGCCTATCGCGACGATATCTACAAGCAGGTTGATCACGAGGCTCAACATGTTCCGTTCGTGAGCGGTATCGGAGAGGAAACAAATTACCAGGAGTACAAGGCCGAAAGCGGAACCGGCTCGCAGGCAAGTGCTGCGTTGGGTATGTCGCTGGCAAACGGCGTTTCCTCAATGGTCTGGGATATCAGCAACAGGATCAAGCCCACTGTTCCTAACAGGGAAGGACCAGCTCCACTCGATAATGCTGGTACCTGGGCGAGTGCTGGCTTCGCGGCCGCTTCGATTGCCATCCAAGTCTATTCCTTGAATGAGTCCGGATTTCATCCGGCTTCGTCGCCGGATGACTTTGTAAAAATGACTTCGCTCGGAGTCAGTACAGCGCAGTTGATTAACGTGTTTTTGCGGGACAAAGCCCTTGCAAAACAATTGTCTGTTGCAGGACTCGCGCTTCATTTGTACTCAACCGTAAGGTGGACTCAGGAGTCAAACGCATGGGATGCAGGTTACGAATACAATCAGTACTTGGTTCCACTAAGCCTTGCGTTGGACTATGCGGGTACCACCCTCCTTTTTTCGCCGGTTGCCCCTGTTGGAGTTGCGCTAAAAATCGTTTCATCTGTTGTGGATATCACTACCATGCTGATCGCTCTTCAGGATCGGGCAAATGATCGACTGGATTTCAGGTTAGTGCGATCGACTCCTTGGGCGATTTCTGTCAATGGGTATGTGGGAATGATTGGTGACAAAAAGGAGGTCGAGCAGGGAGCTCCAGCTTACCCGTTTGGTGGGTATGAAACAGAAGAGTCGAAGACGGTTCCGACAAATCAGAGGTCTGGCCCGCAGACAACAACAATTTGGACGAAAAAGCGTCCGATGTCGGTCCATCCGATGCCGGACATGAACCTGCTTCGAGCTGGCGGAGGAAGTGATCGCTACTTCCTGCAGGCGCTCAGCCCAGCCACGGTCAATGGTGATCGATGGTACAGTTATGTCGGCGCGTCAAAGTCAAATCGGACTCGGGTTTACTTCTGTGATCGGTCTCCGTTCCAGATGCCAACCGAGCAACTGCCGAAAACTCACGCGACCAAAGCCGTGCCTGATGATCCGAATGACTTCTATCTGGTGAAAGAAGCCGATGGAACGTACACAAAGTTCGGGATGGGAAACACCAAGGGTGTTCAGCGGCATCCTACTGGCTGGGATGATGTTTTCGAGTCGTATTGGGCGTTGCCGAATTCTGTCCATCATTTTGGCGGAGATTCGATTTCTATTCAGTACGATGCATCCTTGAAGATCGCCTCTGTACGACACTCCAAGGATCCACGTTGGGTGCGAGTGACTCAAACATCTGGGCAGGAGTTGATCGAGACAGTGGATGGAGCAGGACAATCTTCATCGAAAGTGTTGACCGATTGGAAAGAGGAAAATTGGAGCTGGGATCGTTCCTCCGTTATTTCTGGCTGGAGAAGTCGGGAAAGCTCTCAGAACAGCGACCATTTCGAGCGCTTCCATGCTCTTTTTCCGTCGAAGGTTACTGTGTTTCCGGATAGTTCCCACTCCTTGGTCACAAATCTGTACTGGAAGAAGGGAAACCTTTCGGGATTGAGTTACCCGGATGGATCTTATGCGACATACGAGTATTTCGATCGCAACCAGCGCTCGTCCTTCGATGGTTTCCTAAAGCGCAGAAAACAGTATGCTTCCTCGACATCGTCCGCCTCTCCAACAACAGAACATCTTTTTGAGTACAGTGGTTGGGGGAACGGCACGCCTGGTGGTGAATCGGGAGTACTGACCACAGATGTTACGACAACAGTGACAGCTCCCGTGTCGGCAAACAATGGACAGCTTTCGGGATCTGTTTCCAAAAACCGCTATCAGTTTCAGTTTAGCCAGGGCAGCGTGAACGTCCGAGAGTCGCCAGATTGGGCTCCAGGGAATGTTCCGGATACAAGCAGGCTTGCATACACCAGCCGCACGGTGGCGAAGATGCGCCTGAGAACTGTGGAGACTGGACGTGAAGGAAATGGAAAACGTACGGATTTTGTTTATAACGGCGATCGCTTGGTTCTTTCCATGGAACGTCCAGGTTTAGATACCGTATTCGCTCCTAAATTGACCGTGAATGCGTACGACTCCAGGGGCAACCTGATCTCGCGCCGAACGAACCCTGCCGGCGAGATGGCCAATCTGGAGCGTCGGACTCTTCTGGTCCTGGGTGATGGGATCGAACAGTGGCGTGAGGATACCAGTTCGGTTGATTGGCAAGCCCTGCGTGGCAAAATTTCCCAAACGATTGGGAAGCCGTGGAGGAGTCGCTTTGATACGCTCGATCTGATCGAGTTATTTGGAACCCGAAGTATCGATGGTTCGGAAATGGTTCTGGACACCACCTACCCGGATCGTAATCCGTACAAAATCATGGATTCCATTCGGATCGCCTTGCGTCGCGACTCCTTGCGGAGTTGGCGCGATACGTTACGCTCCTACGAGACAGATTTGGCTTGTCTGAAAGGACGGGACTCAGCGAGACAGTCAATGACCTGTACACACTCGCCTGCTCAGTTGAGCTACATGGATGCAAAGTTGAAAATTGATGCACTCCGAGAGTTTTCGGATTCTCTGGTTACTCGCATCACAACAGATAGCACGCGCTGGTCTGCGCAGGATGATTCCGTGTTGGTGACCTTCCCCAAGCGGAATCCAAACTTTAATCCATATGGGAAGTACGCCTACCTGCCTGCACTTTCTGTTGTAGCTCGAAAAAATCCAGACACAACCAAAGGTTGCGGCATGGTGGGAAGCCAGACCATTTACGACAGTTTGTTGCGTCCGGTTCGCGTCGACGCATGGCGTAACGGTCCGTTGCCTGGAGTGCGTTACGAATATGGCGATCCGAAGTGGCCCTTTGTTCCAACAGGAACTCGCGCCTACGTTGATAGTGTTGGGTCGCAGCTGAGGTATCGATACAGCAAGGTGGACCTGGATCCAGCGATTGGTGTTCCGGTTCGCAGTCATGCTTGGAAAGGTTTCTTCACGGAGCCGAAAGCGGATACCTTTGGTTTGCCCGGGAAGGATCCTGGAGCGGTGACAGCAGCCGGATCGGCGGATTTTGTCCAATCGATGCAGTACGATTCGCGTGGTCGGCCCATCCGTAGCATTGGTCCCCGAGGTGATACCTCGGAAGTCCGGTACGATGACTTGGGGCGTGTCGTCCAGAGTCGGAGCCCCGGCGGCAAGTGGGTGGCCACTCGGTACAGCGATGTCCAGGATTCGAAGGGAATTGTTTGGACGGAGCAGGAACGCGAGAGCGGGGCAAAAGACATCCAAGGTGTGAACGGTCTTGGGTGGCCGGTGATTTCTGGGAGCGTTGGTGTGGGTGGTCGCGATAGCGTGATCGCCTACCAAGGTTTTCAGGTGCACGGGCCAAGTTGGTCCCAGGACGCGGAGGGGCGGATTGTCCGCACACAGTACGATGCGCAGGGTAGGGTTATTCGGACTGTGGTGGAGCGGGGAAGTGGCCTGCTCGATATTTGGGAAACGGAATACGACGATTTCGAGCGGACTGCGGTTGCGATCGATCCGTTGGGCCGGAAAACAACCACGTGGTTCGATGTGATGGGGCGTCCTCTTCGGACAGTTCGCCAGCTCGATGCGACACGCAGTTTGGAGACGAAGAGCAAGTACGACAACCTTGGCAACTTGGTATGGAGCCAAGCTCCGGGTGGAGACACCACCCATTACGAGTACACTCTTGCGAATCAACTCCAGTACAGCGTGAACTCCGACCAATTCAAGACGCGTTCCGCATACGACTGGTCGGGAAGTCTCCTTCGTAGCTCCAGGACAGGAATTGGAACGGGTCGGTTCGGAGATGGAGGAGACAGCTCCAGCATGGTGTACGATGGCTTGGGGCGCTTGGTGTCTGCGACCGTCGACAATGATCCCCGGATGAGTCAGAACTTGATCTACGATGCGAACGGAAGCGTCACGGACAAGGGAATGCTTCTGGGGGTTCGCCGTGGAACCGGAGCAGTCTCCGCTCTCCAGTACGATGTCCGGGGAGCTCTAACCCAAAAGGCGCTACAAGCGGGAATATTTGAGGGCATCAAATCCAGCCAAAATCCCACCGATACTTTGGGCTCTTCACGGAAATGTGTGGGTGGTTTCCGAGCCCCCGCTACTTTGTAGCGCCGGTGCGAAGGCCTTTCCCGCGGGATGGCACAAATGAGAAACTTGGATCGATGAGCGATCAGCCTGATC
>Ga0116170_10006260_pt1 | contig 10467 bp, 8 predicted proteins | sample AD_JPNHW1_MetaG_FD_89797 | JGI IMG/M metagenome (GOLD analysis project Ga0116170, IMG submission 89797) | Active sludge microbial communities of municipal wastewater-treating anaerobic digesters from Japan - AD_JPNHW1_MetaG | ecosystem: Engineered > Bioreactor > Anaerobic > Digestate | place...
GCAAAGGCTTTGGAGATGAGCCCGGCGGAGCTTGAGCAGCTGGCAGCGACCCTGGAGCAGCATTATGAGGAAAGCCACGGAATCCGCCTGCAGAAGATTCGGAACCAGTACCAGTTGGTCACCGCGGCGGAACACGCGCAGCTCATCGAGCAATTCCTGGGCTTGGAGGTCAGCTCACGCCTTTCCCAGCCGGCGCTGGAAGTGCTGGCGATTATTGCTTACCAACTGGCTTCCACGCGGCCTGAAATCGAAGCCATCCGCGGCGTAAACAGCGATACGGTGGTGAAGAGCCTGCTCGCGAAGGGGCTGATTGAGGAAAAGGGAAGGTCTGAAGCTCCCGGGCGGCCGATTTTGTACGCGGTAGCGCCGGACTTCCTGCTGCATTTTGGTCTGGAATCGTTGGAACAGCTGCCTGAAATGGATATTGACGCCTTGAAAGCGGCTCAACCGCAGGAACAAAGGATATTAAAAGACTAATGGCAGAAGAACGCGTTCAGAAAATTTTGGCGGCGGCTGGTTTGGGTTCCCGCAGAGCTTGCGAGACCTTTATCGAAGCCGGGCGTGTGATGGTCAACGGCAAGGTCATCCATTTGGGCGATAAAGCTGACCCCGCGCGGGACAGCATCAGCCTGGATGGCAAACTGCTGCGCCTGAAGCAAGACAAGATATATATCGCCCTGAATAAGCCCAAGGGTTATCTCTCGGACATCGACGAAGACCACCCCAAGCCGACCGTGAACGACCTGGTCGGGCTGAAGGAGCCCTTATTCGCGGTTGGCAGGCTGGACCTGGACAGCGAGGGGTTGGTTTTGATGACCAACGACGGGGATCTGGCCAACCGGCTCACGCATCCGCGCTACAAGCACGAAAAGGAATACGAGGTATTCGTCATCAAGCAGCCGGACGAGGAGCAGCTGGCCATCTGGCAGCGCGGCGTCGTCCTGGAGGACGGCTACCGGACCTTGCCCGCCAAGGTGGAAGTGATGAATAACGCCGGAGGTGGTACCTGGCTGCGGATTACCATGCGGGAAGGCAAAAAACGCCAAATCCGGAAGACCGGCGCTCGCATTGGGCTGCCGGTGGCCCAAATTAAACGCGTACGGATTGGCACGCTAAAGCTGGGCTCCCTGCGTTCGGGTGAGTGGCGCTACCTAAGCCCAGCGGAAGTGAAACGCCTGCGTCAATACGCAGGTTTGGATAAAGACGAAAAAAACTCCTGATTTCTCAGGAGTTTTTCTTGGAATACTCGTCCAGCGCGCTGGTTAATCGGGCGAGCTGTTCTTCCGTCAGCGGTTTCTCGCATTCTTCCCGGTCCACGCGGCGGATGGAGCGCTTGAGATCTTCCAGGTTGACGACCGGAATGGGGGCTTGGCTGACTTCGCCGATGATTGTGTTTTTCATCATGACCACCATGATGTGCCTAATCTCCGGCTGCTCTTCTTCAGGAATGCCTTTGCCAGTCAGGTAATTACGAAGAGCGGCAGTGTTGGCGCTTACTTCCTGCACAGGTCGGCCGATTCCTTCCTGACCGAAGATTTTCATCATAAAGTTACCGCCCTGCTGTTTCCATTTGCCATTTTCGTAGGAAATCTTCCCGCTGGCGTTTAAGGGAATCGGCACCCAGATGACGCAAGGTCCAAGCAAAAGATACGGCACCGGGCTGGAGTAGACATAGAAGCTGTACTCATGGCGAAGTTTATCGAAAGCGTCATTGAATAACTCATCAAACCGCGGACTGCGCCCGAAGCGGGTAGAGTAGTACATGCCGACCTGGGAAAGGACGAAACCGACAATCAGGGCAATGTAGGAATAAAGGATTTTGGTCATGTCCTTGCCGAAAGCAAACACGAGCCCGATGGCCAGTACGGCCAGGCTGGCAAACGTGGTGATTTGGCCGATGGTTTTGTTTTTCTTAATGAGTTTTTCGTTGATTATGAGTTTCATGAGTGTGATTCTCCACTGTTATCTGATGGGATGGATTGACGCAGGGAGTCCAGCAAGCCGGATTCCACAGCGATTTTTGCCTGATTTACCGCGCTCAGCACGGCTTTGGCGTCCGAGCGGCCGTGCCCGACGAATACCAGCGCATCGATGCCCAGCAAGGGCGCGGCGCCGATTTCAGAAGGGTCTATCATTTGTTTGACGGAATTGAAAGCGGGTTTGGCCAGCGCCGCGCCGAGCTTGGTGCGGGTGCTGCGCAGCAGCTCTTCCTTGAGCGTTTCAAGAATCAGACGGGAGACCGCCTCGGTGGACTTGAGCAGGATGTTGCCGGTAAAGCCGTCCGTCACAGCCACGTCTACTTCGCCGGCAAATAATTCTTTCCCTTCGATGTTCCCGACAAATCCGGGGACTTCAGCGCGCATCAGCGGTCCGGCTGCTTTGACCAGCTCGTTCCCTTTGCCTTCCTCCTCGCCGTTTGCCAGTAAGCCCACCCGGATTTGGTCGCGCCCGAGCAGCAGACGGGCGTAAACGCTGCCCATCCGGCCAAATTGTACTAAAAATTCAGGCCGGCATTCCGCGTTGGCACCAATATCCAAAACCACACATTTTCCGTTTTTTACGGGGAATGTGGTGCACAGGCTGGGGCGGATGACACCCGGAATAAGACCGAAGGTCTTTGTGGCAAAATACATAGCCATACCGGTGTTACCGGCGGTGACAAACGCCTGTGCCGCACCGCTGCGCACCAGATCCATCCCGACTTGCATGGTGTTATTGCGTTTGGCGCGGGCTTCGGCGATGTGGTCGCTCATCTCCAAGGCTTCAGGAGCGTGCGCGATGCGCACGTGCGTTTTATCCCCGGGCCGGGCGGCAAGTAAGGGTTTCAGGACAGCTTCGTCGCCAACCAGAATGAGGTCTACGCCGAGAGTTTCGGCGCACTGCACGGAGGCTTCCACTTCTGGCTGCGGACGTTTGTCGCTGCCCATCGCGTCCAGCACGATTATTGTTTTCATAGCTTTCCTCTCTAACTAAATTCCTTGACAATAAGTTCAGGTCAGATATAATTTCTATCCACGCGCTGGTGCTGGAATTGGCAGACAGGCATGGTTGAGGGCCATGTGGCGCAAGCCGTGGGGGTTCAAGTCCCCCCCAGCGCACCTTGCAGGCAGGAATGCCTGCTTTTTTTATGGAAATTCGCGGTTCAACCAAATCACCGGGTTGACCGGCGTCCCATTGATGTCAATTTCAAAATGCAGGTGCGGACCGCTCGAGCGTCCGGTGTTGCCGATATGCGCAATAAGCTGCCCGGGCTGTACCTGGTCGCCTTCCGCTACCAGAAAATCCTGCAGGTGCATATAGATCGAAAAAACGCCCAATCCATGGTCAATCACGAGAGTGTTACCGCGCACAATTTGCTCTGGGAGAACAGCCACCACGGTGCCGGCCGCTGGGGCGAACACGTCAATACCGTAACACCAACCGATATCCAGACCGGTGTGGTAGTAAATCTTGTCGGTTCCGGTGTAAGAGCGCCGGCTGCCAAAGCGCGAATTGACGCAGTCGCCGCCCTTGGTGGGGTACTGGAAGACTCCGCTCCACTGCCGGATGGGCGTGAGCACTGTGACAATCTGCTTGAAGAGGGCATCCTCTGCGGTAATGTTGTCCCCGTTGACGGTTTCAGGGTCCACCTTAAGCGTCTCATCGGTCTCGAAATTGCCCGAACCAATAATCGTCCACTGGTCAAAGCGGTAAGTCGCGCCATCGGCATTCGTCACTTCGATGGTGAGGGGGTAGGCACCGGGCTCTTGTAAAGCGTTGATGCCGCCAAAGGCTATCTGGCTGCCGTTATCCTGGGTAAAGAAAACCGGTTGAACGCCCGCCAAATCAGCCGAAAGTGAGACTGGCTGCTCGCTTGTAAGCTCGAGGACGAAGGTGCCGCCCTGAACCAAGGGGAGATTGCCAATTACCAGGGATGTAATGCCCGGGATAGCCAGGCTGTTTGGGTTGCTTTGCGCGGAGTGCGCGTAGTAAGCATCCTGTGGGAGCGCGGCGTTTGGCGAGCCCAGCCGGTTCAAGCGGGCAAGCGCCCATGGATTCTGACCGGCGAGAATGGAGCGTTCCATCCAGGATTGTCCTGGCAGGAGGGAGGGCATTGTTTGCAGGTCCTGCGTGGTTTCCGAGGTAGTCAGCGCAATTTTCCGACCAACAAAGAGCTCCGATTGGCTTGTGAACTTGTTCAGACGCACCAGGCTGGCGGGGTCGGACTGCGTGCGGCGGCTCAGGCTGCGCAGGCTGGCGCCAAGCGGAACGTAATCCGTGCTGAGCACGCCTTGCAGCCCTTCAAGCCCGGGGATATACAACCGGTCGCCCGGGCGCAGTGTATCCCCGATACTGCGGTTATTCACGGCCAGGAGTTCATCAATGGTCGTGTAAAACTGGTCGGCGATGCCGTAGAGCGTGTCTCCGGACTCCACGATGTAGACCGGCAGCTGCGCGGACTGCGCTTTTACGCTGGCTGGGGCCAAAGCCGCGCAAATCATTGGTAAAATCAGCAGGAACAGAAACCGAATGCGTTGTAAAGGGAAATGTAATTTTCGTCGGGTCATATTTATCAAACCCTAAGTTTACCATAGCCTTGCGCGCCGGGAAAAAGGAGAAAAGGTATGAAGATTACCACCTGGAATGTGAACGGATACCGTGCTGCCCTAAGCAAGCAGGGCTTCGATTGGGTCATGGAGCATCAACCGGACGTCTTGTGCCTGCAGGAAATCAAGGTCAAGCCGGAGCAGTTGAGTGGGGAACAGCGCGAATTACAGGGCTATAAAAGCTTCTGGAACCCTGCGGATAGACCGGGCTACAGCGGCACGGCGGTGTTTTACAAAGAGCCGCCCCTGGAGATTGGCACTGGACTGGGCATAGAAGCCTTTGATACTGAGGGACGCGTGACCCGGCTGAAATATCCGGATTTTTTTCTGTACAATATTTACTTCCCCAACGGCGGGGAAGAAAACCAGCGCGTCCCTTTCAAGCTGGACTTTTACGCCCGGCTGCTGGAGGTCTGCGAGGAACACCATGAGCATGGCGAAAATGTCATCATCACCGGTGATTTCAATACCGCGCATAATGAAATTGACCTTGCCCGACCAAAGGAAAACGAAAAAAACACCGGTTTTTTGCCTGAAGAGCGCGTGTGGATTGATAAGTTCCTGGAACACGGCTTTATCGACGTTTTCCGGGAGCTTTATCCGCTCAGAGCGGCTTATACATGGTGGTCTTACCGCATGAACGCGCGCGTCAAGAATATCGGTTGGCGCCTGGATTATTTCCTGGTCAGCGCGCCTCTGATGACCCGGGTGCGGGATGTTATTATCCTGGATGAGATTATGGGTTCCGATCACTGCCCGGTAACGCTGGAGCTGTGTTAAACCCAAGAGGCTGGCCAAAAAGTACGGGTGATTCTTTTTGGATAGCCCAAGGCGGGAGAAAGTGCCTGGTTTAGGCGTCGTATTATCCGCGCAAAGCCGCAAAACCCCGGAAAAACAAGCACGGAGTGGGAAAACCAAAGGGGCTGCCCGATTTTTTGGACAGCCCCTGATTCCTGGTGGATTTAAACTTTCGGCGCTCGCAAGATTAATTGCTTGGCAGCGCGGACTTCGTCACAGCGCCCGACGGGGGAATTGTGCGGGGCTTCGTGCAGCAATTCCGGGTTTTCGCGCGCTTCCGCGGCAATCTTCAGCATGGCGTCCGCGAAGGCGTCCAGCGTTTCGAGCGACTCGGTCTCAGTGGGCTCAATCATGAGCGCTTCGTGCACAATCAGCGGGAAGTAGTTTGTGGGCGGATGGAAGTTGTAGTCGATAAGGCGCTTGGCAATATCTATCGCGCGGATGCCGGGGGCGTCCGCCCAGTGGCCTTCCACCACAAATTCGTGCATGCAGCGGCGGTCGTATGCCAGATGGTAGGCGTCTTTCACCTTCGCAAGCAGATAATTGGCGTTCAGCACCGATTTTTCGGCGATGTTCCGCAGGCCGTTCCCGCCGTGCATAGCAATGTAGGTGTAAGCGCGGACCAACATGCCGAAATGCCCGTTGAAGGACTTAACGCGCCCGATGGATTTCGCGGGGTGCGCGTAGCCATATAAAGGCGGGAGTTCCTCGCTCCCGGGTTCCACTATCGCAACTACCGGGTCGGGCAGGTATTCTACCAACCGCTGGCAGACCGCGACCGGACCCGAGCCCGGGCCGCCGCCGCCGTGCGGGGTGGAGAAGGTTTTGTGCAGGTTCAGATGCATGATGTCGAATCCCAAATCCCCCGGGCGGACAATGCCGAGCAGGGCGTTCAGGTTTGCGCCGTCACCGTAGACCAGCCCGCCGGCAGCGTGCACCATCTCGATGACCTCGGTCACATTCTCATCAAAAAGTCCGAGGGTATTCGGGTTCGTGAGCATCAAGCCGGCCAGGCGTTCATCGCATAAGCCTTTGAGGGCTTCCAGATCCACATTTCCGCGCGCGTCTGAAGGCAGGTTCACCACCTCAAAACCGCTCATCGCGGAGGTGGCAGGGTTGGTGCCGTGGGCTGAATCCGGAATGAGGATGCGCGTGCGCTGACTGTCACCGCGGTCGGCGTGGTACTTTTGGATGATCAGCGCTCCGGTCAGTTCGCCGTGCGCGCCGGCGGCGGGCTGCAGGGAGACGCCGGCAAAACCGACGATTTCCTTCAGCCATTCCTGCAAGGTGTACATCAGGTAGAGGTTGCCCTGCACCGTGTCTTCCGGCTGCAGCGGGTGAGTGAGCGCGAAGCCGGGCAAGCGTGAGGTAACTTCGTTAATCTTGGGGTTGTACTTCATCGTGCAGGAACCCAGCGGGTAAAACCCCAGGTCAATCGCGTAATTCTTCTGGGAGATGCGCGTAAAGTGGCGTACAGTGTCGATTTCCGCCAGCTCCGGAAGAGGGAGTTCTTTGCGGCGGAAGGCAGCCGGCAGTTCCACCTCCGGCACGTCCGAAGCCGGAAAGCGCACGCCCTGGCGGCCTGCAGAGGACAATTCAAAGATGGTAGGCTCAGTCATGGGTCACCTCGATCAGCGCGTCGTGCAGCAGGTCAATATCTTCCTTGCCTATTTTTTCCGTGACGGCTATCAGGAGGCAGCCTTCCAGCTCGGGATAATCGCTGCCGAGGTCGTAACCGCCGAGGATGTCATAGGCGCGCAAGTCTTCGAGCAGGTGCTTCACCGGCTGCGGGCTGCGGATGACAAATTCATGGAAGAAGGGTTGGCTGGAAAACTCCTGCGTATAGCCCTGGATGGAACTGATTTGTTTTGCGGCGTAATGCGCTTTTTGGAAGCACAGGTTGCTCACGGCTTCAAAGCCCTGCTTCCCGAGCAGGCTCAGGTAAATGGTGGAAGCCAGCGCCATTAATCCCTGGTTTGTGCAGATATTCGAAGAGGCTTTCTCGCGGCGAATGTGCTGCTCGCGGGCTGTGAGCGTGAGCACGTACGCCAGCCTGCCGGCGCTGTCAACAGTTTCACCGACAAGCCGGCCGGAAATCTTGCGCAGCAGGTCGTTCGTAACCGCGAAGATACCCAGATACGGCCCGCCGTAGGAGAGCGGAATACCGAGCGGCTGACCTTCGCCAAAGACAATATCCGCGCCGATTTCACCTGGAGGGGTGAGCACACCCAACGCGGTGGGGTTGACGGCGACCGCGACCAGCGCGCCGGCACTGTGCGCGGCTGCGATGAGCGGCTTGTAATCTATCACGCGCCCGAAGAAATCGGGGTACTGCACCATCACCAGGGCGGTGTTGGGGTCAATCCGGGAGATGAGTTTCTCCATCGAGGCGTCGATGCCGGTTTCAGGATCGTCCCCCTGGATGCTGATCTCCTGACTGCCGCGCATATAGGTGCGCACAACTTCGCGGTACTGCGGGTTAACCGCGCGCGATATCAGGAATTTGGTGCGCTTGCCTTTGAAGTGATGGTAGGCCAGGATCACTGCTTCCGCCGCGGCAGTAGCGCCGTCGTAATGCGAAGCGTTGGCGACGTCCATGCCGGTCAGCTCGCAAATCAGACTTTGGTACTCAAAAATTGCCTGCAGTGTGCCCTGGGAGATTTCGGGTTGGTACGGCGTGTAGGCGGTGTAAAACTCCCCGCGCCGCAGGAGCATATCCACCGCCGCAGGCACATAATGGTCGTAGGCGCCCGCGCCGATGAAGTTCAGGAAGGTTTTGGTGCTGCCGTTCGCGTCGGCGATGCCTTCCAGCTCGTCGGCAGCTTCCATTTCGGTCAGGGAGGCGGGAAGCTTGAGCTCTGGGAAACGGAACTTTTCCGGGATCTCATTAAAGAGGTCTTCAACTTTTCCGATTCCGATAGTCTTAAGCATCACCTCCACATCTTTTTGGGTGTGGGGCGTGAACATAGGCTTTACCCTACCCGGTAGGCCCGATAGGCTTCGGCGCTGAGCAGCTTTTCCAGCTCAGCAGGATCGTCGACCTTAATCCGGAGCAGCCAGCCTTTCCCGTATGGGTCGTCGTTGAGGATTTCCACCTCATCGAGGATGGCTTCATTGATCTCGGTCACCACGCCGCTCACTGGCAGCATGACCTCCGAGCTGGCTTTGGCGGAATCCACCTGACCGAGCTGCCCGCCGGCCTGCACATGATCTCCAACCTCAACCGAGAACTCGAAATAGACGATATCGCCGAGCGCATCCTGGGCGTAATCCGAAATGCCGACGGTAGCAATGCCGTTTTCAAGCTTCACCCATTCATCTGTCTGAGCATATTTTAGTTCTTGTGGGAAGTTCATCGTTTCTCCTTATCAAATAGTTGCAGAGGCACAGGTTTCTTGTGCCTCTGTCGTTAACTGTTGACTGTTACCTTCAGAGGATTAATTGGCAGGGTCTGTTTACCTGAGAGTTTCGCCCGTTTTTGCGGGTTTGCCCCTTCGGTGCCTGAAGCAGGGCTCTTCCCTGCCAATGTTCTGATTTAATTTTAGCCGGATAAAGCCTAAAGTCAAGCGAGAGCGCTGTGCGGACGAGCAGCGGTACGCAGGCAGCTCATCCGCCCGCATGTTCTGCGTAGTCCAGGCTCTGATGCCGGAAGTAGGTGTTGTACAGCTCCGAGTAATGCCCGCCTTGCTTGAGCAGCTGGGAGTGGGTGCCTTCTTCGATGATGTCGCCATCCCTCAGGACGATGATGCGGTCCGCGCTTTGGACGGTTGAGAGCCGGTGCGCGATAAGGACGCTTGTAGATTGATTGAGAATCAGATTCAGCGCGGTCTGGATTTGCTTCTCGGTGAAGGGGTCGATGCTCGCGGTGGCTTCGTCCAGGATGAAAACCGAGGGATTTTGCGCCAGTACGCGCATCAGCGCGACGAGCTGACGCTGCCCCATGGAAATCTGCGCCCCGCGCTCCCCGACCCGGGTGTCCAGGCCGTTCGCGAAAGTGTCCAGCCATTCCCCGCCGCCAATCTGGCTTGCCAGCGCAAGAATCTCTTCGCGTGTGATCTCAGGCCGCGCGAACCGGATATTTTCTTCCACTGTGCCCTCAAAGAGGAAAGGCACCTGGGTAACCAGACCCATATGCTGGCGCAGCGCATGCAGGTCGTAACTGCGGATGTCTTTGCCGTCGATGAGCAGCTCGCCGGATTGGAATTCGTAAAAACGGGCAATCAGACGCGCGATGGAAGTTTTTCCGGCCCCGGTATGTCCGACGATGGCGATGTTTTCCCCTTCGCGGATGTGCAGGCTGAAGTCATTCAGCACGGTATAACCGTTGGCATAACGAAACGTGAGGTGATTGAAATCAATTCTCCCGCGGTAATTTTCAGGATTGTATCCGCCGGTCTGGATGACGGTATGTTCGGCGTCAATCAACGCGAGTATCCGTTCAGCGGCGGATAGACCGGTCTGGACCTGTGTCCAGTAGGAGGTGATGCTGAGGATTGGTTGGAGGAAACGGTCCGTGCTCAGGATAAAGAGGTACCACGCGCCAGCGGTGATAACCCCTTGCGTGACGGAAATCGCGCCGAAATAGACCAGCATGGCGGTGGCCAGCGCGCCAAGCATGCGAGTGATGGGGAAGACGGTGGAAAGGACCATGCCGCGCTTAACGTTCGTCCGGCAGGACAAAATGTTCGAGCGCTTGAATTCGTCGTAGATGCGCTCTTCCTGACGGAAATTCTTGGCAATCGCGATTCCGCTGATCGTTTCTTTGATGGTAGCGTTCACGTTCGCCATCGCGCGCATGCCCTGACGTGAAACACGCCTCGCCAGGTTGCGGTATAGCGAGACGAACAGGATAAATGCCGGCACGGTCAGGAAGAACAATAACGCCAGGTGCCACTCAGCTGTCAGGAGGATAATGGAGGTTACCACCGACTGGACCAGATTGTTGGCAACGTCCATCGTGAGCGTGATGAGCGTGGAGAAGTCGCGCGTATCGGTTGTGATGCGGGAGACGATTTTTCCAGAGGAGAACACATCATGGAAAGCCATATCCTGGCGCATCGAAGCAGCAAAAGCGTCTGTGGAC
>Ga0116170_10006261_pt1 | contig 10465 bp, 7 predicted proteins | sample AD_JPNHW1_MetaG_FD_89797 | JGI IMG/M metagenome (GOLD analysis project Ga0116170, IMG submission 89797) | Active sludge microbial communities of municipal wastewater-treating anaerobic digesters from Japan - AD_JPNHW1_MetaG | ecosystem: Engineered > Bioreactor > Anaerobic > Digestate | place...
CGAGAAGATCGAGATCACCGCCGACCCCTCCGGCGAGAACATCATAGACATAAAGAACCTCGGCACCTTCGACAGCGTGGAAAGGGCCCTGGCCTTCTCCTGGGGCCGCGACGTTTCCGAGAAGCTCTCCTTCGGCGTGATGGCCAAGAACATCACCCGCTCCCTGGACACTTCCATGGACTCCTTCAACGCCATCGACATAGCCATGCTGCAGAAGTTCTCGCCTTCCTACCGCGTGGCCATCGGCGTGCAGAACGTTTTCTCCATGGCTTCCGGCGACACCGAAGACAAACTGCCCCTTACCATGAAGCTCGGCCAGGCTATGAGCCTCTTCAAGGGCAAGCTGCTGTTCGGCCTGGACCTGATGAAGCAGCAGAACGCCGAGATGAACTGGCGGTTCGGCGGCGAATACTGGCTGATGTACTGGGCTGCCATGCGCTTCGGCGTAGTTGGCGCGCCCGGCATCCAGGAGGCCGATTTCGGCGTGGGCATAAAATACCGCAATTTCGGTTTCGACATCGCCCAGGGCGTGCATGCGCTGGGCACCACCACCCGCTTCTCCGTTACCATGCGCATGGGCGATTCCAACAAGGCCAAGCACGGCACCGAGGTGCGCGAGATCGTGCGCCAGGCCATGCAGTACTTCAAATCCGGCTACTTCAGCCGCGCGATGGAAAAGCTCCGCAGCGCCATGGACGCCGATCCCGGTAACGCCGAGATCCTGCGCATGGTGACCCGCCTGCAGAGCGCCATCGACTTCGTGCCCAACGCCACCGGCGGCGAGGAAGTGCCCACCCTGACGCGCCGCGGCATCATCTCCTTCGTGGACGGCAAAGACATGCGCGCCTCCATCAACGTGCTGCGCCACGCTTTCAACAAGGAACCCAAGAACGACCGCCTGCTCAGCCTGCTGAACATGGTGGAAAAAGAAGCCGGCGTAGCGGAGATCACCCGCAAGCCCGAGGGTCCCGAGATCTTCACCTATATAGACCAGCGCACCTACGACGCCCGCCAGGCCATCTATGACGGCAAATATGACCTTTCAATGGCGCGCGCCCAGGACATCCTGGACCTGGAGCCTAACAATGAGACCGCCCTCGAGATCATGGGCAGCTCCTTCTACCTGATGGACCAGAAGGACAAGGCCCGCGTTATGTGGGAAAAAGTGCTGGAGATCAATCCCGATAATAAAATGGTAAAAGAATTCCTTAAGCAGGTGAAATAACCCGGCGCCCGCCCGGATGCTCCCCGCCTTTATCTTTTTTGAAACGTTTATGTAATAAGGTAAGTATAAAATTATAACTATATGAGTAAGGTTCTCCTTGCATTGCTGCTAGCCGTGTCCGCCGGTCCCCGGGGCAACGCCCAGGATACCGCCATGGACGCTTCCATAATGCAGCGCCAGGACAGCACGCGCAGGGAGATGGAAGGCAAGATAAAGAACGAGATCCTGGACCCCATCCTGGGCCCCGGCAAAGCTTTCGTTTTCGCCGACATCGAGATGGAGGTGATCTCCAAGAAGGCGGAGCAGAGCAAGGAGGGCCTGGGCGTCATCCAGAAATACAAGGAAAAGGGCGCGGCCGGCGGGGGGGCCGATTCCGACTTCCTGCTGCCCGGCATTCCCAAGCAGCGCTCCATCATGCCCAAGGACGACAAGCGCCCCGAGGCTTCGCAGGGCCAGCAGGCCCAGCAGGGCAAAGGCGTGCAGGAAGTGCGCTACGGCCTGGGCACCGAGATCGCCCGCCTGCAGCTTACCGTCATCCACGACGACCGCCTGCCGGCCGCCGGCCTGAAACTGGCACGCGAGCGGCTCGACGATTTCCTGGTTCCTTATAAGATACGCGGCACCGCGGCCCCGACCGTGCTTTTCAAACCCACCAGGTTTAAAGGGTATACTGTTCTGGACGACCTGAAGCGCCCCGGCGTTTACCTGCCGCTGCTGTACGCGGGCCTGGGCCTGCTGCTGCTGCTGTTCCTTTTCGGGCCGTTGTGGGCCTTTTTCCGGAAATACGTGGCCGCCCTGCTGGCCAAGCCCGGAGCCGAAGTGAATATAGAACAGAAGACGGAAGAGGGCGCCGGGGGCGGCGGCGGCAAGGGAGAGGAGGAGCAGACCGGGCACCAGCAGATAGATATGAACCTTCTTCAGAAGCAGGAGGAAGAAAAAGAGGAAGAGGACGATCTTATGAAGAAATTCGAGCCGTTCATCTATATCACGGAGGAGAACCTGCGCAAACTCATCTATTTCTTCCTCCTTAAGAAAGAGGATCCCTGGGTCATCGCGCTGGTTTTAAGCTACCTGCGGCTGGACCTTTCCCGCCAGGCCCTGTCGATGCTGCCCATAGAGATCCAGTCCCGGGTGGCGCTGGAATCCCTGACCGTGCGCCAGGCCACGCGCGAGCAGATCAACGCCATAGATAAGGAGATAAGGGAGAACGTGGATTTCGTGATGGGCGGCATAGAGCGCCTGACCAAGATGCTCGAGGACAGCGACGCCCTTACCAGGAAGAACATCATAGAATACCTCAAGACGCAGAAGCCGGACATCTACGAGAAGATCAAAAAGGTGATGGTTACCTTCGAGAACCTGGTGAATTTCAGCGACAAGGACCTGCAGACCGTGATCAGGAGCGTCAGCAACGAGGACATAGCCAAATCCCTGAGCAAGGCGGACCCGCAGCTGCTGAATAAATTCTTCGCCAACATGTCGCAGGGCGCGGTGAACGCCATCAAGGAAATCATAGAGTATTCCGGCGATGTGGCCCAGGCCCAGGTGGACGAATCCCAGATGAAGATCCTGGACGCGGTGAAAAGCCTGGAGGCCGAGGGCAAGATAGCGCCGCGCCAGGCCGACAGCCAGGAAGTCTATATTATTGACGGGGCGGAGATCTCCTCCGGCGACGAGCGCAAGCGGAAGTTCGAGAGCATGGGCGCCGCCGCCCCGGCCGCTCCCGCCGCCGGGCCCGACGCGGCCCAGGTAGCCGAAGCGGCGCAGTACCTGGCCGCCGGCGCGGACCTGTTCAACCAGGGCAAGGTGCAGGAGAGCCTGCAGTACCTGGAATACGCCTCCAGCGCCAACCCCGGCGACGCGGCCGCCTGGCAGTACCTGGGCGGGGCTTACTATTCCCTGCAGCGCGTCGACGAAGCGGTGGCGGCCTACGAGCGCTACGCCGCCATCTCCGGCGACCCGGCGGTGAACGAATGGCTGGCCGGCTTCAAGCAGCAGGTCGGTAAATAAGGAAAGCGGCTATTTTCTTGTTAACATTTTTTTAACTTAACGGAAATCCACCTTGATTAGAATATAGTAACAGAGCGGAAAGCTATATGGACGACAGAGACCCTAAAATTCCCAAGCCCGGCCTGCCCAACCTGCCGTTTTTACCGCCGGGTATGGCCAAGCCGAACCTGCCCCCGCCGCTGCCGCGGCCGGGCGCGCAGCCGCCTTTCCCCGCTCCCGGGTTGCCGGTCCCGGCGCCGTCTTTCGCGGCTCCTGTTTACGCCGCGCCGGCTCCCAGGGACAACTCCGCCGAAACCGCCCGCATGCAGGAGGAAAAAGAGCGGCTGGAAAAAAAGATCGCCGAGATGGAGAAGGTGGTGTCCCAGGAGAAGGAAAAAGCCCTGGTCGCCGCGCTGAAGAGCCAGCAGGACGAGGCGCTGTCCTCACGGGTGGAATCTTCGCTTAAAGATATACAGGAGAAAATGCGCCGCGACAGGCGCGACAGCCAGGTTGAAGAGGAGCGGATCTCGCTGAAGGGAAAGATCAAGGAGCTGGAAGCCCGGCTCGCCCAGGAGCGCGAGACCTGGATGACTACGCTCAAGAACCAGCTGGCCGAGCGGGAAACCCAGGGCCGCGACGTGGAAGGCCATTTCGTCTACCGGCTGCAGGAGATGGAGCGCCGCTGGCTGGACGAGAAGGGCCAGTGGCAGAAGGCGCTGGCCGAGCGCGAGGAAGTAATACGCTCGCTCAGGTCCGGCGCCGAGCGCATGAACGAATTGAAGGAAGAGTTCCGCGAGCTGAGCCTGGACAAGGCCATGGCGGAAAAAGAGATAAACAAGCTGCGCGACGACGTGGCGCGCAGCGAGCGCGAGCGCGCCTCCGTGGACGCCTACATCAAGATGATGCCGGAGAAAGAGCGCGAGATAGCGGAAGCCCGGGCCGAAGCCGCCGTGCTGCGCATGCGCGAAGAGAAATTCAAGGACGAGTTCAAACACCGCGAGGAACAGCTGCTCAGCGAGATAAAGTTCCGCGAGGAGAAGCTGCTCACGGACGTGAAGCGCCGCGAAGAGGACGTGCAGAAAGAGCTGGGCCGGCTGCAGGCCGAGCTGGGTGCTATTTCCGACAAGAAAAACATCGAGAAGAACGAGGAGATCCAGAAGCTCCAGGAGCGCATGCAGGAGGAAATGCAGGAGAAGGACCGGACGCTGGCGGACCTGGCCGGCGAGAAGATGCGCGCCATCTCCGAGCTGCTGAAGGTAAAAGGTTTTGTGTCCAGGGTGCAGGCCGTCAACGCCGCCATGGACAAGGAGCGCGGCCAGCTGCGCCTGGAGAAGATGCAGCTTGCCCAGACCATGGCCGCCCAGATGGAGGATCTGAAGCGCTTTAAGATGGAGAGCGAGGCCGGCCGGGCCGCGGTGCAGGTGGAGGTGGAAAAAGCCCGCAACGAGCACGGCGCGCAGCTGGCACGCCTGCACCAGGAAGAGCTGGCCAGGCTAAACGCGGCCCACCAGAGCGACCTGGCCCGCATGACCGCCCAGGTCCAGTCCGATTTCGAGAATAAGACTTTCCAGCTGCGCGCTAAATACGACGCCGCTTCGGAAGAGGCGAAGATCGCCGTAAGGCGCCAGCTCGAGGACGATTACAGCCGCCAGATAAAAGAGCTGAAGGTGGCCCTGATGAGCGCCGAAGGCGCGCGCACTTCCGCGGAGCAGGAGAACCGTAAACTTTTCACCCAGCAGAAGGAACTCAGCGACAAGCTGTCCGCCCAGCAGCGGGAGTTCAGCGACAAGCTGTCCGCCCAGCAGCGGGAATTCAGCGACAGCGCCGCCAGGCTGGAGGCCGAGCGTAAAAAGCTGGAAGCCGGCGCGGCTACCCTGGCGGCCCAGAAGGCCGAAGCGGAAAAGCAGGCCAGGGAATTCTCCGCGGAACAGGCCGGCATGCGCGAAAAACTTTCCTCGCTCTCCGCCAGGAAAGCGGCTCTTGAAGGCGAGGTGGAGCAGCTTGGCGCCAACTTAAGGACCGAGAGCGAGAACCGCGCGCGCTTCGAATCCGAGATGCTTTTCCTGAAACAGAAGATCCAGCAGATGGAATTACACGACAGGGAAACCGCCGACGCTTTCGAAGCCGAGCGCGCCGGTTTTGAGGCGCAGCAGATCGCGGCCAGGGAGCAGCAGGCCCGCGACGCCGCCGCCCAGGCCGAACTCAATTCAAAACTGGAAAGCTATAAGGCCCTGGAAAAGTCTTTCGCCGACAGGCTCAAATGGGCCCTCAAAGGGTCTCCCAAAGAGTAAAGCGCCGGCACAGGCGGGCGGCCGCCTCCGCCCCGGGCAAACTACCGCGCGCCGGGCTTCCGCCGGTCAGCGCCGCCCCTTATTATCAATTTAGGTATAATTAACCAATGGTCAAACTTGAAAAACTCAACGGCGCCATGATAGTCGTCAACGCCGATATCATAGAAAGCATCGAGGCGACCCCTGATACCGTCATTAACCTGGCCACCGGCAACCGCTTCGTGGTGAAAAATTCCGTCGACGACGTGGTAGCCAGGGTCGTGGAGTACAAGAAGAAAGTTTATTCCGAGCAGAAATGCGTAAACCCCATAGCGGGGTTCGAGAGAAAATAAAAAGGCTTTCAGGATTACCGGGATAAAATATGGATATAGCAACTTTCAGCGGCATACTGGTGTTCCTCGGTTTCGTTTTCGCGGCCATCTTCATGGGCGGCGGCGGCCTGTCCGGGTTCAAGCCTTTCATCAATGTCGAGGCTTTCCTCATCGTCATGGGCGGCACTTTCTGCGCTATCCTGGTGAACTATCCGCTGAGCGCCGTGATCAAGGTGGGCAACGTGCTCAAGCAGGTGCTCACTTCCAAGGGCGAAGACACTTCGCGACTGGTTTCCACTTTCGTTTCGCTGTCGCAGAAGGCGAAAAAAGAGGGCTTCCTGGCGCTGGAGGTGGATGTTAAGGCCATCGACAACGATTTTCTGCGGCGCGGCGTGCAGCTGGTCATCGACGGGGCCGACCACGAATTCATCCGCAACATGCTCGAGACGGAGCTGGACTTCATCCGCGAACGCCACAAGGTGGGCCGGGAGATCTTCAACGCGCTGGGCACTTACGCCCCGGCTTTCGGCATCATCGGCACGGTGCTGGGCATGATCATGATGCTGTCGTCCATCGAGGACGTCGCCCAGGTGCCCAAGCTGATGGCCGTGGCGCTGGCCGCCGCTTTCTACGGCCTTGGCGCGGGCTACTGGCTGTTCCTGCCCATGGCCGGCAAGCTCAAGCACCGTTCCGAAGAAGAGCTTTTCGTAAAAGAGATCATCATCCGCGGCGTGCTGCTGCTGCAGAGCGGCTCCACGCCCAGCGTGGTGGAGGCCAACCTGAAGGCGTATCTGGAGCCTTCCAAGCGCATCACCGTGAAAAAAGAAACCAAGCCCGCGCCGGGCGCCGGCCCCGAAGCCGAGAACGGGCAGGCGGCGGTTTAACCGCGGCGGCACAGCTTAATTTATGCCTTTACGAGCCAGGAACATGATCTCGGAGGACGACCCCAGGGTGGCGCAGATCGGCCACCCGGCGCCGCCGTGGCTGATCAATTACGCCGACCTGATGACCGAGCTGGTCTGCTTCTTCGTCATTCTCTACGCCCTTTCCGCGGCCCTCAACAAGGATATGCAGAAAGCCAAAGAGGCTATAGACGAGATGATGAAAGAGGGGAAGATGCAGGGCGAAGTGAAGATGGACAAGGACGGCATGCGCATCAGTCTCGAAGAGCAGGGGCAGTTCGCTTTCTTCGAGAGCGGCAGCGCCGAGATCACCGGGGATATGGACAAAAAGCTCGACAAGCTGTCCGAGGTGCTGAAGCCCCTGTCCCTGAAGCACGATATCGTGGTGGAAGGGCACACCGACAATGTCCCGCTGGGCGCCAACGCCGCCAAACAATTTCCCACCAACTGGGAGCTGTCCACCGCCAGGGCCACCAGCGTGGTGAGGTATATGCTCAATTCCGGCTATCTCCCCAAGCGGATGTCCGCTATCGGTTACGGGGAGTTCCACCCCGTGGCGCCCAACGATAACGAGGAGAACCGGCGCAGGAACCGCAGGGTGGTGTTCTTTGTGAAATCCAATCCGTATCCGGACGCGCCCGCCGCGGTCAAGGCGCCCGCGCCCGCGGCGTCCGGTGCCGCGGCCGCCGCGCCTGCGGAGGCGGGATCGGCGGAAGCCGCCGCGCCCGCTGTTGCGGAGGGAGAACCGCCCGCGCCGGAACCGGCGGCGGAACCCACAGCCGGCGGTGAATAAAATGAAAACAATAGCCAGAACTTCTTTTTTACTTGCGCTGTGCCTGCCGCTGGCGGGCTGTTTTGGCGGTTTGAGGGCGCTGAAGGTTAATGATTTTACGGAGAAGCGCGTGGCCGACCTGACGCTGACCAAAAAGGTTTCGGGCAAGCGGGATTTCCTGTTCTTTTCCACCACCAAGCTGAGCGTGTTCCTTGACGGGGACATACAGGGCATCATAACGGATTACCAGGGCAATCCTATCGAGGGCGTTACGGTGAAGATAGTGCCGAACACTACAAAGCAGGGGGCTGACGGCGGGGACAGTTTCGCCATGGCAACCGAGGAGAACACGGCTTCGGTGATCAACTTTTCTTTTTCGCCGGGGATAACGGATTCGATGGGTTTGTACAAGATACATTTCTCTGTGCCGCTGGTGGACGATACTGTGGATATGCGGGGCAAGCTGGTTTACAACCCGGGCTGGGACCAGCAGAAGATAAACCTGGGTAAGGCTTATGAGCCGCAGCAGAAGGAGACGCCGTTCCGTCTTTATTACAATATGGATACGGGGTTTCTGGCTTTCGCGGAGGGCATCCGCAAGGTTACGGTGGAGGCGGTGGGCGAGGGCAAGGGCCGCATGCAGGCTTTGCCGGGCGGCCGGGCTCCGGCGCCTGTGCCGTCGGCGCAGCCGGCGGCGGCGCCCGCTGCTACGCAGGCTCCCGCGGCGGCCGGCAAGGCCGAAGAGGACCTTTTCAAGGGTTTCGATTTCGGGCAGTAATCGCCTTCGTTGAATTTTACGGCGGCCCGGTCAAAAGCCGGGCCGCTGTATTTTTGGGCGGGGAGAGTCGTGGGGGGTACGACGGGTTCGGGGGTGGCCGGCGTTTGGCTGCCCAAACACGGCGTCGGGCACACCGTGCCCGCGCCTCCCCACTCGGCCTCCGCGCTTACGCAAGCGTCGGCCTCCGTGAGGGTTTGTTCAACCAAGCGCCGGCCGCCCCCGCTGCTACTTTTTGTAAGATATAACAGGTCCAGGAGGCACTGTGTTTTTTAAAATAATTTTCTCATTATCCGCTTCATTTATATTCATTTCAAGCGCACATGCCGCTGAAGTCTCCAGCGCGGCGGTGGGGGATGAGGGGCAATGGGTTTATGTGGATACTACAGCTATTGTGTCTTTGCAGCATTTGAGCCATGAGGCTATTTTCGGGAAGTATGCCGGGGGCTATAACCTGCCGGTGCTCAAGGCTATTGATATTGTACAGGGGCATGCGCCGGAGGGGGGCGGGTATTTTACTGGGATATCGACCGTTCCGGCGGAGTCGCCTATCGGTTATGATCTGGATCTTTTCGGCAAGGCGCTGCTGGCGGCGCCGCGGTCTACCAGTTATTGCAGCGGTTCTACTTACGGGGTGCTGATAGAGGCGTTGAATCTTATCTTTCCCTACGGGGGCTCAAGTCTTTCTGCGGACAGGCTGGAATCTTTGCGGCTGCAGGAATTGAACGGGGGGCGGCGCGAGGACGGGGTGAAGTACTGGGGCAAGTGGAACGACGACGGGTGGGGCAGCAATTACGCGCTGGTGCAGTATTCGGGGATGGGGGAGGATATCGCTCCTGAGCTGGCGCGGCCCGGCGATTTTATGAATATTTCCTGGAAGTCCGGGCGGGGCCATTCGGTGGTTTTCCTGGGCTGGTACCGCAAGGACGGCGAGCGCGGCATGGTTTACTGGTCCAGCCAGAAGAACACCAACGGCTTCAGCGACGTGGTCTGCCCGCTTTCCAGCGTGGAAAGCGTAAGGATAGTCCGTCTTACGCGTCCTGAAAACCTCTTCACCTTCGACGTAAACAAACAAGTGAACCGGAAACTCCCCGGCGATGTGCTAAATTAAATAACAATAAAACTACCAGTCGCTAAGGGTTCGTGGCGGCCGGGGGTCTGCCCTGCGAAACCGGGCAGAGGGAACCCTTGCGTCGGTTCCCCCCGCCTTATGGAAATTATGGCGGGGCCCCCTTCCGCAACGGTTTCGCAGGGCAGAACCCCGGCCGCCCCTCCAACACAAAGGGTAAAAGGTTCCTGTTGCCTTTTTGTTCTTGGTAAATAGTCCAATTGTTAAGAACGTCCCCTTCGCTATTAACTGACATTCCGGTGGCAGCAGTTATTTATTAAAACACCGCCGCGGCGGTCTTTTCTGTTAATCATCGGCGCTACCGGCAGAGGCCGAGGCGGATATAAGGAACAATTATTTATGGGAGGCTTTCTCTTCTTCTTCCTTGATTGTGGCGATGTTGTTCTTTTCTGCTGTTGTTAATGAATCTGGCTGAAAAGCTGCGTTCAGTTTATACCATGTCACTTTTTCAAATATTTTGCGCCAAATATCAACCTTGAATGGGTATCCATGCCGTGCAAATATTTCATTCCGCATGAGAGATGTTTCTAATAGAGACAGTTTTGTCAGGGATTGTATTGTGTCATGATCGACGGATATTCCTAGCAAATTGTAAGCGGGTATTCGGGGATATATCTTTTTAGGGTGTTTAAATTGACGCGATGGATCATAGCTTTTATTCGAAAGGAACGTTGCAATGTCTTGGATGGCTTCCCCTTCTTCCGCGGGAGTCAAGTGGATATCCGTAGGCGCAATAATACTATCATTATCAAACCAATAAACCTGATTAATTCTCGGCAGGTTCTTCCCCGTCACGATAATCGATTTTAAAGAAACATCTTTTGGCGGAATACTTTCAAAACGCAGCCAGACTTCACTAAGGTAAAATCTGTCGATAACCTTTTTTGTGGAGTATCTTGCGCCACTTTCCGCGAGAAAGGTTACGTATATTTCGGCGAGGCCGCTTGAAAGGTTCATCCCCCCGGTTCTGTATATGGATTTAATTACTGTGGAGTGCGCCCCATCGGGTAGACAGTTAGAGGGCAGAGTTGTGTAGGGTTTTTGACCGGCTCCGGAAGGAGGTCATGGTAA
>Ga0116170_10006262_pt1 | contig 10465 bp, 11 predicted proteins | sample AD_JPNHW1_MetaG_FD_89797 | JGI IMG/M metagenome (GOLD analysis project Ga0116170, IMG submission 89797) | Active sludge microbial communities of municipal wastewater-treating anaerobic digesters from Japan - AD_JPNHW1_MetaG | ecosystem: Engineered > Bioreactor > Anaerobic > Digestate | place...
ATTGTTAATAAGGATTATGAAGAGTGGAAAGATCTTATAGAAGAAAAAGTTGGGAATGTTAGAGTTACAGGAATTATTAATAAGGATAACTTCTCTAAATTTGCTGAAGCATGGCAGCTTGCTCATGACGGTAAAATAAAAGAGGCCAATGTTATCAGGAGGGAATTAGGCCTAAGAGTGCATGGAGAAAATATGATGAATAGGATGGGTCAAGGAGGTAGAGGGGGAATGATGAGAAATAGATAATAGTATTAAAAAACTCTCTTTTTAAAGAGGGTTTTTTAATTTCACAGGCACAGTATCTTTTTGTTTTTGTTGTGTTATATTTAAGTTAGTAAGATAAATATAGCCAAAGTGTTTTCGGGCAATATCATGGACTTTCTATACCAAAACTTAATTCCATACTTAATATTGTATAAATATACGGCTGTTTTTGTTATTTCTTTTTTAGCAGCTTTTGTTGTTCCGATCCCTTCTGGAAGTTTATTAATGGCAGCCTCAGCATATGCACGATTTGGAAGTTTCTTTAATATTTATTATGTCATCATTCTTTCCATTATTGCCAACATTCTTGGGGATAACCTTGGGTATTTCATAGCTAGGATGTATGGAAGAAGAGTTCTTTCTCGTGTTGGTTTTAGGAGGATATTGGAATCAAAAAGTTTTAATAATCTTGAGAATAAATTTAATAAACACCCCGGTTTTATTATTTTTGCTAGCCGGTTTGAAGTTCTATCCACTTTGTCTGTAAACCTTCTCTCCGGGCTAAGTAAAACTCCTTATAGAAAGTATTTGTATCATGAAATTCCAGGAAGTGTTGCTCAGGTTTGTCTTTATTCTATGATAGGATATCTTTTTGCGGACAATTGGGAGTCGATAAATTCTACAATAGGGAGGGTTACATTGGTGGCAATTTTGATTTTGATTTTACTCATTATTTCCATCAGTAAAAAGAAGGTGATGAAGAAATTAGATTAAATTTATTGTTTAAATGATATAATAAAAACATTATAAAGTAATTTATACAAAAATATATGAAAAAAGGATTTAAGGATAATATAGAAAAATTAACAATAGAAAATAGTAATTTTCGTAAGGTGCTATACACTGGTGCACACTCTCAACTCGTATTGATGAGCCTATTGCCAAACGAAGAGATAGGAATGGAAATTCACGAAGACAACGATCAATTCTTTCGTTTTGAAAACGGAAGCGGTCGTGTGCTAATAGATGGTACAGAATACAATGTTTCCGATGGAGATGCTGTTGTTGTTCCAAGCGGAGCAGAGCACAATGTCATAGCGGGGGAAGAAGGATTGAAACTTTATACTATTTATTCTCCAGCCCATCATAAAGATGGAATAATTCGTGTCACAAAAGAAGAGGCAGAAAGTAACGAGGCTGAATTTGACGGAGTAACAACTGAATAATTTATAGAAAAAGGAAAAACGACGCCTGAGCGTCGTTTTCTTTTGTTGCATGATTTTTATGCGAATACCTTTTCTTTTGCCTTCGGGTGTCTCCGCTTGTAATCTTTCACCTTTTTGAGGTGATCTTTGTGATTTCTGTTAAAATACTGAATGATTACATTTCTTTTCTCCCGGGTAAGAGATCTTCTGATTTCTTCTCTCTTTTCTTTTTCTTCTTCTAAAGAAGATGAATAGACGGCAATAATATGCATAATGAAGTTTTTAAATTGTGTAACTTAGGAGCTTTGGGTATCATTATAGCCTATTTCAAAATATAGTCAATAGGGGGAATTTAGTGTATAAGTTGTGATATAATTTAAAAATGAAAAAGGCTCAAAAGCACCTAAAAAAAGATAAAAATATTTTATATACAGGTTTTGGAGACAAGGGGACCACCACTCTTTTTGACTGTAAACAGGGGAGGATTTCAAAGAGTGCCACCCTCATAGAGGCTCTTGGATCAGTAGACGAATTAAATGCTTATCTGGGTGTTATAAAAGTTTACTCAGATATTGATGAGATAACTTTAAAAATGGGTAATAAAAATATTTTATACAGTAAGATTATAGAAGACATTCAACAATCTCTTTTTGTAATACAGGCAGAGCTTGGAGGATCTCCTATCTTTGTTTCTAAGAAAGAGCTAACAAAGCTAGAAAATATAATAAACAAAATCGCAGATATTCTACCCCCGATTACTTCTTTTACTATCTCCGGTGGAAGTATTACCAGCTCAAGCTTGGACTATGCGCGGACTCTTGCCAGAAAATCTGAGAGGAGGATTATTTCTGTTTCAGTAGAAGGGAGTAGGGTTGTTAGTCCAGACACTCTCTCGTATATGAATAGACTGTCTAGTGTCTTGTTTGCCATGTCTAGATATGTGAATCACTTTCTGTCTGTTCCCGAAAACCACCCAGACTATAATAAGAAAAATAAGTAGTTCGTTTGATTCTTGTGTCTGTTTTTGTATAATACAAAGATATTAGATTTTTGGGGTTAAACCCAACAATAATTCAACTTTATTAAATAATTTTATTTATGGAAACTATAAAAACAAAAGCTCGCGAAGGTCGGATCTCTTGGGATGAATGTTTTATGAAGATTGCTCATGTAATAGCAGATAGATCACCAGACCCTTCTACTCAAGCGGGAGCGGTTATTGTAAATGGGGATAATGTGGTTGTCGGGATGGGATATAACGGTTGGCCACGAGGAATAGAAATAGGAGATCTTCCTTGGGAAAGAGAAGGCGAATACCATGAGACTAAGTACGCATATGTTTGTCACGCAGAGGAAAATGCCATTTATAATGTTAATAGTTCCGCTAAGGGTGGAAAAATTTATTGTACACTTTTCCCTTGCAACGAATGCGCAAAAACAATAATTCAAAATGGTATTAAAGAAGTTGTATATGAAAGTGATAAATATACAGACGACCCTAGGTGGTTGGCTTCAAAAAAGATGCTTAAATTAGCAGGTGTTTCTTTAAGACAATATACACATGAACAATAAAATAATTTTAGCAGTAGTTGGTCTGCCTGGATCTGGAAAAACAGAGGCAATAGAATATTTAATAAGCAAAATAAAATGGCCAAAAGTTTATTTTGGAGATGTTACTTTTGATGAGATGAAAAGGATTGGGCTAGAAATAAACGAAGCTAATGAGAGAAAAACAAGAGAGGGAATCAGGGAGAAGTTGGGCATGGGGGCTTATGCAATTATGAGTCTACCTAAAATTAAAGAGTTATTTAAAGATGGGAATGTACTGATAGAAAGTTTGTATAGCTGGGAAGAATATCTAGAAATGAAAAAAGAATTTGGGGATTCTTTTAAGGTTTTATCTATTACTGTTTCTCCGGAAACTCGAATTTCAAGACTATCCAACAGGGCTATCCGTCCACTTACCAGAGAAGAAGTTATTTCTCGTGATTATGCTCAAATAGAAAACCTTCACCAGGCCGGGCCTATTGCTCGTGCTGACTGGACGATAGTAAACGAGGGTACAAAAGAAGAATTACAAAATCAAATAGATGAAATAATTAAAAAAATACAATGAAGATATATTTTTCCGGATCAATAAGGGGAGGGAGAGAACATGCAAAATGGTATGAATTTATAGTAAATGAAATTAAAAAATATGGGGAGGTTCTTACCGAGTTTGTAGCAGACCAGTCTCTTACTAGTTACGGGGTGGAAGATTTGAGTGAAGAACAAATTTATAAAAGAGACATCCAATTTATTGTTGAATCAGATGTTGTTATTGCAGATGTTACTGTGCCATCTTTGGGGGTGGGGTATGAGTTAGCTTATGCTGAAAAATTAAACAAAAAAATATTTTGTCTTTATCGGGAAACAGAGGGAAGGACGATTTCGGCGATGATTGCCGGTAATAATAATTTTAAAGTTTTTTCTTACACAAAAGAAGATGATATTTCCAGGTTTCTCGAGAGTATTTTTGCAGATTTGAAACGAGGAGATGTTCCTGTATAATTACTGATACTTATGCAAAAAGAAAAAGATATAGACGATAATACAGAGACTGAAGTAAAACAAAAGAAAGGTCTTGTTGAGTATTTGCTTAGAAGACTAGAAGAAGAGGGAGACAAAATAAAAGATCAGAAAAAAAGAGAAGAATATAAAAAATGGTTTGATAGAATAGAGTCAGTAATAGTGACTAGTCCTAGGGCTGATATTAACTTTTATATGAGCTTGCCCATTTGTCTGGTTATTCAATATTTGAAAGATAGGGATAAAAAAATTAAAAAAGAATTTTTAGATAATGAAATAAAAAATGAAATTAAAAGTTAAAAAATTAAGAGAAGATGTAAGGCTACCAACCAAAGGGCATCCTGGAGATGCAGGGATAGACTTTTATACCGTAGAAGATGTAAGATTTTTACCCAAAGCTCAAACAAAAGTTTCAACAGGTGTAGCCATTGAGATCCCCGAAGGATATGCTGGGTTTGTATGGGGGAAGTCTAGTATCTCTTTTATTAAAGGACTAGAAAAAATGGGAGGATTAATTGATGCAGGATATAGAGGTGAAGTATTTTTTAGTTTCTATAACACGAGTAACATTGAAGTGGTTATAGAGAAAGGTCAAAAAATAGGACAGATTGTGATACAAAAATTTGAAGATTGTGAAATTGTAGAGGAGAAAGAATTAACGGAAGCGGTAAGAGGAGATAGGGGTTTTGGATCTACTGGTACAATATAATAATAATTAAAAAAACTCCCCAGCCGAGGGGGAGTCTTTCTTTATAGATTAGCAATTAAACTGCTATGGGTGCTTTAATTGCCGGAAGTGGATCATAATCTTTAAGCACGAAATCTTCGTATTGAAAGTTAAAGATGTCCTTTGCTCTAGGATTAATCTCCATCCTTGGCATAGGACGGATATCCCTCCTGCGAGACAACTGCTCTTTAACCTGTTCAAAATGATTATTGTACAGATGGGTGTCTCCACCTACCCAGATAAAATCACCAGGCTTAAGATCGCATACGTGAGCGATCATTAGGGTTAATAATGCGTATGAGGCAATATTAAACGGGACGCCGAGGAATGTGTCACAGCTTCTCTGATAAAGCTGACAGCTCAATTTACCATCTGCAACATAGAACTGAAACAACAGGTGGCATGGAGGAAGAGCCATCTGATCAACTTCTGCAGGGTTCCAAGCGGTGACTATGAGCCTTCTGGAGTTCGGATTCTTTTTGATTTGCTCAACAACATTTTTAAGCTGATCTATAGTTTTTCCATCTTGTGTTGGCCAAGACCTCCATTGTTTTCCATAGACAGGTCCAAGCTCGCCATTTTCATCTGCCCATTCATTCCAGATAGTTACCCCATGATCTACAAGATACTTTATGTTTGTATCTCCTTTGATAAACCAGAGTAACTCATAGAGTATTGATTTGAGGTGCAACTTTTTTGTGGTTAAAAGTGGAAATCCCTCGCTGAGGTCGAACCTCATTTGATACCCAAAAACACTTTTTGTTCCTGTCCCTGTACGATCGCCCTTTTTAGCGCCGTCTCTCATAATTTTTTCAAGCAGGTCAAGATACTGAGTATCGACGTGCTTTCTCAGATTTTTTATTACCATTTCCTTATTTTTTTTAGGAGCTGTTTATTTGAGTCAAGATTACCATACGGGTGTTTAAAAAACAACACAATTAAAACGTTTGGAAATAGGGGCTTATTTATGTATAATAATGGGATAAAATGAAAGAACAGATAGAAAATTTAATCAAAGAAGCATTGCAAAATTTGGGCATTACAGAAGATGCTTCTTTTATGGTGGAACATCCCGCAGATTTTAAAATGGGAGATTACTCAGCAAACGTTGCAATGGTTTATGCCAAGAAAATTGGCAAGAACCCAAGAGAGTTGGCAGAAAATATTAAATCAGAATTTGAAAAAAAATTACCAAAAGAAATTGAAAAGATAGAAGTCGCAGGTCCTGGATTTATTAATTTCTATTTATCACGAGAGTTTTTTACTAAGAGTGTTAAAGAAATTTTAGACAAGAAAGATAACTGGGGAAAGAATAAAATCCTAGAAGGGAAGAAGGTTATGGTGGAGTATACCGACCCAAACCCTTTTAAGCCTTTTCATATAGGACACCTAATGGCAAATACCGTAGGAGAGTCTGTATCACGAATAGTAGAATTTTCAGGCGCAAAAACTATTAGAGCAATATATCAAGGAGACATTGGTCTTCATGTTGCCAAGGCTATATATGGGCTTATGAAATTTGGTCTACCGGAAGACTCAAAAACAGTAAGGGAAAAAGCAGAATACATAGGTGGGTGCTATTCCAAGGCCAGCAATCTTTATGAAGAAGATTCTGAAGTAAAAAATGAAATAGATGATATTAATAAAAAAGTCTATTCCAAAAGTGAAGAAAAAATAAATAATATTTATGACTGGGGGAGAGAAATTACTCTAGAAGCCTTTGAGTATTTCTATAAAATATTAAGAACAAAATTCTCATACTATTTCTTTGAAAGCGAAATGGCTCCTCTTGGGATTAAGATTGTTAAAGAAAATGTTGGGAAAGTTTTTGAAGAATCGGATGGGGCTATTGTTTTTCATGGTGAAAATTATGATAAGAAACTTCACACTCGTGTGTTTGTCAATTCTCAAGGAATTCCAACATACGAAGCTAAGGAAATAGGTCTCACAATAACAAAGTTTGAAAAAGAAAAAGACTTAGACCTCTCTATTGTAACAACAGCTATTGAGCAAGCTGAATATATGAAAGTTGTTCAAAAAGCCATTTCTCTAATTCATCCAGAAATTGAAAAAAAGATGAAGCATGTGACTCATGGCATGATGAAGCTTTCTTCGGGGAAAATGTCTTCTCGAAAGGGGAACATTATTACTGGAGAATCTTTAATCAATGATTCAATAGATATAGTTTTGGAAAAGATTAAAGAGAGAGAATTTGGTGAAGAGGATAAAAAAGATATTTCAGAAAAAGTTGGAGTTTCAGCTCTGAGGTATTCTATTTTAAGATCTTCTTTGGGGAGTGATATCATTTATGATTTTGATAAATCAATTTCTTTTGACGGAGACTCTGGTCCATACTTGCAATACACAGCCGTTAGGGCAAATTCTATTCTTTCTAAGGCAGATGATTTTGATAAAAGTAATAGAGACGAGATACCTACAGATATTACAGAATTAGAGAAAAAAATATATCAATTTCCAGAAATTGTTGAGAAGTCATATGAATTATTAGAGCCGCATCATATTGCTACTTATTTGACAGAGCTTGCCAGCTCATTTAATGTTTTCTATGGTAATACGAAAATTTTAGTAGATGAAAATAAAAGTCTAAATTATCATTTGGATTTACTTAGAGCTTTTTACCAAACGATGGAAAATGGCCTTTGGCTTCTTGGGATTGAGATTCCAGAGAGAATGTAGTTCTTGCAATTTTCTTATTTTGCTTGTATTCTTAGTTCATAGGCAAAGAAGAGGTAATCACCTCCGAGCTCTAGGAAGAAACCCTTTTTAAAGGGGATTAGAACCTGGCGGTTAAGCCCGATATAGCTTGTAATGAGCTTCGCAATGGCGAAGAAAACAGGGTGGTACCACGGATTTCAATTAGAAACTCGTCCTTGTATAATGTCCCCTTCGAGACACTGTACGTGGACGAGTTTTTCGTTTTTTAATATATAAATTAATAATAAAACTTAACAAAAGAATGGAAGATACAAAACAACAAAAAGAAGAAACTACTCAAAAATCTTCTGGAGCATTAAGAGAAGAGACCGTCTTAAAATTCTGGAAAGATAATGAGGTTTTTAAAAAGAGTTTAGAAAAAAATTCACCAAAAGGAGAATATGTTTTTTATGAAGGTCCTCCTACTGCCAATGGTAAGCCAGGGATCCATCACCTAGAGGCTCGTGCTTTTAAAGATGCAATTCTCAGATATAAAACAATGTCTGGTTTTCACGTAGCAAGAAAGGGGGGCTGGGATACACACGGACTACCAGTTGAAATTCAAGTAGAGAAAAAATTAAACCTAGAATCAAAAAAGGCTATTGAAGAATACGGAGTAGGGAAATTCAACCAAGAGTGTAAAGAAAGTGTTTGGGAATACACAGACTTGTGGAGAGGTTTTACTGACCGAATTGGTTTTTGGGTAGATCAGGAGAATCCTTATGTGACATATCACAATGACTATATGGAATCTGTTTGGAATGTTATCAAAGAAGCTAATAATCAAAATTTACTTTATAAAGATTACAAGGTTGTTCCTTGGTGTCCTCGTTGCGGAACGGGTCTTTCTTCTCACGAACTAGCTCTAGGGTATAAAGATGTGAAAGATTTATCTGTGTATGTGAAATTTAAAGTTTTGGAAAAAGATAACACTTTTATCCTTGCTTGGACAACAACACCTTGGACCCTTCCAGGGAATGTCGCTCTTGCAATAGGGGAAGATATGGATTATGTAAAAATTGAAATGAATAATGAATTTTTAATTCTTGCAAAATCACGTCTCGCTGTAATAGATGGAGAGTATAAGATAGTAGAAGAAATGAAAGGTAAAGAATTAATTGGCTTAGGGTATGAACCGCTATATCCTTATCTTTCAAATATAATAGAGGGTGGAGAGAGGGCAAAAATAGAAAAAGCTTTTAAAGTTTATCCTGCTAAATTTGTTACAACAGAAGATGGAACAGGTGTAGTACACACAGCCGTCATGTATGGTCAAGATGACTTTGACCTAGGTAATGAAATTGGTCTACCAAAATGTCATTTAGTTGGGCTAGATGGTAAGTTTTTCCCTGGAACAGAATTTCTTGAAGGAAGATTTGTCCGGGATGAAGATGTGACCGTTGATATAATAAAAGAATTAGCAGGGAGGGGGTTGCTTTTGAAAAAAGAAAAATATGAACACTCTTATCCTCACTGTTGGCGATGCCAGACAGCTCTTATTTATTACGCTCGTGACTCTTGGTATATTAGAATGACGACTCTTCGCGACAAGATGATAAAAGAAAACGAAGGGATAAACTGGGAACCCGCAAATATTAAAGAAGGACGTTTTGGTGAATGGCTTCGTGATATTAAAGACTGGGCAATTTCTCGTGAGAGATATTGGGGTACGCCTCTTCCTGTTTGGAAATGTAACTCTTGTGGAAAATTGGAAGTCTTAGGAGGGACAGAAGATGTGAAATCAAAAGCCAAAAGATCTGGTAATAAATATTTTGTAATGAGACACGGGGAGGCTGAAAATAACCTTGAAGGTAAGATAAATACGTCTGATAAATATAGCGTTAATCATCTTACTAAAAAAGGAATAGAAGATACAAAAAATAAAGTTGAAAAAATTAAGAATGAAAAAATAGACTTAATCATCTCTTCTCCTGTCACTAGAGCCAGAGAAACTGCGATTGAAGCTGCTAAAATTTTAGGGTATGATTCGGAAAATATTTTAATTGACGAAAGTTTAACTGAATATAAAGTTTCTAAATATGAAGGAAAAACTTGGCAAGATTACCATAATGATTATCCAAATACAGAAGAGATTTTTTATGAGAAAAAAGATGGAGAAGAGACTTGGAACGAGCTTAGGAAAAGGTCTATGGATTTCTTGTATGATCTAGAAAATAAATATCAAGGGAAAAATATTCTTATCGTAACTCATGGTGGTCCAGCATGGTTGATGATTGCAGGAATGAATGGATATGGTGCGAAGAAATCACTAGCAATGCTGAAAGATTTTTCTTGTTTAACTAATTCAGAAATAAGAGAACTTGATTTTGTGCCACTTCCTCATGACGAAAATTATGAATTAGATTTACACAAGCCATATATAGATGATATAGAGCTTGTTTGTAGCTGTGGAGGAAAACTTGAAAGAGCAAAAGAGGTTATGGATGTATGGCTAGATTCTGGGTCAATGCCATTTGCCCAAAGTCATTATCCATTTGATAAAAAAGAATTAATTTATCCTGCAGATTTTATTAGTGAGGGAGTAGACCAAACACGAGGATGGTTTTACACACTTCATGCTGTTGGAACTATCATGGGAAAAGGGAAAGCTTTCAAGAATGTAATATGTCTTGGATTAATATTAGATGCCAACGGAAAGAAAATGTCTAAATCTCTAGGGAATGGGGTAGACCCCATCGCGATGATAGACAAATATGGAGTTGATACACTTCGTCTCTGGATGTATTCTGTGAATCAGCCAGGAGAACCAAAAAACTTTGACGAGAAAACAGTTGCAGAGATTAATAATAAAATATTTAATCTGCTTTATAATGTTATTGCCTTTTATGAACTATATCGAGACTCTTCTCTTGAAACTAAAACTTACAATTTAGAGTCTAGTTCTAATGTTTTGGATAAATGGATTATTACTCGTCTAAATGAAGTAACCGAGGATGCAACCAGGTATCTAGAAGGGTACAAGCTTTTAGAGCCAGTTCGTTCTATGCGCTTATTCATAGATGATCTTTCTACTTGGTATCTGAGA
>Ga0116170_10006263_pt1 | contig 10465 bp, 5 predicted proteins | sample AD_JPNHW1_MetaG_FD_89797 | JGI IMG/M metagenome (GOLD analysis project Ga0116170, IMG submission 89797) | Active sludge microbial communities of municipal wastewater-treating anaerobic digesters from Japan - AD_JPNHW1_MetaG | ecosystem: Engineered > Bioreactor > Anaerobic > Digestate | place...
CATGTCCACGATGGCCATCCTCAAACACCCGGATGTTTTTGCCGTCTCGGTGAACCGGGCCGGGGTAAACGACTGGCGCAACTACGACTCGATCTACACCGAGCGCTACATGAACCTGCCCAAAGACAATCCCGAGGGGTATCGCCAGGCGACCTGTTCCGAGTTCGCCGGGAACCTGAAGGGAAAATTCCTGATCATGCACGGCCTGATGGACGACAACGTTCACCCGAACAACGCCTGGCAACTGATCGAAGCGCTCGACAAGGCGAAAAAATATTACGAGACCCACCTGATCCCGAACTCCGACCACAGCTTCGGCTCGCCGGAGGTGCATTGGGAATTCTTCGAACGGAACCTGGGACTGCATCCGATCGAAAAATGACCGGTAGAGTCGGGTGGGGTTTGCCTCAGAATAAACCTGAAAACCGCGGTTGTGGGCATTTCCGGGAGGGCGGGCGTCTCGCCCGCCTGAAAGGAAAGCCGGGGCGGGGATGTTCAACCTCGGTTTTCAGAATAAATGGAATCGGGGGACATCCAGCAGGATGTCCCCCGATTCCATTTGAATCCCCGATAAGCCGTTTCACCCTTGTTCCGGTTCAGCGTTTCTTCCCGTTCAGGGGCGGCTGCGCCCTTCCGTTTTCACCTTGTCCAAGAGATCCGTCAGTTCCTTCACGACTTCCGGGCGCCGGTCGGTCCGATTGTCGCATTCGGCACGGCCGGACTTCAGGTTGCAGAGCGGAGTCCCGGTCAGAGTCAGGGAAAGATTGCGCAGAAAATGACGCCGGGTGAGTGCCGATATTTCGGACCTCCAGGATGTTTTGTGGACCAGGACCCGACCGGAATGGGTCTTGCGGCAGCCCATTCTCCAGTTCGGGTCTTGTGGCCGGTTTGCCCCCCGTTTTTCCAGCCGAGTCGAGATCGGGTGAATCCAATCGAAAAAACCTTTTGACCGTTATGGCCCGGGAAGAGCAGAATGCGGGTTGACGCCCTCCAGGGGGGCGTGAACGAGGCCGTGGGGACTTCCTCCGACGGGCACGTTCCTGCGCAGAAGGGAAACCGGTCTGCGGGGGAGTGTTTTTGTATGGCCTCCAGACGAGAAAGGACATGATTTTCCCATGCCGGAACGCTCCAAGGACGACAAACAGGCCACGCCGGACGAATCGCGCCGCCGCAAGTGTAAATCGCTGCTCGACAACGTCTTCACCCCGCACCGACCGTCCTTTTCCTTTTCACAGCAGGTCTGGAATCCGCCCGCGGACGTGTACGAGACCTCGCACAGCGTGATCGTCAAGATGGAAATCCCCGGAGTCTGCCTCGACACCCTTCAGGTGACCGCCGAGCACAACACGCTGATGGTGCGCGGGTGCCGCGGAGAAGACAGCCCTCAGCCGAAGGAAAACATCCACCTCATGGAAATCCGTTATGGCCAGTTCGACCGTTCCTTTCCCCTCCCGGGCAAACTGAACCTGGAGCGCATCACCGCCCAGTACTCCAATGGCTTTCTGATTGTCACCATCCAGAAAAAACCGCTGGTCTCGCGCAATATCGCCGTCGAGATCGTCGAAGAATAGAATTCAGGTGTCCCCCAATCCGAACCCGAAACAGTGGAGAAACCCGTTTGATGAGTGACCCGAAACCGAAAGAAACGCCCGTCCCGGCGTCCCGACCCGAAGAGACCGGGAGCCTCAACGAAATCGAGGCGTTGCAGCTGCCCTCGCGCCTGCCCGTCATCGCCATTGACAACTCCGTTCTCTTCCCCTTCATGATCGCCCCGATCGTCGTCAGCCAGGAGCACGACAAGGCGCTCATTGACGACGTCCTGAAAGCCGACCGGCTGGTGGGTGTTTTCCTCAAGAAGCAATCCGGCGGGCCGGATATCTTCGAGAACCTCCACGACACCGGCTGCCTGGCCGTGATCCTCAAGATGCTGCGCATGCCCGACGGCGCGGTGCGGATTCTGCTGCATGGCCTCGAACGGGTCAAGATTATCAATCCGCTGAGCGAAGAGCCGTACCTGGTGGCCGGAATCGAGCGGCTCGTGTTCGACACCACCCCCACGCGGCCCATTCAGGCGCTCATGAAAAGCATCCAGCAGATGATGCTGCGCGTCGTCGAAATGGCCAACATGCCTCAGGACCTGGCGACGGCGGTGTCGAGCATGGAAGACCCCGGTCGGCTGGCCGATCTGGTCATCACCCACCTGCCCATCAAGGTCGAGGAACGCCAGGCCATCCTGGAAACTCCGGGTCTGGAACCCCGGCTCCACCGGGTGCTGGAAATTCTGAGCCGGGAGGCCGACCTGCTCCAGCTCAGCTCGGAAATCCAGAGTGAAGTGTCCCAGCGCATTGACAAGAGCCAGCGCGACTACATGCTGCGCGAGCAGATCAAGGCGATCCGCAAGGAGTTGGGCGAGGATGAAAAACTGAATCCCGACATTCTGGAATTGCGCGCCGCCATCGAAAAGGCGAACCTGCCGGCTCAACCCAAAGAGACGGCCGAGAAGGAACTGCGTCGCCTCGAAATGATGCACCCCTCCTCGCCCGAGTATTCCGTCAGCCGCAACTACCTCGACTGGATTCTCGCTCTGCCCTGGAACGAGAGCACGCGCGACAACATTGACATCCAGAAGGCCCGCGCCATCCTCGACGAGGACCACTTCGGCCTCGAGGACGTCAAGGAACGCATCCTCGAGTGTCTGGCCGTGATCCAGCTGCGCAAGGAAGTCCGGGGGCCCATCCTGTGCTTCGTCGGGCCGCCCGGAGTCGGCAAAACCTCGCTCGGTCGCTCGATCGCCCGCGCCATGGGACGCAAGTTCTACCGCATGAGCCTGGGCGGCATGCGCGACGAGGCGGAAATCCGCGGACACCGCCGCACCTACATCGGCGCCCTGCCGGGCCGCATCCTCAAGGGCATCAAGGACTGCGGGTCCAACAACCCCCTCATCATGCTCGACGAAGTGGACAAACTCGGCGCCGACTTCCGCGGCGACCCGGCTTCGGCCCTCCTCGAGGTGCTCGATCCCGAGCAGAACTCGACCTTCACCGACCACTACCTCGACATGCCCTTCGATCTCTCGAAGACCATGTTCATCACCACGGCCAACCTGCTCGACCCCATCCCCTCGCCGCTGCTCGACCGGATGGAAGTGTTGCGCCTGAGCGGTTACACCACGCGCGAAAAACTCGAAATCGCCACCCGCTACCTCATCCCCCGCGCCTACGAGAACACCGGCGTGCGCGAGAAGCACATCCGCTTCACCTCCGAGGGGATTCAGGAAATCGCCGAGAATTTCACCCGCGAGGCGGGCGTGCGCAACCTCGAACGCGAAATCACCAACATCTGCCGCAAGATGGCCAAAAAGATCGCCTCGGGCGACAAGGAGTCCGTGATCGTGCGTCCCGAACGGGTTCGGGAACTGCTCGGCCCCGCCCGGGTCCACCACGAAATGGCCGATCGCACCGGCCTGCCCGGTGTGGCCATCGGACTGGCCTGGACGCAGACGGGCGGCGAAATTCTTTTCATCGAAGTCAACTCCACCCCGGGCACCGGCCAACTCACGTTGACCGGCCAACTGGGCAACGTCATGAAAGAATCGGCCATGGCGGCGATGGATTACCTCCACGCCAACGCCCAGCAACTCGGGATTCCCGAGAAGGCGTTCGCCCGCCAGAACTTCCACCTCCATATCCCCGCGGGCGCCACGCCCAAGGACGGGCCCTCGGCGGGGATCGCCATTGCCTGTGCCTTCTGTTCGCTCCTGGCGGATGTGCCGGTGCGCGAAAGCCTGGCCTGCACGGGTGAGATCACCCTGAAGGGCAATGTCCTGGCGGTTGGCGGCATCAAGGAAAAAGTCCTCGCCGCGCACCGCTCGGGAGTGCGCGAGATCATTCTGCCCGCGCGCTGCAAGGAGGAACTGCTCAAGGACGTGCCCCAGGAAGTGCTCGACTCCCTCCAGTTTCACTATGCCGACCACATTTCGCAGGTGCTGGACGTCGCGTTCCCCGCGCTCCAGGAAGTGCGCCAGCATCAGGAACCGGAAACGGCGCCTGAGCGGCCCGTCGTGCGTCCTGCCGCTTCCCAGCCGAGGTCCCACCCTCAGCCGGTGGGCCGGTCCGTGCCTGTGGCCGAAGAACGCGAGCGGCTTATCCTGCCTCCGGAGAAGGGTAATGTCGTGTCCCGTCCGCCGCTGGTAATCCAGCCGGACCCGGAAAAGGCCCCGAAACCCCATCAGGCCCAGGATTTCTGGGATGAGGAACTGTCTGCCGAGGACGAAGCCATCGCCGCCGAGTCGGCGCTGGAAACCGAGGAAGAGGCGGCTGCGGAAACGCCCGCCACGCCGGATTCCCTGTCGGCGGAACCGGGGGCCGAAACGTCGGCCGACCGGTCCGTCGAAGGACAACCCGGCGCCGGGCGCAAGAGCCGTCGCCGCAAACGGGGACGCCGGTCGCGGCCGGGGCTTCCGCTGGCCGAGGGAGAGCGTCCTGCCGGGGCGCCGGTGGAGTCCCAATCCACTGCTCCGATGGCGGCCACTCCTGAGACCGTGAAACCGCAACCGCCGGTGGAAGAAATTCCGGTTCCCGGGAGACGTTCTCCGGAACCGGCCACTCCAGTTCCGGCTCCCTCCACGAACGAGTCTCCGGTGGAAGCCAAACCGCAGACCCCTCCGGCGACCTCCGACTCGCAACCTGCCCGCTCGCCCCATCCGTCTCGGCGGGATACGCAGGGCCGTCGGCATGATCGTCGTTTCGACCGGCGTCGTCCGGGCCAGGCGGCTCCGTCTGCCCGGAATGAAGAACCCCGTCCGCCCGTGACCGAGCCGTCCGTGGCACAGAAACCCGAGTCCGCCCCGACGCCTCAGGCCACCGCGCCTTCGACACGACCGGCAGCGGAGACCCGGCCGACGGTTGTGACTGCGCCACCGAGCGATTCGCCTCAGAAATCGCAGGCGGTTGCCGGGGCGTCCCCGACCCAGTCGGCCGAGGCGCCCGCAGCCAAGGCGCCCGTGCGACGCACCCGAAAAACAGCGGTCAAGACGGTCGCGGAGAAAAAGGCGGAGGAAAAACCCGCCGCCGCACCGAAGAAGACCCCGGTGAAGCGCACGGTGAAAAAGGCCGCCGCCAAGACGGCCGCCAAAACCCCGGCGGAGAAACCCCCGACCGAGAAAACAGCGACCAGGACGGTGAAAAAAACCGCCGTGAAGAAGACCGCGGTCAAGAAGGAAACGGTCAAAAAGACCACCCGCAAGACGGCGGTCAAGAAAACCGTGGCGAAAAAAGCGGCCAAGGACTGAGACCTTTTTCTATGGCAATGTCCCAACACGTCGGAGAACTTGACGGCATGACCTGCTCATCGAACCCTCCCCAATCCGGGCGTTTCCCGTTTGCATGGCTGACGGCGCTGGCGGTTCTGGCCATCGCCGTGTGGCCGGGCGGGGCCCTTCAGGCCCAGGGGGTGGCCGATCTGGCTCCCCCGCGCATCGGCGGATCTCCCACCCCTCAGGCGGTTCCCCCCCAGCCGGCGGCGCCTCAGCCCACCCCGGCTCATGAGGAAATTCCGATTCCGGCCCTGACTCCCCAGCCCCAGCCACAACCGACGCCGGCCGCGCAACCGGTGGCACAACCCGCCGCCGGATCAGCTGACCTGGTCGTCACGCTTCCCTGGGGGACGGTTCCTCCGTTGCCCACCCGGGTCCTGGCCGGGGTGCCCTATCTGGCGGACAAGGACATGTTGCGTCTGGCCACGGCGATGGACCCCAAGGCGACCCAGCAGCCCAATGCGGCTCAGGCCTTCTTTCTGATCACCATCGCCAAAGAACCCATCTACCTGTTTACCAACCGGAAGAGTGTCCAGATCAACCAGACGCTCCTCGAAGCGAGTGAGCCGCTCCGGGTCGAGGGGGGGCAGTACTACATCCCCCTGCGTTCTGTTCAACTCATTCTGGACCATTATCAGGATGTGAAATCGAACATCCCAGAATTGCTGAAACAGCCCGTCCCTGTGGCACAGCCCACCCCGGCTCCGCTGGCTCAGCCGCCTGCGGTCGGTTCGCTCGCTCCGGAGAATCCGCCGGTTGCTTCGTCTGCCGCCGGAACGGTCTCGACACCCGGCCTGGGTCTGGCGCCTCCTCCTCTGCCCGATTTCCTTCAGGCCGACCCCCGCGACATTGCCGAAGCGCTCTTGAGTTTCATGGGCAAAGACCCGTCCAACACCTCCATGCGGGTGGGGCTGAAACCGGTTGCGGCGCCGCTTGTCGCACGGCGGTTCATCATCCTGGATCCGCAGACCGGTTCCAGCGGGTTACCGGCATCGGCGGGGGCGCCCCCGGCCGACCTCACGTACCAGATCGCCACGCGTTGCCGCGACCTGCTGGCCCAGGCTCAGACCGTGGAGGTCTATGTCACGATCAAGAGCGCGTCGGAAAACCCGAGCGCCGACCAGCGGCTCGCCTCCATCAACGCCGTGACGGGCAAGGCGCTCATCAACCTGCGCCTCGACTGGTCTCCCTTCGAGGAAAACCGCGGCTACCGCATCTTCACGGCCCACGAGTCGGTGGATTCCGAGGGCCTTGAACGGTCGAGGGCGGCCATCGCCGCCACACCCGGAGCGGTTCCACCGCCTGCGGCGCCGGCATACCTGCCCTACGACGACATGAGCCGCGTCCTGGCGCTGCTGCTCGACCTTCAGATGAAACGGATCAACCGGATGCCTCCCGCGGCTTCCAATCCACTCCAGATGGCCCCCCTCTACCTGCTCAAGCGGACCGCCATGCCGGCGGTCACCGTCAGCCTGGGCTACTGGAGCAACCCGTCCGACCGCAGTTACCTCTCCACTCAGGACTATGTCGAGCAGTCCGCCCTCGCCCTGGCAAGAACCATTGTGCTCTATGACCGTTGGCTGCGTCAAATTCAGGAGGAACCCGGCGCGTGAACTCTCCCGAAAGAACCCCCCCGGGCGTGGCCCCCAGCGGCCCGTCCGCCAGATTTGTGATGGCCTGTTTCCTGATCGGTGTGCTCTGTTTCGTCGGCGGCATCGGTCTGGTGTATGTGTGGTTCGGCAACGCGCGCCCGCAATCGTCCCTCGGGTGGACGGTGGCGCCGGGCGCCGACCCCGGCGATGAATCCGCCCTCAGCGCCCGGGAACTGGCCGCCCGGCAGGCCTCCTCGCGCAACTCCGTTCAGGTCTATTTCACCGCCGATGGCGCCACGCTTCAGGGACAGACCTACAGCCTGACCAAGCCCCTCTCCCCCCACGAACGCCTCCGGTTTGCCGTCGAGACGCTGCTCTCGGGACCGGCCTCCGAAAACTACAGCAGCGCCGTGCCGGCCAACACCAAACTGCGCGCCGCCTATCTGGTGCAGAAAGACCTCGTCGTGCTCGACCTTTCGGGCGACATCCGCTCGCAGGTACTCGGCGGCCCCATGGCCGAATGGCTCTGCGCCCAGGCCATCGTCAACACCGTCACGGACAACCTGCCCGATGTGCGCCGGGTCCAGATCCTCATTGACGGTCAGATGGTACCCATTCTCTGGGGCAATGTGGACCTCAGCGTCCCGTTGTTGGCCGACAACACCCTCCGGCCTCCCGCTCTCTGATTGTTTGCAAACCCCAGTAAGAGGAATCGCGAAAGACGCGAATATCGCGGAGTGTTCTTTTCGCGTCTTTCGCGATTTTCGCGGTTTCCCGCAGTTCTGGTTCCTGAGAGGAATCAACCGCCTGCACAAAAGGTTGAATTTAAAAACAGCGTTTGAGGACAGAAAACGAGCCCTTTCTTCTTGTGTTGGGGATGAAACGGTTTTGGATACTTCCCCTTTCGGGTGAGCCTTTATTTTCTGCGCCAATCAGGAGATTGGCGGTCCCGGGAACCGCTTTCTCCCCATAAAAAGGGCATTTTGTGGAGGGAGGCCGTCTCGCCCGCCTGTGAGAAAACCGTGTCTGGGGGGGGGACTGTGGTTTTCAGGCTGAAGGGTTGCAATATTTCAGGGACATCTTCTGATGAAAAATGCACACCGGTTGTCAAAAAACGCCAACCCGCCTGGCCGCAGCCAGAGCTTCCGCGCCCGAGGAAGAAGTGTAGAGGCCTGATTCGGCTGACGATGGCGGCCCCGACGGTTCCCTCTCCCGCATTGGCACGTTCCCTGCATTGTTTCCAGTGACGCGGCTCGCGGGAACCGAGGAGAAAAGACGGGCGAATGTCCTCCTTCGGCCTGTCCCTCTTTCCCCGATCCTGCGGGATTCTCGGGTATTCCCGGAGTTCCAATAGCCTGCCGGGGGGTGGCGGATCGTTGATTTCTTGGATACGTTTCCTCCTTCCTCAAACCAAACCGGCGTATGCAAGACCTCCCCGTCTTCGATCCCCATTTTCGGCAGGCTATTGGAACTCCGGGGATTCTCCGAAACGCAGCCGAAAGTCTCTACGGGTTGCGCCCTTCCACTGTTCCTCTCATCTTCTCCCCTTTCGAAAAATGCGTCGAAAACAGATCGCCCATTGAAATACGCCCGCACGAACCGTATAGTCGGACGGAATCTGTTGGCAGCGACCGGGCGGGAAGCGAGAATTCCCGTGCGGCCGGGTTCCGGTTCGGACATCAGGCCGCACGGGAGAACCTCGGCGGCATGGAAGGCGAGGGGTGGCGGGTTATGCGGGCGCGAATCGCGGTTTTCTTTCTGACGTTCATGGCGTTTCTGGGTTCCACGCTGTTGTTCAGCATGGAGCCGCTGGTGGGACGGTACCTGACCTTGTATTTCGGCTCTTCCGCCCACGTCTGGCTCACCACGCTGATGTTCTTTCAGGCGGTGTTGTTTCTGGGCTATCTGTACGCGCACCTGGTCGCCCCGCGCATCGGGCGCTGGCACCTGGCGGTGCTCCTGCTGCCGATTCTGGCGCTCCCCCTGAAGATTACCGGGACACCCAACGCCAACATGCCGGTGCTGCTGATCCTCCAGACGCTGCTGGTGAACGTGGCGTTGCCTTTCGCCGCCATCTCGACCACGGCCGTGGTCGCGCAACTGTGGTATTTCAACCATGAGAAAAAGAAAGAACCCTACTTTCTCTATGGCGCGTCGAATGCCGGTTCGCTGCTCGGGCTGCTGGCCTACACGTTTCTCATCGAGCCGTTTATCGGCCTGAAAATGCAGAGCACTCTCTGGTCGGTGGGTTATGGCCTCTACTATGTCGTCGTGGCGGCCTGCTGGTTCATGCTTACGCCGGGCAAACCGGTGGAGTCCACTGCGGCGCTTCCCGCTTCCGACGATCTGGATAGGGCGGCTCTCCCTGTGGATGAAGGGACAGGCTCCCGGTCCGAGGGGAAAGTCACAACCGGGCGGTACCTCAACTGGCTGGCGATCAGCGCGGCCACCTCGGCGCTTCTGCTGGCGGTGACCAACTTCATTGCAATGGAAGTGGGGTCGTTCCCCTTCGTGTGGATTCTGCCGCTGGGGCTTTATCTGTGCAGTTTCATCCTGACCTTCCGAACGGCGGGAGGCTCGATGCGCTTCATCAAGTGGCTCTGGGTCGAACTCCTTCTGATCGGGTTTGCGATGACCTTTGCCGGCAACACCTGGCTCTCCATGTTCGGCATCTCGATCGCCTTCTTCCTCATCTGCCTGGTGGCGCACCGGTTGCTCTTTTACCTGCGTCCCGCCCCGGCGCAACTGACGGCGTACTACCTGATGATCTCTTTCGGCGGCTGGGTGGGGGGCGCGTTCGTGAGTCTGGTCGCGCCGCGGATCTTCAACGGCCTCTACGAGTACCCTCTGATCCTGGGGGCGCTCAGCCTGCTCTTCTGGATCAACCGGCAGGGCTTTTTCTGGACGGGACCGTATCAGTACAAACGGCTCCCCTTCCTGGCGCACACGATCCTCATTCTCGCCGTGGTGGTGCCGATCGTCAGAGGCGTGCATGAACGGTGGGGCGATGACGACCTGGTACGCCACCGTAATTTCTACGGGGTTTATCGCGTCTTCGACCGTTCCCTCATGGAGGGGAAGCGGACCATCCGGATGATGCACAACGGCGCCACGCTGCATGGCGCGCAACTGCTGGATGAAAAACTCTGTACCCTCCCGATCACGTATTATTACCGGGGGGGACAGATCACCGACTGTCTGGAACGCGTGCCGGAGGCGCGGGAGGTCGCGGTCGTGGGACTGGGAGCGGGAACCATCGCGAGCTACGCCCGACCGGGCGACCACTACACCTACTACGAGATTGACCCGGACCTCGAACGTCTCTGTCGCAAGTGGTTCACCTACCTCGAAAACTGCGAGGGGGACATCCGGGTGATTCCCGGCGACGGGCGCCTCTCGCTCGAAACGTCTCAGGAAAAGACCCAATACGACCTGCTTATCGTAGATGCGTTCACGGGCGACGGCATTCCGATCCACCTCCTGACCACCGACGCGATCCGCGCCTACCTCAAGTGCGTCAAACCCGATGGCGTGATCCTGTTCCACATCAGCAACCGCA